>Ga0209062_1001188_pt1 | contig 50923 bp, 48 predicted proteins | sample Coa_R2_2_FD_187158 | JGI IMG/M metagenome (GOLD analysis project Ga0209062, IMG submission 187158) | Surface soil microbial communities from Centralia Pennsylvania, which are recovering from an underground coalmine fire - Coalmine... | ecosystem: Environmental > Terrestrial > Soil > Unclassified... | reverse complement strand
GGATTGGTGCCCTCCTGCTCGAGCGGGTTCTGCGTCGCTAAAACGTGGAACGGCGCGGGCAAGGGGCGATCGGCGGCGGCCACCGACACGCGCTTCTCCTGCATGGCCTGCAGAAGCGCGGATTGCGTTCTCGGGCTCGCGCGGTTGATCTCGTCGGCCATCAGAAGCTGGCAGAAAACCGGTCCCGGAATGAATCGGAACGCTCTTTTGCCGTCGCCCGTCTCCTCCAGCACCTCCGAGCCCAGAATATCGGCCGGCATGAGGTCCGGCGTGCATTGGATGCGCTTGGAATCGAGCCCGAGCCCGATGCCCAGCGTCTCGACCAGTCGGGTCTTGGCCAGCCCCGGCACGCCGATCAGCAGCACATGTCCGCCGGCCAGGATGCTGACCAGCGTCTGCTCGATCACCGTCTCCTGGCCGAAGATGATTCGCCCGATTCCGGCCCTGAGCTCCCGCAGTCTGGCCGCGGTGGCCTCGATTCGCGCGGCGAGCTGCCTCGCTTCCAGTTCGCCCGAAGCGCTGTCGCGTGTATCGGTCAGACTCATACGTTTCCGCCCTTCGCTTCCGTCAGTTTGCTCTTCCAAGCCCTTACGAGCACCTATCTAGCGCACATTCCGCGATTTCCGATGCCGTGATACGAGGTCACAGGCATCAGCCCAGGGTAGCCATGAGCATCGACCAGACACCCGAGCGGGTCTACGGGATCCGGATCGCCCGCGACGGAACCTGGTTCCATGAGGGCTCGCCAATCAACCGGATCGAATTGGTAAAGCTTTTCGCGAGCGTGCTGCGGCGCGACGAAGGCGGAGATTATTGGCTCATAACCCCTGCCGAGCGTGGCCGGATTACCGTCGAGGATGCGCCCTTTGTCGCGGTCGCCGTCAGAGTCGAAGGGTGCGGGGAGGATCAGAAGCTCGTCTTTCGTACCAATCTCGACCGGGAAATCACCGCCGGCTCGGACCACCCGATCAGGGTCGAGACCGATATTTTGAGCGGCGAGCCCAGTCCATATATCTTCCTCGAAGAACGAATCGAAGCGCGGATCTCCCGCGCCGTGTTCTATGAGCTGGTGGAGCGGGCGGTCGAGCGCCCGACGGCTCAGGGAGCCGAAATCGGAATATGGAGCGATCGAACCTTCTTCGCCCTGGGAACGATTTCGCTGGGGGCGACGGGAAATTGACCGCGGCCGAGATACGCCGCCGCTTCATCGCCCGCGAGCCAGGTCCCGATCGCGGGGCGGTTGCGTCGCGCGGCGACCATGAGCTGAACCCCGGGATGCTGCCGTTGGAGGAGCCGCGCGCCGCCGCGGTGCTGGTGCCGCTGGTCGACCGCGCGCCGGAATTAACTATTCTTCTGACGCAGCGGACGCAGCACCTCGCGCGCCATGCGGGCCAGATCGCCTTTCCCGGCGGCCGTGTCGAGGAGGGTGATGCCGATGTGGTCGCCGCCGCGCTCCGCGAGACCGAGGAGGAGATCGGGCTTGACCGGCGGCATATCGAGCCCCTGGGCCAACTCGATCGCTACATCACCCGCACCGGCTTCACGGTGACGCCGGTGGTCGGGATTGTGAGCCCGCCCTTCGAGCTCAAGCTCGACCCGAGGGAAGTGGCGGATTCCTTCGAGGTGCCGTTGAGTTTTATCCTTGATCCCGCCAACCGGCAGCGCCATTCGGCCGAGTATCAGGGCGTCGCCCGCTATTTCTACGCCTTCCCTTATGGCGAACGGTACATCTGGGGCGCCACGGCCGGGATGCTGGTCAATCTGGCCGAGCTGTTGGCCAACTGATGTGGCTGAGATCGTAAGGATCGCCGACCGCGGCTGGCTCGATGCAACGCCGACCCGAGCCCTGATGGCAGCGTTCGATTCGGCCGGCATCGATTGTCGCTTTGTCGGCGGCGCCGTGCGCGACTCGCTGCTCGGGCGTGCGGTGTCGGACGTCGATGTCGCGACACCGGCGTTGCCGGAGGCGGTCTTGGCCGCACTCGACGCGGCGCGAATCAAGTCGGTGCCGACAGGTCTCTCGCATGGGACGGTCACGGCGATCGTCGATGGCCGCCCCTTCGAGATCACGACGCTGCGGCGCGACGTCGAGACCGACGGACGGCACGCGACCGTCACGTTCAGCACCGATTGGCGGGAGGACGCAGCCAGGCGCGACTTCACGATGAATGCGCTCTATGCCGATCGCAACGGCGAGGTCATGGATTTCTTCGGCGGCGTCGCCGACGCGCGCGCCGGCCATGTTCGGTTCATCGGCGATCCGGCGACGAGGATCACCGAAGATGCTCTTCGGATACTCCGTTTCTTTCGGTTTCATGCGCATTACGGGCACGGCGAACCGGGTGCGGAAGGCACTGCCGCCTGCGCGCGCCTCGCCGCGATGATTGATCGGCTGTCCGGCGAGCGCGTTCGTGACGAGCTGCTCAAGCTGCTCGGCGCGCTCGATCCGGTGCCCGCCTGGCGCGCCATGGAACAAGCGGGCGTCGCCGCCCATGTGCTGCCGAACGCCGATCCGGGAGGGCTCGCGCGTATGGTGGCGATCGAACGCGCGCTCGGGCTCGAACCCGACGCCTTGCGCCGGCTGGCGGCGCTCGGCGGCACGGAGGCGTTGAAAAGGCGGCTGAAGCTCTCGAACCGCGACGCAAGGCGTCTTGCGGCCATGCATGCGCCCGGTCCGCGGACCACATTGATCGTGCGTGAAGCCTTTGGCCGCGCGCTCTACGCCGGCGATCCGGGCGACGTTCGCGACGCGGCCCTGCTCGCCCATGTCCGGGCGAGCAGTCCGGACGTTCCCGTGCTGCGGCGATTCCTCGAATTTCTCGCGACTTGGCGGGAGCCCAAATTTCCGCTGACTGGCGCGGACCTGCAGCGCCTGGGCATGCCCGAAGGGGCCGAACTCGGCCGGCTGCTCGCCGAGATCGAGCTCTGGTGGATCACATCCGACTTCGCGCCCGATAGCGCCGCCTGCCTGGCCGAGCTCGAGCGAGCGCTCAAGGCCAGGCGGCCTCCGGGGGCAGGGACATGAGGATGGCCTCGACATTCCCGCCGGTCTTGAGGCCGAAGGCCGTGCCGCGGTCGTAAAGCAGGTTGAACTCCACATAACGCCCGCGCCGGGTCAGCTGATGTGCTCGGTCGGCCGCCGTCCAGGGCTCGCGCATATGGCGGCGGACCAGCGGCTCGTACGCTTCGAGAAAGCCGCGGCCGACATCCTGCGTAAAGCCGAAATCGCGCTCCCAGTCGCCCGAATCGAGATCGTCGTAGAAGATGCCGCCGACCCCACGTGTCTCCTTGCGGTGCGGCAGATAGAAGTAGTCGTCGCACCATTTCTTGAAGCGTGGATAATACTCGGCGTCGTGTTTGTCGCAGGCGCGCTTCAGCGCTGCGTGGAAGTCGGCGGTGTCGCGCTCGTCGGGTACCATCGGCGTCAGATCCGCGCCGCCGCCGAACCAGCCTTTCGAGGTCGCGATCATCCGCGTGTTCATGTGTGTCGCCGGCACCTTCGGCGACTGCATATGGGCCACCAGGCTGATGCCGGCGGCGAAGAAGGCGCCGGTTTCCGCCGCGCCGGGGATCTGCTTGCGGAACTCCTCGCTGAAGGTGCCGTAGGTCGTCGAGATGTTGACGCCGACCTTCTCGAAAACCCGGCCATGCATGATCGACATCACCCCGCCGCCGCCATCGGCGCCGGCCTCGGTGATCCGCTTCCAGCTTTTGCGCTCGAATCGGCCGGCCGGCTTGTCGATAGGGCCGCCCGCGACCTCGTCCTCGATCGCTTCGAAAGTCGCACAGATGCGGTCGCGCAGTTCTTCGAACCAAGCCGCAGCGCGGGCTTTCTGGTCCTCCGTCGGCATCGTGGCGGTCATTCCGGCAATCCTCCCGTCTGGCGCAACGCCTCGGCGAGCGCGATCGCCGCCGCCTGGGCGACGTTGAGCGATCGTACCCCGTCGCGCATTGGGATGCGGATGCGCGCGTCCGCCGCATCATGAACGTGCTGGGGTACGCCGGCGCTCTCCCGGCCGAGCAGGATCAGGTCATCGGCTGAAAAGACGAAATCCGAGTGACGCGTGGCGGCCCGCGTCGTCAGCAGCACGAGTCGGCCGCTAACCTCGCCGCGGAATGCCTCCCAAGAGGCGCGCCGCGTCATGTCCAGCAAATCGATATAATCCATCCCGGCCCGCCTGAGCCGGGTGTCGTCGAGGGGGAAGCCGCAAGGCTCGATAATGTCGAGCGGAACGCCCATGCAGGCGGCAAGCCGCATGATGGCGCCGGTATTCTGCGGGATGTCGGGCTGATAGAGGATGAGACGCATTGCCGAAGCACCGGCCGGGGCGGGCGCGAGCAGTCGCGACACTATGTCGTCAGGCTCGGCTTTGCAAGGCGCGGGGCGGCATGTATATCGATCCGACTCATTTCTACGTCCGCGCCCAAAGGGGCGCTATCCGAGTTTGGGGGTTTTGATGGTGGATGCCACGCACCAGGGCGGCCACGGCGATGACAGCGAGCAGACGCGGCGCGAGTTTCTATTCCTCGCAGCCGGGGCCGTGGGTGCCGTGGCGACGGCGGGCGCGGCCTGGAGTCTCGTCGACAGCATGAACCCCGCTGCCGACACGCTGGCTCTGTCGACGACCGAGATCAATGTGGCGCCGATCCAGGAGGGCATGGGCGTTACCGTGCTTTGGCGCGGCAAGCCGGTCTTCGTGCGGCATCGGACGGCCAAGGAGATCGAGGAGGCCCAGAACGTCAAGCTCACCGATCTGCTGGATCCCGAGACCGACCAGGCCCGAGTCCAGAAGGCCCCTTGGCTCGTCCTGATCGGTGTGTGCACGCATCTCGGCTGCGTTCCGCTCGGCAACAAGCCGACCGATGAGCGCGGCGATTGGGGCGGCTATCGCTGCCCCTGCCATGGCTCCCAATACGACACGTCGGGGCGAGTGCGGCGCGGCCCGGCGCCCAAGAATCTCGAAGTTCCGCCCTACAAATTCATCAGCGACACCACCGTGCGCGTCGGCTGACCGCACACGGTAACGAAGGATCGCTCGCATGGCGCACCAAACGGCCCCGTCCTCATTCAAGAATCCGCTGATCCGCTGGGTCGACGATCGCCTGCCGATCTTCACCCTGATGTACAAGGAGTACAGCGTCTTCCCGACGCCGCGGAACTTCAACTATCTCTGGAATTTCGGCGCGCTGGCGCTGTTCATGCTGGTCACGATGATCGCGACGGGCGTGTTCTTGGCGATGCAGTACACGCCGAACACCGACCTCGCCTTCGGCTCGGTCGAGCACATCATGCGCGACGTGAATTACGGCTGGCTGCTCCGTTATGTTCACGCCAACGGCTCGTCGATGTTCTTCTTCGCCGTCTATATCCACATCTTCCGTGGCCTCTATTACGGCTCTTACAAGCGGCCGCGCGAGCTGCTGTGGATGATCGGCGTGCTGATCTATCTTCTGATGGTCGCGACCGCGTTCATGGGCTACACGCTGCCCTGGGGCCAGATGAGCTTCTGGGGCGCCACCGTCATCACCAATCTCTTGGGCGCGCTTCCGGTGATCGGCAAGTCGATCACGACCTGGCTGTGGGGCGGGTTTGCCGTCGGCAACCCGACGCTCAACCGCTTCTTCGCGCTCCACTACCTGCTGCCCTTCATCATCGCCGCGGTCGTGTTCCTGCACGTCTGGGCGCTACACGTCACGGGATCGAACAATCCGCTGGGCGTCGAGCCCAAGAGCGAAAAGGACACGCTGCCCTTCCATCCGTATTACACGATGAAGGACATGTTCGGCCTGACGGTCTTCCTCATCATCTATGCGTTGATCGTCTTCTACGCGCCGAACTATTTGGGCGATCCGGACAATTACATCAAAGCCAACCCGATGCAGACGCCGGCGCATATCGTGCCGGAATGGTATCTCTTGCCCTACTACGCGATCCTGCGATCGGTGCCGAACAAGCTGATCGGCGTGCTTCTGATGTTCGGCGCGATCCTGACGCTGTTCCTGCTGCCCTGGCTCGATACATCCAAGGTCCGCAGCGCCAAGTTCCGCCCCTGGTATCAATGGTGCTTCTGGTTCTTCGTGCTGGCCTGCATCGATCTCGGGGTCGTCGGCGCGCACGAGCCGGCCGGAATATGGATCCTGCTCGGGCGCGTCGGGAGTATCTATTACTTCGCGTTCTTCTGGATCCTGATGCCGCTGCTCGGCTGGTTCGAGAAGCCTCTGCCGCTGCCGGCCAGCATCAGCGAGCCGGTATTGGGCGGCGGCAAGCTCAGCGGATCCGCGATCGCCGCCAAGCCGATGGAGAAAGCCTGATGCGGAGCTTCCGCGCAATTCTGATCGGCGGTCTCGCCGCGCTCACCCTGATCTCGACGGCTGACGCGCAGGAGGCGCCCGTTCCGCCGAAGCAGGATTGGAGCTTCGACGGCGTATTCGGCACCTTCGACCGGGCTGCGGCGCAGCGTGGCTTCCAGATCTACCGCGAGGTCTGCTCGGCCTGCCACTCGATGAATCTGCTCTCCTATCGCAATGTCGCCGAGCTCGGCTATGACGAGGCTCAGGTGAAGGCGATCGCGGCATCGGTCACGGTCCAGGACGGACCCAACGATCAGGGCGAGATGTTCGACCGGCCGGGCCGGCCCTCGGATCATTTCAAGCCGCCCTATCCCAACGAGCAGGCAGCCCGCGCGGTCAATAACGGCGCGTTGCCGCCGGATCTGTCACTGATCATCAAGGCGCGCGAATTCGGCCCCGACTATGTTTACGGGATCCTGACCGGCTTCAAGGATACGCCGCCGGCCGGCGTCACCGTGGCGAAGGGGATGTATTACAACGAGTACTTCCCGGGCCATCAGATCGCGATGCCGCCGCCGCTGACCGATGATCGTGTGACCTATGCCGACGGCACCAAGGCGACGCTGCAGCAGGAAGCGCACGATGTCGCCACTTTCCTCACCTGGGCGTCCGAGCCCAAGCTCGAGGAGCGGCACAAGGTCGGCGCGCGCGTGATGATCTTCCTCCTGGTGCTGTCCGGCATCATGTACGGCGTGAAGCGGAAAATCTGGTCGAAGGTCGAGCACTGACGTTCCGACGCCGAGTATCCGAGATCGGCTCGCGCTAGACACGATCCCAAATCGTCATGCCCGTACTTGTCGCGGGCGTCCGCGCGGACACTGTCTGGATCGAGATATCGCGTCGTACCCGCAATAAATGCAGGCATGACGACCATGATCGATAGAAAAGATGGTGACGGTTCCGATTTATCGGTTGCCGAGACGTTCGTTTCGACAACTTGCCGGGTTGTACGCGTATCTGTGGCAGTTCTGCAACGGGATGTATGAAATCCTGTTCGCGAACGCGTAAATCGGCGCTCTTTGATTGACGCGTTCTCCGATTTCACTAAGTGTCGAACTGTAACAATGCGCAGCCGGGCAATCCGGATTCTGCGCCTTAGCCGCCGGACCGCATCGTCGATGCCGGTGGCTCTCCGTGTTCAAAGGGGGAAGACATGTCAGCACTTCGTGCCGTTCTGTTGAGCGCAACCAGCCTGCTCGCCTTCGCGGCCATCCAGCCGGCCTTCGCCCAGCAAGCGGCTCAGCCGAGCGCCGGCTCCGGCCAGCTCGAGGAAATCGTCGTCACCGCGCGAAAGACCGAGGAGAAGCTGCAGGTGGCGCCGCTGTCGGTGACCGCCATTACGACGCAGAAGCTCGAAGCGCACAACGTTCAGTCCGCCGAACAGCTTAATGATCTGGGCATTCCCAATCTGAACATCTCGCACGGCTCGGGCTACGCCAGCGCCGCCAACATTACGATTCGCGGCGTCAACCAAGCCGATAACGTGCTGACCAACGACGCGCCGATCGCCGTTTATGTCGACGGCGTCTATATGGCCCGGCAGATCGGCGATCTGTTCGATCTCGTCGACCTGGAGCGCGTCGAGGTGCTGCGCGGCCCGCAAGGCACGCTGTTCGGCCGCAACACGACCGGTGGCGCAATCAATCTGATCACCCGCCAACCCGGGCCGGACTTCGCGATCGACCAGAAGCTGCTTTACGCCAGCGACAATGAGTTCCAGAGCCGCACGGTGATCGACACCGGCGAGATCGGGAATACCGGCTTCCGCGCGTTGCTCGCCTATTCGCATCACCAGTCGGACGGCTGGGTGCGCAACACCCTGGTCTCGGACGATGACGGCTACGGCTCCCTCGACTCGAACGCCTTCTATCTGGATCTGCGCGGCGATATCACCGACGAGCTCTCGCTGGAGTACCGAGTCGACTACACCAACATGCACGCGCAGCCGACCGCCGACCAGCTGACCTATGTGTCGCCGGTGGATGCGGCCTTTTTCGGATCTTCGCCGAAGTTCGGCGGTGCGCCGCTGATCGTCTCGCCTAACTTCCGCAGCTCGCTGCAGAGTTACGACGCGAATCCGCCTGAGCATGATGAGATCTATGGGCATTCGCTGACGCTGAACTATGATTTCAGCGACGCGCTTCGCTTGAAGTCGATCACGGCCTACCGCTCATTGGCCAATGATGGTCACGCCGATCAGGCGGGCCAAGGATTGCTCTTGGGCCCGGTGCTCGGGGCGACCGGAGTCAGCATCCAGCAGGTCCATCCATTTCTTACGCTCTGCCCCGGCGATACGCCGGTATTCCCGAGCAACGTCTGCGATCACCAGCGTCAATACCAGTGGTCGGAGGAATTCCAGGCGACGGGCGTTTGGAACGAGCTGAAATATGTCGGAGGCCTCTACTTCTTCGATGAAAAAGTTCACGAAGAGGATCCCGAGTTCCTCACCATTGCCGTTCCGACTGCCGGCCCGGTCGGCGCCGCGGTTCTCGAGGGTTTCGGCGTCCCCGCGGCCTTCGTTCCGTTCATTCAGAGTAATCCGCTGGTCGTAGCGGCGGGCAACACGCTCGGTTTCAACGCCTATCCGGTGACCAACTACTGGTCGGAATCGAAATCATTCGCTGCCTACCAGCAGACTTCGTACACACCCGACTTCTTGGACGACAAAGCCGAATTCACCTTCGGGCTGCGCTATACGTTCGATCAGAAGACCATCCGGCAACGGGACTTCCAGGCCGACTCCCCGGCGGTCTTTTCCAACTTCTTCAATGGCGCGAAGAACTGGCACAATCTGAGCTGGCTCTTGTCGATGAACTATAGGTTCACCGACGACATCATGGGCTACTGGCGGATCGCCAATGCCTATAAAGCCGGCGGCTTCAGCGCGCGCACCCATGCCGACGAATACGATCCGGAAACGGACACCTCATACGAAATCGGCGTCAAATCGGAATTCCTCGATCACCGCGTTCGAGTGAATGCCGACGTGTTCTACACGCAGTACGACAACGCTCAGATCAACGTGTTCGTGGAGGATCCGGTCACGCATGCCGCTGCTAGCGTGACGACCAACGCCGGCGGGTTGACCTACACCGGCGGCGAGCTCGAGGCGAGCGTCATCCCGGCCAAAAACTGGCTGATCGACGCGTCATTTGGGTACACGTCTCCTGACTTCCAGACGTTCAACTCGTTCAATCCGGCCACGGGCAGGATCGAGAATTTCGCGAGCCAGGCAATCGACAATTATACATCGAAGATGACCTACGCGATCGGCGTCGAATACGACTTCGATCCGTTCACCTTCGGGGATCTGTCGATCCGTGCGGACTACAATTTCGCGAGCCCGAAGACTTTCCATCCGCTCACGGCGTTGTCCCCGCTCAACGAGATCATCAAGTCGCAGAACTACCACACTCTGAACGCCTATGTTCAGCTCAGGAACATCGAGACCGACTACGGCACGTGGGAGGTTAAGGTCTTCGGCACCAACCTGATCAACGAATATCAGCGTTATGCCGGCATCGATTTCGAGATCGTCCCCGGCATCTCGTATTTCGGCAACAATACCTACAACCGTCCGCGCGTGGTCGGCGGTCAGTTGACCTTCCACTTCAGCCCGGCTTCGCACGAGGAGGCTCCGGTGCCGGCCGCTTATGTTCCGCCGCCGCCTCCGCCGCCTGCGCCGAAGCCGCACTCGTACCTGGTGTTCTTCGACTTCAACAAGTCGGCGCTTACGCCTCAAGGTACGAGCATCGTCGACGACGCGGCGAAGAACGCCGAGGCCGGGAACGTTACGCATATCGACGTCACCGGCCACACCGACACCGTGGGATCGGACGCCTACAACATGCGGCTCTCTAAGCGCCGCGCAGAGTCGGTCGCCGCCGAGCTCGAGAAGCAGGGCATCAAGTCCGACGAGATCGCCATCATCGCCAAAGGCAAGCGCGATCCGCTCGTGCCGACCGGCGACGGCGTGCGCGAGCCGCAGAATCGCCGCGTCGAGATCGTGTACGGTGCGGGCGGTCCGACCTCCTGATCGGCATCCTCGACAAAAAGTATAGGCGGCGGGACCATCGGTCCCGCCGTTTTCTTTTGCGCCACGCGGCGTGATAATCAGGGATGTCCGCATCCCCTCCGCTCAAGAGCGCGATCCCGAGGCCGAGCAAAGCGAAGCCGCTGCGCTTGGCGCCGCATATCACCGGCGCCAGCGCGTTCCGACGCATCGCGCTTGCTTGCCTCGATCACCTGGTGGCCAACGAACAGGCGGCGATCGCTGGCGAAAATCCGGAGGGCGTCCATCAGGCCCGTGTCGCCATACGGCGGCTGCGATCGGCGCTGGCGCTCTTTCGGGATTATGCCGGCGTCGCTTCCGCGCGCGATTTCCGCGACCGGTTGCGCGATGCGGGGCGGGCGCTTGGCGAAGGGCGCGATTGGGACGTGTTCCTCACCGAGACTCTTCCGGCCTATCTCGCGGAGCGGCAAGGGGCCCGAGCAGACTCGATCGTGAAAATCGCGACGCGGCTGCGCATCGCGGGCCATCGCCGAGTTCGCCGCACGCTAACGACGCCCGACCACCAGCGACTTCTCTATGAGTTGCGCGGGTGGATCATCGGGGACTCGTGGCGCAACGGCCTGGGAGCCGAGGCCTATCGCGCCCTCGAGTCTCCGTGTCGGCATATCGCGCGGGGCATCTTGGACCGCGCGGCCAAGAAGGTTCGCAAGCTGGGAGAGGCGATGGACAGCCTCACGCCGGAGGACCGGCATGAGCTCAGGAAGGCGATGAAGCGGCTGCGCTACGGCTCGGAGTTCCTGGGCAGCCTCTATCCGCCCGGCGAGGTCGCACATTATCTATCGGTGGCCGAAGGCCTGCAGGACATTTTGGGCAAGCTCAATGACGCCGCCGGCATTATCGCGATCGCCGATCGGCCGCCGATGCGAAAGGGCTGCCCCTATGAGGAGCTGCAGGCGCTGCGTGAATGGGCCGCCGCCGACACCGAGCGCAATTTGGCGGCGCTCAAGGCGGATTGGGCGGTGTTCGAGAAGGTCGAGCCCTTTTGGCGTTAGCGATTTCCGTCAGTCCGCTCAATCTTCGATTTCCGCCATCAGTGTCGCGTTGCCACCGGCGGCCGCGGTGTTGACGGTGAAGGTTCGCTCGACGGCGAAGCGCGGGAGATAGTGCGGACCGCCGGCCTTCGGGCCGGTGCCGGAAAGGCCCTCGCCGCCGAAGGGCTGGGTTTCGACCGCGGCGCCGATGACCGTGCGGTTGACATAGAGGTTTCCAACCCGCGCACGGCGGCGCACCCGCTCGATCGTGTCGTCGATGCGTGATTGGACGCCGAGCGTCAGCCCGTAGCCTGTCGCATTGATCTGGTCGATCACCGCGTCGAGGCGCCCGCCCGCATAGCGCACGACATGCAGGATGGGCCCGAACACCTCGCGCTGCAGCCGAGCCAGCGAATCGATCTCGTATAGACGTGGCGCAAAGAAAGTTCCGCCCGACGCGTCCTCCGTCAGCGGCGCAATGCCGATCAGCCGCGCCTCGCGATCCATGCGATCGGCGTGCTGGACGAGCGCCTTGCGGGCGTCGTCATCGATGACCGGGCCGATATCGGTGTCGAGGCGCTTGGGATCGCCTACGCGCAGTTCGTGAATCGCACCCGCCAACATCTGGATCATGGGCTCCGCGATCTCGTCTTGAACGAACATCACCCGGAGCGCCGAGCATCGCTGTCCTGCGCTGTTGAAGGCGCTCGCGCCGGCGTCGGCGACCGCCTGCTCGATGAGCGCCGAGCTGTCGACGATCATCGCATTCTGTCCGCCGGTTTCGGCGATGAGCGTGGCGATCGGCCCGTCGCGCGCGGCGAGCGAATGCGAGATCGCGCGCGCGACTTCCGTCGACCCGGTGAAGACGACGCCTGTCACTCTGGGATCGGCGACCAGCGCCGCGCCGATCGCCTCGCCCGGGCCGGGCAGCAAGGCCAGCATTTCGGGCGGGATGCCGGCCTCGTGCAGCAGACGGACCATGCGCGCCGCGACGAGGGGAGTCTGTTCCGCAGGCTTTGCAATGACCGCATTGCCCGCCACCAGCGCCGCCGTGATCTGTCCGGTGAAGATCGACAGCGGGAAATTCCAAGGGCTGATCGCGACGAAGATCCCGCGTCCATGATGGTCGAGCCGGTTGCTCTCGCCCGTCGGGCCGGGCAGGTCTTGCCCAGCCAATGTGCGCCGCGCTTCGGCGGCGTAGTAGCGGCAGAAATCGACGGCCTCGCGCACTTCGCTCACCGCGTCGGGAATGGTTCTGCCGGCCTCGCGCGCGATCAAGGCGACGAAGCCCGACATGTCGGCTTCGAGCAGGTCAGCAGCCCTTTCCAGGCGAGCCGCGCGCTCAGGAACCGGAACGGCGTCCCAGGTTTCCTGGCCGCCTGCGCCGATTTCCAGCGCGCGGCGGACGTCGGCCTGCGTGGCGTCTATGACGGTGCCGATGCGCGCAGTTCGATCAGCGGGCTCGAAGGTCGCGCGGGACACGCCCGGCACCGCTTTTCCTGAAATGATGGCTGCGGCCTCGAAGCTCGCGCTCTCTGTATTCAGCGCACGCTCAAAGCTCGCGACCGCGAGCGGATTGCCGAAATCGATGCCGCGTGCCGCGAGGCGTTCGGGACCATAAATCTCGCGTGGGCGCGGGATTGCCCGCGGCTCCGTCTTCAACGCCTCGACGCGCGCGATCGGATCCTCCGTGAGCTTCTCGATCGGGATGGTCTCGTCCGCGAGGCGATTGACGAAAGAGGAGTTGGCGCCGTTCTCGATCAGCCGCCGGACGAGATAGGCGAGCAGGTCGCGATGCGTGCCCACGGGAGCATAGATGCGGCATGGAATGCCCCAGCCCTCCGGGCCGCTCACGCGCTCATAGAGCTGGGCGCCCATGCCGTGCAGCCGCTGGAACTCGAAATCGCTACGGCCATCGGCGAAGGCGCGGATCGCCGCCACCGTATAGGCGTTGTGCGTCGCGAACTGGCCGAAGATTGGATCTCCTGCGGCGAGGATGCGCCTGGCTGCGGCGAGGTAGGAGGCGTCGGTCGCGGCCTTGCGGGTAAAGACGGGATAGCGCTCCAGCCCCGCCTCCTGTGCCCGTTTCACCTCGCTGTCCCAATAGGCGCCTTTAACCAACCGGACCATCAGCCGGCGACCGTAACTCTTTGCACGCTCGGCGATCAGGTCGATCAGCGGCAGCGCGCGGGTCTGGTAGGCCTGCACCGCCAGGCCGAGCCCCTCCCAACCGGCGAGCGATGGGGCGTTCAGCAGCGATTCAAGCAGCTCGATCGAGAGCTCCAGCCGGTCGGCTTCTTCCGCGTCGATCGTGAGCCCTATGTCTGCCGAGGCCGCCTGCTCGGCCAAGGATAAAAGGCGCGGCTGCAGCTCAATCAGCGTGCGGCGGCGCTGTCGGGGCTCGTAACGCGGATGGAGCGCCGACAATTTGATCGAAATCCCCGGCCCGGCGATCGGGCCGCGCCCATTTGACGCGCCGCCGATGGCCCGAATTGCGGCCTGATACGCATCGAAATAGCGATCGGCATCGGCGGCGGTGCGGGCTGCTTCGCCCAGCATGTCATAAGAATGACGGGCGCCGGCCTTCTCGGCCGTCGCCGCGCGTTTCAGCGCTTTCTGGATGGTCTCGCCCATCACGAACTGGTGGCCCAGCAGGCGCATCGCACCCAAGAGCGCGTCGCGCAGGATCGGCTCGCCAAGCCGTACCGCCAGCTTGGCCCAGACGGCCTGACCGTCGGTGAGGCGGAGCGCCTTGCCGGTGATGGCGAGCGCCCAGGTCGAGGCGTTGACGAAGGGCGACGGCGAGTGGCCGAGGTGGTGACCCCAGTCGGCGGGCCCGATCTTGTCCCGGATCAACTTGTCGCGGGTCTCATCGTCAGGGATGCGGAGCAACGCCTCGGCAAGGCACATCAGCACGATGCCTTCCTCGCTGCGCAGGTCATATTCCCGCATCAGTGCTTCGATGGCGCTCTCCTTGTCGCGGGCCTGCCGGATTGCACCTATAAGCTCCGTGGCGTCGCGCGCGATCCGCCGGCAAAGGGCAGGCGGCACAGCGGCTTGCGCGACGATTCTGTCGATCGCCTTTGCTTCGGGTTCGTCCAAGCACCGGCGAACCAGGTCATGGGCAGGGGAAAGGGCGGCTGATGACTCGAGATCGAACACGGCCATCGAGGTGTATTATTTCGCGACGCGAGGTGTCGGGATACGTCTGGCTTGGCCTTTCAGGGGGGGTTTGCTATGGGACTGCCCCCAAACCCCGCGAAACGGGTCGAATCTTGCGTTCATCGGTGTTCTTTCGAGCCGTGGCGGTCGCCGCTCAACTGCTTGTCGCGATAATTTCCGCGCCGCGGGCCAGCGCGCATGCGGTCATTATCGATTCGTCGCCGGCCGTGAACGAGACCGTCGCGCCCGGGCCGGTTGACATCAAGCTGCACTATAACAGCCGGATCGATCACCAGCGATCTCGCGTTACGCTGATCGGTCCGGATGGGGTCGGGCGGCAGGTCGATATAGCGTCCGACAGCCCACCGGACGTCGTCACGGGCCATGTGAAGGACCTCGCTCCAGGGCAGTACCGGCTTAGATGGCAAGTCCTGGCCGTCGACGGTCACCTCACCCGCGGGGATATTCTGTTCAGTGTCAAAGCCCCCTAACCCATATCGCGGCGGCGGTATTGCGGCCCGACTCGGCGACGCGACGGCTGAGCTGGTCGATTGGTGCCGTCGCAATGCCTGGCTCGTGGTGGCTCTGTCCCTGCTGACAAGCATCTTGTTCGGCTGGGTCGCCTACACGCAACTCAGCATCGATACCGACACGGACCGGCTCCTCTCCTCGGATCTGCCCTGGCGGCAGCGGGAGATCGCGTTCGACAAAGAATTTCCGCAAAACTCCGATCTTCTTGCGATCGTCGTCGATGCCTCGACGCCCGAGCAGGCCGAAAGCGCCACGGCGGCGTTGGCTGCGAAATTGGCGCAGGCTCCCAAGCTCTTCACGAGCGTGACGCGTCCGGACGGAGGACCATACTTCGACCGCAACGGCCTGCTGCTGCTGCCGGTCTCCGACGTCCAGGATCTTTCCGATTCGATCATCCAGGCTCAGGCCTTCCTCGGCAATCTGGCTCAGGACCCAAGCCTACGCGGCCTGGCCGACACGCTGACCCTGGCGCTCGAGGGCGTGAAGCAGGGCCAGACCGACCTCAAGACCCTCGCCCCGGCGCTCGAAGGGGTTGCCGGATCGGTCGAGGGCAATCTCGACCTTCGGGCGCAGTTCCGACCGCTCTCCTGGCAGGAGCTGCTCACGGGACGCGAGCCGTCTTCAACGGATCTGCGACGCTTCATTCAGGCCAAGCCGGTGCTCGACTATTCCTCGCTCACGCCGGGCTCCGCGGCCACCGATTTCGTGCGCAAGACCGCGGTTGAGCTCGGGCTTACTCCAGCGAACGGGGTTCAGATTCACATCACCGGTGATGTCGCGCTCAATGACGAGCAGTTCGCGACGGTGAGCCAGGGAATCTGGGTGTCGATGACGGTATCGGTCGTGCTCGTGTCGCTGCTGCTGTTCGGCGCGCTCAAATCGGTCCGCATGGCGACGGCGATCATGCTGACGCTGATCGTCGGTTTGTTGGGGACGGCAGCGTTCGCAACCGCCACGGTCGGCAAGCTCAACCTGATCTCGGTCGCCTTCGCTGTGCTCTTCGTCGGCATCGCCGTCGATTTCGGAATCCAGTTCTCCGTGCGATACCGGGTGCAGCGCAATCGCATCGACGATTTCGGGGAGGCTCTCAGGGGAACCGGCAGGCTGGTCGGACCAGCTCTGGTGTTGGCGGCGCTCGCGGCCGCTTCGGGATTCTTTTCCTTCCTGCCGACTGCCTATCGAGGCGTATCCGAGCTCGGCATCATCGCCGGCGTCGGCATGATCATCGCCGTCTTCTTCAACCTGACGCTTCTGCCGGCATTGCTGACATTGCTCAAGCTCGGGCCGGTTCGCGAGAGCGTGGGGTTCAAGTCGCTCGCTCCGCTCGACGCGTTCCTTCTGCGACGCCGGCGGTTCGTGCTCGGCCTGACGAGCTTGTTGGTCCTGGCGGCACTGGCCGTCGTGCCGCGGCTCAGATTTGATTTCAATCCGCTCGACCTCATGGATCCGCACACCGAAGCCGTGTCGACGATGATGCAGCTGATGAAGGATCCGAACACGACGCCGAACACGATCGACATTCTGACGCCGAGCCTGTCGGCAGCCGACGAGACCGCCGCGAAGGTATCCAAGCTGCCCGAGGTTTCGCGCGTCGTGACTCTGTCGAGCTATATTCCCGAAGATCAGGCGCAGAAGCTCGCGATCCTGCACGATACGGCACAGCTGATCGGGCCGACGCTCGACCCGCCCCAGATCAAACCTGCACCGGACGCGGCCGCGAATCGCGCCGCCCTCCAGAAATGCGCGGCGGCTCTGCGGTCGGTTGCGCCCAAGGGCTCTGCCGGAGCGCCCGCGCTTCGCTTGGCGGCGGATTTCGAGAAGGCAATCGCCGCGCCCGACCCGGCCGTCGAGCGCATCCAGACGGCCCTTCTCAGCGGGCTGAAAGACGAGCTTCGCCAGCTCCGCCTGGTTCTGTCTGCCGGCCCGGTCACGATGGCCGACCTGCCGCCCGACCTCGTAAGGGCTTGGGTGGCGCCCGACGGCAAGGCCCGTGTTTCCGTCTTCCCTGCGGGCGACGCCAACAACAACGCCGTATTGAAGCGATTCGTGGCGGCCGTCCGCAAAATCGCGCCCGATGCGGTCGGCACGCCGGTGTCGATTCAGGAATCGAGTGCTACGATTGTTCATGCCTTCACCGAGGCTGGCATCCTCGCCGTGATCGGCATCACGGTGCTGCTCGCGATCACATTGCTTCGCGCGCACGATGTGCTGATGGCGCTGCTGCCGTTGTTGTTGGCGGGGCTGTTCACGCTCGCGACGACGGTCTTGATCGGAATGCCGATCAACTTCGCCAACATCATCGCCCTGCCCTTGCTGCTCGGCATCGGCGTCGCATTCGACATCTATTTCGTCATGAACTGGCGCGCCGGGCGGCCCAACCCGCTCCAATCCGGGACCGCGCGCGCGGTCATCTTCAGCACTGCCACCACGGCATCGGCGTTCGGAAGCCTGATGCTGTCAAAACATCCCGGCACGGCTGAAATGGGACAGCTTCTGTCGATCGAGCTTTTCTACACGCTGGCGTGCGTTCTCCTGGTCATGCCGTCCTTGCTTGGGGCTCCGCAGCAGCGGGCCGCAGAGCCGACGCGAGCGCAGAAAAGCGCGTTAGGCTGATCCCGTTTTCCGCCAGAGCGGCCTTCACGGCTGGGCTCATGAGCGCGGCAAGCTCTTCACGATAGCGATACCCCGGCGCGGCATGGGGCATCTCGTCGGCATCGACCGTCGCGGGATGCGCGTAGAGCTCGCTGACCCCGGCGGGCAGATGCGGGATCAGCGCGAGAAGGCGTGCTTCGGTGAGCGCGCCGGTCCACGCCAATCCGAACATGTAATCGTTGATGATGAGGTCCGCCGCTCGCGCACGGCGCCGGAGTATCGCTAACACCGGCCACAAGAACGAGCGTGGGACCGCCTGTCCGGACTCCGCGCGCTTGATGATTCGGCGCGGCTCAGCCGGTATGCGCAGCGCCGTCAGGCCATAACGGCGGCCGATCCGCGCGACCACGCCGGCTATGGTCGGATGCAGATGCAGATGCTTGTGCGCGTTCGCGTGATCGAGCACCAGCCCGGTGCGGACGAAGGCCGCGAATTGCGCATCGATCTCCGCTTTCACCTGCCGCCGTATGTCCGGCTTGAAGAACCAGTTCACGCCGCAGCGAAACAGATCGTTGCGGAAGCGGCCGTCGCGATCGACGAGATCGGGAATGCGCTTGCGCGGCAGGACCGGGCGGCCGTCGGCCAGCGTAATATGGAGGCCGACAGCAAGTCCTTTGAGCCGGCGCGCGCGCTCGACGGCATCGGCCATGGCGTCCCCGCCCATCATCAAGCTGGCGCTCGTGAGAATGCCCTGCGTGAAGGCCAGCTCGATCGCTTCGTTCACGCGTACATCGACGCCGAAATCGTCCGCAGTGACGATTAGATGTCGGGTCGCGCTCACCATTCCGTTGAAGGGGCGATCGATGTCAGGAGGCGAGGCCTCGCCGCTCACGAAGGAATTGGAAGAACTCAACTCCTTCGCGCAGCCGGCGCTTCATCATCTCCGGGCTGCGGACCATCTCGCCGACAATCGACGCGATCTTGGGAACCCGAAAATAGAAGCGCTTATAGAAGGTCTCGACCGAATCGAAGATCTCGGTGTGCGACAGGTGCGGATAATGGAGCGGCGCCATCTGAACGCCATGCTCGTCGACCAGCTCGGCATGATCGGCATCGAGCCAGTTATTCTCGACCGCCTGCTTGTGCAGGAAGGTGCCGGGATAGGGCGCCGCCAGCGAGACCTGCAGCGTGTGCGGGTTGATTTCGGTGGCGAAGCGGATCGTCTCCTCGATCGTCTCCTTGGTCTCCCCGGGCAGGCCGAGGATGAAGGTGCCGTGGATCGTGATGCCGAGCTCATGGCAGTCCTTGGTAAACTTCTTCGCGACCTCGATCCGCATACCCTTCTTGATGTTGTGCAGGATCTGCTGGTTGCCGGATTCGTAACCGACCAGCAGCAATCTGAGGCCGTTGTCACGCAGCACTTTCAGCGTCTCGCGCGGAACGTTGGCCTTGGCGTTGCACGACCAAGTGACGCCCATCTTGCCGAGCTCGCGCGCGATCGCCTCGGCGCGCGGAAGATCGTCGGTGAAGGTGTCGTCGTCGAAGAAGAATTCCTTCACCTGCGGGAAATAGGACTTCGCGAGGCGAATCTCGTCGGCCACATGGCCGACGCTGCGGGTCCGATAGCGGTGACCGCCAACCGTCTGCGGCCATAGGCAGAAGGTACAGCGCGATTTGCAACCGCGTCCCGTGTAGAGCGAGACATAGGGATGCTTCAGATAGCCGATGAAATACTTCTCGATCTCGAGGTCGCGCTTGTAGACCTCGGTCACGAAGGGCAGCTGATCCATATTCTCTATGATCGCGCGGTCGCGATTATGGACGATCACCCCTTGGCTGTTGCGGTAGCTGATCCCGTCGATCGAATCGAATGCCTTGCCCTCGGCAACGTCTTGGATCGTGAAATCGAACTCATTGCGCGCAACGAAGTCGAGCGGCGCGCCGGCCTTGAGGCTCCCGTCGGCATCGACCGCCACCTTGGCGCCGACGAAGCCGATCGTCAGATTCGGATTCACGTCCTTGAGCGCTTGGGCCACCTTGACGTCCGACGCAAAGGAGGGCGTCGACGTGTGCATGACGACGAGGTCGTAATCCCGGGCCAGCGGCAGCACCTCTTCGAGATGGATGCGGGCCGGCGGCGCGTCGATCAGCTTCGATCCGGGCACGAGCGCGGCAGGCTGGGCGAGCCAGGTCGGGAACCAGAAGGACTTGATCTCGCGCTTCGCCTGATAGCGCGAGCCGGCGCCCCCGTCGAATCCGTCAAAGGATGGCGGTTGCAGGAACAGCGTCTTCATCGTCATAGGCGAGTTTCTCCTTCGGCCACCAGCGAGCCGGCGCGGTCGAGCGTGAAGGCGCGCCGGCGCCAGGACACGGATCGGCCGCAATAGGCAAGTACAAGAACGACCAACGATAATATATCCCGGGGCAGGTAGAGCCACCAGCGCAGCCGGGGTGCTTCGAGCGCGGCCAGCACCGTTGCGATCAGCACGAATCGGCAGGCGACGGCGGTTACCGCGAGGGCGGCCAAGATCGTCCAATGGACTCCGGCGGTCAAGCCGACTGCGAGCGCCGACAGTGCAAGCGGGACCGGATGGGTGATGACCGAACCCGCATACCCGATGGGTTCGGTCGCGCGAATAGTCCTGGCCCAGCGAAGCTCATGGCGGAACAGGGACAGGAAGCTTGGCTCGTCCGCCGTGGTTTTCAGCACGTTACGCGCGACCCGGACCCGCTGGCCGGTCTGGCGTACGAGCGCCCCCAGCTCGTAATCGTCCGCCAGCTGGTCCTTGACGGCGGCAAAGCCGCCGACCGCGGCCAACGTGCTCCGCCTCAGCGCGATCGTGGCGCCGTAGCAGCCGACCTGGCCGCCGAGCAGCTTCGAGACCAGCGCCGAGGGCAGGAACCAGAAATTGAGCGCTGCGGCGCCGAGCTCTGACCACACGCCCGGGAGTGGATCGCCGATATAGAGGCAGGTGGCGAGACCCGTATCGGGCCGCTCCAGCGTGCCGAGAATATGGTCAAGATAGTCGGGCGCGACGCTCATATCGCTGTCCGACAGCACCAGCACATCGTGCCGAGCGGCAGCCATCATATTGATAAGATTGCTGACTTTCAGGTTTGTCCCATAGATGGCCTGGTCGATCACCAGCTCGATATCGGCCTCGGGATAGTCCGATTGCAGCCTTCGCACCGTCTCGATCGCCGCATCCTTCGAGTCGCGGACGCCGAACACGATCTGAACGGTCGGATGGTCGAGCCGGCAAAAGCTTGCGAGATTGTCGTAAAGCTTCGTTTCGTGGCCGCAAAGCGGTTTCAGCAGAGTTACCGCAGGCCGAGCGGTCGGCCGCCAGTCCCGCTTGCTCCGCCAGCGCCATACGGCGAAGGTCGCGAGAAGCTGGTAGACGCTGCCCGCGGCCGCCAATACAGCCAAAAACCATGTCAAAATTGCAACAGGAGACGTCGATTCCATTCGTTCAAACTACCGAAGCGTTCCGCCAAATCTGTTCATCTCGAACAAAGGCGCTATGTAAACGTTGATTGTAGCCGGGCGCCGGGCAAAGCTCACGACCCTGGCGCCTGCGATTCGCGAGGAGCGACTTTCCAATATGGCCGCTTTCATCCCTTCTACTGTCTTCCGCCTGATCTTGGCCGCGACGGTCACCGTTCCTTTATGGCTGGCCGGCTGCGCAACCCCGCCGACCGACCCCGCCCAGCGCGCCGAATTCGAGCGCACGAATGATCCTCTGGAACCTATGAACCGGGCGATCTTCAAGTTCAATGACGCAGCCTACGAGAATGTTCTTTTCCCGGTCGCCCGCGGCTACAACCACCTTCCCGAACCGGCGCGGAACGGCGTGCATAACGTGATCGGCAATTTGGGCGAGCCGGTCGTCTTCATGAACAAGTCGCTGCAGGGTGACGTTTCATCGGCCGGGACGACGGTGGCGCGCTTTCTTCTGAATACGATCTTCGGCTTCGGCGGCCTGATCGATGTCGCCTCGCACAACGGCATCAACGAGCCTAAGGCCGGGGATTTCGGCGCCACGCTCTATACCTACGGGGTCGGCGAGGGCCCCTATTTGGTTCTTCCCTTGTTCGGACCGAGCAATCCGCGCGATACGGTCGGCATGGTCGCCGACGGCGAGGCCGATCCTTGGGGCAGGGTCTGGCTCTACACGACCTATCCCGAAGGGATCGGTGTGTCGGCCGGCAAGGGGATCGACCTGCTCGCCGGTCGGGTGGACGATTACGAGCAAGCCAAGAAGACCTCGCTCGACTTCTACGCCTTCCTCAGAAGCTCATTCCGACAGAATCGCCGTTTCGAGCTTTCGGGCGGCAAATACCAGGGCGATGAGGGGCTTTACGACGTTCCCGGCGGGTCGTCCGACCACCCGTAAGTCAGTCGAACAGGCTAGAGACGGAGCGCTCCTCCGTAATGCGCCGGATCGCCTCGGCGATCAGCGGCGCCACCGACAGTTGACGAATTTTGGGTGAGCTCGCGACCGCCTCAGTCGCCTGGATCGTGTCGGTCGTGACCAGCTGATCGAGCGGCGCGGCTGCAATTCGCGCCACCGCACCGCCGGAAAGAACGCCGTGGGTGCAATAAGCGCTGACCGCGCTGGCGCCCGCCTCGATCAGAGCGGCAGCCGCATTGCATAGCGTACCGGCGGAGTCGACGATGTCGTCGACCAGGATGCATGCCCGCCCGTCGACTTCGCCGATGATGTTCATGACTTCCGATACACCCGCCCGCTCGCGCCGCTTGTCGATGATGGCGAGGTCGGCATCGAGCCGCTTGGCGAGCGCTCGGGCGCGGACCACGCCGCCGACATCGGGCGATACGATGATGGGCGATTTGTACTTGCCGTCATGGGCCAGAATGTCGGTCACCAACACCGGGGCGGCGTACAGATTGTCGGTCGGGATGTCGAAGAAGCCCTGGATCTGTCCAGCATGCAAATCCATCGTCAGCACGCGGTCGGCGCCCGCCACCGTGATCAGATTGGCCACCAGCTTGGCCGAGATCGGTGTCCGCGATCCCGTCTTGCGGTCCTGACGCGCATAGCCGTAATAGGGCAGCACGGCCGTGATCCGCCGCGCCGATGCGCGACGGAGCGCGTCGATCGTGACCAGCAGCTCCATCAGATTGTCGTTGGCCGGAAAGGAGGTCGACTGCAGCAGGAAGACGTCCTCGCCGCGGACATTCTCGAGGATCTCTACGAAGACCTCCATGTCGGCAAAGCGCTGGATATGCGCGCGGGTCAGCGGGAGGTCGAGCTCCTTTGCGATCGCCTCGGCGAGCGGCTTATTGGAGTTGCCGGAAAGAAGCTTCATGGGACGGGTCTGCCTAGCCAATTCTGTCGCCGGGACCATAAGGCCGCGGCGTCTCGGAGGCTAGTCGGGAAAATGAAAGTCTTGGCTAAAGTCTACGGCTAGCGGGAATCACCACGAAGGCCACGAAGCGGGCAGGGCAAGCGGATTATTGGGCTCGCGATCGAAGTCCACCAACAATGCTTGCCGAACCTTCGTCGCTTTGTGGTGATTTCAGTTAAACGACGTCGCGAGGGAGGAGCGCGATGGCCGAAAGCTGCCGTCCATAATCCGGTTCGCCTTTGAGCCGCGAGCGCCGATAGCTGAAGAACCGATCGGGCTCCGCGCAGGTGTCGGCCGCGATGCGGTCGAGCCGCGTGACGCCCGCGGCTGCTATGCGCGCAGCGACATAGGCTTGCAGGTCGAAATGCGGACGTCCGCCGGGCGGGATCGTGAAGAATCGCTCCGCATGGGGATCATCGGCGAGGAAATCATCGCGGAACTCGGGTCCGACCTCATAAGAGGCCGGGCCGATGCAAGGCCCGACCGCCGCCATTATGCGTGATGGCTCGGCGCCGCATTTCATCATCGCGCCGATCAGAGCTTCTGCAACGCCGGCCTTCGCGCCCTTCCATCCCGCGTGCGCGGCACCGACGATTCCCGCCTTGGGGTCGGCGGCAAGGATCGGCGCGCAATCCGCCGTCAGGATGCCGAGCGCGATTCCAGGGCGCGTCGTCACGAGCGCGTCTGCACGCGGCGCTTCGGTGGAGAGCCATGGCTGGTCGACCTGCACCACCGTCACGCCATGGACCTGGTATGCGGTGACCAGCGATTCGGGTGCGACTCCGAGGGACGCCGCGCAAAATGCCCGATTCCGCGCGACGTCATCGCGCGAATCGTCGGAGCCGTAGCCACAATTGAGCGAAGCGTGGAGTCCAGAACTGATTCCGCCTTTGCGGGTGAAAAACCCGTGCCGGACTCGCTCGGCATGAAGAATCACCGATGATTCGATGATCTGATCTGTGTCGATTCCGACGATTTGGCCGCGCTCCTCTGTGTTTCCTTCGTGCCCCACGATCATCGCTCGAAATAACCAATACTGCACACGGAACTACCCTCGGAAAGTGCCGTTATAGGGGAGGTTCGAACCCCTCGGACTTAGCTTGATCTTGGAGCAGACACATGAGTCCCAGCACATCCGGAGGACATCGCGGCGCGGTCCGCCGTCCGGAGACCGACCGCCGGCTGAAGCACAATCGCCAGATGGGTGGCCCGAAGCTTTCCGCTCGAACCGATGTGGTGCATGGCGGCCAGGGGCGCGTCAAGAATCCATCAACCGACCGCCGCCTGAAACACAATCGGTGACCTTCAATCCTCGGCGGGAAAGCCCGCCGGGGATATTCCCGGCGGCGCGATGGCGAGAGCCTTGAACAAGGCCCCCATCGCGCCCCGCCCAACCAGCCTTTCCACGGCGTCCTCTATCGTTGCGGCCTCGGTCGGGGTGGCGCTTCGGCTTAGCGCCCGAGCACGCATTTCGATGCCGAGATCGATGAGGAAGTCGCGCTGAGTGACCGGTCCGAACGCGCGGGCTCCAGCCTCAATCGCGGCTCGGCTCAGGGCGGCGAAATCGACATGCGCCGAAAGATCCGCCGCTCCGGGCTCTTCGAGCGCGTTCACGCGCGTGTGCCGCCGTACGGCCTGGAGCGTGTCGCCGACCTCGGGAGCGATGCGCCCGTAATCGATGATCAACGCGGCGCCGCCGAAACCGCTCACCCGTCGCGCGATCTCGCTCGCCACGCCGATTGCGGCGGGCGACAGCTCGTAGACCGCCCCTTCGGCGACGCCTGGGATCTGCATCGGCACCAGCGCGCCCAAGGGGCTCCGATCGGGTGACGGAACGAAGCCGAAGCCTTCCTCCGAACTCCAGCCGACACGCCGCTCGCGCCATTGGCCGCCGACGAAGACGAGTTGCCGGATCGGCAGCGCGTCGAAGAACTCGTTGGCGACCAGCAGAAGCGGGCCGTCGGGAACCGTTTCGAGGCTTTCGTGCCAGGTCGGCCCTTGGGGGGCTAGACCTTCGGCCTGGAGCTTTCGAAGGGCGGGATTGATCTCGACCAGGTGTAGCTCGATGGCCGCGAGCCAAGCCGGTGCGAGCTTCCCGACCCGCAGCGCATCTTGCATCAGGGTGCCTCGGCCCGGGCCGAGCTCGACCAGCCGCACCGGGCTCGGCTGTCCGAGCTTGTGCCAGGAATCGATCAGCCACGCGCCGATCAGCTCTCCGAAAAGCTGACTGACTTCGGGCGCGGTGATGAAATCGCCCTGCCGCCCTAGAGGATCGGCTCGACGGTAGTAGCCATGCTGGGGATCGGCCAGCGCGGCGGCCATGAATTCCGCGACCGTGATCGGGCCGGTCGAGGCGATCCGCTTGGCGAGGCGTTCCGCCAGCGTCGTCAATGTGCCGAGGCCGCCACGCGCGGCCGACTCAGGGCGTACCAGGCGACCCCGATGCCGGCGAGCAGCATGGGGAAGGATAGAATCTGCCCCATGCTGATTCGGCCGATGATGAAGCCCAGATAGGAATCGGGCTCGCGGAACAGCTCGCAAGTCGAACGGGCGATCGCATAACCGATCAGGAACAGCCCGCACAGAAGGCCGGTGCGCGTCCTGATCCAGGGCCGTTGGGCGAGGACGGCCATGATGATGAAGAGGAGCAGGCCTTCCGACGCCGCCTCGTAGAGCTGGCTCGGATGCCGAGGCTCCGGTCCGGCGCCGGGGAATATCATCGCCCAAGGAACATCAGTCACCCGCCCCCACAGCTCGCCATTCACGAAATTCGCCAGGCGGCCGAAGAAGAGGCCGATCGGGGTCGCGCAGGCGACCAGATCGGCGAGTTTGAAAAGCGGAATGCCGCTATGACGCGTGAACAGGATCATGGCGGTAATCACGCCCAGGAGCCCGCCATGGAAGGACATGCCGCCCTCCCAGATTTTGAAGATACTGATCGGGTCCGCGAAATAGTCGCTGGGCTTGTAGAACAACACGATACCGAGGCGGCCGCCGATCAGGACGCCGGCCATGGCCCAGAAGAGAAAATCATCGAGATCCTTGGCGTTCGGACGACTGCCGGGCTGGTTGAATCTAGGTTGAGCTGCAAGCCATACGGTGTAGCGCCAGCCGAGGAGCAGGCCGACGATATAGGCCAGGCCGTACCAGCGGATCGCGAGCGGGCCGATCTTTACCGCGACCGGGTCGATCGAAGGATACGGAATGGCCATTGATGCGGCTCAGCGATAGGGATCGGACGCGGCGAGGAAGCGCTTCACATAATCGGCCACGCCATCCTCGAGCGCCGTGAAAGGCCGGTCGAAGCCGGCGGCGCGCAACCGGTCGGTGCGGGCCTCTGTGAAATATTGATAGCGGTCGCGAAGTCCTTCGGGCATGTCGATGAACTCGATTTCAGGCTTACGGCCGAGCGTGGCGAAGATGGCGTTGGTAATGTCGAGAAAGCTGCGGGCCTTTCCGGTGCCGACATTGAACAGACCATTCACGTCCGGCTGATCGAGGAGCCAGAGCATGACAGCGACCGCATCGTCGACATGGATGAAGTCGCGGGTCTGGCCGCCGTCTGGGTAATCCGGCCGATAGGATCTGAAGAGCTTGGGGGCGCCATTCGCCAGGATCTGGCGGTGGAATTGCGGCACCACGCTCATTTGCCCGCCCTTGTGACCTTCGTTGGGCCCAAAGACGTTGAAAAATTTAAGACCGGCCCATTGCCGCGGCGTCCGCTCTCCGGCCTCGAGACAGCGCGCCACCCGCAGGTCGAACAGGTGCTTCGACCAGGCGTAAGGGTTGAGCGGCAAAAGCCTCGACAACGCCGGCATCGAGACATCGTCGTCGAAGCCTTGACCGCCGTCGCCATAGGTGGCCGCCGACGATGCGTAGACGAACCGGAGCTCGAACCGGACGGCAAGGTCCCAGAGCGCGGCGCTCAACCGCCAATTGTTGGCGAGAATGAGATCGACGTCGCGCTCGGTCGTGGTCGAGATCGCGCCCAGATGAAAGATCGCCCGGATGTCGTGACGTCTGAGCGCGACCAGCTCGGCCAGCCCCTCGGGCGGCATGATGTCGATACGGCTTCGCTTGGCGAGATTGCGCCACTTGTCGTCGGCGCCGAAGCGGTCGACCACCACGACGTCTCGTTCGCCGCGTTTTTCGAGAGCGGCGACCAGGTTCGAGCCGATGAAACCGGCGCCGCCGGTGACAATGATCATCCTCGGGACCGATTCGGACGGGGGCATTCGGTGCGCATGTCGCTCGCTTATACGAGCGGCTCGCGCGGCCCGGCAAGGCACCCCGCGGGCGCGTTAGGGGAACGCCGGACGCCTTCCGGTCATTGTCATCATGGGGAAGTGTAGCCTTGCGGTCTTCTTGCGATGCGAGAGGGGGGCGTGCTACCCAAACTATGGCGCCGAGTCGCTCTTGGCGCGATGCGGCCCAGCCGGGATGAATCAAAGGCCCCGATGGTCGGTGACAGGCGGTTATTCGATGACATGGCGCGCGTCGCGAGTGGCGCGGCGGTCGCTTTGGGCGGAATCCGCTCCCGCATGGAGGGGGAGCTGCGCGATCAGGTCGAGCGATTGCTGCAGCGAATGAATCTGGTCACCCGCGAGGAGCATGAGGTGGTCGCGGCGCTCGCGGCCAAAGCCCGCACCGAGCAGGAGGCGCTGGCGCGGCGCGTTGCGGCGCTCGAAGCCAAGCTGGCGGCGACCCGGCCCTCCGGCGCGACACGACGCCGCTCGGGGGCCGAGCAGCCTTTGGCCAGGCCCAAAACCGTGCGATCTCGCGCGCCGGGCGGCAAGCATTGATGCGCGCTGGGCGGCCGAGCGCTTCCGGCCTCGCCGCGGCAGCGGCTCTACGGAGATCAGCATGACGACACCTTCGCTCGAGACTCCGGCCACTTCCGCCAATCCTCTCGACCTGATCGAGGAGCTCGTCATCGCCAACGACTGGCCCTTCCAGCGAGCAGCGGATGACGAGATTCTGGTTGAGATCGGCGGCCGATGGACCGACTACCGGCTGTTCTTCGTCTGGCAGGAAGAGGCGAGCGCACTGCAATTCTGCTGCCGGCTGGACGCCAAGGTCCCGCCCAAGGCGCGCAGCGCCATCAACGACCTTCTGGCCCGGATCAACGAGCGACTCTGGATCGGCCATTTCGACGTCTCGGCAGAGGAAGAGGCGATTATGTTCCGCCACGCGCTGCTGCTGCGCGGCGTCGCGGGAGTCAGCCCCGAACAGGTCGAGGACATCGTCGAGCTGGCGCTGGTCGAGTGCGAGCGATTCTATCCGGCCTTCCAGCTGGTGATCTGGGGCGGCAAGACGGCCGACGAGGCCATGACCGCCGCCATTCTCGACCCCATCGGCGAGGCGTGATTGCCCGTTAACCACACTCTGTTCGTCCTCCTCGGGCGTCGCGAGGCGGCGACCCGGGGACCCATCTCCCAGCCGCCGCGCTGTTGGAAAGATGGATTCCCGCGTTCGCGGGAATGACAGGTCAGAATATCTGAATTGTCCAAGTCCATGCGGGTTCTTCTTATCGGCTGCGGCCGGATGGGAGGCGCCTTGGCGGCCGGTTGGCTCAAATCGGGCCTGGTCGATGCACCGGTCGCGGTCGATCCGGCACCGCGGGATGTGCCTGCCGGGGTGTCCGTCTTCGCCGATCTCGCCGAAATTCCGGATCCCTTGCCCGACACGATCCTCCTGGCGGTCAAGCCGCAGATGTTGGACGCGGTGCTGCCGGGCTTGCGCCCGCGGTTGCCCGCTGCGGCGTTCGTCATCTCGATCGCGGCCGGCAAGACCCTATCCTACCTGAAGGATCGGCTCGGAACGGGCGTCGGGATTGTGCGCGCGATGCCCAATACGCCGGCCGCCATCGGCCAGGGCTTCACCGTCTGCTGCGCGGGACCGAATGTCGCCGCCGGTCAACGAAGCCGAACCGAAGTGCTGATGAAGGCGGTGGGGCAGGTCGCCTGGGTCGAGGACGAGGCATTGATGCATGCCGTGACGGCCGTCTCGGGCTCCGGGCCCGCCTATGTATTTCTGCTCATCGAGACGCTGGCCGAGGCCGGGGTTGCCGCCGGTCTCCCGCGCGACTTGGCCGAGAAGCTGGCTCGCGCCACCGTCGCAGGTTCCGGGGCGCTCGCCGCCGAATCGCCGGACGCGCCGGCCAAGCTACGCGCCGATGTGACGAGCCGGGGGGGCACCACGGCTGCCGCGTTGGCCATCCTCATGGGAACGCCCGGTCTAGAGGACCTCATGAAACGGGCGGTGGCGGCCGCCATCGAGCGCTCGCGGGAACTCGCGAAGGACTAGCGGCCGCGCCTATAATCTTCATCATGGCCCCCATGAGCGTTCGGCGGTTGATCTCGGCTCCGCCCCGATCGGGATGAATTCGACTTTTTTCGTGGTTTCCGAAGGAAGCTTCCCGCTCCGCGACATGCCGAACTCTTGACACTCGCAGGGTCCGAATGGCCTTTACCGGCCAATTCCGGCATTCGAGACAGAAGAAAGGGCCTTTCGCCGCCATGATCACGCATACCGTCCGGGTCCATCCCGAGGCCGACCGCCTGCCGAAGGCCGAGCAGCTTGCTTGGAAGATCGCCGCCGTGGCGGCGGATCCGGTACCGGTCGATGCGGAAGTGACCGACATGATCATCAATCGCATCATCGACAATGCGTCGGTGGCGATGGCGGCCATCAACCGGCACCCGGTGGCGAGCGCGCGGGCGCAGGCGCTGGCCCATCCGCGTGCCGGCGGCGCCACGGTCTTCGGACTCGGTCCCGACACGCGCGTGCATGCCGAGTGGGCGGCTTGGGCCAACGGGACTGCGGTGCGCGAGCTCGATTATCACGACACTTTCCTCGCTGCCGAATATTCCCACCCCGGCGATAACATCCCGCCGATCCTGGCGGTTGCCCAACAACTCGGTCGGGACGGCAAGGATCTGATCCGCGGCCTCGCCACGGGCTACGAGATCCAAGTCAATCTCGTGAAGGCGATCTGCCTGCACAAGCACAAGATCGACCACGTCGCTCATCTCGGCCCCTCGGCGGCGGCCGGCATCGGCACGCTGCTCCATCTCGACACCGACACGATCTATCAGGCGGTGCAGCAGGCGCTTCACGTGACGACCGCGACCCGCCAATCGCGCAAAGGCGAGATTTCGAGCTGGAAGGCCTATGCGCCATCCCATGCCGGCAAGCTTGCGGTCGAAGCCGTCGATCGCGCGATGCGCGGCGAGGGTGCTCCGTCGCCGATTTATGAAGGCGAGGATTCTGTGATCGCCTGGATGCTCGACGGACCCAAGGCCGAATATCACGTGCCGCTGCCGGGCGCGGGAGAAGCCAAGCGCGCGATCCTCGACACCTACACCAAGGAGCATTCGGCCGAGTATCAGAGCCAGGCGCTGATCGACCTCGCCTTCGACATGGGCAAGGCGTTGAAGGCCAAGGGCAAGGATTGGGACGATGTGGCCGAGATCACGATCCATACCAGCCACCACACGCACTACGTGATCGGCACCGGCTCGAACGATCCGCAGAAATTCGACCCGACCGCGTCGCGCGAAACGCTCGACCACTCGATCATGTACATCGTCGCCGTGGCGCTGCAGGACGGCGAATGGCACCATGTCCGCTCCTACGCGCCGGAGCGCGCGAGGCGCGAGGATACGGTCCGTCTGTGGAAGAAGATCAAGACCGTCGAGGATCCGAAATGGACCGAGCGGTACCACTCGTCGGACCCGAGGGTGAAGGCGTTCGGCGGCAAGGTCGAGATCAGGTTCAAGGACGGCTCGACGATGGTCGATGAAAAGGCGGTCGCCAATGCGCACACGCTGGGTGCTACGCCGTGGAAGCGGCCCGCCTATATCCGCAAGTTCGAGATCCTGACCGAGGGCGTGATCGATGCGGCCGAGCAGCGCCGTTTCCTTGACCTCGTGCAGCGCCTGCCCAATCTGAGCGCGGCCGAACTCGCCGGACTGACGGTGGCGCTGCCGCAGGGCAAGCTGATCTCGGCGGTGGCGGACAAGAAGGGGATCTTCTGATGCTGTTCCAGAAAGCTCGTCCCGAGGAGAAGCGCGCCAGGTTCCGCGCCGACCTCAAATCCGGCCGGCTGCTCAAATTTCCCGGCGCTTTCTTCCCGCTGCTCGCGATGCATTTGGAAAAGGCGGGATTCGACGGCGTCTATGTCTCGGGCGGAGCGCTGTCGGCGGGGCTCGGCCTGCCGGACATCGGCCTGACCACGCTGACCGAGGTCGCGACGACCGGCAATCAGATCGCGCGCGTGACGTCCTTGCCGACCTTCATCGACGCCGATACCGGCTTCGGCGAGCCGATGAGCGCCGCGCGCACGATCCAGCTTCTTGAGGATGCCGGTATTGCCGGCTGTCATATCGAAGACCAGATCGCCCCCAAACGCTGCGGGCATCTGGATAATAAGTCGGTCGTCGCGACGCAGGATATGGCGAAACGGATCAAGGCCGCGGTCGAAGCGCGCCGCGATCCCAATTTCGTCATCATGGCGCGCTCCGACGCCCGCGCGTCGGAAGGGCTCGACAAGACGATCGATCGGATCAAGGCCTATGTCGATGCCGGCGCCGACGCGATCTTCCCGGAGGCGATGAAGGACGAGAAGGAATTCGAGGCGGTCCGCAAGGCGATTCCCAACACGCCGATGCTCGCCAACATCACCGAATTCGGCAAATCGCGCCTCTTGACCATCAAGGAGCTCGAAGCGCTCGGTTTCAACATGGTGATTTGGCCGGTCAGCTCGCTTCGACTCGCCATGGGCGCGGCGGTCGAAGCTTTCGACAAGCTCTTGAAGGAAGGCAGCCTCGAAAGCTCGCTCCCCCGCATGCAGACTCGGGCTGATCTCTACGAGCTGCTGCAGTACGAGCGCTATAACGAGTTCGATCAGAGTCTTTTCAATTTCAAGGTGTAACGGCTAAGCGATCAAACAGGAAAGGTCATGGCCGGGCTTGACCTGGCTTGACCCGGCCATCGCAGCCCAATCGCCTCGCTTTTTAGCAAACGTAAACAAAACCGTCCCATCCTCGGGTGACCCAATTGCCAGAAGGGCGAATGGACCCGAAGGATGCAAGAACCGCTCTGTCTCAATCTCGGCTGCGGACGAAACCCGAAGCCGGGTTGGATCAATGTCGACAAAAGCGCTCAAGCGGCGGCTGATCTGATCGTTGACCTCGAATCCCATTTCTGGCCGTGGGCCGACGGCTCGGTCGACGCGATTCTGATGCAGCATGTGCTCGAGCATCTGGGCGAGCGCACCGAGACATTTTTCGCCATCGTCCAAGAGCTCTATCGGATCTCGAGGCCAGGCGCGGAGATTACGATCGTGGTGCCGCATCCCAGATCCGACGATTTCATGAACGACCCGACTCATGTGCGGCCGATCACGCCGGCGGTACTCCGCCTGTTCGACCAGCAGGCCAACCGCGAATGCGAGGCAGCGGGGCACTCCAACTCGCCGCTCGGTCTTTATCTCGGCGTCGATTTCCGCATCAAGTCGGTGACCTTCGTGCCCGAGGAGCCCTGGCTCGGCCTTTACCAGAAGGGCGACATCACCATCGATCAGTTGGCCGAGGCGGAGCGCTTGCACTGCAACGTGATCAAGGAGATCACAATCGTCTGGGAAGCGGTGAAGCCCGGCAGGGAACATTAAGGGCCGCGCTCCGGTTGGCGTAGGTCGTTAGCCTTCACCCGTCCGGAGCGCGTAAAATGGCGATCAATATCCTTTTGCTGCAGCCGCTGATCGCCCTGATCGCCGGCATTCTGATCCTGCTGATGCCGCGCCTACTCAACATCGTGGTGGCGCTATACCTGATCATCGTCGGTCTCACTGGCCTGTTTCCGCACATGGTGCGGTGAACGGGCAGTATCTGCCGCTGCGACCGAGGCAATTATATCGGCGAATAAAGCATTATATAAATGTGCTTTTAGGTCCGCGTTATTGTCGAGAAATTTTACAAGCATGATTTCTCGTAAGGTGGAATCGGCTATTTCATTGGATTGGAACAATTCTTGCATTGGTTGAAAACGAAATCGCGCGATCGTTTTTAAGGCGAATCGTGTCGCAACGCAGACGGAGGTCGACCATGCTTCGTCAAGGTTTCGTCATCGGCGCCGTTGGCATGTTCCTTCTCGCCGCGGTCAACGCCCGGGCCGACTACACAATTCGAGATGTTACCGATCCGACCGGCAACAATTTCATTAATTTGCTGGGCATCAACAATGCCGCCACCATCGGTGGGTTCGACAACAATGCTCCGGCGCAGGGATTTACGCTGACATTGCCGGCCAGTTTCACGAGCCAGAATTTTCCCGGCTCGACGTCGAGCATGGTGACCGCGATCAATAATGCGGGCGATACCGCCGGCATCTATACGGATGCAGCCGGCAATACCCATGGCTATACGTTCATAGGCGGAACATTCACAACGGTCGACAACCCGGCAAGCACGGTTTTCAACCAGGCGCTCGGCATTGATGATGCCGACAGGACCGTCGGCTACTACGCGCCGACCCAGGCGGGAACGACCGGCCAGATCGCCTACTCCCAGGCCGGCGGCGTCTTCACGAATATCAATGCGCTGCTTCCGTCGAACGCCAACAGCCAGGCGGTCGGCATCAACAACGCCGGCGATGTTGTCGGCTTCTATCAGCCGACCAGCCTGACTTCGGTCGGCTTCCTCGATGTCGGCGGCGTGATCAGCACGATCGATCCATTCGGCTCGACCTTCGCCCAAGCGCTCGGCATCAACAATGAAGGCGAGATCGTCGGCTTCTATGTCGATGGCGGCGGCTTCCAGCATGGATTCATCGACAATGGCGGCAGCTTCACCTCCTTCGATCCCCTCGGCTCGTCGTCGACGACGATCAATGGCATCAACGACCTCGGACAGTTCGTTGGCTTCTTCACCAATGCGAACGATGCGGTTGTCGGGTTCGTTGCCACGCCGGCGCCCGAGCCGGCGACGATTGCGCTTTTGACGACCGGATTGCTCGGGCTTCGGCTGACACGTCGCCGCCGATGAGATAGGGGCTCGCGCCGGCCCTCGGGGGAATGACCAAACGGGAATACCGTGAAGAGGTCTGAAGAGGTCTGCTGGAAACTGTAGCTGGAAACTGGCGATCCTTGCCGAACGGCGCTAGCTTTGCGCCAACGGCTCTCCGCTCGGATGGAGAGAAACCGCAAGCAAGGAGAGCCCGATGAGCGACACGCTGATTCTCGAAACCACTCAAGGCACCGTCACCATAGCAATGCGCCCCGATTTGGCGCCCGGCCATGTGGCGCGGATCACGGAGCTGGTGAAGGACGGCTTCTATGACGGGATCGTCTTCCACCGTGTGATCGACGGCTTCATGGCTCAGACGGGCGACCCGACCGGCACCGGTATGGGCGGTTCGGGCAAGAAGCTGCCGGCCGAGTTCAACGACGCGCCTCACAAGCGGGGCACGGTCTCGATGGCCCGGGCCAACCAACCGGATTCCGCCGACAGCCAGTTCTTCATCTGCCTAGCCGATTGCCGCTTCCTCGACCGGCAATACACGATCTGGGGCGAGGTGACCCAAGGCATGGAGAATGTCGACAAGATCAAGAAGGGCGAGCCGGTCAAGGATCCGGACAAGATCGTGACCGCCCGCATGCAGGAGGGCACGAGCTAGGAATTCATCGTCGATCATTCCCGCCTTCGCCTCCGCGGGCACGCGCGCCCTCGTCAGCATTTGCGCCGATGGCGGGCAGGGGTCCATCGCCCTCCTGGAGGCCGGCCGACGCTTGCGCCGGCTTGGCGTCGCTGCCATCCTCGCACGCCTTGCTTAGTTCCGACCCACAATCCTCTCATTCGATGGTGAGCCTTTGAGCAAGACGATCCTCGTTACCGGCGGTGCCGGTTATGTCGGCAGCCATGCGGTCCTGGAGCTGGTGACGCGCGGCTATCGCGTTGTGGTCATCGACAATCTGGCCAAAGGCCATCCGGAGGCGCTGCCGCCAGGCGTCGAATTCCATCATGTCGACCTCAAGGACTATGCGAAGCTGCCGCCTATTTTCGCCGCGCATCAATTCGAGGCAGTCCTGCATTTCGCCGCCAATTCGCTGGTCGGCGAATCCATGCGCGACCCTTGGCTCTATATCGGCGACAATGTGATGAACGCCGCCAATCTCGTGCGGGCGGCGGGTGAGGCGAAGGTCCGGAAGTTCGTGCTCTCCTCGACCTCGAACCTGTTCGGCGTCGCCGATGCGCCGATCTCCGAGGAGTGCCCGATTCTGCCGGCCAGTCCCTATGGAGAATCCAAATACATGGTCGAGCGGCTCTTGAAATGGGCCGAGGAGATCTATGGCATCCGCTCGGCGTGCCTGAGGTATTTCAACGCTGCGGGCGCTGATCCGAAGGGGCGGATCGGCGAGGATCATGAGCCCGAGACGCATCTCATTCCGCTGGTGCTCGACGTGGCGCTCGGCCGGCGAAAGAGCCTCGAGATTTTCGGCGACGACTATTCGACGCCCGACGGGACCTGCATCCGCGACTACATCCATGTGAACGATCTGGCAGATGCCCATATTCGCGTGCTGGACGCGCTCGAGACCCGCTCCTGCGCCTATAACCTCGGCAACGGTCGCGGCCATTCGGTGAAGGAGGTGGTGGAGACCGCTCGTCGCGTGACCGGACTGCCGATCACGGCGCATGTCGGCCCGCGCCGCGCGGGCGATCCCGCTTTCCTCGTCTCCGATTCGAGCCGCATTCGCAGCGAGCTTGGCTGGAATCCGCAATATTCCGACCTTGCCGTGATGATCGACACGGCCTGGAAATGGCGGAAGGCGCATCCGAAGGGATATCGTAATACGAACTGATCGGATATCTACTTGATCCGATTGCTCAAATCACCTATACTCGGTGTGATAGTAAATAAATAAAGCAATAGTCGAGTTCGCGTACGAAATTAATCATAGCCAAGATTTGCACCGAATGCAGATTCGGCTCGAATCTTCGGCCCATAAGGGATGCGTTGCTGTGGCCGGCGAACAGGGACAGAGCGAGGGGTTCGACGCAAATCCGCTACCGGTCGTGCCGGTCCTGTTCGCGTGCGACCTTACCTATCTCCAGCATGCTTGCGCCTGCATTGCCTCGCTTCTCCACAACAGTCCGAATTATCGTTTCGACGTGACGATCGTCGGCACCGAGGATTTCTCCGAGGTGTCGAAGAAGGTTTACGCCTCGTTCGCAAAAAACCCTCGAATTCGGCTCAAATTCCACAATTTCCAACTGCCGTCGGACATATTCTTCCCACTTCACTTCCACTATACTTCGGAAACCTATATTCGTTTTTGGATTGGTGAGATCCTCGCCAGCCACAGTCGCGCGCTTTACTTGGACCCTGACGTCGTTACGACCGGCGATATCGCGCCGCTTTGGGAGACCGATCTCGGCGGACGCACGATCGCCGCGGTTCCAATTCCAGCCTCGACCCGGCCCGAGCAGCACGGGATGCCGCCCGGCAGCCTCTTCTTCAATGCCGGCGTCATTCTTTTCGACCTCGATGCCTGGCGCGCGAAGGATTATGGCCGCGTCTGCCTCAACTATCTGTCGGAGCATCCGGAGAAGGCGCTCGACAGCGATCAGGACATCTTGAATCTGTGCCTGATGAACGACTGGGTTGCCTTGCCCTATGTCTGGAACGTCATCAGCGCGTTCTACTTTCCGAGCTGGCACGATACGAAGCTACCACCGGCGGAGCTGGCTGCGATTCAGCGCCAGGCGCGGATCATCCATTACAATGGCGGCGCCAAGCCCTGGAGCGTCGACAGCCGCCATCCTCGTAAGGACGAGTACTGGAAGTATTTGCGCATGACGGCGTGGCGCAGCGCGCGCCCCTCCGACTTCACGGTCATGCGCGCGGTGAAGCGGGCCGCCGCCGACGTCTTGCCGATGACGCTCAAGAGCCGGATCAAGACCTTGATGCGGGTTTAGGGGCTTTGCCTATTCTGCGGCGAGCCGCGCCATCCAATAGTCGGCGGATAAAACGATGAAATCGTCCCGAAAGCGTATCCTGGTAACCGGCGGCGCCGGCTTCCTCGGCTCCCATCTCTGCGAGAGGCTGATCGCCGAGGGCAACGAAGTGCTCTGCGTCGATAATTATTTTACCGGCCGGAAAGAGAACCTTGCGCATCTCTTCGAGAATCGCAGCTTCGAGGCGATGCGCCACGACATTTGTTTCCCGCTCTTCGTCGAAGTCGATGCGATCTACAACCTCGCCTGTCCGGCATCGCCCATCCATTACCAATTCGACCCGGTGCAGACGACCAAGGCCAGTGTGGTCGGCACCATCAATATGCTGGGACTGGCCAAGCGCGTGAAGGCGCCGGTGCTCCAGGCCTCGACCAGCGAGGTCTATGGCGATCCCGACATCCATCCGCAGCGCGAGACCTATCGCGGCAACGTCAATCCGATCGGCCCGCGCGCTTGCTATGACGAAGGCAAGCGCTGCGCGGAAACGCTGTTCTTCGATTATCGCCGGCAGCACCGCCTCAGCATCAAGATCGTGCGGATCTTCAATACTTACGGTCCCCGGATGCACCCGAACGACGGGCGCGTGGTCTCGAATTTCATCTGCCAGGCGCTATCGGGCCGCGACATCACGATCTATGGAAACGGTCAGCAGACGCGCGCATTCTGCTATGTCGACGATCTCGTCGAGGCGTTTCCGCGGATGATGGCCACGCCCGACGAGGTCACCGGGCCGATCAATATCGGCAATCCGCGGGAGGTGAAGATTCGCGATCTCGCCGAAATGATCATCGACCTCACGGGCTCGCGCTCGAAGCTCAAATTCGTCGATCTGCCGGTCGACGATCCGATCCAGCGCTGCCCGGACATCTCGCTTGCCAAGAACGTGCTCGGCTGGGAGCCCAAGACGCCGCTCGAAGAGGGGCTCAAGCGCACGATCGCCTATTTCGAGGGAGAGCTGTCCAGAGGCGAGGCCCTCGGCACTTGAGGGCAGCATCGGTTCTCGATTACCGGGCGCTCGCCCGCCGCCGCCTGCCCAAATTTCTCTTCGAGTATATCGACGGCGGCTCCTATGCCGAGACCACGCTCGCCCGTAACGTCGCCGATCTGAGATCGGTGGCGCTGCGCCAGCGCGTGCTGCGCGACGTTTCCGCGATCGACCTTTCGACCGAGCTTTTCGGCCGCAGCCAAGCCATGCCGGTGGCATTGGCGCCGATCGGTCTCGCCGGGCTTTGCGCGCGGCGGGGCGAGGTGCAGGCGGCGCGGGCTGCCGAGGCAGCCGGAATCCCTTTCTGCCTCTCGACCGTCTCCGCCTGCCCGCTCGCCGAGGTGAAGGCGGGGGTGCGCGAGAATTTCTGGTTTCAGCTTTACATGATCCGTGATCGCGGCTTCATGGGCGACCTGCTCGCCGGGGCTTCGGACGCAGGTTGCCCGGTTCTCGTTTTCACCGTCGACATGCCGTTGCCGGGCTCCCGCTACCGTGACGTGCGCAGTGGCCTCGCCGGCGCTCCGGGCGTTGCCGGGGCGCTCCGCCGCGCACTGCAAGCCGCCGCTCGCCCCGGCTGGGCCGTGGATGTCGGGCTCCTTGGCCGCCCGCATGTGCTGGGCAATGTCGCGCCGGTGCTGGCCGGGCGGACCGGGCTCGAAGATTTCTTCGCCTGGATGCGCGGCAATTTCGATCCGTCCGTCACCTGGAAAGATCTCGAGTGGGTACGGGCGCGCTGGCGAGGGCCGATCGTGATCAAGGGCATCCTTGATCCGGAGGATGCCCGGCTCGCCGCAGCGGCCGGGGCCGATGGCGTCGTAGTCTCGAATCACGGCGGGCGCCAGCTCGACGGCGTTCCTTCGACGGCAAAAGCGTTGCCCGCGATCGCCGATGCCGTCGGCGACCGGCTGACAGTGCTCGCAGACGGCGGCATCCGCTCGGGCCTCGATGTCATTGCAATGCTGGCGCTCGGCGCCAAGGGCGTGCTGCTCGGCCGCGCCTGGGCCTATGCGCTCGCCGGCGGCGGCCAGGCCGGCGTCGCGCATATGCTGCGCCTCGTCGAAGCAGAGATGCGCGTTGCGATGGCGCTGACCGGTGTTACGTCGATCGCCGCGATCGATCGCCGGATTCTCGCGAGCGCTTAAGCTTTCGGGCGATACTCGATCGTTAGAGCGTTTTTAGATATTCGATCAGCGGGCGCCGACCGAGCGCCTCGAGTGCGTCGGCCGTTTGGTTGAGCGTCTCTCGAGTCCGTCCGATGATGGCGATGTCGCAACCTTGGGCCGCGAGAGATAACGCAATCTGCCGGCCCAGATCACTTCCGCCGCCGGTCACCACCGCTATTTCTCCGGCCAGCGATTTCATCATCTGTGTCTCCTGCCCGCTGTCGTCATCCGTCGAAGCGCGGTTCCTCGATTCCCTGGACGCCCAGGCCCTTGATGGCGAAGACCGCGCCATCGAGGCTTCTGTCCTCCGGGAAGCCCGGAACGCCCATCGAGGTCACGAAGAGGGTATCGAGCGCGGGGCCGCCGAACATCACGCTGGTCAGCTTGAGGACCGGAAGTTCGATCCGCCGATCGATCGTGCCGTCCGGCGCAAATCGGCGAATCTCCCCGACGCCGGTGCCCGCCGCGTTCATCGCGTTCCACAGAAAGCCCTCTCGATCGACGGTGGCTCCATCAGGAATTTCGTTGATGTCGCTCTGTGCGGCGAAGGCGCGTTTGTTCAGAGGCGTGCCGCTCTCCTCGTCCCAGTCATAAACCCACATGCGGTTGGCCCAGGAATCGGTGAAATAAAAGAGGCGTCCATCCGGACTCCAGCACGGGCCGTTCGAAACCCCGATCCCGCGTTCGATCGTGGTGAGCGAAAGGTCGGTGTCGAGCCGATACAGTGCGCCGGCAGGGCTCGACGGCGGAGGTTCCGGGTCGAACACAGCCATATCGAGCGAGCCGGCGATGAAACGTCCGCGGCGATCGACCTTGCCGTCATTCAGTCGCGTGCGCGGCAGCTCTGGCTCCGGGTCGCAGATCGGGTGCGCCGCTCCGGTCTCGAAATCGAACAGATGAAAGCCGCTGTCCAGCGCCAGCACCGCGCCACCGCCGCGGCGGAGCGCCATCGAGCCGATCACCGAGGGAACTTGCCAGCGCTGCAAATCCGAGCCGTCGGGCGCGCACCGCCAGATTTCCTTCTCCAAGCCGTCCACCCAATAGAGCCGCTGCTCGTTCACGTCCCAGATCGGCCCTTCGCCGAGGCTGTGCTTGCGCGTCACGATCACTTCGATCTCGATCACAGGAGTCTCCTATGGGGCGGCGATTATTTCGGACTTTGCGGCATTCCCGGATCCGATGGGAGGCCATCGTTTCGGCGTTCTGGTCTAATATATCTGTCGTAAAGGGAGTGCGTGACTCACGCGGCCCTTGAAGGAGGCGCCGATGCTTGGGACCCTGGTCGCGCTGCTTGCGGCCGTCGTGATCGCAGTTCCCCTGTCGCGCAGACTGGGGCTGGGCAGCATCCTTGGATATCTGGTCGCCGGCGTCGCCATCGGCCCCTCGGGCCTGCGCCTGGTCACCGATGTCGGGCAGATAGCCGACGTGTCGGACCTCGGCGTTATCATGCTCCTGTTTCTGATCGGGCTGGAACTGCGGCCTCATCGGCTTTGGATCCTCCGCGATTCGATCTTCGGCTTGGGCGCGACCCAGGTCGTGATCTCCACGGCTGTGTTCGCCATCCTCGCTCATCTCGTCGGCATGTCTTGGTCAGGGGCCGCGACGCTCGGCGCCGGCCTGGCACTCTCCTCGACCGCGATCGTGTTGCCGATGTTGCGGGAGCGGGGCCTTCTCGCCTCGACCTCGGGTCGGGATGCGTTCGCGGTGCTGCTTTTCCAAGACATGGCCTTCGTACCCCTGGTGGCTCTTCTCCCGCTGCTCGCCGACGGGCACATCCCGACGCACGTTCCGTGGCAGGTCGTCGTCAAAGGCGTGCTCGCGATCGCCGTCATCCTGATCGGCGGCAATTTCCTCGTCCGGCCTCTCTTCCGGCTGGTGGGCGGCGCCAAGATCCAGGAAGCGTTTACCGCCGTCGCGCTTCTCCTCGTCGTCGGAACGGCGGCGCTGGCCAGCTGGGCAGGTCTGTCAACCTCCCTCGGCGCCTTCATGGCCGGCGTGATCCTTTCGGATTCCGAATTCCGCCATGAGCTGCGAGCGGATGTCGAGCCGTTCGAGGGGCTGCTGCTCGGCTTTTTCTTTATCTCGGTCGGCATGTCGGCGGATCTCGCCCTATTGTATGAGCAGCCGCTGACGGTCGCCTTCTGGCTGGCGGCGCTCTTCGTCGTGAAGGTCATCGTCGCCTTCGTGATCGGGCTCGTGCGGCGGAGCAGCGCGGAATCGGCTCTCCGCTTCAGCCTGGCGCTGCCGGAGGCGAGCGAATTCAGTTTCGTGCTGTTCGGCGTCGCGGTTGCCAGCGGGGTGCTCGAACAGGAACAGGCCAATCTCGCGACTCTTGTCGCGGCCTTGTCGATGGTCGTGACGCCGGCTCTGTTCGCTGCCTCCGAAACGTTCGCGATGCCGCGCTTCGGCTCGCGGCAAGAGCGCCAGCCCGACCCGATCGACGAGCCGCCGGCGCCGGTCATCATCTGCGGTTTCGGTCGGGTGGGACAGGTGGTGGGACGCGTGCTGCGCATGCAGCGGATCCGTTTCACAGCCTTGGAAAAGGATCCCGGTCAGGTGGACGTCGTGCGCCGCTTCGGGACCAAGGTCTATTTCGGCAATCCCGCGCGTGAGGAGGTGCTGCGCGCGGCGGGCGCCGAGACGGCGCAAATTCTCGTCGTCGCCCTGGACGATATGGAAGAGGCGGTCGCGGTCGTCGAAACGGCCAAGCGCCACTTCGACCATCTCGCGATTTATGCCCGTGCGCGCAACCGCCGGCATGCCCACCGGCTGATGGAGTTCGAGATCGCCGGTATCGTCCGAGAGACCTTCTTCTCCAGCCTGCGCCTGACCGAGCTCGTTCTCGAAGGGCTCGACGTTCCCGCCGACCGTGCCCAGCGTGCTCTGGAGCTGTTCCGCGAGCACGACGAACGAACCCTGGCCGCGACGCAGCCCATCTCCGGCGACGAGGAGCGGCTCATACAAAGCACCCAACAAGCCGCCCAGGAGCTGCGCGATCTCTTCGAGGCCGACCAGAGCGCGGGCCCGGATCAGGAGGCGCCTGTCTCGCGTGCAACGGCCGCTGTTTCCTAGCGTCCGCTGCCCTCTGGACGCCTTCGCGCAAACCATCGATAGTCCGCCTATAACGAAACGGAGGAGTTTCATGAGTCAGCCTACACCGTCGCTCGAGGGGAAAGTCGCGCTCGTTACCGGCGCCAGCCGCGGGATCGGGCGCGCGATCGCGCAGCGCCTTGCCTCGGCCGGCGCGACGGTGGTCGTGACTGCGCGATCCTTCGACAAGCCTGCCGCGAGCGTGAGGTTCAGCGCCGAGCGTGTGGTGCCGGGCACGCTGGCCGAGACGGTGGCGCTGATCGAGCAGGCTGGCGGAAGGGCGATCCCGATCGGGGCCGATCTCGAGAAGCCGGCCGAGCGGGATAGCTTGGTGCCGCGCGCGGTCGAAGCCGCGGGTGGGCTCGACATCCTGGTCAACAATGCGGGCTTCGCGGATTACGGCCGGGCCGAAAACCTTGCGCACGAAATTTTCGACCGGACAGTTGCGCATTATTTTCGCGTGCCCTTCATCCTCTGCCAGGCCGCGATCCCGCATATGAAGGCTAAGAAGGCGGGCTGGATCGTCAATGTCGGCTCGGTGACGGCGCTGCCGCCGACCAAACCTTACCAGGACTACCAGAAGGCCGGCGGCGAGCTGATCTATGCGGCCTGCAAGGCGGCGCTGAATCGCTTTTCGCAGGGGCTGGCGGCGGAGCTCTATGACGACAATATCGCGGTCAATGTCATCGGACCGTCGACGGCGATCCGCAAGCCCGGCGCGTCGGAGCTTATTCCCGAGCAGTTCCCGACCGAGGATGTCGAGTATCTGGCCGAGGCGGCCCTGCATCTCGCTTACCTCCCGGCCGCCGAGCGCACAGGGCTCGTCACCTACAGTATGCACTTCCCCTACCATCTGGGCATCCAGGTGAAGACTCTGGACGGTAAGGGCGACATGCCCCGCCGCGCCCCGCCCGAATGGTCCCACCCACGGATCAGCGCGTCCGGGGAGTGAGCGCTAGGACTTCCGCTTTCGTTCCGCCACGAAAGACTCGACGGCGGCGCGGTGGTCCACTGCCGCGGTCGCGACCGCGTAATGCGAGGAGATGAGATCGAGATTGGTCCTGAGATCGTTGCGCATCCCTTGATAGATCGCGCGCTTGATAGCGCGCGTCGCGAAGGAGGGGCCGGCAGCCATGCGCTTCACGATCTTGGCAGTCTCCTCGGTGAGGCTGGCGTCGGGGAAGACCCTGTTGACGATGCCGAGCCTGAGCGCCTCTTGCGCATCTATGAACTCGGCGGTCAGGAACAGCTCCAGCGCCTTGGATGCGCCGACCAGCCTTGGCAGGAAATGCGCGCCGCCGGCGCCCGGCACGAGGCCGACCTTGAGATAGGTCTCGGCGAAGCGGGCGCTCTCGGCCGCGTAGCGGATGTCGCACATCAGGGCCAGATCCATGCCCGCGCCGGTTGCGACGCCGTTCACGATCGCGATGACCGGCTTGTCTAGATCCTCGAGCGCCAGCGGGATGCGCTGCACGCGGTGGAAGATCTCGGCCTTGCGCTGCTCCGGGGATTGCCCCAGCCGGTCAGCCATCTCGACGATGTCGCCGCCGCTGCAGAAGGCGGGACCCGCGCCGGTGACGGTTACCACCTTCACGGCGTCATCGGTACGACAATGACGCAGCGCCGCGGCCCAGGCGTCGATCATCTCGAAAGTGAAGGCATTCATCCGCTCCGGCCGGTCGAGCAGGATCCGCCCGATGCCGTCAGCGACGGAGAATTTGAGGTTGGGGCAGTTGATCAGCTCGCTCACTTTGGGTTCCTTCAAGTCTGTCCAGGCGGGTAGAGCAGCTATATCCTTCCTGCCATGCTGTCGGAAGCCGAGCGCGCGTTTCTGGAAAGCTGCCGGGTCGGCCATCTGGCGACGGCGGACAAGGTAGGCGCCCCCCATCTGGTGCCGGTCTGCTTCGCGCTTCGCAATACGAGTCTCTATATCGCCATCGACGAGAAGCCGAAGAGGACCGATATCGCCTTGAAGCGGCTTCGAAATATCATCGAGAATCCACAGGTCGCCTTCACAGCCGATCGGTATGACGAGGATTGGCATCGGCTGGGTTGGGTCATGTTGCGCGGCCGGGCCGAGATTTTAGAGCGCGGGCCCGAGCATGCCGAGGCCCAGGCAGCGCTGAAGGCGCGGTACCCCCAACTCGGGCCGATGCGGATCGCGCATCTGCCGGTCATCGCGCTCCGTATCGCGCTTGTGACGAGCTGGGGTAATCTCTCCATCGAGGAAGAAAGGTGAGGCCATGAAGGTTGGCGTTTTCTATTTTCCGACCGATTACGGGATCCGGGCCGACGAGCTGGCGGCGGCGCTGGAGGCGCGCGGGTTCGAATCGCTGTTCGTCTGCGAGCACACCCACATCCCGACCAGCCGGCGCTCGCCGTTCCCGAGCGGTGGCCCGCTGCAGGAGCGTTACAAGCATACCGACGATCCCTTCGTGGCGCTTTCCTTCGCCGCGGCGGCGACCAAGAAGCTGCTGCTCGGCACCGGCATCTGCCTGGTCGTCGAGCGGGACCCGATCGTCACCGCCAAATCCGTATCGAGCCTCGACCGGCTGTCGGGCGGCAGGTTCATGTTCGGTATCGGCGGCGGCTGGAACGCGGAGGAGATGGAGAATCACGGAACCGAGTTCCGGACCCGCTTCAGGCTGCTGCGCGAGCGCATTCTGGCGATGAAGGCGCTGTGGACCGAGGAGGAGCCCGCATTCCACGGCGAGATGGTGAACTTCGATCCGGTCTGGTTCTATCCCAAGCCCGCGCAGAAGCCGCATCCGCCGATCTTGCTCGGCGGCGAGACCGACAAGACGCTGCAGCGTGTCGTCGATTATTGCGACGGTTGGTTCCCGCGCGCGAACCCGGCCTTCGATCCCAAAGAGAACGTCGCGCGCCTACGCCGTGTCGCCGACGAGGCGGGGCGCGATTTCTCGACCTTGTCGATTACGGCCTTCCGCGCGCCCGCCGATGCGGCGCGGCTCGAAGCCTATCATGAAGCCGGAATCCAGCGTGTGTTGCTGGAAATCCCAGACCTGAGCCGCGACGAAATCCTACGGGAGCTCGAGAAGCTCACCCCGCTAGCGGCGTTCAATTCGTGAAGGCTGTCCGCTTCGTTTCCGGTAAGGTCGAGGTGCATGATCTGCCGGCGCCGACCGGGCCTGGCATCAGGGTCAGTATCACCTCGGCCGGCATCTGTGGATCGGATCTCGCGATGCTCGACAGCGGCTTTGCCGTGACCGGCGTTCCGGGCCACGAGATGGCGGGTGTGCTGGCTGACGGCACGCCCGTCGCAATTGAGCCGGTCGAGCCCTGCGGCCAATGCGAATTCTGCCGCTCGGGTGAATATCAGGTCTGCCGCGCCGGCGTGGAGCGCATTTACGGCGTCGGCCGCGACGGCGGCATGGCGGAGGAGATCCTGGTGCCCGAGCGCTGCCTCGTGCGGCTGCCCGATCGGCTCGATGTTGCCACGGCGAGTCTCGTCGAGCCGCTGGCGGTCGCGATTCACGGCATGCGCCGCGCCGGCGTGGTCCCCACGGATCGCGTGGTGGTGATCGGCGGCGGCACGATCGGCCTTTGCGCCGTCGCCGCCGCGGCTGCTATCGGATGCGAGGTTGCACTGTCGGCGCGCCATGACCATCAGAAGACCGCCGGCGAGCATCTCGGCGCCGGCGAGCCCAAGGGTGAGTACGATGTCGCAATCGAGAGCGCCGGCAGCGTCTCGGGGTCCGCCGACGCGTGCGCGTGGCTCCGGCCGAACGGCAAGCTGCTGCTGCTCTCCGCTTCCTGGGAGGAGGTCCGACTGCCGGGCCTCGAAATTGCGGCCAAGGAGCCGATCATCGTAGGCTCGACCATGTATGGCCGTGCTGGGGTCGTGCGCGACATCGACAATGCGGCGGCGCTGCTCGGCGCCACTCCTGTGATCGGACGCAGCATCATCACCCATCGTTTCCCGCTCGAAGCAGCCGCCGAGGCCTTCGAGGTCGCGCGGGACCGGAAATCCGGGGTGATCAAGGTCGTGTTGGAGCCGTGATGGACCTCGCCGCGCACAGCTTCATGGATCCCGATATTCAGGAGGACCCCTACCGCTACTACGCGGCGCTGCTGGAGCAGGCGCCGGTCTATTTCATGCCGCAGATCAACGCCTACGTCGTCTCCAAGTACAAAGACATTCAGCACGTCGTCGCCCATCCGGAGATCTGGTCCATCGACATGCGGGCTCTCCCCGAGGCGCAGCTCATCAAGCATGAGAAGGCGCGCGCGATCTTGGAGGCGGAGGGATTTCCACGCGACACCAAGCTCACCACGGACCCGCCGCGTCACACCGGCTATCGAGCGGCGGTGCGAACCGCCTTTTCGCCCCAGCGGGTGAAGGCGCAGACGGGATTCGTCCAAGCCGCGGTCGACGAGCTGATCGCGGCCATGCCCGAAGGCGGCTGTGAGTTCATGAAGGAGGTCGCGTGGTCTTTGCCCATCAGGGTGATCACGCGCCTCCTGGGTCTCCCCTTCGAGGACGCCGACCGCATCAAGCATTGGTCGGACGTCTGGGTCGAGCCACTGACCTACGGCCTCAGCGAGGAGCGCGAGATCGTAGTGGCCCAGGAAGAGGTCGCGCTGCAGAAATATCTGATCGCCCATATGGAGCGGAAGCGCGCGGAGCCGGCCGAGGACATACTGACCGACCTTGCCAATGCAAAGATGCCCGATGGCAGCGACATGCGCCTCGCCGACAAAGTCGGCCTCGCCGAGCATCTCATCGTCGGCGGTCACGAAACCGCGACCAGCGCGCTCGGCGCGGGCATGGCGATTCTTGCGCAACGTCGAGACATTCTGACAGAGCTTCGCCGGCGGCCGGACCTCGTCGAGAATTTCGTCGAGGAGGTGCTGCGCCTCGAATCTCCGAGCCAAGGTTTCTTCCGCGTCGCGGCGCAAGATGCCGAGTTGCGCGGTGTGCGCATCCCGAAAGGCGCAATGGTGCATCTTCGCTTCGCGGCCGCCAATCGCGACCCGGAGCAGTTCGCCGATCCGGGGAAGCTCGACCTTAGCCGCGAAAACGCGAAGACGCATCTGGCCTTCAGCCAGGGGGTCCATCACTGTCTGGGATCACCGTATGCGCGGCTCGAGCTCAACGCGGCGTTCCACTCGATCCTGGAGCGGCTGGAGGACATTCGGCTTGCGCCCGGCGCGGCGCTCGCGCATCTCCCGGGGCTGTCGCTCCGCACATTGAACGCGCTTCCCATCACCTACAGCCGCCGGACACATTGACAGGAGATCGATATGCAGATCGCAGCGCCCAGGGGGACGCTTACCGTCGACGCGATCCAGGCAATGCTCAACGCAGCCATTGCCCGCGCGAAGGAGCTCAGCGTCCGCGTGCACATCACGATCCTGGATTCCTCGGCCAATCTTGCCGGCTTCATCTCATTCGACGGCGCGCCGCGCATCGCCGCCATCACAGCCAACCGCAAGGCCTTCACGGCCGTCAATACCGGGATGCCCACGCACCAATGGGAGGGTTTCGTGAACCGGATGCCGCCGTCGGAGGTGAAGATCATCGATTCCATCCCCGACTATATCGCGGCCATGGGCGGCTATCCGGTGCTGAAGGACGGCATGGTGCTTGGTGGAATCGGTGTGTCGGGCGCGACGCAGGAGATCGATGGCGACATCGCGCTCGCGGCGCTGAAAGCGATCGGCGGCTGAGTGTCGCTGAGGCTCGGTTTAACTTTGACATTCTCATGTCGCTTTCGCGGAAATGACGGCATTCAATCTTGTGGAGTGGCGCTCTGAATGAGCACTGTACCCGAATTTCCGACCATCCCCGCGCTGCACGCCGCATATGCGGCCGGGCTCGATCCCGCGCATGTCATCGCTGACGTCTATCGCCGACTGGCGACAGCGAACGATCCGGGTATCTTCATCGCCCTCGTACCGGAAACCGATGCTTTAGCTGCGCTATCGGCGCTCGGTCCATTCGATCCGGTGATGAAGCCGCTCTGGGGCGTGCCTTTCGCTGTGAAGGACAATATCGATGTCGCCGGTCTTGCGACCACGGCGGCCTGTCCCGCTTACGCCTACGCACCCGGCGAGAGCGCACCCGCCGTGCGGCGCCTGCTCGATATGGGCGCGATCCTGATCGGCAAGACCAATCTCGACCAGTTCGCAACCGGTCTCGTCGGCGTGCGCACGCCCTATCCGGTGCCGCGCAATCCAATCGATTCGACTATCGTGCCGGGCGGCTCCAGCTCCGGCTCCGCGGTCGCGGTCGCGCGCGGAATCGTCGGCTTTTCGCTCGGCACCGACACGGCAGGATCGGGCCGCGTGCCGGCGGCGCTCAACAATATCGTGGGACTTAAGCCGTCGCTGGGCTCCGTCTCCGGGCGCGGCATGGTGCCGGCCTGCAGGACGCTCGACACGATTTCGGTCTTCGCCGGCTCCGTCGCCGATGCCGATGCCGTCTTCCGGATTATGGCCGGCTATGACGCGCCGGACCCCTGGTCGAAGCCGCTCGCCATCGCGCCGCAACCGGCGAGCTTGCCACCCGGACTCCGCGTGGGCGTGCCGGATCCGGCCAGCCGGCATTTCGCGGGCGACAAGGATTCCGAAAGAGCATTCGATGCGACGCTCGCCGATGTTCGCGCGCTGAAGGGATCGGCACTGAAGCCGGTCGACATGTCGGCGATGTTCGCTGTCGCGCAGCTTCTCTACAGCGGTCCATGGGTCGCCGAGCGGTATGAAGCAATCCGCATGCTGATCGAGAGCAGGCCCGAGGCGCTGCACCCGACGACCCTTCGCATCATCTCAGGCGCGAAAAATTTCAGCGCGGCCGATGCTTTCGGCGGGCTCTACAAACTGGCCGAGCTGCGGCGCGCTGCGCAAGCTGTGTGGAACACGATCGATGTGCTGGTCGTGCCGACTTATCCGCGTCCGCGCACAGTCGCTGATCTCGAAGCGGATCCGATCGGTCCGAATAGCGAGCTCGGCACGTACACGAATTTCGTCAATCTGCTCGATTTGTGCGCGCTTGCCGTTCCCGGACGGCCGCGGAGCGACGGCTTTCCGTCGGGCGTGACGCTGATCGCTCCTTCCGGCCGCGACGGCGTGCTCGCCGCGATCGGCGCGCGTCTGCACGCAGCGGCCGGCGTGAAGATCGGCATCAGCGGCATGACCGTTCCGGCTCCGGCCGATGGCGAGCCGCGTGCCGTTTCAAGCGAGATCGAGCTGGTGGTCGTGGGTGCGCATCTCTCGGGCATGCCGCTCAATCATGAGCTCACGAGCCGGGGTGCGCGGTTTCTCCGTGCCGTCCCGACCGCGCCGGACTATCGGCTCTACGCGCTACCCGGCGGGCCGCCCCCTCGGCCGGGACTGATGCGCGTCGCGGCCGGCGAGGGAGTTCGGATCGCGACAGAGGTTTGGGCCTTGTCGCCGGAAGCTTTCGGCAGCTTCGTGGCGGGAATCCCGGCGCCGCTCGGGATCGGCACGACCAGCCTCTCGGACGTCACCACGCCCAAGGGCTTCATCGTCGAGGCCGAAGGGATCAAAGGCGCGAAGGATGTTTCCGAGTTCGGCGGCTGGCGCGCTTATTTGGCCAGCCTGGCCGGCTGAGCCTCGTTCCAGCAGGCGCGCAGGATCGGCGCCAGCCGGTCCGCCCAGATTTTCTGGCCGGCGGCATCGGCGATCAGATCTTGGCGGATTTCGATCTCGACATGCGGCAGGCCGCGCCGCTCGCCATGCACCGGGATCGTGTAGTCGCTGGCGTCGCTCAGCGCGTAGGGTTCGTTGTCGCCGACAACCAGTCCCTCGCCCCGCAACAGGGCCAGCATCGGCTTCGCCATTCGGCCGTCGCGATTATAGAGCACGCCCGCCTGCCAGGATCGGGCAGCGCCCTTGAAGATAGGCGTGAAGCTGTGCACCGCGATGACAGCGGTCGGTATTTGCGCCTTCTGTCGCTGGTCGAGCTCCCGGGCGATGCGATCATGATAGGGTCGGAAGATTTCCTCGATCCGCGCGGCCTTGTCGGCTTTCGACACGCTCAGGTTTCCCGGAATTTCAGTATATTCGCTGATCCGCGCGATCGAGCTTTCCGCCTCGGGCGGGCGGTTGCAGTCGATGACGAGCCGTGAATAGGTCTGCAGGATCGCGATGGCGTCGAGCCGCTCCGCCAGGAGCGTTGTCACGCCGGCTGCGCCGATGTCCCAAGCGATATGTCGCTCCAGGTCGGCCGACCTTAGCCCAAGCGCTCCCAACCGCTTCGGGATGCGATTACCCGCATGGTCACAGGTGAGTACGAAGGGCGCCACGCCATGCTCATGGAGCACTTGATGAGCAGCGGGCTCGTCGTCGGCCAGAAGTTTGGTGAGATTCACGTATTCAGATCCCCCTCCCGCGATGGGGACGGGGATCTGAAGGGATGTCCAAACGCCTGTCAATCGCGTGAAATTTACACTTTATGTCAGGGAACGGTGCCGAGAATCCATCGTTCGTCCGTGTCGTTCGTCCGTGTCGCTAGCTTGTAAAGATGTCCGGTTTTTGTAGCTCATGATCTGTCCGCTTCGTTTTTGCTTCTTTCTCCGGGGGGCATGCCCCCCGGAGAAAGAATTGCCGGCGTGGAGGCGTGTCACGCGGCT
>Ga0209062_1001186_pt1:5000-50968 | contig 50968 bp, 44 predicted proteins | sample Coa_R2_2_FD_187158 | JGI IMG/M metagenome (GOLD analysis project Ga0209062, IMG submission 187158) | Surface soil microbial communities from Centralia Pennsylvania, which are recovering from an underground coalmine fire - Coalmine... | ecosystem: Environmental > Terrestrial > Soil >... | reverse complement strand
GCAGACAAATCCTCCATCAGGCCCTCCCGAATCGGTTGGGTCGCAGAGAATCAGTCCAGCATGCGGCTGACCAGAACCTTTCGTACCGTCAATGAGAAAAATGCGTTAACCTGACCTCGCTGCCCTGGAGCCATGCCTACCTGACCTTGACATATTTCCGCAGAACGCGCGGCCGCGGCTCTCCGGCGAAGATGTTGCCGAATTTATCGACAGCGCCGAACTCGGCGCCGCTGCCCGTCGTGGTGCCCGGATTGCCGCCCTGATCGAGAATGAAATATCTCACCCAGCCGTGGAGAGCGTCGCCGATCCTGATTCCCTGCTCAAATCCCGGATTGTCCACATTGTCGGACTCTGAATCGAAGACATAGATGAGATCTTCGTCGTTGACCGAAAATGCTATGCCGCTCGGCATTCCAAACTGGTGCCATTGCGCCAGGAATTTCCCATCCTGATCGAAGATTTGTATGCGGGTATTGGAGCGATCGCATACGAACAGGCGGCCGCGCTTGTCCATGGCGATGCAGTGCGCCGTCCTGAATTCGCCCGGTGCGTATCCGGTCTTCCCCCACGCCTTGATGAACTTTCCGTCCTTTGAGTACCTGACGATGCGGTTGTTCGAGCCGTGACCGTCGGCGACAAAAATATCGCCATTGGGCGCCGTGACCACGCCGGCGGGCGAGCGGAAATGATATTCGTCGCCTCCGGCTACCCCCGGTTCGCCGAGCGTCATCAACACCGCGCCGTCAGGGCTGAATTTGCGCACGATATGGCCCGCCTTGACGCCCGCTTTGGCGGCGGTCGCCACCGCGTCCTCTGATGCCCCATCCGTCACCCACACGTTGCCGTCGCGGTCCACATGCATCCCGTGCGGCCAGATGAACATCTGAGCGCCAAAGCTTTTGACGACATTGCCCTTGGGGTCGAACTTGTAGATCGTGTCGTGAGGCTTGAGCCTGCCATCCGGATACATGCAGTCGAGACCGAACCGGCCGCCCCGCGCGGCCGGCACCGGGCTCGTCTCATCGCAGCGGATAAAAGCCCAGATGCTCTCGCCGTCGGCGTCGACAGCCACCGCCGCCGGCGGGCCCATTTCCCGGCCGCCTGGAAGCTTCGCCCACTCGCCTCCCGGCGTGCTGGGGCCGCCGCCATCCGCCAATCCCCTGACCGGTCGGTAGGGATTGTCAGACGGCGCCTGGGCGAGGCACCACGCGTTCGCCGCAACCAGCGCTGCTATGCCATACAGGACTTTCCGTCCAATTCGATTTACTTTCGACATGACGTACCCCTCTCAAGGCGAAAGCGGAGGTCCAAAAGCGGATTCGAGCGAGGTTGAAGCGCAAGCGCTTCTGCCGGCGGCGCGGCCAGGCCTGCCGCCTCGATCATTTTGAGCCCTGCGGGAACTCGGGGGGACGGACGAGCCCCGCCTCTCCCCGAGAGGCGAGTTAGCCGTCACTGCCAAGCTGCGTAGATGGGCTTGCCGATCAGAGTGGCAGGATTGGCGCCGGGGCGCGGACGGAATTTCTGGAATCGGCCTGCATCAACCTCTGCGACGTAGAGGTTTCCCTCCTGATCCGTGGCCATGCCGTGGACGCCCCACAGCGTGCCGGGAAAGTCGCCGATGGTTCCCCACGCGTACAGGAGATGTCCGTCCAAGTCATACTTCAGCATCTTGTGGGTATTGCGATCGAAGGTCGCCAGCGTCCGGTCGGCGCCGATCACGACGAAATGCAGGCTCGACGGCGTCACGGCAATTTTCCATTCGGAGAGATAGTTGCCGTTTTCGTCGAAGATCTGAATGCGGTGGTTGTCGCGATCGTTAACGAATACGCGCCGCGTTTCAACGTCGACGGCGACGCCGTGCACGTTGTTCATATAACCGGGTCGCGTCTCCTTCCCCGGGTCGCCGGGCTTGCCGAAGTCCAGCAGGAACCTGCCGCTCGCATCGAACTTGGCGACGCGCGTTCCATTGTAGCCGTCGGCCACAAAGAATGTGCCGTCGGGCAGCCACGCCATGAAGGTCGGCCGGTTGAAATGGGTCGCGTCGGCGCCCGGCACGTTGGGCGTTCCGATCGTCTGCACCAGCTGCTTGCCGTCGTGGCTGAACTTGTAGATCGCATGGGTGTGGTCGTCGACGATCCACACATGCTTCTCGGGATCATATGGGCTGATGTAGACAGCATGCGGGCGCTTGAACATGTTGTCCCACTGCGTCCAGTCTTCGATGAAGTTGCCCTGCGCGTCGACCACCATGATGCTGTGGTGCCAGCGCGCATCGACGCCCATCTCGCGGTAAGGCGGCTTGTCGCCGCGCCACATCTCCATTCCCTTTGCGGGGTCCTGCCGCGAGCCTCCCGCGCCCGGCGGGGTTGCGGTGTTGGCGTTGCGCCACGGCAGGCCGGGCACCGGGAATTGCACGTTCGGACCGATATCGGGCAGCAGTCGCGTCGCTGGACGCCGCATGGCCGGCAACTCGCCGCCGCCCAGCAGAAACACACGGTTCGGGCTTTCGGCAAAGATGCCGCGCGCGCCGCCGAAGGTCCATTTTTCGTGGCCAGGCAGTGTGGCGAGGTCTTTAGGCCATCCCTGCTGCACCTCGTAGGGGCCGGAAATGTCCTCTGCCCCAATGGCGCCCGGGACGGCACTGAATGAAACGGGGGTCGGCGCTGTCTGAGCTTCGGCCGGCGGGTTCATCAGCCGGCTGCCCGCAATGATCCCGATGGCCAGTCCCATCGTCAACGACAGTCCCACCGTGACGGTTTTGCTCATGGTGTTCCTCCCCGGCGCTCGATTGGCGAAGCTTTATAATTGCCGCATTTTTGCCGGTGTAGCCGATCGCGATCAAATTGTATACTGGTTCAAAACGCTCTGAACGCAGGGAGGAATCGAATGCCAAATTGTCTGGCACCACTCGCCGCATGTGCTGGCCTGGTCGTCGCCGGCCTCGTTGGCGGGATCGCGATGCGAACGCAGGCTCAGCCTGCGCCGGCAGCGCCGCCCGATACGGCGGCGCTGCGAGCCCAGTACGAGAAGTGGCGCACTGAGTTCAAGACCTGGGGCAGATGGGCCCCGATCGGGCAGGAGTCCAAGGGCACGACGAGTCTCATCACGCCGGAGAAGGTCGCAGGCGCCCTGAGGCTTGCGCGCGACGGGATCGCGGTATCGCTCGCTCACGCCGAGCCGCAGATGGCCGCCGCCGACGTCGGCCCTCCGGGCGTCTTCCACCGCGTCACCAATAACATCACCGACACCGGCACCACCGACAACTACCAGGTCAGCTACCACGGCCAGACCGTGGCGCATATCGACACCTGGTGCCACTTCTTTGAGAACGGCGAGATGTACAATGGCGTCCAGGTCAAGGATAACGTCACCAGTGAGAGCGGATGCGTCAAAGGCGGGGTGATGAACTGGAGGGGCGGCGTCACGACGCGCGCCGTCCTCTATGACATTGCGCAGCTCAAGGGCGTCGATTGGGCAGACCCCACCGTGCCGGTCACGCGCGCTGATCTCGAAGCATGGGAAAAGAAATCCGGCGTGAAAATCGGCCCCGGGGATATCCCGCTGCTCTACACAGGCCGCTGGAAGCGGCGCGCCGCGGTCGGGCCGTGGACGGGCCAGGTCGCAGGCTATTACCCCGACACTCTGCCGTGGATGCATGAGCGGCTGCCGGCCTTCATCGGCCACGACTTCAACATCGACTGGAATCCGCGGCCCGGCTGGGAAGGGATGCGCAACCCGATCCACGTGGCGGTGCTGATCTGGATGGGGATCAACATCGTGGAGAACCTCGATCTTGAGGAGCTCGCCACGACGGCGCGGCGGCTGAACCGCTACGAATTCGCGATTACGTTCGCGCCGCTGCCCGTGGAGGGCGGCACCGGATCGCCGGTCAATCCGCTGGCGATTTTCTAGACAGCTCTGCGATTACACTGCACGGACCTTGCGGATTCCTGGCCGGGCCTGTGCAGGCTTGGTCCGGCCACCCAGGTCTTTCTCGGCTGAAGGGAGGCGCGAGAAAGACGGCCGATGCGCCCGGCACGCGCGGAGAGAGTCCCTTCATGCGCCGCGGGCGGGGGCCCCGGGCGGGGCTCCCATGCAGCCGCGCAAAGCCGCGACGAGGTCATCGATGCGCAGAGGTTTCGAGAGGACGGTCGCACCGCCGAACCAGGGCAGCAGGTTGTCCGTGGAGTACCCGGAAAGCACGACGAACGGCTTATCGGATTCACGCAGTTTCTGCGCGACGGGCTCGGATGTCTCGCCGCCGAGATTGACGTCAAGTATGGCGACATCGCAGCCCGGCTCCGCCACGAGCGTGAGCGCCTTTGCCACGGACGGCGCGGGCCCGACCACTTCAAAACCTGCGTCAGCAAGCTGCTGGCCGATGTCGAGCGCGATAAAGAACTCGTCCTCTACGATAAGTACGCGGGCGCTCATGATTACCCGTCTAAGCGGCCCTCCATGTCCTGTTCCTGTATATGGAGAGCAGATTTTTCGAGCACCTTCGATGACGGACACACCACCCGCCAGCGCAGGCCCGTCGGCGCGAAATCGAGATCAACCTCGCCGTCAAGATTCGATTCCGCCATTGTCTTCACGACCGTGGAGCCGAAGCCATGACGGCGTGGCGCCTCAACGTGCGGGCCGTCACGCTCCGTCCAGCCGATCGTGAATGCGTCGTTAGCGCGCCACCCGATCTCGACGCGCCCCGAGTCGTTGGAAAGCGCGCCGTATTTGGCCGCGTTCGTCGCCAGTTCGTGCACGACCATGCCGAGCGTCTGCGCGGCCTTGACCGACAATCGCACCGGCGGACCGTCGAGTTCTATTCTGCTGTCAAGCAGATCGACGAAGTGCCCGAGCTGCACGCGGATGAGATCCGAAATCTCGATGCCTTTCCATCGGCTCTTCACGACCAGATCGTGGCTTGCAGCGAGCGTGTGTATGCGTTCCGAAAACTTGGTCGCGAATTCTCCGGGGCTCGCGACTGCTGTCTGCCGCGCGATCGCCTGAACGAGGCTAAAGATATTCTTGGAACGATGGTCCATCTCCTTCAGAAGATGCCTGACGCGGTCTGTCCGTTCGGCGATGCGCTGCTCCAGCGTGTTGTTGAGCTCGCGCAGCCGGTCCTCGGTCCGACGCCTCGAAATCACTTCTGCCTGCAGGACGCGGTTCATCTCCTCGATGCTGCGCTGCTTGCGATAAAGCTCGGCAAAGACCGCAACCTTGGCGCGCAGGACGGCCGGATTTACGGGTTTAAGCAGGTAGTCCACCGCGCCGGCGTCATAGCCTTCAAGGACATGCTGATCCTCGTTGTAATAGGCGGTCAAAAAGATGATGGGCACATTGGCGGTTCTCTTTCGCTCCCTCGCCATCCTGGCCAGCTCGAACCCTGTCATTTCCGGCATGCGGATGTCGAGAATGAGGAGGGCGAAGTCGTCAAAGAGGAGCGCAAGCAGCGCCTGCTCGCCGGACTCGGCCCGGACCAGCCGGTATTCCGGATTGTCCAGGATGGCCTCAAGGACGGTCAGGTTTTTCGGCTCGTCATCAACGATGAGGATGTTGATCGGCGGCGGCCGAGAGCTTGCCGGCCCGCGCGCAAAGGCCTTCGCCCCGCCTTCTCCCGCGCGGCCGTTTCCGGTCAACATGTCGCACCTCGATGGATCAGCCACCGCCGTATCAATGACAGTAGCCGGTCCGTGTTCACCGGTTTGGAGATGTAATCATTGGCCCCGGCGTCGAGACATCTGCTCTTGTCTTCCTCCATGGCCTTCGCGGTGAGCGCCAAGATCGGGAGCTCGAGAAAGCGCGGATCTCTTCGGATCGTCCGGATGGTCTCATATCCGTCCATGCCCGGCATCATGATATCCATCAGCACCAAGCTCAGATCAGGTGTTGCGCCGACGATTTCGATGGCCTTACGGCCGTTTGTCGCGGCGATGACTTCCATGCCGTGATTCTCGAGAAGAGCCGTCAGAGCGAAAATGTTGCGGGCGTCGTCGTCGACGACGAGCGCCTTCCGGCCGCCGAGATCCTCAGGAGCGGCCGCTCTGTCGGCCGGCGCGGCGGAAATGGAATCGGCCTGCGACCTCCGCCGCCGGGCTTCCGCACCGACGTAACGGAGAGGCAGGTAGAGCGTGAAAGTGCTGCCTTGCCCGGGGGCGCTGGCAAGCTTGATCTCGCCGCCGAGCAGCCATGTGAGTTCGGCGCTGATGGCAAGGCCGAGGCCGGTTCCTCCATATTTCCGGGAGGTCTCAGCGTCGGCCTGCTGAAACGCCTCGAAGATCAGCTTCTGCTTGTCCATCGGGATCCCGATGCCGGTATCTTCGACGGTGAACGCGACCACCTGCCGCGCCTCGCCGAGCACAGGGTGACCGGGACTCCAGCCTTCCGTCGCCAGATCGACCCGCACGCCGACGCGCCCCTGCGATGTGAACTTGAATGCGTTCGACAGAAGGTTCTTGAGGATCTGCTCAAGGCGCTTGGCATCGCTTTCGATGCTCGGCGGAAGCCTTTCCGCAAAATCAACGTGGAACGGGAGGCCCTTCGCCTCGGCCACATGGCGGAACGTCCGGGTGATGGAATCCCGGATGCTTGCGAAGGAGATTTCATCGACATCGAGGGTGATGGTCCCCGACTCGATCTTCGACAGATCGAGGATGTCGTTGATCAGGTGCAGCAGATCGGCGCCCGCCGAATTAATGTTGCGGCAGAACTCAACCTGCCTGTCGGATAAGCCGCCCGGATTCTCAGCTAGCTGCTGGCTGAGAACGATGATGGAATTGAGCGGCGTGCGCAGCTCGTGGGAGACATTGGCGAGGAATTCTGATTTGTACTTTGCCGTCAGCGCAAGCTCGGCGGCTTTCTCTTCGAGCGCGCGACGCGCGTGCTCGACTTCGACGTTCTTTCGCTCGACCTCGGCGTTCTGCTTGGCGAGCAGTTTCGCATGGGCGGCCAGCTCTTCGTTGGTCCGCTGAAGCTCATGCTGGCGGGATTGCAGCTGGGCCGTAAGCTGCTGCGACTGGTCCAGCAGGCCTTCCGTGCGCATGGTCGCCTCGATCGTGTTGAAAACCGCGCCCATGCTGACTGTGAGCTGGTCGAGGAAGGCGAGATTGATTTCCGTGAAGCGGTGGACGGTCGCCAGTTCGATGACCGCTTTCGTCTCGCCCTCAAATAGAACCGGCAGAACGATGATGCTCGCCCGCGGCGCCTTGCCCAGGCTGGATGAGACGCCAAAGAACTGCGGCGGAACCTCGTCGAGCAGGATGCGCCTCTTTTCGACGGCGCATTGGCCGACGAGTCCCTCTCCGGGACGGATGACGTCGCTCGGCTGTTCGGGACATGCGTAGCATGAAAGCAGCCTGAGCGCGCGATTTTCGTCGTTTCCGCTGAGACGGTAGATCGCGCCCTGGTGGGCTCTGACGAGCGGCGCGAGCTCGCTGAGCAGCATCTTGCCGACCGTGCCCAGCTCGCGCTGCCCTTGCAGCATGCCGGCAAAGCGCGCCAGGTTCGTCTTGAGCCAGTTCTGTTCACGGTTCCGCTCGGTTGTTTCGCGCAGATTGGAAATCATCGCGTTGATGTTGTCTTTCAACTCCGCCACTTCGCCGCGGGTTTCGACCTGAATGGAGCGCGTCAGGTCGCCCTTGGTCACCGCTGTGGCGACTTCTGCGATCGCACGAACCTGATTGGTGAGATTTGCGGCAAGGAGGTTGACGTTGCCGGTGAGGTCCTTCCAGGTGCCGGCCGCACCGGGGACGTTCGCTTGTCCGCCGAGGCGGCCTTCGACCCCGACCTCGCGCGCGACGTTCGTCACCTGCTGGGCAAAAGTCGCGAGCGTATCGGTCATGTTGTTGATCGTGTCGGCGAGGGCGGCGACTTCGCCCTTCGCATGCACGGTCAATCGCCGATTGAGATTGCCATTGGCCACCGCCGTCACCACCTTGGCGATGCCGCGGACCTGCTCGGTCAGGTTGGAGGCCATGAAATTGACGTTGTCGGTGAGATCCTTCCAGGTACCTCCCGCGCCTGCGACCTGCGCCTGGCCGCCGAGCTTGCCTTCGGTGCCAACCTCACGCGCCACGCGACTGACCTCGTTGGCGAACGCATTGAGCTGATCGACCATGGTGTTGATCGTATTCTTCAGCTCCAGAATCTCGCCTTTGACGTCGACCGTGATTTTGCGCTTGAGGTCCCCATGCGCCACCGCGGTCGTCACTTCCGCAATGTTGCGGACTTGCGCTGTGAGGTTGCGGCCCATGGTATTGACCGAGTCGGTCAGATCCTTCCACGTTCCGGCGACGCCCGGCACGACAGCCTGACCGCCGAGACGGCCATCGGTTCCAACCTCGCGGGCCACGCGGGTAACCTCTGAAGCAAACGACCGCAGTTGGTCGACCATCGTGTTGATGGCTTCCTTGAGCTGCAGAATTTCTCCGCGCACGTCGACTGTGATTTTCTTGGACAGATCGCCGCTGGCGACAGCGATGGTTACGTCGGCGATGTTGCGAACCTGGGCCGTCAAATTGCCGGCCATCTGGTTCACGGATTCGGTGAGCTCCTTCCACACGCCCGACACGCCCGCGACCTGAGCCTGGCCGCCGAGCTTGCCCTCGGTGCCGACCTCGCGCGCCACGCGGGTGACCTCAGAGGCGAAAACAGCGAGCTGCTCGATCATCGCATTTACAAGCTTCGCCAAGCGAAGAAACTCGCCCCTGAGCGGACCGCCGTCCGCCTCCAGCGCCATCTCCTGCGCGAGGTCGCCTTTGGCCACGGCGCCGATCACTCGGGATATTTCGGCTGTGGGTCTGGCGAGGTTGTCCAGTATCCTGTTGAAGTGATCGACTTTGGCGGCCCAGCCGCCAGTGGCTGCGGGAACCGACATGCGCTCCTTGAGCCGGCCTTCGCGGCCGATGGCCCGGCTCAACCGCGACATTTCGCGCCAGACGCAGTCCTCATGCGAGACGGCTTGATTGAAAGCCGCCGCGATCTGCCCATCTACTCCCTCCCAATCCGAAGGCAGTCGGACGGCAAAATTGCCGTCACGAAAGGCGAGCATTGACGCAAGTATGCGCCGCAATCGGGCATCGGCGGAGCCGTCCCTCCTCGGGATGCTTGGTCCGGCTGCGGCGGCGCGATTCGACGATGGCTTGCGAGCCGGCTTCTTAGCGTCGGAAATCCTGGTTTCGGTCATTGGTCACCGGCCGATAGGCCTAGAGCTATGCAAGCAGATAGGCCGCATAGGCCTTGGTCCCGAGGCGCCGTGCCTATTCGTCGCACGAATACGGCGGGGAGTGCCGCAGGTCAGGACGGCAACCTGCCAGAGCCGCATGCAGCGGCTCATGCCCGGCCCTGCGACAAAATTCCAGATAGCAGGGCGCCCGGCCTTCCCGCTTTGCCTTCGCCTCGTAGCGGGTTCCGTGAAATCCAGCCCAGGGCCTTCGCCAATCGTCAGCGCGCTCGGCGGTCCAGACGAAATCCGGCGCTCGCATCAAACGCTCCAGGGTCCACGCGGCGTAGTCCGGGACGTCGGTGGCGAACCGAAACAGGCCTCCCGCCCGCAATACGCGCGCAAGCGCCGCGATCGTGCGGTCCTGCACGAATCGCCGCTTCCAATGCCGCCGCTTCGGCCATGGATCAGGGTAGAGCAAATCCACTTCATCGAGCGAGGCGTCGGGGAGCCAGGCGAGGAGGTCGATAGCGTCTCCGGCATAAAGCCTGATGTTGTCGATTGCGCCCGCCTCGATTGAGGCAAGGATCTTCGCCATGCCATTCACGAAGGGCTCGCAACCGATGAAGCCGACCTGCGGATGCGCAGTTGCTTCCGCGATCAAATTCTCTCCGCCCCCGAATCCGATTTCGAGGCGAACAGCCTGCGGTCGGCGCGGAAACATTTCCGCGAGTTCGTTCGGAGCCGGCCTGTCAAGCGTCACCGCAAGTCGCGGCAACAGCGTCGCCATGAGGCCGAGCTGACGCGACCGCAGGCTGTGACCCTTGCGGCGGCCAAAAAAAGCGCGGTCGCGGAACGCGGCATGATCGTCGTGGCCAGACATCGCCATCGCATATGGGCAGTCGCGCCCGACTTGCCTCTCCCCGCTTGGGGCCTTCGACCAAGCGCTTCGGACGTCGGAATTTGCACCTATCGCCCAATTCCGGGGAGGGGCCTCTTCGCGAGCTCCAAGCCTGAGGAGAGCGTTCTTACCCCACTTTCCGGGCGCTGGTGGAACGATTTTATGAAGCCAGCCATATCAAGCTCAGGACCCGCGCGCACGCGCGCCTCTAACACAAACGTCCGCACAGATCCCTCCGCGGGAACGAACCGGAGGGCAAACTTTCGTCGGCAGCGGTCGGCCGCGCTGGTGGCAACTCAGGACGAGGCCGATGGAAGGCGATGCAGCCTCAACCCGCGTTGCGGCGCAATTCGTCGACAAGGTCGGTGCGTTCCCAAGAGAAGCCGCCGTCGGGCTCCGGCGCGCGGCCGAAATGGCCGTAGGCGGCAGTGCGCGCATAGATCGGCCGGTTGAGGCCGAGATGTTCGCGAATGCCGCGCGGCGTCAGGTCCATTACCTCGCTGAGCAGTCTCTCCAGCCTGGCTTCCGGAATCTGGCCTGTGCCATAGCAGTCAACGTAGAGCGAGAGCGGCTTTGCGACGCCGATCGCATACGCGATCTGGATCGCGCAGCGCTCGGCCAGTCCGGCTGCGACTACGTTCTTGGCGAGGTAGCGCGCCGCATAGGCCGCGGAGCGATCGACCTTCGTGGGGTCCTTGCCGGAGAAGGCGCCGCCGCCGTGCGGCGCCGCTCCCCCATAAGTATCCACAATGATCTTGCGCCCGGTCAGGCCGCAATCGCCGTCGGGACCGCCGATCACAAACTTCCCGGTCGGGTTGACATGCCAGACTGTCTGCTTGCCGATCCAACCCTGCGGCAGGGCTTCGCGGACATAGGGTTCAACGAGCGCCTGGATGTCGTGGGAGGACAGCTTTTCATCGACGTGCTGGGTCGACACCACGATCTGCGTGGCTTCGACCGGCTTGCCCGCCTCGTAGCGTATCGTCACCTGGCTCTTGGCGTCCGGCCCGAGCGCATGGGTCTCGCCGGAACGCCGGGCCTTCGACATCACCTTGAGAATGCGATGCGCATAGTAGATCGGCGCCGGCATAAGCTCCGGCGTCTCCCGGCACGCATAGCCGAACATGATTCCCTGGTCGCCTGCGCCCTCGTCCCTGTTGCCGGCGGAGTCCACGCCCAGCGCAATATCGGACGATTGCGCGTGCAGATACACTTCGATAGACGCCTTCTCCCAGTGAAAGCCCGCCTGTTCATAGCCGATGTCCTTCACGGCAAGACGGGCGAGGTGGGCGATGTAGTCGCGGGTGATCTGCAACGGACCGCGGGTTTCGCCTGCGATCACGATCCGGTTGGTCGTCGCCAGCGTTTCGCAAGCGACCCTGACGCGGCGCGGGTCCCAGCCGTAACGCGGCGCAACTTCAAAAAACGCATCGACGACCTCATCCGAGATGCGGTCGCAAACCTTGTCGGGATGCCCCTCGGAGACCGATTCGCTGGTGAACAGATAGCTCGCACGCGACAAGATGCACCTCCCTCGACAAGGTCCGCGCGATGGTCGCGTGGTCTCCTTCCGCGCCGTGTTCTTGCAGCGACGCAGCCGCGCGGTCAAGTGTGGGCTGACGTGGGCAAACGCCCAGCCAAACTCCCGGACAGCTTCGTTCTGGCCGCTACTGGCTTTCTGTGTCTCCACCGGCGATCTGCTGGACAAGATCGACGATGCGGCGCCGCAGCTTGGGATCCGGAATGCGCATGAAAGCTTTGGTCAGGGACAAGCCGTCGGAGGTCGCAAGAAAATCGGACACATAGGCGGGGGATGGGGCCTCTTGCAGGCCTTCCGAAGGAGCCCCCTCCGGCAACACCGGAGCGCCCTCAAAAAAGAACGCTACGGGGACCTGCAGAATCTGGGAAATCTGCTGCAGCCGGCTCGCTCCAATCCGGTTTGTGCCCTTTTCGTATTTTTGCACCTGCTGGAACGTGAGCGCGAGCGCGTCTCCGAGCTTTTCCTGGCTCATCCCCAGCATCATGCGGCGCATCCTTACCCTGCTACCCACATGCTTGTCGATGGGGTTGGGAGCTTTCTTCGTCATTTATTGTGTCTCCTCATGCTCTCCCCACAGTTCGTCACTGGCGTGAAACCCCTCAAACGCTGGCGCAATCAGCGATAGCCCGATCGAGGAAACTACATGGTAGTACACAAATAGTGCAATCATAACATTAATTTATTTTGCATTTTCCTCAAACGCATTGCAGTTTTTGTATAACTCAACTTTCTGTCATAAGTTCGCTCTGTGGTGTCGCCTCACCGGAGATTCTCGCTTCGGGAGAATAAATAAGCTTACTGCGATCACGCCCACAACGAGCAGGAGGAAAAGGAGATCGCCTGCTCGCGCGTAGATTGTGATCGGCGCCGCGCGGGGCAGGCCTTCATCCAACACTCCTTCATGTCCAAGCGAAAGGGCGGCAATAACTCTGCCGAGCGGATCAACGACTGCGGAAATCCCACTATTGGCAGCGCGGACCAATGGCAGTCCTTCCTCGATAGCGCGAACTCTTGCCTGTTGGAAATGCTGGTAGGGGCCTGCGCTGATCCCAAACCAGGCATCGTTGGTCACGTTCAAGAGCCAGCCGGGCCGCTCTCCCGGCGGAACGGCTTCGGCCGGAAAAATAGCTTCGTAACAAATCAGGGGCAGCATATCGGGCGCTCCGGGAACCGCAATCTTGCGTCTTTGTGTGCCGGGTAAAAAGCCGCCTGGGACATTGGTCAATTGGGTCAGGCCAGTGCGTTCGAGCAAGTCCTGGAACGGCAGGTATTCGCCAAACGGCACCAGATGCAGCTTATCGTAGTTCGCCAGAATGGAACCGCTGTGATCAATCACATAAACAGAATTATACGCGTGCTTCACGCCCTGGCCCGGCGTCGGACCGGCGGGACGAGCCGCGCCGGTAATCAGAATCGTATCGGGCCCCAGCATGCCGGCGATCACCGATAATGCATCGGGCTCTCGCGCGAGGAAGAACGGAAATGCCGATTCCGGCCAGATCAGGTGGGTCACGCCATGCAGGCCGCTCGGATCCCCCACGCTGCCATCCCGGCCTGGGACCGCGGGCATCCCGGCACCCTCCCCGGCCTCCCCCGCTTCCCTCACCCTTCCCTCCCCCGCTTGCGTGGGAGGGTTGGAGAGCGGGGGAGTGTAGGAAGGGGGCAGGCCCGCGAGACTTCCACGCTCCCAGGGCCGAGAGTAGGAGTAGGGTGGGGGCACCCTCGCGTCCGCCTGTTGCGACATTAAGACATAACGGTTCATGATCTGCGCCTTGGCGGCGTAACTGAATCGCTCGTCCTGCGGTATGTTCGGCTGCATGATTCGCAGGCGTACCCCGTCCACCATCTCGGTCGGATTGCTGGCGAGCCTTACTGCGCCGTAGGCCGCGAGCAGGGCGAGCGCGCAGCCGGCCATTGCCAGCGGCGCCAGCGACCGTCGCGTCACATCCGCCAGCAGGGCGGGGCTAGCGAACACCGCCACGGCGACAAAAGTCAGACCCCAGATGCCGAAAATCGCAACGCACTCGGCAAGCGGCAGCGGCGTTGTGAGCGCATAGCCGAAGGCGTTCCACGGAAATCCCGTGAACATGTGGCCGCGCAGCCATTCGGCAGACGACAGCGTTGCGGCCAGCGTCAATACGCGAAATCGGCTCGGGGTCCACAGTAAGCGCGCAGCCACCAAGCCCAATCCAGTAAACACCGCGAGGTAGGCCGGCAGCAAGGTGACGGCGAACGGCAGCAGCCATCCGAACGTCTTGGCGTCGACCAAAAAAGCAGAGCCGATCCAATAGAGCCCGGCCAGGAAATATCCAAACCCAAAACACCAGCCGATCGCGAAGGCTGCGCTGATGCCGTCGCGCACGTCCCCGCACCCTACCTTCCCCGGCAAAGGAGCGACGGTAGGGCGGAGGCCGTCAAGCAGCCAGACGAGTGGCGGAAAGGTCAGGAACATCACCGGCCAGAGATTGATCGGCGCCATTGCCAGGGTCGATGCCGCACCGGCCAGAAATGCCGTCAGCACCCTGCGCCATCCCCGCGCCAGGATGATCCCTCTGGCCGGCCCAAGCTGCTTCACGGCTTCGATTTCGCCTGCGCCGGCGGCGGTGCTTGTTCGGCGGCGGCCGGCCGGGAAGGTTGCTCGTCCTTATCGGCCGGCGGCGCGGCGGAGCGCCCCCCTTCCTTACCCTCTTCTCCCCATCCTTCCGCTGGCGGGGGATGGTAGGGTAGGGCGGGGGAGCGACGCGAGGGAGTACGTTCGGCGGCCCGCAGCGACGGCTTGCGGGGATATATCCGGACGCGCTTCACACGCCGGGGATCAGCGTCAAGAATCTCGATCTCGAATGGTCCCGGGCCAGGCACCAGTTCGCCGCGCACCGGCACGCGATCAATCAGCGTGACAATGTATCCGCCGACCGTATCAACCTCTTCGGCAGCGTCGCCGACGTCAAATTCGGAGCCGATCACAGTGAGCGCTTCTTCGAGAGAAGCGCGGCCAGAGGCGATATACGATCCGTCCGGCTGACGGATGACTGCCCGCTCGGTCGCTTCGTCGTGCTCATCTTCGATATCGCCGACGATTTCCTCGACGATGTCCTCGATCGACACGAGGCCGTCAGTGCCGCCGTATTCGTCAATCACGAGCGCAAGGTGGATGCGCGTCGCCTGCATTTTGGCAAGCAAATCCATCGCCGGCATGGACGGCGGCACGAACAGGATGGTGCGAACGATCTTGGCGGCTGACAACGGCATTGTGAGATCGAGGGCCGCAAAGTTAAGGCCGGCAGGCAGCGGCTTCCCGGGCGCCGTATCCGCTTCGGGTCGGATCGTGGCGCGCGCCGTCATGAATGCGATCAGGTCCCGGATGTGGACCATCCCGACCGGCTCATCAAGCGTGTCGTTGTAAACGACAAGGCGGGAATGCGAGGCGTTCTCGAACACCTTGACAAGTTCGCCCAGCGGGATGTCCTGCTGTACGGCCACAATGTCGGCCCGGGGCACCATGACGTCATCGAGCCGCCGTTCGCGCAGGCTGAGGATGTTCCTGAGCATCCGGCTTTCGTCGGGCGAAAAACCCGTCTCGACCGCCGCGCCGTCAAGCAGAACCTTCAGATCCGATCGAATCGAGCCGGGGCTCCAGCCGAACGCTGCCCGCAAAATGCGATGGAGCCACGAGTCGCGGTTCTCGCGGGCGTAACCGTTCGGATGCTGGTCGGTTGCGGCGGCCGCCGAATCAGCAATCGTCCGTGCGTTGGGATCGGCCATGGCAAGCAAATCAGATGTCGGCATCGCACGCTACATAGGGATCGGCAACGCCCATCCGAGCGAGGATGTCGCGCTCCAAACGTTCCATCCGTTCCGCTTCGTCGTCCATATGATGGTCGTATCCTAGCAGGTGCAGGAAGCCGTGTACCACCAGATGAGAAAGGTGCTCCAATACCGTCATGCGGTTTTCCTCGGCTTCGCGCGCGAGCGTCTCATACGCAATGGCGATGTCGCCGAGCGGCGTTTTTTCACCCGGCGCGACGCCACGCAGCGGCGGCGCCGGGAATGACAGCACATTGGTCGGCTTCTCCTGTCCGCGCCACTGCCCATTGAGACGGGCGATGGTGTCGTCGTCGCAGAGCAGTACGCACAGCTCCCGCCGTCCCGGGACCGCGGGCGCCCCGCCCGCGGTCCCGGGGAGGCTATAGTGGGGCTGGCGCATTTCAACGCCCGAAGCCGCCGCGCAAGCGATCGCCCGCCGTACGATGTCCTCAGCCTCGGGCAGCATTCGCCACGCCTCCGCTTCGATCAGAATATCGACTGCGAGTGGTCCTTCCCCCTCGTGTAACGGGGAATCGTTCATTTCATTCCTTTCCCCCGGAGCGAAGAGGCCGCGAAGCGTTGTCGTAGGCGGCCACGATCCTTGCGACCAGCTCATGTCGTATGACGTCCTCGTGGGTGAATACGACGCAGGCGATTCCCTCCACGTCGGCAAGCAAACGAACCGCCTCGGCAAGCCCCGATCTCTGGCCGCTCGGCAAGTCGACCTGGCTGGGGTCGCCGGTGACCACCATGCGGCTGTTCTCGCCCATCCGGGTCAAGAACATCTTCATTTGCATCGAGGTGGCGTTCTGCGCCTCGTCCAGGATGATGACCGCGTTGGAAAGCGTGCGACCACGCATGAAGGCCAGAGGCGCGATCTCGATTTCGTTGGTCTGCAGAGCGCGCTCGGCGATCCGGGGGTCCATCAGGTCGAACAGAGCATCATAAATAGGGCGCAGGTAGGGATCCACCTTCTCGCGCATATCGCCCGGCAGGAAGCCCAGCCGCTCGCCGGCTTCCACGGCGGGCCGCGAGAGAATGATGCGATCGACCTCCTTGCGCTCGAATAACGCGATCGCATAGGCGACCGCGAGCCAGGTCTTGCCGGTGCCGGCCGGACCGATGCCGAACACGAGCGAATTGCGACGCAACGCCCGGACATAGGCGTCTTGCCCGGCGGTGCGCGCCCGCACAGGGCGCTTGCGCAGGTTGATTTCCTCAAAGCTCGTGCGCGAGGTCGCCGCGTCGAAATCGAACAGCGAGCCCTGCGCAATGGCCAGCCTGATCGCGCCTTCTACATCTCCCGTCGCGAGATCCTGACCGCGTTTGAGCTGGTCATAAAGCGCTTCGAGAACGTGGCGCGCCTGCTCGCAGCCGTCCCGCGAGCCGGCGACGGTGACGTGGTTGCCGCGTTGGTCCGCGACGACGCCGAGGCGACGCTCGATGAGCGCAAGATTCTGTCCGTATTGTCCGAATAACGCGGAAGCCAGTCGGTTGTCGTCGAACGCGACCACGATCTGGGTGGAGGGATCGGTGGCGTTCGGACCGGCCATCAGCGATCCGGCATCGGATGCGCGTCGAGCCAACGCTCTAACCTCCTGCGCCGGCTAACGCCGGCTCTTCAGCCTCCACGGGGTGCAACGTCCCGAACAGACTGTTAGATCCGACATCGGTGATTCGAACGGTTGCAATTTGACCGATCAGCGATGTCGGGGCCATGACCTGCACAGGCTGCAGGTACGGTGAGCGGCCAACCAGTTGTCCAGAGATCCGGCCGGGCTTTTCGAACAGGACTTCGAGTTTTTGTCCGACGCAACTGCGGTTGAACGCGCGCTGGTGGCGGTCGATACATTCCTGCAGCCTGGCGAGACGCTCCGTCTTCACCTCGTCCGCGATCTGATCTCCGCGCTCGGCCGCGGGCGTTCCAGGACGCGGCGAATACTTGAACGAGAACGCCCCTGCGAAGCGCACGTCTTCGACGATGCGCAGAGTGTCGCTGAAATCCTCCTCGGTTTCGCCAGGGAAGCCGACGATGAAATCAGACGTAAAAGCAATGTCGGGGCGGGCCGCTCGCAATCGCGCGATGACGTCGAGATAGTCGGCCCTGGTATGGCGCCGGTTCATGGCGGCGAGCACACGGTCGGAGCCGGATTGCACCGGGAGATGGAGCTGCGGCATCAGCACCGCCAGATCGCGATGAGCAGCGATGAGGTCCTCATCCATGTCGCGCGGATGACTGGTCGTGTAACGAAGCCGCTTCACCCCTGACACATCCGCGAGCCGGTGCAAGAGGCGGCCGAGCGTCGCCTGGCCCCCGTTTGCGGTCTTTCCGTGATACGCGTTGACATTCTGTCCAATCAGGGTGACCTCGCGGACGCCCGCTCTCGCGAGGTTTTCGACCTCGGCCACGATCGCGGCGACCGGCCGCGAGACTTCGGCGCCGCGTGTGTAGGGCACAACGCAGAAGGTGCAAAACTTGTCGCAGCCCTCCTGGACCGTGACGAATGAGGTGACGCCGCGAGCGCGAACTGTTGCGGCGGCGGGCGGCGCGAGGCGGTCGAACTTGTCCTCGACGGGAAACTCTGTATCCACAACTTTGGCGCCGCGTTCCGCGCGGGCCAGCAGCGCCGGAAGGCGGTGATAGTTTTGTGGCCCGACCACCACGTCGACCAAGGGCGCCCGGCGCACGATCTCTTCGCCTTCAGCCTGGGCCACGCAGCCTGCCACTGCGACAATGAGGTTGCGGCCGGATCGCGCCGCCTCGCGCTTGAGCCCGCGAATGCGGCCAAGCTCCGAATAGACCTTTTCGGCCGCCTTCTCCCGAATGTGACAGGTGTTGAGGATGATGACGTCGGCCTCCTCGGGAGCGCCGGTTTCCACATAGGACGCGTCGCTGGTCAGAAGGTCCGCCATACGATCGGAGTCGTAGACGTTCATCTGACAGCCGTATGATTTCACGTGGAGCTTACGCAAGCCCTTGAGATTCCACAGTGTTGTTGCAAAATCGCCGCGACTTCCCCGCCCCTTGCTCATATAGGATCTTGCACCAAAAAGGAATTGCCAGTCGGACGCCGAGGTCGCATCGCATTCTTATGTGTGGTCGCCTGCCCATCGGGTCCAGTCGTCGCCTGCGCATTGGGGGCGGCTCAGGGGCCACGGCGCAGCCCGTCAGCCGGCGCAATCCGCCGGCCGCGCAACGCCGCGACGGTCATTGCACGGACATCGCCTTCGAGCCGGGCGGCCACGGCCTTACGATCGGAGAAATCGTCAAAAACAATGGGGTCGCCCCAGCTCACCGTCACGTCGATGGCGCCGCGTGCTACCAATTGCCGCAGGTGCGGCAGCAAGGATGCCGCCCCATACCAGGCGACGCGGCACCGGCTCATGCGGTCGAGCGGGACTCCGAGCATGGCCGTGTAGGCGACGGAGAGCGGCTGGATCCAGACCCGCTTGATATGCCCGGCTTCGGCAAGCGCCTCGCCGGCCGATCCGATCAGGGCCGTGCGGAACGCAAGCAGGCGATTGCCGTCGCTTGACGTGCCTTCTGCAAACAGCACGACGGGGTCCCCGTCGGCGAGCCGCCGCGCGATTTCGCTGTTCACCTCCTGAGTTTTGTGCCGTCGGGCCCGGTCGACGAACACAGTGCCCTGAAGCCTTGCAAGAAGCCCGAAGATCGGCCACCCGGCGACCTCGCGCTTGGCCACGAACACCACCGGCGCGACGGCCGTGATCACGGAAATGTCGAGCCAGGACGTGTGATTTGCAACGATCAACAGGGGCCTTTCCTCGATCCGCCGACCAATCGTGGTGATGCAAACCCCGAGAATCCGGCAAACGAGGCCATGATAAAGGGTCGGAATGCGCCGGCGCATCGGCCATTTCATTCGCACTGCCAGCCACTGAAACGGCAGCAGCGCCAGCGTGAGCGCGGCGATCGCGCCGATCGAGAGAAGAGCGCGCACGTTCAGCTCGGGCTACGGGCCTTTAGGCTTGTCATCGAGCGGCACCGCGTAGAGTTCCAGCCGGTGATCGACCAGGCGAAATCCGAGCCGGCGAGCCACCTCGGCTTGCAAGCGCTCGATTTCCGCAGACTCGAATTCGACCACTTCGCCGGTGCGCAAATTGATGAGGTGGTCGTGATGGCTTTCGCGCAATTGCTCATAGCGGGCCCGGCCTGCGCGAAAATCGTGCCGCTCCACAATACCGGCATCCTCGAAGAGCTTGACGGTGCGGTAGACCGTCGAGATCGAAATCCGGCTGTCGATCAGAGCGCAGCGCCGAAACAATTCCTCGACATCCGGGTGATCCTCAGCCCTGGCCAGGACGCGCGCAATGACCCTTCTTTGCTCGGTCATGCGCATGCCCTTGGCGACGCATTGAGCCTCAATGTGATTGAGTGGGGCGTGCGGTGCGTTGGCTTCGCTCATTCGAGTACTGTCCCTAAATACCGCAGCGAAAAAACGTACCTTCTAAGAATTATTCTAAAATGATGAGTGAAATTCGTCCACTTGATCCCCGCTGCGAATTATCGCCCCACTGATCCCCCTCAGCCGGGGAGCGTAGGGAGGGGGCGCTCATGCAAGGTCCCGCCGCAAGACCAATGCGGTCCCCGCCTCCTGTCCCGCTCCCACATAATAGCTGTCGCGACGGCCCACCTCGTGAAATCGTAATCCTGAATAGAGGCGGCGGGCCGGAATGTTGCGTTCATCCACTTCGAGGAACACCGAACCGATCCCGTACAGAGCGAGGCGGCGCAAATGGACGTCGAGCAATTTGCGAGCAAGGCCCCGACCGCGAAAGGACGCAGCAACTGCGATCGAGAGGATCTCGGCCTGATCGGCCGCCAATCGCGAGATCACGAATCCGACGAGCCGCTCCCCTGACATGGCGCGATCGGCAACCACATTGTGCTCGATCAGCAGGCGCTCAAATTCCTCTGCGCTCCAACCCCGGCCGAACGCGGCCGCATGCAGGGCAGCAAATTGTTCCGCATCCCGCGTTCCCGCGGGCGACACCGACGACGCCGAAGCGCCCAGCAGCCAGCTGAGCCACGCCCAAGGCGAGGTTACAAAGAACGGAAAGATCATCGCCGCGGCACAATACCCGCCTCCTGCGGATGCGCATCCGCATCGCCCAGATAGAGCGGTTTCACCGGAGCCGTCAAATCGGCGGATGCCGCTCCAAGTCGCGCAACCGACACGATATCCGGCGCGCTGACAGCGCTCACCATGAGCGGCCTCGGCTCACCGTCTGGCCAGGCGTCCTCGATCAGTTGCGCGGCATTCCCGACAATGCGGGTCGGGCGCGCGACGGCGGCGCGAATCGCATCGCGCGTTGAGGCAACGCGAGGCGGAACAAGGCTCCGTCCGCCGGGACCGAACAGCTGCATATAGACCCGGTCATGTCGCGCGTTAATGACCGCAAGAACGGCATTGCCGTCATCCGCCTCGAGGACAGGCGCCGCTAAAGCCGCCAAGGTCGTCAAACCGATCGCTGGCTTGCCGGCCGCGAGCGCAATTCCGCGCGCCGCTGCTACGCCGACGCGCAGGCCGGTGAAGCTGCCGGGTCCGATCGTTACGGCAACGCGGTCGAGATCGGCAAACTCCATCCGGGCTTCGGCCATCACGGCGGCAATCAACGGCATCAGAGCTTCGGCGTGACCCCGCGTCATTGGCACTGACCGGCTGGTCGCACCGTCCGTACGGTCAGTGTCGAGGATCGCGGCCGAGCAGGCTTCAAGCGCCGTATCTATGGCGAGAACTCGCATTGGGTCGATCTCCCCCTGCCGTCGCGGTGTGCGCGGCAGGGCAATTGCATGTGACCTGGCCACGCCATGCTCCTTCTCCCGCCTGCCATAACGGCCGTTACGCGCGTCTTCGACGGCCTATGGAGAGGGGTGGGGCGAGGAAGCCTCGCGGCAAACACAAAGTCGCCGCTCAGAATCGTGGAAAGCCCCTCATCCGGAATTTGCGCGACAAGTGCGCAAATTCCGGCCTTCTGAGCGCTTGTCGGCGTTGCAAGCGGCGAGAGGCGTAGGGGCGGCGCCCGCATGCGAGTACGTTGGCGCGCGGGAGGAAGACGAGGAGGGGGCGGCAGATCCCACGATCACACGGGTCGAACTTCAATGACGTCCGGCACGTAATGGCGCAGCAGATTCTGGATGCCGTGCTTCAGCGTTGCGGTTGAGGACGGGCAGCCGGAACACGAGCCCTTCATGTGGAGAAACACGACGCCATCTTTGAAGCCGCGGAACGTGATGTCGCCGCCATCATTGGCCACGGCCGGCCGCACGCGGGTCTCGATCAGTTCCTTGATGATGGCGACGGTCTCGGCATCCTGGCCATCGAAAAATTCATTCGCCTCAGCGGCCTCCGCTGCGCGGCTGACGATCGGCGCGCCGGACATGAAGTGCTCCATGATGGCGCCGAGAATTGCCGGCTTGATATGCTGCCATTCCGCGTCCGCTTTCGTCACCGTGATAAAGTCGCTGCCGAGAAACACGCCGGCTACGCCCGGAACGGCGAACAACCGTTCCGCCAGAGGCGATTTCGCTGCATCCGCAGGGCTTGGAATATCCAGCACGCCGTCCGGCAGCACCGGCCGGCCCGGAAGGAACTTCAGGGTTGCGGGATTTGGCGTCGCTTCGGTCTGGATGAACATCTGAAAAATCTCCACTGCCGCTTTGGGTTCAAGGCCCAAGGACATCGACAAGCTGCAGCCACCAACATGGGAGTTCCCGCCGGAGAGGTCAACAGCCGCGCCGCGATCGAAGAAGTTGGGGCCAACAGGGGCGTCGTGATTTTGCCGGTTTAATCAGGCGAAGTGCGCCGGCGGGAAGCCGACGGATCGGATGACAGATGGCGACCGCCGGGGCTCTGGCGCAAGCAGCGCGCCGAAGGTCAGGCCATCGCGTCGATCTCTTCGTCGGTCAAGTGTCCGGGCACAATCGCCACCGGAATCGGAAAGGTGCCGGCGGTGCTGCCGAGGTGGGAAACCAGCGGCCCCGGTCCTTCTTTGCCGACCCCGGCGGCGAGCACCAGCACGGCGATGTCTTCGTCTTCTTCGATAAGCTTGAGGATTTCTTCGGCCACATCGCCTTCGCGGATCACGCATTCCGGGGTGATGCCGGCGATGCCGTTCGAACGCGCCGCGAAGGTTGCGAGCTTGGCGGCGGCCTCCTCATGGGCTTCGGCGCGCATGATATCGGCGACACCCAGCCACTGCTGGTTATGATCGCGGGTTTCGATGACGCGCAGCAACACGACGCTGACGCCAACGCGAGCGGCGCGGCGGCTCGCGTAGTACATGGCGCGGTCGCATTCGGGCGTGTCGTCGATGATCACCAGGTACTTTGCCTTGTGACCAGCCTCGTAGCTCCTTCGCCTGCGGGTCATCGAACCGGCTCATCGGACCTGTTGGGGATCGCTGGCGTCCGTTAACTCGCGATCGGCGCACCGGGTGCAATGGTGCCATGACGCATCGTCGCAGCACAAGAGAAGCAGGCCCGGCCCTTCGTTTGGAGCGCAGGCGTCCCGCCCGCTCTCCGCAAGCCCCCGCGGCTGCCGCCGTCCCCCCTTTTTGCTAGACAGGACAATCGCGTTTGCGTCCAGCCCTTCAAAAGAATAACTGCTCCACTTGCGGTTTCCCCCCGCTTGCGGGCAGGGGAGGGAGCCGCCTCACGGCACTGACTCGCGGCACGAGGCCCCCGCTGACCGTCCGCCGCAAGCGGGGAGGGGAAGCCCGCTGCACCGCCGCGGAGTATTGAAGCGCGGTTTCGCGGAAGAGCTTTAGCGGCGGATAAATCCAACGATATCCTTCACTGACTTCATGGTTTGATCCGCAAGCAGCGCCGCCCGGGCGGCGCCCTCGGCAAGCACCGAATCGATGTAGGCGGCGTCGGCAACGAGCCGCTTCATCTCTGCGCCGATCGGACCGAGCTTGGCGACCGCGAGGTCGACGAGCGCCGACTTGAAGGTCGAGAATTGCCCGCCGCCGAACTGTGCCAGCACCGCAGGCTTCGGGGTATTGGCAAGCGCCGCATAGATGCCGACCAGATTGTCGGCCTCCGGCCGCGTCTCGAGCCCCTTCTCCTCCGATGGCAGCGGTTCTGGATCAGTTTTCGCCTTGCGGATTTTCTGCGCGATAGCATCGGCGTCGTCGGTGAGATTGATGCGCGAATAATCGGACGGGTCGGATTTCGACATCTTCTTGGTGCCGTCGCGCAGCGACATCACGCGCGTGGCCGGGCCTTGGATCAAGGGCTCGGGCAATGGAAAGAAAGCATCGCCTGCTCCCAGCGCCGCGATCGATTCAGCGAAGTCGTTATTGAATTTCTGCGCGATATCGCGCGTCAGTTCCAGGTGCTGCTTCTGGTCCTCGCCCACCGGCACATGGGTGGCCCGGTAAACCAGAATATCGGCCGCCATCAGGGTGGGATAAGTGAAAAGGCCGACCGACGCGTTCTCGCGGTCCTTGCCGGCCTTATCCTTGAACTGCGTCATCCGGCCGAGCCAGCCCATGCGGGCGACGCAATTGAACACCCACGCCAGCTCCGCGTGCTGGTGGACCTGGCTCTGGTTGAAGAGGATGCTCTGTTTTGGGTTAATTCCCGCAGCCAGATAGGCCGCGATCACCTCGCGGGTGTTGTGCGCGAGCTGCTTCGGACCGCCCCAGACCGACAGGGGCTGAGTCAGCGCATGGAGATCGACGACGCAATAGATGCACGAATACCGCTGTTGCAGGGCCACGAACTTCACGATCGCGCCCAGGTAATTGCCGAGATGCAGGTTGCCGGTCGGCTGAACCCCGGAAAAAACCAGCTCATTGAACTTCATCGCGGCGCTCCTTTCGATGGCTCGGGGTCATGCCACGCCGCGGCGACGGCAGGCAAGAGGGCTTCCTGGGAGCGCGGGCGTCCTGCCCGCTCAGTGACCGAGGCCGCTCCGGCATCCGCTACCCCCGCCTACCCCCGCAAGCGGGGGAGGGTAGGATGGGGCGGCGGGCGGGCGCGCGTACCCCCAGGAAGGCCCTTCAAAAGCCCTCGCGGATGGCGCGGAGCAGAATCCGCGCCGACGCCACTCCCAGCGCCTGCAGGCAACCGAGATAGAGGGCAAGTCCCGCTGCGACCAAGAGGCCGAGCGCCCCGACGCGGGCGAGCCAGGAGCCGGACATATCGAGCCACGATGTCAGCAACGCGTTCGCGCCGGCGATGGACGCGCCCATGACGAAGGTCGCCAGCATGATACGCGGCACGCGCCGCCACGCTTCGGCTTCAATCCGCAACCAGCCTCGCCGCCACAGGATAACCGCCAGCAGGGTTGCGCCGACCCAGCCGGACAAAGCAATCGCGCCCGCGATCCCCACATGGCCATAGCGCGGAAACAGGATCACAGCGCCCGTGACCGCGGCTGCGAGCCCGCATAGCGCCGTATACATTGGGGTATGGGTATCCTCATGGGCGAAAGACACCGCTCCCATCACTTTTTCCAGACTGTGTCCCGGCAGCCCGGCGGAAATCGCCGTCAGGGCGGCGGCGACCATGGCGGTGTCGCGGGGCCCGAAGGCGCCGCGCTGGAACAATCCGCCTGCGATGGCCTCCGAAAGCACTGCGAACGCGACTGCGGCAGGCAATGACAGCCCCAGCGCGATCTCAAGCGCGCGCGATTGCGCGCTCGCGGCATGCGCGCTGTCGTCACTGCGCACGCTCGCCGCGATGGCGGGACCGAGCACCGAGGCAATCGCGATCGATATGACGCCGAGCGGCAACTCATAGAGACGGTTAGCGTAGTACAGCCACGAAACCGCCGCCTGTGACGACGACGCCACCATGACGCCCGCCATCAGCTTGAGCTGCGGAATGCCGCCTGCGAAGACGCCTGGAATCGCCTGGACGACGAACCGGGGCACAGCAGGGGACAGGGCGAGCCACAGGCGGCGCGGGCGCGTCTCGAGGCGCAGCCACGCGCCGCCGACGCAAACGAGCTGCGCCAGCCCGGCCGCCACCATCGCGGCCGAAAGAATTGCCGCTGTGCCAACCGTTGCCTGCGCATCGGACATGATGAGGGCGAGCACGACCGCGACCATCACGCCGTTAAACACGACAAGGCCGAACGCCGCTGCCGCGACCCTGCCGCCCGCGTTGAGGGCGGCCACTGCGACCGCCACGGTGCCGGACACCGCGACATAGGGTATCGACAGGCGGACGAACTCGACTGCGAGCGCGAAGCGCTGGCCCTCGCCGCGAAAGCCCGGAGCAAGCAGGTGCACGATGGCCGGAGCGAATATGACGCACATGACCGCAAGGCCGACGAGCGATGCCGCCATGGCGCTCAACACCTCCTCGCCGAATCGCCGCGTCGCCGCAAGGCCATTCTCGTCCTTGATGCGCAACCACATGGGCACGAAGGCGGAATTGAGCGCGCCTTCCGCGAGCAGACGGCGGAACAGGTTCGGAATCTGCAGCGCCGCAAAGTAAGCATCGGACAGCGGACCCGCCCCGAGCACGGCGGCGACGCCGGCGTCGCGCAGAAAGCCAAGCAGGCGCGACGTCAGCGTGGCAGCGCCGACCGTCGTGACATCGCGCGCGAGGGACATTGCTTGGCCTCCGGTTGAGATAATAGCCGCGCCTGGCCGGACGCGTCATCCGGCGACGGCAGGATCTTTAAGACGATGTGGTTTGCGGGACCGGCGCTGCAACCATCGGACGGCCCGCAGCAGGACGCGACCTGTTCGGCGCGACCATGGGGACCAATATTTCCCCGCCGTCAACGCCAGGGTTGACCGGATTGACCCGACGCTCCATCAGGTGAAGAACTCTCCTGCGAAGCGATGAAGACGCGCGTCACTCCGCGCCGATGATGCTCAACCCGGTAGGCAGCACACACCCATGACCTCCATTCGCTATGATGTTCTCGGACTAGGCAACGCGATTGTCGACGTGATCGCGCGCGCGGACGACGATTTGCTCGTCAAGCACGGGATGCGCAAGGGGTCGATGTCGCTGATCGACGAGGCGCGCGCCGCTCAGATCTACGACGCCATGGGTCCGGCGATGGAAATCTCCGGAGGCTCCGCGGCCAACACCATTGTGGGTGTTGCGAGCTTCGGCGCCCGCGCGGCCTTTATCGGCCGGGTCAAGGACGATCCGCTCGGGAATGTGTTTGGCCACGATATCCGCGCTGCCGGCGTTGCGTTCGACACGGCCCCGTCGGCTGACGGTCCCTCTACCGGCCGCTGCTATGTGCTGGTCACCCCGGATGGCGAGCGCACCATGCACACTTTCCTCGGCGCCGCCCAGGACCTCCACCCCCGCGACATCGACGACGAAGCGGTTGCAAGCGCGGCGATCACCTACCTTGAAGGCTACCTGTGGGACCCTCCCCATGCCAAGGAGGCGTTCCGGAAGGCTGCGGCCATCGCCCATCAGGCGCAGCGGCAGGTGGCGCTCAGTCTGTCGGACGCGTTCTGCGTCGATCGCTGGCGCGACGAGTTCCTGCATCTCGTGCGCTCCGGGGTGGTCGATCTTTTGTTCTGCAACGAGGCCGAAGTGCGCAGTCTCTACCAGACGGCGGACTTCGATACCGCAATCGCGGCCTTGCGCGGCGACGCGCCGCGCGCCGTGGTGACGCGCAGCGCCAAGGGCTGCCTCGTCATCGAGGGGCCGCAGACCATCGTGGCGCCAGCCTATCCGGTTGATCGGGTGGTCGATACGACCGGTGCCGGCGATCTGTTCGCCGCCGGATTTCTGTTCGGGATGGCCCGCGGATTTGAGGACGAGAGGTCAGCGCGCCTCGGCGCGCTGGCCGCCGCGGAGGTTATTTCGCACCTTGGAGCAAGACCGGAGACTTCATTGCGCGCCCTCGCGCAGGAGAACGGCCTGCTCAAATAAAATCCGGGCGGCCAGCCGCATCTTGAGTTAAGCTCTGCGAAGCCAACTTCACGGAGCCTTCTATGGCCGCAATCTGTCTGACGCGATTGACGATCCTCGCGGCGAGCCTGCTCTGTCTCACCCGCACCGACGTTTTGGCGCAATCCGCAGCGCCGCAGACGCCGGAGGCCAAGCCGGAAATGACCGAAAGCTGTCCGGGCCTCGTCGCGTCGCAGCGCTCGCCAGTACTTCCGGCGGCAATCCGTCCAGGGCTCGCGCCTAACGAGGCGCGCATCACTTATGTGGGCCATTCAACCTTCCTGATTGAGAGCCCGAAGCTCGTGCGTATCGCCACCGACTATAATGATTACGTGCGTTCGCCGGTATTGCCTGACATCGTCACGATGAACCACGCTCACTCAACCCACTACACCGACCGGCCCGATCCGGACATCAAGTTCGTGCTGCGCGGCTGGCGGGACGACGGCAAGCCGGCCAACCACGATATGACCTACTCGGATGTGCACGTGCGCAGCGTGTCCACCAATATCCGGGACTGGAATGGCGGCACCGAGCGAAACGGCAATTCGATCTTCATCTTTGAAGTAGGCAGCCTGTGCATCGCCCATCTCGGCCATCTCCACCATACCTTGACGCAGCAGCAACTCAACGACATCGGCCATGTCGATGTGCTGCTCGTGCCGGTGGACGGCGGCTACACATTGGATCTGGAGGGGATGGTGGAAGTGATCCAAGCCGTCAAGGCGCCGTTGATGGTGCCGATGCACTATTTCGGCGCCTTCACTTTGCGCCGTTTCCTCGCGCGCGTGAATCAGCAATACGAGGTCGAGTTCGCCGAAACGCCGTCCGTCGTGGTGTCAAAGACGACGTTGCCGAGCAAGGGGAAATTCCTGGTGCTGCCGGGGCACTGAAGCGGAGTTCGGACCTCCAATTTAATCGTGGTGCTGGGGCGCTTCGCGGCGATCTTTCAATCCGTAATCGCGAATGACGCGGATCACATATGAGTTCAGATTCGCGGCTTTGATTAGCGGACTAATCGACTTCGCGAATTGGGCTGCGTCGGCCTGAGTTTGCCAGGCCGACAGGATCGCAAGGCGATTTGATTGCGTCAGGTGCTCGAAGACTTCCGCGCTGATCGCGCCGGCTTGCCCCGCCTTGATCCCGCGCGGAATGGCCGCTGCCGGACTGTCCGGCGCTATTTCGCCTTCGATGATGACGAGCGCCTTGGCGACCCCGACTTCGGTCTCGTCGTGCCGCATCCAGCCGACCTCCCGATCCGCAAATTTTCCCGCGGCTTGCGTAACCTCGCCGACCCTGAGGTGGTAATCCGAAAGCACGCCGGCGCGCCCTTTCGCTTGATCCTCGCGGTGCATTTTCTGCGACCGCCAGCGGACAAGCGCCTTCTCCGAGTCCCACAGAGACAGGGATAATACAAACCCGTTATTGCGAGCGCTCCGATACCGCTCGTTCGCGAGGAAGCCGTCGATCTTCAACAGCTCGGCGCGCAATTCGTTCGCGATTTCGAGGTAGGCGGAAGATTGCGCCGGATTTGGCTTTACTTCGAAGACGACGGCGAAAAGCGACTTTTTCCTGGTCATGTCTCTTATCTCCAGTCCGCGCGACCGTGAAGATAAGCCATTCATCCACCGAGGTCGGAGGGAATCGCTTCCTCCAAGACCGAACGATCTTTGACGAACGATGTTTGATGATGCAACGCGCACGGTAATCCGCGATAATTGGCTTGTGCTCGCAATCTTAAGGATTATCCCATGCTCTCCATGCCCATCGTCGATCTGCTCGAACGTGGTCGCCAGCTCGCTGCCCGCGGCGAGCGGGTCAGCGTTCTGTGGCAGGAGCCGGAGTCGCTCGCCTTCGTGGCGCGCGGCCGCGAATACCGCTCGGAGTTTCATATCAATCCGAGCGACGAGGTCATGCTTATGATCAAAGGGGATATGCGGCTGCATTACCGCACGCCCGAGGGCAAGGAGGAGATCGCACTCGTCCCGGAGGGATCGACCATCTACACGCCGGCCGGGACGCCGCATTCGCCGCGCTTTCCGCCCGACGCGTATCTGTTGGTGATCGAACGGCAGCGCCGGCCCGGCGAAATCGACAGGTTCCGGTGGTTCTGTCCCGGCTGCGATGAGCTGCTGCACGAAGAGATCGCCGAAGTGCGCGACTATCGAGCCGATCCGGTGTCGAAAGCCTATGCGCGTTTTTTCGACAATGAGGCGTACCGCACCTGCAAGTCGTGCGGTCAGGTCATGCCGCGGCCGCAGGGTGGGTGAAGCTTGCCGCCGGGCCGGCCGAAGGCCGCACGGGGGAGGAGCATGCTTCGCTCTGAGCTTGCCAAAGAGCGCCGCCTGCGAGACTTCTCCATGAGTAGCCGCCTGCGAGACGTCTCCATGAGTATATGAGCGAAACACGGTTTAAAGTCATTCTCCAACGCGCCCGGCCGCACTGCTCAACCGTGGAGAGGCATGATCTCCGATTGCGGTGCGCCTGCCGCGCTGCGGAATCCTCCCGGGCGGTGAGCCGAGGCCGCCCCTTCCAAACGCGCACGTGAAGGGTGTAGCCTTATGCCTGAGCTTCAGCGGAACACAATGATAAAAGGGAGGAAGAGCGATGGATTTGCAGTGGCAGAGTTTTCCTTTGGTATTGGGGCTTGCGGCAGCGGTCATGACGCCCGCCCTCGGGCAGGTAGTGACGCCAACGGCTGGGTCCGCCGACAGCGAGGAGGAGAGCGCCGCATCCATCCCGGATCTCTCGGGGTTCTGGGTGCATCCGCTTCCCGGGTTTGAGCCGCTGGCATCGGGTCCGACGGCGCTGGTCAACCGGGCGCGCCGCCCGAACGGCACCGGCGACATCCTCAGGCTTGCCGGCGATTACACCAATCCGATCTTGAAGCCTGAGGCGGTGGAGGTCGTGAAAAGGCACGCTGAACTCGGGCTCAATGGCATAGGCGATCCGAACCCGCGCAACCAGTGTTGGCCCGCAGGGGTGCCTTTCGTTTTCACAAATGGCCCAACGCAGCTCCTGCAGGAGCCTGACAGGGTCACCATCCTTTATGGCTACGACCATCAAGTCCGCCGCGTGCGCATGAACCAGCCTCATCCGGCCCAGGTGACCCCGTCCTGGTACGGCGATTCCGTGGGCCACTATGAAGGGGACACGCTGGTCATAGATACCGTGGGCATCAAGGTCGGGCGGTATTCCATGGTCGACTGGTATGGCACGCCGCACACCGATGCTTTGCACGTCGTCGAACGTTATCGGCTGCTTAGTTCCGAAGCCGCCAAGGACGGGTTTGCTCGCGACGCAAAGGAGCATAACGTCGGCCCGGGAATGAGGAACCCGAACCGTCAGGGCAAGTACCTGCAGCTCCAATTCACCGTCGAGGATAAGGGCGTGTTTACGACGCCGTGGACTGCGACCATGACTTATGGAAGCGGCGGCCGTGACCCTGCCGAGTGGCTTGAGCAGACTTGCGCCGAAAACATCCAGTGGTACCCGGGAAAGGACGCTGACGTACCGCGAGCGGACAAACCGGATTTCTGAGGGCGAGGAAATGCAGCCGATTGCTGCGCGCCGCTTCGACTAAGGCTTTTCCGCGGAAATGATCGCTTCAATTATTGCGCGGAGGCGGAGCTAACTTCCCCGCTTGCCGGGGACCGCAAGCGGCGCGGTTATTCCTTACCGAATCCTGAGCATTACTGCGCAGCAATCGCCTCTACCTCGATCTGAAATCCGTAATGCAGACGGGGGACCGGCACCACGGCGCGTGCCGGCCGCGATGCGCCCGCCCATTCGGCGTAGATGGCGTTGAAGGCAGGCCACGATTCGATGTTGGTTACGTAAACCCGCACCTGGACGAGCCGGTCGATCGCGCTGCCGGCAGCCAGCAACGCGCGCGCCACATTGTCGAGAACCTGACGCGCTTGCTCCTCAAAAGGGGCCTCGACCAGCCTGGCGCCGTCGGGCTTTATGGGCAACTGGCCTGAGATGAAGATCAGCCCGCAGGCCGTAACGGCATGGCTGTAATGGCCGCCTGGCGGAGCCATGTTCGCGGGCGACACATGAACGATTTCTGCGGTCATTGAGGAACCCTCAGAATGGTTATTTCTGCTCGCTGGATGCTGAGTGCGCAGCGATCAACCAGCCGGAGGCCGCCGCCTCAGAATGGTGATGCCGTCTCCTGGGGAATTGCGCCAAATGTCGACCCGTCGGCGAAGCTGCGATTGTTCTCGGCGCAGACGACTTCCTTAAGCTCGGTCACTGCGGGGTTCTGCCGGTATTCCGCCGTTCCCTTCCAGGGCGCCGTGAATGCGCCGGGATCGTCAACCTCAACGGTGATTTCCAGGCCGTTGCCAAACGGCGTCGAAAAGAGCTGATAGCGCTCCACCACATGGAGCTTGTCGGTGTGCGGAGTCCCGAACGGATCGACAACCGACATTTTGTGGGTCTTCAGACCGATGGTGTCGACGACAAGCGTATCACCCTCGTAATGACCGACTGATTCCCCATACCAGGACGGCGCCGGGTTCTCCGAATGGTTGCGGTTGAGCCAGATCCAGCGCACCTGATGATCGCGCTGGTAGATGATGACGACGCGATCCTTCGCCTGCAGGAATTGAATCTCGTCGAGCAGGTTTACGACCTGTGGCACTCCGGAAGGCCAGCAGGAATCGTCTGCCGTGTAGACATGGTCGCGGCGGATTTCGGATTCCGCATTCTTCTTCACGATCTCACGCGCCCAAGGCTGCAGGATCGGATTGTTGAAATCTCCGGCCCAGATGTCGTCTGCCCCGGGGGCATCGACTTTAAGGCGGTTCACCGGCTTCCCTCCGTCATCATCTGGAATTGGGTCGAGCCAGAGATGACCGACGCGGTTCCAGAAGCCGGAAAAATCCGGCTCTGCGGCTGCGGCCGTGGTTGGCGTTGCCTGCGCCTCCGCGGCGCGCACGCCCGAGGCGGCGCAGAGACTTAGCACGATGGCAATTCCGGCAACGGCCCGCACCGCGGCCTCCTTCCGCACAGTCTGGATTTTAATCGGATCGTAGGGCGTTCAAAGGTGCAAGCCAAGGCCGCGAGTGTCAACCAGCGACGGCCCGACAGCACCCGACGCGACCTCGCTGGAATGCAGCCGAACTATGCAGTAACCTTCCTTGCAATAAAAGAAACAGGGAGGGACTTGGCATGGCCGTTGGCGAACGAACCGGAGCGGCTTGCTGCTGCTTTGGCCCCTATGGCGGCAGCAGGGCTCAGCTCATTGCGGGCGGCGCGCTAGTGCTTATCTCGGCGCTTGCTGCTCCGGCGGAGGCGCAGCCGACGCAAGCGCCCAATCTCCAATCGGGCCCCGGCGGATGGACGCATCCCTTCGGCGGGGCCTTCCCGGCGGTGCAAGGTTCGGCCCTTCCCGTGCGCCAGGACCCCGAACATCCCTTCGTCAACCCGGTCGTGAGCTTCCGGTTTGGGGACCTCTCCAATCCCAATCTGAAGCAATGGGCCAAGGACGTGATGAAGAAGGACAACGACGAGATCCACGCGGGCAAGATCCAGTTCACGGCGAACTCCTCCTGCCTGCCTTCAGGCGTTCCTATGTTCGACCTGCTGCCCGGGCCGTTCTATGTGCTCCAGACGCCCACAAAAGTCGTGATTTTGGAGGAGCAGAACCACCAGGTGCGGCACATCTATCTGAACGTGCCTCATTCGGCGGACATCAAGCCGTCGTGGTACGGCGAATCGGTCGGCCGTTACGAAGGCGATACGCTGGTCGTCGATACGATTGGCCTCAACACCAAGACTGTCGTCGACTCTTTCCGCACGCCGCACACTGAGAAGCTCCATGTGGTGGAGCGCTGGCGCCTGATCGATGGCGGCAACATGCTGGAAGTGAACATCACGGTCGACGATCCCGACACGTTCCACCAGCCTTGGCAAACCTACCAGCGCTACCAGCGCGGACAGCGGCCGCTCGCCGAGTTCATCTGCGCCGAAAACAACCAGATCCTGTTCGACTACCACATACCGGTCGCGGACAAGCCGGACTTCTGAGCCCCGCCGGCATCTCCTGGCCGGCCTGCCGCGGCGCAGCCGAGGGCCGGTACAAAGAGTGCGACAGCGACAAGGGAGGCATCACAATGAACACAAGGATCGCTCTTTCTGCCATTGCCATCGCCCTTCTCGGCTGCGCCGCCCAGTGGGCCCATGGCCAGCAGCAACCGCCCCCGGCGATGACCTTCTTCATCGCCGAGAACCCCACGGGCACGGGCAATCTCGGCGGGCTCGCCGGCGCCGACCAGATTTGCCAGAACGCTGTCCTGGCGTCGGGCGGGCTCAACTTCAACCACATCTGGCACGCCTATCTCAGCCAGGAACAGCGGGGCGCTGCGCCCCGCCTGAACGCGCGCGATCGCATCGGCGCCGGACCCTGGTACAACGCGAAGGGCCAATTGATCGCCAGCAGCGTCGCCGATCTGCATGGCGACCAGCAACGCGACCGCAACAACATCCAGCGCGCGACCGCGCTGGACGCAAGGGGCAGGGAGATTCCCGGCAATGAGCATGACATCCTGACGGGTTCGGACTCATTCGGCCGGGCGTTCACCGACGGCATTGACCACACCTGCAACAACTGGACATCCGACGGCATGACCTTGCCGCAGCAGAACCCGAACCTTCCGGCGGACCGGGCGCGCGCCATGGTGGGTCACATGGACCGGACAGGCGGCCAGAATACTTCGTGGAATGCTGCGCATATGAGCCAGGGGTGCAGCAGGCAGGCGCTCAACAACACCGGAGGCGCGGGCAGGATTTACTGCTTCGCCATCGATTGAAGGATAGTGCCCAACGACGGTGGCAAGGCGTGAATTCAGCGCCGCCGCGCCTGCGGCGCGACACGCCTGCGATGACAGGGAGGACGAAATGCGCGTTCCCAACTCAACCGGTATGCCGGCGTTCGTGGCGGCGCTGCTGGTCACGGCTGCCAGCGCAGCGGCATTCGACGACAGCAAGTATCCCGATTTTGGCGGCCAGTGGCGGCGCGCCGCCAGGGTACAGAGCGACCGCATCGGCGCTGCGTTCGATCCCACGAAGCCGTTCGGCCGCGAAGAGAAACCGCCGCTGACGCCGGAATACCAGGCCATCTACGAAGCGAATCTCGTGGACATGGAGAAGGGCGGTCAGGGCATCGACCCGACTTATTCGTGCCTTTCTCCGGGCATGCCGCGCGTCATGATTCCTTACATCGGAATGGAATTCGTCGTGACTCCGCGCGTGACGTATATTCTGTTTGAGCGCGACTGGGATTTCAATCGCCACATCTACACTGACGGACGGGGCTTTCCTGCCGACATGGGTCTGGAGCCGCGATATCTGGGTTACTCCATCGGCAAGTGGCTCGATACCGACGGCGACGGGCGCTACGACACCCTCGAAGTCGAGACCCGCGGCATGAAGGGTCCCCGCGTCTATGACGCAAGCGGCATCCCGCTGCATGCGGACAACGAGACCGTCGTCCAGGAGCGCATCTACCTCGACAAAGGCGATCCGAACCTGATGCACGACGACATCACCACCATCGACCATGCGCTGACCCGGCCGTGGGTCGTCAATCAGACCTACCGGCGCGTGGTCAGCGACAAACCGATCTGGTTTCCCCACATGGTCTGCGGCGAGGGCAATAATCATGTCAGCATCGGCAAGGAGAACTATTTCCTCAGCGGCGACGGCTACCTGATGCCGACCAAGAAGGACCAGCCGCCGCCCGATCTGCGCTATTTCAAGAAGTACGATCGGTAGCAGACCGTGAGCGGAGGCGGGTATGCACAGGCGCCGAGGTTCTCTCTTGCTGATCATGTCAACGGCGGCGGCAGCTTTGACGCCTGCACATGCGCAAACGTTGACGCCCCCGACCGAACGACCCGATCGGGATGCGAACACTGGCGTATCCATTCCGGATTTATCGGGAATCTGGGGGCGCTGGTTCAATCTTGAGCCGCCGTCGTCAGGCCCAGGTCCGGTCGTCAGCAAGCTTCGCAGGCCCGATGGGACCATCATCTTCAGTGCGGTTGGCGATTACACCAATCCGATCTTGAGGCCGGAGTCGGCAGCGGTCGTGAGGAAGAATGGCGAGATGGAGTTGAGCGGGAGCGCCGTTCCGAGTCCCCATAACCAGTGCTGGCCCGAGCCGACGCCGTTCACATTGAGCATTCAACTTGGCATGCAGATGATCCAGCAGAAGGACGAAGTCGTTCTGCTCTACCTGAGCGACCATCAGGTCCGCCGCGTGCGCCTGAACGTGCCCCATTCTGCGCACCCGGCGCCGGCGTGGCAGGGCGAGTCCGTAGGCCATTACGAGGGCGACACGCTGGTGATCGACACGATCGGTCAGAAGGTCGGGCCGCTCTCGATGGTCGACAGGTACGGCACGCCCTTCAGCCCGGCCCTGCACGTGATCGAGCGATATCGCCTCATCGACGGAAGAACGGCGCGCGACCTCCAGCAAAAGCACGAAAGCGCCTATTTCGGCGCCGGAAGATCAAGCCCTCCGAACAATCCGTACGGCCGGGGCGATATCGACCCCGACCCGACAAAGCCGGGATTGCAGGCGGAGATCACTGTTGAGGACCCGGAGACTTTCACCACGCCGTGGTCGGCTTCCGTAACTTACCGCCGCGTGCAAGGCACATGGCCCGAAGCGGTATGCGCCGAGAACACGCGGGGCTCAGGCTCATCATGGGTTAGCCTGGTGCCTCAGGCCGCAAGGCCCGACTTTTGAAGGTGGGCAGGGAGACTTGGCGCCGCGGCGGGCTCAATATCGCTGGTTTCTGGCTCTTGAATTTCGAGTGGATCGGGACTTAGTCGTCCGTGAAAAAATCGACGCGTAGAGTGCTCGCTTGTCTCAGGGCGGTCGTGGCGTGAACGATACAGAATCGAAGGCGAAACGCGGCCATGATGGGCCTGTGATCTGCGTTGAAGCGCGTGTGCAGCACGCGGCTTCCCCGCGCTGGTGCCGTTATCGCGGGCCCGGCTTCATTCCCTTGGCTTCGATTATTTTCGTGGCGTCGGGTGAGCGGAGAAAATCGAGGAAGGCCCTCGCTGTCTCGGCGTCCTTTGCCCCCGACATCAGAAAAGCGTGGATGACGGTTGGCGGCATGATGCTTGACGGCAATTCGCCGGCGAGCGCAGCGCCGCTCACCGGCAATATTTCGCTTATCAGGGTGACGCCGAGATCCGCTTCCCCTCTCGCCACGGCTGCCGCCACGTCCGATCCGGGGCCAAGAATAAATTTCGTGCGCGATTGAAGATCGGCGCCGAAGCCAAGGCGGTCGGCGGCGCGGATGAACGTGGCGCCAAGCTGGGTGCCGGCTTTTGGATCAGACAGCGCGACCGTCTTGGCGGCGAGAACGGCTTGCTTCAGGCTGTCAGGCGTACTTACGTCAGGTTTTGGCGCGCCTGCGCGCACGACAACGCCGACGTAACTTGCCGCAAACTCCATGCGCGTGCCGGGAGCGATCCTGCCGGCGTTTTCGAGATCAGGCAGAATGGCCGCAATCGCAACCGCGATATCAGCGGCCTCTCCCTGGAGCAGCCTGTCGCGCATGTTTCCGGGCGTTCCGAAATCGATGCCAACCTTGTGTCCCGACTTGCGTTCGAATTCAGGCACGAGGCTCGTCATCACCGCCCTTGCCCCTCCGGTGGAGATGACCGTTATTTCCGCGGCCTCGACCTGGGTCCCGAGAGCAAACGCCAACCCGATAATCGCCTTCGCGCATTTCATATCCGCTCTCCTGTGACGGCGTTCGCCGCTTCAAGTTCTCATGCGCAGTCATTGAGGAACCCGCACCGAGCCTGCTGTTGGTCAACCTTTTTCAGAAATCCGGTTTCTCAGCTTTTGGAACGTCGGAATCCTTGTTGTTGTAGTACTCGTGAGGATTTTCGGCGCAGACGCCTTCGGCTATCTGGTCGGGCCCCGGCACATAAGTCAGGGTCGCGGTCCAGGGCGCTGTGAAGACGCCCTCATCCTCGATCGTCACATGGAGCTGCAGGAACTTGCCGCGGTGCTGGCTGAAGACATCGCCGTTGAACAGCCAATTCTCTCGTCTGTTCCTCTCGATTGCGTCTTTGACGTCGTCATAGTCGCGCAGCCGATAGCGCTCCACGATGTGCAGCTTGTCCGTATAAGGCGTGCCAAACAAATCGATCATCGCATATGGGCGATCGGTTTTGACTCCGATCGTGTCGATGATGAGGGTGTCGCCTTCGTAGTGGCCGACCGAATCCCCGTACCAGGACGGCGTCAGCGGTGACGGATGCGGCTCGTTCAGGCGCACCCGGCGGACTTCATGATCTCCGCTGTACAACATGGTGATCTTGTCCGGCTGCTGTATGATCTGCACCGAAGCCTGCTTGTAGATGAACGGCATCCCAAAGGGCCAACACTGGTTCGAGGGGTTCGGATAAGTAATGCCGGCAAGCGACATCTCGCCGAACTTCTTCACCACCGCTGCGGCCCAGGGCTGCAGGATCGGATTTTTGTAATCTCCGACAAGCTGGTCGTAATTGCTGATGCCGACTTTGCTGGCGGGCAGCGCGGCCGAGCCGGCCAGACCGGCGGGCCGCTGCTCGGCCCAACGCGACAAGTTCGTTATCGGGCCGGGGCCCGATGCGGGCGGCTCGAACCACGGGAAGGCAGGATGATTCCATACGCGCGAAAAGTTCGGTATCGGCGCGGCGCGGTGCGCTTCACTGCCGGCCGGCCCGTGCGCCGGCGGCGTTTGCGCCATCACGGGCAGGGCAGCCGCTGTCGCCGTCGCCACTGCTGCAAATAGAAGGAAATCCCGCTGCATATACATTGATCCCTCCCGCTCATGAGCTCGCGTGCCGCGATCGGGCTCGTGCGCTTTTTGTCTATCTTACGCGAAAGTCGTGAGCGGCGCGAGCGCAGCAGAAGCCGCCTCCGTCTGATGCTGTTGCGAGCAGCAAGAAAGACTGGAGGCCCGCGGCAAGCGCGGGCTTACGGCGAGCGAGCTGATTCGATCCCAAAGGAACCTGCGCGGGTGCTGTGTCATCAGATTTTGTGGACTCCATTCCGGGGCACGTGCGCAGCACGCGAGCCCGGAATCCATCCCCGATGCGCCGATTTCGGCAACCGCGATCCTTGCCGAAATCGCCGAAGAGTTGGCGCGCGCTGCGCTGGCGCAGCACTCTGAGGAGAAGATCATTTCGCTGCTGGCGACCTCCGTGTCCCACCTTGAGGACCATTTTGACCTGCAGCTCGAGCTGCCGCTTGGGGTGGAAGGTGAGGAGCGCCGTCCCGGCGCCAAAAGAGGGATGGCGCGCTGGGAGGCAGACCGCGCCGTTGACGCGATCCGCGATCGGTTCGGATGGGAGGCGGTCCGATACGGGTCAGCCGCGTTCGGACTCACGCGTTCCGTGCTCGATGAGTTTCGCGAACTCGCCGAAAAGGAACTTAGCACCGTCAGCGGTTGCGGTTGGTTCTCAAAGTCGCTGCACCGCCGACCGCCGCCAAATAGCTGCCGACTTGCTGCAGCGGCCAAGTCGGCAGAGTCGGGCTAAAGCCCGCGATCCACGCATATGCACCTGGGAGGTTCCGCCATCGGGCCCATTACGCTACAATTTCTCTCGACCGGACGTTTGGCCTTGAATCGCGTTTGGCTTCTTTGACTTGCGGATCGATCCGTCTAGGAGGTGCGGGTCCTCGCAAATCCGCCCTTCCCAACTGGTGGGGCGGCTCATGAGCCTCAATCCATGCCGTACAGAATCTCTTGCGGTACTCAAGGGGAGAGACGCCCAAGTTTCGTGAGAACGCGCGCCGCATTCCAGCCAATCCGCCGAACCCGCAAATTGAAGCGATGGTCTGGAGTGGTTTCGCGGTATCCACCAGCATACGGCGAGCGGCATCAAGGCGAGCTGCTTCAACGAACTCAGCCGGTGTCATTTCGATTTCTCGCCGGAACACGCGGGCGAAATTGCGCAGGCTCATGCCGGCGCGCAGCGCCAGGGCGTCGATCGAGAGATCGGCGGACAGGTTTTCAAGGATGTATTCCTGCGCCTTCTGAATGTTGGTTTTGCTTGACATCTGGGCGGCGAGATGTGCGCTAAATTGCGATTGCCCGCCTGGCCGCTTGAGAAAAACCACCATATAGCGCGCGACGATCAGCGCTAGCTCGCGGCCGTAGTCGTGTTCCACCAACGCGAGGGCGAGGTCGATCCCGGCGGTGACACCGGCTGCCGTGCATAGGGCGCCCTCAATGATGAAGATCTGGTCAGGGTCAACCATCAGATTCGGATATTCGTTGCGCAGCTTGTCGGCGCATTCCCAATGCGTGGTGACGCGCCGTCCGTCGAGGAGGCCAGCCGCCGCCAGGAAAAACACTCCGGTGCAGATCGAGCCGTAGCGGCGCACAGCGGGCACGCGTCGCTTCAGCCAAGTAATGATCGCCGGATCGATTTCGTCGAAGGCCGGATCGCCGGCGACGAGCAGGGTGTCGATCGGCTGGTCGGAATCGTAGATCGTGCGGTCGGCGACAAACCGCAGGCTGCCCGTCCCGCAGACTGGCCCGGGCTTGGTGCCCATGACCTGCACTTCATAAGCGCTAGGGTCGCCGAGCCGGCGCGCAGCCTCCCAAAACACCTCTGCCGGCCCGACTACGTCGAGCGACTGCACGCCCGGCGGGGACAAAAGCACCACGCGCTTCGAATCTTTATCGCCGCTTACCGGCATTGGCCCCTGATGCTGGCTTTGTTGGTGTAGATCCTCAAACGTTTTCGGTGTTGCAGCAAGTTGCGTGCCAGCTTTTTCGCGCATTTTGCGTTGAGCAGTCTATCGACGAGGGTTAGCATCGAATCAACCTGTCGCGTTTTGCGTTAACGACTAGTAGAGCGATTCCATGAAACCTATCAATTGGAGACCTCAACTTGGGCCGGTAAACGCGGCCTTCCGGGCGGGCTCCATATGCTTCGAATTTCGGAAGCGCTCAACTAGTTGAGGGAGCGCTAGACCTTTTCAGCGCGCCGCCTGCAGGAGGAGGGAGCGCGGCAGCAAGCTCGGCGCCAGTCGCGATACCTGCCTCGACGATCGTAGCTTCCAGCGCCGCCAGCCAGCATTCGTAGTAGTTCCACGAAGGGTCATCGAACGTGTGGTTGTTCTCCCAACAGGAGATTGCCGCAATCAACCGCTGGCGAAAATCCTCCCATTCAAAGTAACCCGCGCGCGACAGCCCCAAGGCGACACCGAATGCCGTGCGCTCCCAATCGTGTCCGAAGCAGAGCGCGCCGTTGGTGCGCGGCGGCGCATCTTGAGTACCCATCATGCTGGTGATGGCGAAATGTTCGAAGCGCATCTGCATCCGTACATCTCCTCTCAGCAGTCGGTCAGCTAGGCGGCCTTTGCAACTGCGACGCCCATCATTGCCTCGGGCGTGACGAGGCGCTCCAGTTCGGCTTCGCTCAATCCCTCGGTTCCAGCCGGGCGTTCGGGCACGACGAACCAGCGGATCTGGGCACTGCTGTCCCATACCTTGACCTCGACCGTGTTCGGAATGTTGAGACCGAATTCTTTCAGCACGGCGCGTGGCTCGCGTGCCGCGCGGCTGCGGAATGTCGGGTCTTTGTACCAGTACGGCGGCAACCCCAGCACTGGCCAAGGATAGCAGGAGCACAGCGTGCAGATGATCAGGTTATGCACGCCTGGCCCGTTTGCGACGGCGCGCATATGCTCGCCCTCGGCGCCAGCCATGCCTTCGGGCAGGTCGAGCTCGGCAATGGCACCGGGAGTGTCCGCGACGAGTCGCTCCTTGAACGCCGGGTCGACCCAGGCGCGCGCGACGATCTTGGCGCCGTTGAACGGACCCATCTTGCTGTCGAAGAAGTTCAGTACGGTATCAACCGTGCTGCTGGTGATCACTCCCTTTTCGATCAGAAGAGCTTCCAGCGCCTTAGCGCGGGCCGCGCTCTTCTGTTCGCGATCGCCGGGATATTCAAAGCGGTTGTTCATGGGTGGCTCCTCAAATCACGCGGCGGCTGACATCGCGACAGGGGCAGCCGCGACATAGGCGGCATAGAGATCGGCGTAGAGGGTGAAGTTGGGCTCCGTGTTGTTTGGCCAGAGCACCTGCGGGTCGAATGCCACGCAGTAGACCGGCATCGCCGGACCGACGCCGTCTGGGCCCGTGTCACAGAGATAGGTATAGGCGCCGGGATAGACGGTCTCGACCACTCCCGCCTTATTGCGCAGGAAGCCGGGCAGCCGGGTGTGCTCGACTGACGGCACGTTCTTCACGAGGACGTTGTCACCAACTGCGAATTCGGGCTCGACCACCACATCGCGCTTGGGTGAGTCGCCTTCAACGAGGTATTGCACCACCCGATCGTCGATCGCCTTGTCGCCGCCGGTCGGCAGCGGCTTGCTGGGGTCGGCCAGGTATTCGGCCGTCTTCGCCTCGAGCTCAGCTTCGGTGATATAGCCGTTGGCGATGAAGTAGCCAGAGATGCCGCCAAGCCATTTCTCATAATAGCGGAACTTGAAGTAATCGAATGGATTCAGCGACTCGGCGCCCTTGCGCAGATCCGCCCAGGTCCAGATCGTCTTGAACGTGCTCGGCGTCTTCGGCAGCGGAAGCTGCGGGCTCAGGGCCATCATGGCGGTATGGATGCCGAAAATGCGCTCTTCCCATTTTTCAACGAAGACACGCTTCTCGAACACGACGGGTCCGAGGCCTTCGAGGCCGCCGAGATAATGTTGCAGTTTCATCGTAAGGTCCTTTCATTCCGGGCGGCAGCGCCAGAGCCTGTCTCAGGCCAGGGCAGGCTTGCGGGCAAGCGTGTTGGTTCCGACCTGCGAGACGAAGCCGAAGCAGGCGCCGACCAACATTGCGACAGCAGCGATCATCGTCGGGTGGCCGGCGTCCATGGTGACGATGCTTTTGCCTGTGGCGGCGACGGTGCCGACGGTCGAGGCGAAGCCGAATACGATCGCTGGCGGGAACGACAGCAGCGGAACCGCCGAAGCCAGGATCATGGCGGACGTTCCAACGCCGACGCAGATCGCCGCGAACAGCGGGGATTGGATACCGAAATGAATCACCAGCAACGTGAGCGACGCGATGGCGACGCCGGTCGCATTGGAGGCGATCGATTTGATAAAACCGCGCTGGCCGCCGCCGCAGGCGAAGAAAGACGCCCAGGCGATGAAGGTCACCCAGACCGGCACAGGCAGAATGGTGGCTGTTAAGTAGGTGTCAATCGCACCGAGTACGCCGAGACTAATCATTGAAGCGACGAGGGTTGGCATGGGTATCTCCAAAATCGGGGTTAGAAGGGACGAAATCACTCGGCGGCAGATGCAGTGGGTGGCGCGGACGCGGCGGTAAGACAGGCGGCGATGCCGCCGCGCAATTGCTCGGCATCAAGGTGGCGTCCGATGAAAACGATTTGGCTGACCCGCGGCTCGGTGTCGTTCCAGGCACGCCCGGGTCGCCCGTCCAAGGTCATGTGCACGCCATGCAGAACGAAGCGGCGGCGCTCGCCTTCGAGGTCGACGATGCCTTTGAGACGCAACAAGTCGCGGCCTTTCGATTGCACCAGCGCGTATAGCCAGCGGTTGAAGGCGACCGGGTCAAGCGAACCAGCTTGCCGCACGGCCACGCAGGTGATGTCCTGGTCGTGCTCGTGGTCGTGTTCATCAAGCAGATTCGGGTCGATTTGCAGCACGTTCTTCAGGTCGAACGCGCCGACATCGAGCACGGCGACCAGAGGGATGTCGCAATTGCGCGTGTAATGGATGCTGGCGAGGCAATTTAAGCGTCGGAGCTCGTTTTTCAGCACTTCGAGCGCCGGTGCTGGTTCCAGATCAGTTTTGTTGAGCAGTAGGACATCGGCAAAGGCGATCTGTTCGCGCGCCTCGTCGTGTTCGAGCTGCAAGGGCAGATGCCGCGCGTCGACCACGGTGACGATCGCATCGAGCGCATAGTGCGACCGTAGTGTCTCGTCGAGAACGAAGGATTGGATGACCGGCGCCGGGTCGGCGAGGCCACTGGTTTCAATGATCATGCGGTCAAAGCCACGGCCGCTGAAGGTGAGATCAGCGAGCGCGTTGATAAGATCGCCGCGCACAGTGCAGCAGATGCAGCCGTTGTTGAGTTCCACGATGGTTTCCGGCGTGGAAGTGACCAGCTGGCCGTCGACTCCGACGTCGCCGAATTCGTTGATGATGACGGCGATCCGTTCGTCTGCGCGTTCGGCCAGCATGCGGTTCAACAAGGTTGTCTTGCCGGCTCCGAGAAAGCCCGTCAGCACTGTGACCGGAATCCTAGCTGTTGCGTGGCTTGTCGAGGCGCCGAGCGCTGTCTTTGCGCGTGACCCTGGGGTTGGCATTGGCCATTTCCGTCAGGAGAGCGACACTTTCGATCGCTCTCACAACATTGGCCCGGCCCCTTCATTGCAACGCAACATCCTCGCGGCGACAAGATGAGCGCTGAGGCATTTCCGGACAAACAGAACGGCAATTTCGGCCAAACTTGCTCGCGGCCGGACGGATCGAGCCAGGTAGGATAAACCAGCTTGAGGCACGCAAGAAAGAACTGGAGCAGTTCCTGGCCACTGCGACCTGCCCCCGCCGCTTCTCCATCCTGAGATGGCGACTTTCTATCGAGAACAAGTGGCGGCCCTGCACGTGGTGCTCGGAAAAGCTGCGGAAGCGGATCGAGTAGAAGCGGCGGAGCGCCTTCGATCGCTCGTGAGCAAGATTGCGGCCGAACCACCGGCACACCAGCTTGCCAAAACCCATCGGCCTCCCGGGTTCAACTGCCGATGTTGCTGAAATAGCAGAGCAAGTAAAGCTGGTTGCGGGGGTAGGATTTGAACCTACGACCTTCAGGTTATGAGCCTGACGAGCTACCGGGCTGCTCCACCCCGCGAAAAAAGCCGGCGCAGCGATGTTTCCGCGCTGGCGCGTATCTAACAATCGGGACGAAAGTTGTGAAGACCAGTCAGCAGGAAAACTGCCATAGTGGCCTCAGTAATGGCAGATCCTAATTAACCATTCAATGGTCCCCAAAGACGCCCCTCGACCTGACATCGCGACGCGCGCCCTCGCCGACCTCCTGCGCGACATCGTGGCGAACGGCCGCAAGCCGATCGAGACGCCGGATATTTCCGACACTGTCGCGGTGCATGACCTGCGCAAGGCGTTCAAGCGCTGGCGCGCCCTCATGCGCCTGATCGCCCCAACGGTCGGAGACGAAGCCGAAGAGATGCGGATCGCGGCGCGCGATCTCGCCCGCGAAATCGCGGCCGCGCGCGACATCAGGGCGGCGCAGGAGGCGCTTGCGGACCTTGGCGACGACACCCCCGCTCTTACGGCGCGCTCGCGCGCGGCCATCGGGGAACGGCTCGCACAACTTGGCGCCAGTGCCGAGGCCATAGGCCTGACGCCCGAGCGGAAGGCCCGGATCGGCGAAATGTGGACCCTGGCCGCGGCCGCAGTCGAGCGCTGGCCGCTCCAAAGCTTCGACCGCGCGGAAGCCGCGCAGCAGCTTGCCGCATCCTACCGACGGGTCTGCGCGGCGATTCCGGAGGATTGGTCAGAAGTCAGCCCCGACGCGCTCCACCGGCTTCGCCAGCGGGTCGTGGAGCACCGCTACCAGATGGAGCTCGCCGAGCCGCTGTGGCCTAAGCTCATGCGGCTGTGGGTGTCGGAGGCTCAACGGCTGCGCGACCGTCTCGGCGCCCACCAGGACCTCGTGATCCTGGAGAGACTGACCCAGCCCAATCAACCGCTCGCTCGCTGGCGCTCGCAACTCGCGCCCCTGATTGTGGAGCGGCGGGCCGCCCACGTCAAAGGCGCGAACCGCCTTGCCGGGCGTCTGTTCGCCGAGAAATCCAAGGCATTCCGTCAGCGCCTTGCGTCGTTGTGGGAGCATCGCGCCCACCAGCGGGACTAACGGAGCGAATCCATGAAAACCGATCATGATGCCAGCCTGGTCATTCCGGGGCGCCACCGAAGGTGGCGAGCCCGGAATCCACAGACCTGCCGATGGTTCCGGATTCCGGGCTCACCGCATCCGATCTCGGGTTTGCCCGAGATCGGCGCTAAAAGATGCGCAGAGCGGCGACTTCCGATATGCGATGGCGAGGCGGAATGACGCCGTAATGATAGCCGGCGCTCTGCGGATGCCCGCAAGGCAGCCGCCGGGCACCGCCGCCTGCGGTCCTGTGGAGCATTCGATTTCTCCATCAGAATGTGAGTTTCCTCACATCGCACGCAATGCGTTTGTGGTGAAATGACATGGTTCCTCCCCGACTGGCCCCGGCCGCTGTCCCCATCCCCTAAGGCCGGGGCTCTTTGTCCTTTGTCCTGACGGCGAGGGTTCGATCGTATGGAAAGGCGCAGGGGGAGGCAAAGCGGCCCGACGCCCCGACTTTGCCCGCACGGTCGAAGAGCGAAAGCGGAGGCCAGGAGAACAGCTTGTCATCGGGCCGGGCCGGCACCGCGGCGGGGCCGACTGGCTTCGATGGCAGGCGCGCAGGGCCAATCCGTCGGGCGCCCGCACCGGCCGTAAGTCACATGGTTCCCTGTGCCTGTGCTCATGCACGCATGTCCAAAGCCGACGCGCAATACCGGGACGCGCGGGCGTTAACCCGATTGCAACGA
>Ga0209062_1001186_pt1:0-2500 | contig 50968 bp, 44 predicted proteins | sample Coa_R2_2_FD_187158 | JGI IMG/M metagenome (GOLD analysis project Ga0209062, IMG submission 187158) | Surface soil microbial communities from Centralia Pennsylvania, which are recovering from an underground coalmine fire - Coalmine... | ecosystem: Environmental > Terrestrial > Soil >... | reverse complement strand
CTGTTACGCTTTCTTTAAAGGATGGCTGCTTCTAAGCCAACCTCCTGGTTGTTTTGGGATTCCCACATCCTTTCCCACTTAGCCACGAATTAGGGGCCTTAGCTGTAGGTCAGGGTTTTTTCCCTCTCCACGACGGACGTTAGCACCCGCCGTGTGTCTCCCGGATAGTACTCTCAGGTATTCGGAGTTTGGTTGGGTTTGGTAAGACGGTGAGTCCCCCTAGCCCATCCAGTGCTCTACCCCCTGAGGTATTCGTCCGAGGCGCTACCTAAATAGCTTTCGCGGAGAACCAGCTATTTCCCAGTTTGATTAGCCTTTCACCCCTAGCCACAGTTCATCCGAGGCTTTTTCAACAGACACCGGTTCGGCCCTCCAGCAGGTGTTACCCTGCCTTCAGCCTGACCATGGCTAGATCACTAGGTTTCGGGTCTAATCCGACGAACTCAACGCCCTGTTCAGACTCGCTTTCGCTGCGCCTCCGCCTATCGGCTTAAGCTTGCTCGTCAGATTAAGTCGCTGGCCCATTATACAAAAGGTACGACGTCACCCAGGACGAACCTTGGGCTCCGTCTGTTTGTAGGCATCCGGTTTCAGGTCTATTTCACTCCCCTCGTCGGGGTGCTTTTCACCTTTCCCTCACGGTACTGGTTCGCTATCGGTCGCTGAGGAGTACTTAGGCTTGGAGGGTGGTCCCCCCGTGTTCAGACAGGATTGCACGTGTCCCGCCTTACTCAAGGACGATCCTTTGCATTACCCGTACGGGGCTGTCACCCGCTAAGGCGCGCCTTTCCAAGCGCTTCCGGTTGTCTCTGGATCGTCACTGGCCTGGTCCGCGTTCGCTCGCCACTACTAACGGAGTCTCGGTTGATGTCCTTTCCTCCGGGTACTGAGATGTTTCAGTTCCCCGGGTTCGCTTGAAACCCCCTATTTTATTCGGGAGTCCATACCTTCTTTTGAAGCCAGAAATCAGGAGTCAGGCCGGGCGTCAGAATTGATCCTGACACCTGCTTTCCTGAACCCTGAATCCTGGCTTCGAAGGTGGGTTGCCCCATTCGGAAATCCGCGGATCAAAGCTTCTTCGCAGCTCCCCACGGCTTATCGCAGCGTAGTACGTCCTTCATCGCCTCTCAGCGCCAAGGCATCCACCGAATGCCCTTAAGACACTTGATCGTTCTCATTATCAATACCCATCCCAGGGATCAGCAGTCATCGGCGATCACAATCGCCGACCTGAGACTTTGATCCCCTGACAGGCATTGACGTTTTCCAGGTTTCCACAGGCGGCATACAGCGATCATTCCTGACCCCTGACGCCCGGCTGCCGATCCCTGGAATAGAAAGACCAGCTTGCTTCGAGATCGTTCCAACGGCGCGCGCGGTCAGCGGCGCCGGCAAGAACGTCGCGCGTGTCGCCGCAAGCCGGTCCTTTCAGACTGCGTTGCAACGTCGACACGAGACGCCTGGAGTATGCGAACCGGCCTTGATTTCTGCGTCAAGGACGGACTCGGAGCGATCTCCTCTTCACGATGTCAAACAACACACGCTTCCCAGGCGAACCTGGTCCCAGGCGAACCTGGACGGAGCGTGAAATCCTGTTTCACTTCTGGACGAGCGGAAAAGGCCGCAGCAAGCGCGATGTTCGCTTGTCTGCAAGCCGTTTCTTCGCAAATGCCCAAGCCCGTCATCCCAGTCTGGCCAGTCTTTCTGCCGCCGGCCTGGTGGAGCCAGACGGGATCGAACCGACGACCTCCTGCTTGCAAAGCAGGCGCTCTCCCAACTGAGCTATGGCCCCTTCAGGGATCAGTAATCAGGCATGGGGAAAGCTCGGACTCCTGATACCTGACCTCTGACGCCTGGCATTGGTGGGCCTGGGAAGACTTGAACTTCCGACCTCACGCTTATCAAGCGCGCGCTCTAACCAACTGAGCTACAAGCCCGCTTCAGACAGAGGACAGATATATTATACGACGGGGACAGATGAACGAAGCTGTCCTCTGCTCGCATGATATCTGTCCTCTGTCTGAAGCATAGGGCCACTTTATCTGTCCTCTGTCTGTCTCAGCTTTCAGGCGGCTGAGCGCGCCCTAAGTGTGCTACCCACTTGGCCTGGGCTCGTCCAAGAAGAAAGAGAAGCGTAGACGGCGGCGTCCCGCAATCGGGGTCCAGACATCAGTCATTACGAGGTCCGAAGACCCTGCCCGATATCTGCCCCGCGGTGTTTCTAAGCGCCCGGAAAGAGCGAAATCCGATGACCGGTTTCTGGCCTCTAATTCCTGGCATCCTTAGAAAGGAGGTGATCCAGCCGCAGGTTCCCCTACGGCTACCTTGTTACGACTTCACCCCAGTCACTGACCCTACCGTGGCCGGCTGCCTCCTTGCGGTTAGCGCACCGTCTTCAGGTAAAGCCAACTCCCATGGTGTGACGGGCGGTGTGTACAAGGCCCGGGAACGTATTCACCGCAGCGTGCTGATCTGCGATTACTAGCGATTCCAACTTCAT
>Ga0209062_1001185_pt1 | contig 50992 bp, 51 predicted proteins | sample Coa_R2_2_FD_187158 | JGI IMG/M metagenome (GOLD analysis project Ga0209062, IMG submission 187158) | Surface soil microbial communities from Centralia Pennsylvania, which are recovering from an underground coalmine fire - Coalmine... | ecosystem: Environmental > Terrestrial > Soil > Unclassified... | reverse complement strand
CTCGATGTGGAAACCGCCGAACGGCGCGGCATCAAGCCAGCGGCCGCCGCCCAACAGATCCTCAACGCCGGCGCGCGAATTTTGCAGCTCCGCGAGAAGCGATTTTTCTCCCGCGACAGGATGGCCGAAGCCGAGCGCATCGCCGCGCTTTGCCAGCGCGCCGGCGCGATCTTCGTCATCAACGACCGCGCCGACATCGCGCGTTTGCTCGGCGCTGCGCTGCACCTCGGCCAGGACGATCTCGCCCCGCGCGAGGCGCGCCGCATCGTCGGTGAAAGCGCGATCGTCGGATTCTCCACGCACAACGAGGCGCAGCTTCGCGCCGCAATTCGCGAGCCCGCCGACTACCTCGCCCTCGGCCCCATCTTCGGCACCCACACCAAGCAGAATCCCGATCCAGCGGTCGGTATCGACGAGCTGCGGCGTTTGCGAGCGTTCACGGCGCAGCCGTTGGTGGCCATTGGCGGCATCACTCGCGAAAACGCTCGCGCCGTGATCGAGGCGGGCGCCAATTCGGTAGCCGTCATCAGCGATCTTTTCCCAGAAGGCGGCCGAGTCGGCCAGCGGGCCGGAGAATGGTTAGCCCTCCTCGGGTGAAATTCGCAGGACCGGACCCCGGCCATTCATGCCGGCGCTTGTGTTCAAACATCGAAACTGGCCTTCTAACCGGACTGGAGCGACTCCAGAAAAGCTCGCGCCTCCGCGCTTTTTGCCTGGCGGAACTCTTTGGCCGGGAGCAGCTCGCGCAAATTTCCGCCGGCGAGCAGCGCGATGCGGTCGCCCAGTTCCAGCGCTTCCCGAACATCGTGCGTCACAAACAACGTCGTTTTGCCCAGATCCCGCGCCAGCGCGCGAAATTCGCGGCGCAGCTCGAAGCGCGTTACCGGATCGAGCGCGCCGAAAGGCTCATCGAACAGGAGCACCGGCGGATCGGCGGCCAGCGCCCGCGCCACGCCGACGCGCTGGCGCTGCCCGCCGGAAAGATCGCGCGGGTAGCGGCCGGCGAAGTCCTTCGGCGCAAGCCCGACACGCTGCAATAAATCCTCAACGCGCGCGGCGATCCGCTCCGGGGGCCAATCGTGGAGCCGCGGGACCACGGCCACGTTGTCGAATACCGTGAAGTGCGGGAACAGACCGGTCTCCTGAATGACGTAGCCAACGCGGCGGCGCAACTGGACCGGGTCCCAGTCGCGCGTCGATTTTCCGTCGACGCGAACTTCGCCCGAGGTCGGCATCACCAGCGCGTTGATCATTTTGAGCGCGGTGGTTTTCCCCGTTCCACTGCGGCCGAGCAGCACCAGCGTCGTGCCGCGCTCGATCGTAAACGTCAGATCGCGAAGCACCTCGAGCTCGCCTGCGCGATAGCACACCCCGGCGAACTCGATCATGTATTAAATCTAGTGCTTTTCCGCGGATTAAGCGGAAGCCGCGCAATCTAGCGGTTCGCGCCCGATCCCGCGCCGGATGCCTTCGGATGCAGGGTCAGCTTCTGCACGCGCCAATTCAAAATTTCGGCGACATACAGCGTATTCTCGGCCGGGCACGCCATCTCGTGAATCCAGCCGAACTCTTTCAACTGCCGCCCGGTCGATCCCAGCATCCCCACCAGCTTGCCGTCCAGCGTCAGTTTGTAGATCCGCCCCGGATACGCGTCCGCACTATATAAATACTGCGTCGGACCGGGGCTGATGCAGATCGCCCAGGGCGCGCCCGGCCCCATGGTTCCCACCGCGGTCGGCGGCGGCTTCGGACCCATCCACGGCATCGCGTCCGGCGGCACCGGCGCGCTGATCTTGATCTCGCGCTCGAAATTTCCATCCGGATCGAACACCTGAATGCGGCTGTTGCCGCGGTCGGCGACGTAGATATTCCCCTTGGCGTCGGCGGCGACCGAATGCGGGGTGTTGAACTGCCCCTGCTCCTTGCCGAAGGAGCCCCACTGCTTCACCCAGCGGCCGTTGCGGTCGAACTTGGCGACGCGCGAATTGATGTAGCCGTCGCTAATAAAAATGTTCCCGTGCGTGTCCCAGGTGACGTCGGTCGGCTGGCGGAACTGGCCGTCCACCGCCGGGCGCGGAGGATTAACGCGCGTCCACGGGCCGGCGCCTTCATCCGAGGCCTCTTTTTTGCGCCCGAACACCATCGCCACCCGGCCCTCCGGATTGAACTTGATGATCATGTCGGAGCCTTTATCGACGGCCCAGATATTGTCCTCGCTATCGACGCGCACCGCGTGCGCGAACGACCACGCGTACAGGTTGTGGCCGATCTCGCGAAGGTATTTTCCATCGGGCGAAAATTCCAGGAGCTGCGCAGCCGTAGCGGCATACGCCGGACCGGTGGAATTGCCTCGTGAAAAAACGAATATATGTCCTTTCGAGTTGACGGCGACGCCGGACGCCTCGCCAAAATACAGATCTGCGGGCAGCTTGAAATAGTTTGGCGCGGAGTCGAAGGGAATTTCCGGCTGCGCGAAGGCGGCGCAGCTCGCAACGATAAACAGAGCGGTTTTCACGTGTGATCTCCCAAGCGGGTTAATTTATCATACGCGGCTCCGGGAATCAGCCCGCGTGCTATATTCGGCCCATGAGCACGCCAGCGGCTGGTGTTTTGATTCGTCCGCTCAATGCCTCCGAGTTGGACGAGGCCGCGCGGATTATTCGCGCCGCCTTCGGAACCTTCATGGGCCTGCCCGATCCGGCGTCGCTGTGGCCGGACCGCGACTACGCCGCCACGCGTTATCGCGCCGCGCCGGAAAACGCGCTGGCCGCCGAGCTCGACGGCGCGCTCGCCGGGACGAATTTCCTGGTGCGCTGGGGCAGCTTCGCCTTTTTCGGCCCGCTGACGATCCGGCCGGAATTATGGGAGCGCGGGATCGCGCAAAAACTTCTCGCGCCCACCATGGAGCGGTTCGACTCCTGGGGCATAAAGCATTCCGGCCTGTTTACGTTTCCGCACAGTCCCAAACACATCGCGCTGTATCAGAAATTCGGGTTTTGGCCGCGCTTTCTCACCGCGGTGATGGCCAAGCCGGCCGCGGATCGCTCCGCCGCGTTCACGACATTTTCCTCGCTCGACCAGGACGGCCGCGACGCCGCGCTCGCCGTCTGCCGTGAAATTGCGGGGGCCATTCTCGACGGCCTCGATCTGTCGGTTGAGATTTCCGCGGTCCAGGCGCAATCGCTCGGCGACACCGTGCTGCTCGACGCGGATGGTTTCGCCGTTTGCCACTGCGGCGCGGGAACCGAGGCGGGCAGCGGATCGTGCTATGTGAAATTCGCCGCGGTTCGGCCCGGCGCGCATGCGGAAAAAAATTTGGAGCGCCTGCTGGCCGCCTGCGAGACGTTCGCGGCGCGGCGCGGGATGGGACGAGTGGACGCCGGAGTCAATCTCGCCCGCCATCAGGCGTACCGCGCGATGCTGCGCGCCGGTTATCGGACGGCCTTTCAGGGCGTCGCGATGCAGCGTCCGGACGGCCCCGGCTACAATCATCGGGAAGCTTTCGTCATCGACGATTGGCGGTGAGGGCCCCATATTGGGGGGGTTTAATGGTTCCATCAACTTTGTGAAGCGCCGCAGTCGAGCTTGTTTTTACTTCTCTTTCGTCCCGACGATGCGGGCGGCGAAATAATTCACCACTTTCGCTTCGTTGCGCGCGACCTCGTAGTATGCCGCCTTGAGCAACTGATCCTTGCGATTGATCAGCGTCTCGCGGATGGTCTGCTGCACTTTGGGATCGGTCAGATCGCGCTGGCCGGCAGGCTCGCGGGTAATCAGCTTGAGAATGCGATACCCCTCCGCCGTCTTTTGCACCGGAGTAATTTCGCCGGGACGCAGCGCCATCACCGCGCGCCGCAGATCGGCGTTGGCCTTATCCAGCGCCGATTCGGCGATAAAGCCCAGATCCCCGCCGTTGGGCGAGGAATTCGGATCTTCGGAATAATTCTGCGCGAGCTGCGCGAAATCCTCGCCCTGCTTCAGGCGCGCGTAGAGATTCTCGATTTTTTTACGCGCCTGATCGTCGTTCTGCGCCTTGTCGTTCTTGAGATTCCGCACGTTGCCGTCGGGAACCGGCGTCACCAGGATCTGCGCCAGATGGATCTGCGGCTCGGCCAGATTGAAGCTGGCTTTATTGGCGGCGTAAAAATCGGTGATGTCTTTATCGGTGATTGTAATTCGGGAAGTGATTTCCTTGTTGAAAAGCTTGGCCACGCTGAGATCGCGGCGAAGCTGCGTGCGCAAATCCTCGGCGGTCATTTTGCGCGCGTTCAACTGTTTTTGAAATTCTTCCTGGGTATAGGGCGCCTTGAGCTCGGTGAATTTCGCCTCGACGTCGGCGTCGGTGGCCATCAGGCCCTGGCGCTCGGCGCGCTGCAGCATGATCTCGCCGTCGATCAGGGTCCGCAGCACTTCGAGTTTTTGAATTTCGCTCTGATCGTCGCTTGCGCCCTCGCCCGGCGTGGCAAACTGCGATTCGTACTGCTTTTCGAGCTCGGCGTAGGTGATGGCATGGCCGTTCACCAGGGCCGCGACGTTGGCCGGCGCGGGCCGGTTGCACGCAGCCAGGCCGGCGAAGACGACAAGAACCAGGAGCAACGTTGGCCGCATGGGGTAGAAGTTTTCATTCTACACCGCCGCGGATTCGCGGCCCTGCGTTAAAGCTAACGCCGCGCGGCCGCCGCCGTGTCCGTTCGCGACGCGATTCTATCCAGCAACTGCTTCACATCCTCGCCCTGGAACGGACGGGCCAGCAGAAACGTGCCGCCCGGTTCGAGATTGCGCGCCAGCTCGGCGTCGTAGCCGTCGGTGATCAACACCAGCGCTTGCGCCAGCGGGCGCATCCGTTCCTCGATATCGGCGTAGCGTCCGATTTCCGAGCGCATGGCCCAGAAGATCACGTCGAATCGCAGCCGCTGCGCCAGATCTGCGGCCTGCTCCGGCGGCGCCGGCACGGCGCGATGCCCGCCCGCGCTCAGCAGCATCAGCAGGTGACGCCGCACGTCGGGATCGGGCTCCACCAGCATGGCGGTGAGCCGCGCGCCGCCTGCAACCGATGCGGAAGCGGCTTCCTTCGACGCGGGCAAGGTCAGAGGAAGGTCCAGCTCGAAGCGCGCCGTCCCGGGGCGCGTGCGAAAGCGAATTTCGCCGCCGTGGGTTTGAATGATCCCTTTACATACCGCCAGACCGAGGCCGCCGGTATCGAAGGGCGGCGCGTCGGCGAAGGGATCACGCGGCGCTGCTTCTTTCACGGAATATTCGACCTCGATCACCGCGCGATGAGCCAGCACGCCGCTTTCGATGGTGATCGTCTTGCCGGGGGCGTCGGCGGCGCACTGCTCGGCGTGCACCAGCAAGCTGAGCAGAACCTGCTCGATCTGCCCCTGCGCGCCCAGCACAAAGACCTCCTGCGGCGATAAGCGCTGCTGCACGCGCAGCCCCAGCGATTTCCATTCCGGATCGCGGAAGCGGATCAATCCCGCCAGCAGCGCGTTCACATCCACCGATCGTGCTCCGGCGTGTTCCGGACGCGCAAAGGAAACCAGACGGTCGACGATCTCCGAGGCGCGCCGCGATTCCGCCGCCAGAAAACGCAGATCGCTCTCCTCCACCGGCCGACCCGGCGATTCGGCGAGCGCCGCCGCCATCTTCAAAATCCCCTCCAGCGGCGCGCGCAGGTCGCTGGCGATGCCGGAAATAAGCTGCCCGGTGGCAGCCAGCTTTTCGCTGCGGAAAAGCTGCTCGCGCATGGTCTGCTGCTCCTGAAGTTTCAGCGACGCGGCCACCTGATTGGCCAGGTGCTGCGCCGCGCCCTGCTCCTCGGCGCTGAAATATCCGAGGCGCCGGGCATTGTCCATTTCGAGCACGCCCAGTATGTCGTCTTTGGAAAGCAGCGGAACGAACATCGCCGAGCGCGGCAGATGCGCGCGCCCGCCGATGGTCAGAAACGGGCTGCGCCGCACGTCCGGCACATTGAGCAGCGTGCGATTCAGAAAACAGGACACCGCGCCCGAGACCAGCCCCTCCGGCGGCGCATCCACCGGAACGGCCATCGGCTCCGGATCGATCGAGGTGGGCACCCGCTCCAGCGCTTTCCTCCGCCGGTTATAAAGATAGAGCCGCACCGCGGTGGCCTGCGTCACCGCGGGAAGCACCGCGATCAGCTTCGCCGCGATCTCGACCGGCGACGCCGCGGAAATAATCTCCTCACTCAAGGCATAAAACGCGCGCATCGATTGCCGCGCCGCGCCCTGCCTCCGCTCCCGCAGCCACCATAGCACCGCCAGCAGGGCGGTCACCGAAGATCCGCCGAAAAAAATCAATGGCAGCGTCATAGATTCCAGCGCGCCGATTCTTTGCACGTCTGCGGCGGAGGCGAGCATCAATTGAAAACCGCCGTTATGCGGCGCCTCCAGCGAATATTGCGTGACCAATCCGGTGAGCCGCACCCGGTCGCCGGCATGGATTAACCGCAAATCGCCCGCGGCGGCGCCGCTCGAGCGCGGCAGAAACACCGAGAGCGACGAGCCGTGGTCGGTCACGACGAAGCTCTTTCCGCCGAGGTTTTCCCCGGCGCTGGCGATGGTGGCCGTGGTTCGCGCCACCACTCCCAGATAGCGGAAGCCGGCGATTTCCGCCAGGCTCAGATCTTTCGGCTCCGGTGGCGCGTCGTGCCGCAAGATTTTCATCGATGACGGGGCCAGCAGCGGAAGTCCGGCGCGGCTTTGAATCGTGCCGGAAACCTCTACCCAGTCGCCGGGAGCAACGCTTGAAAAATCATTGCGCTCGCCGCGCAGCACAAGACCGTGATCGGCCGCATCGCGTAGCGGAAGATAATAGGTCCCCAGCGCCCACACCGGAGCCGAAGCGACCTGCCCCCGCGCGCGGACCGCCCGCCCTTCATATACAGCCGTGAATTCCGGGCCGGAACGGGAGCCGGCTTGCTCGATGGTGACCAATTCCTGCGCCGAGGCAATGGCGGCCGCAGCCGCGAGAATCCCATAGGCGACCGCTGTCACGACGCTCCCCAAACGTCCATTACGCATGGAATCATAACATGAGAAACCGCTTGCGAAACCCGTTAAAGTATGTTTCGAGGCAGATCTTCAGGGGAATCGCCGGGGGGAACCAGGGAAGTTACTCATATGAATCGGTTAATGGCGCGGAGATACGTCATTTCAGGGCGGGTGCAAGGAGTTGGATTCCGTTATTTTGCCGAACGCGCGGCGCGCGCAGCGGGGGTGACCGGCTGGGTTCGAAATCTAGACGACGGCCGCGTCGAAGTCTACGCCAACGGAACGCCGCCGCAGTTGGATGAATTCGAATCAAGGCTCCGCTCCGGCCCTCCGCGCGCCGACATTCGCGGATTCGAGGCCTCCGACGTTGCCCCCTCGGATGCGAAAAGCTTCTCCATTCGCTAGAATTAAACGTTTCCAATGAATCATTTAAAAGCTCTGATCCGGGAAGTGCCGGACTTCCCCAAGCCCGGCATTCTGTTTTACGACATCACCACGCTGCTTAAAGACGCCGAGGGCCTGCATCTCCTGATCGATGAATTAGGCGCGGCTTACGCGGGAAAAGGCATCGATAAAGTTGTAGGCATCGAAGCGCGGGGCTTTATTTTCGCGCCCGCCGTAGCTTACGCCTTGAACGCCGGATTCGTGCCGGTGCGCAAGCCGAAAAAACTGCCGGCGGTGACCGAGCGTGTCGAATATCAGCTCGAATACGGAACCGACGCGCTCGAAATTCATCGCGACGCGGTGGATGCGGGGGAAAACGTTTTAATCGTCGATGATGTTTTAGCCACGGGCGGCACGGCTCGCGCGGTGACGCAGTTGGTCGAAAAGCTGGGCGGAAAAGTGGCCGGATTGGGATTCGTGATCGAGCTCGATTTCCTCAAGGGCCGCGAAAAGTTGTCGGGCTATGATATTCGCGCGATGCTGCATTATTAGCGGCCCTCCCCGTTTCCCGGCGAAGTGGAGCGTCAAAGGATGCCCTTTCCCTCCTGAGCTTCACACCGATTTTGCCGCGGGCGTACAAGATCTGAATGCATAGATCCACCAAAATAAGCGCCCTGGCTAAGATCAATCTGGATCTGCGTGTGCTCCAGAAGCGCCCGGACGGATTCCATGAGCTTCGCACCGTCTTTCAAACCATTTCGCTTGCCGATTCAATCGAAATTGATTACGAGCCGGCGCGGCGGACCGAGCTAACCCTCGACGGCAACGTCGAGATTGCCGATAATTTAGTCCTGCGAGCGGCGCGGGCGGTGCTGGAGTCAATGAAAACCCACGCGCGCGTCCGATTTCGGCTTACAAAACGCATCCCGATGGGCGCGGGATTGGGTGGCGGATCGAGCGACGCGGCGGCGGTCCTTCTGGCGCTGCCGGTGCTCGCCGGAAAAACCGCGGAGATTCATGAAATTGCCGCCGGTCTGGGCAGTGACGTGCCTTTTTTTCTGGAGGGCGGCACCGCGGTCGCGGTTGGGCGCGGAACGGAGTTTTACAGCCTGCCCGACGTCGCTGAGCAGCCCGTTTTCATCGCCGCCGGCGGGGTTCATGTGTCCACAGCGGAAGCGTACCGGGCCCTGGATCGAAGTTTGACATTCACCGGATCGTTATATAAGATTAATGGTTTCCAGTCGTTCGTGCGGGCGCTGGACGATTCGCGCCGCGCGGATCTGGCGAGTGCGTCGAGCGAAAACGACTTCGAGGCGGTCGTCTTTCGGCAGTTTCCCAACCTAAAAACAATTCGGGAAAAATTGTCGAAATGCGGCGCCGTCGCGAGAATGACCGGTAGCGGATCGGCCATTTTTGCAATCTATGCTTCGGAACGCGACCGCGAGCGCGCGCGAGAAAGTTTCAACCGGGAGCGAGTCGTTGAACAATGCGAGTTGTTGTCAGCTCGCCTGGTGAGCCGGCGGAGTTATCAGCGGATGTGGCGACGCCAGCTCGCCCCGCACCTTGCTCCGGAGAGCAGAATATGGCCGCCGCGAAGCCGGTACGCGCGATGAGGTTCAATCACTTCAAGGTGTTCACGGGTAGCGCCAACCCGGCGCTGGCCGCCGAGATTTGTTATGAGCTTGGCTGCTCGCTGGCCGCCGCCACCGTGAGGCAATTCTCCGACGGCGAAGTTCACTTGCAGATCCAGGAAAACGTGCGCGGCGCCGATGTTTTCGTGGTGCAGCCGACCTGCACGCCGGTGGACCGCCATCTGATGGAGCTGCTGCTCATGATGGACGCCCTCAAGCGGGCGTCAGCAGAGCGCATCACCGCGGTGTTACCCTATTATGGGTATGCGCGGCAGGACCGCAAGGACCGGCCGCGAATGCCGATTTCGGCGCGCCTGGTGGCCAATCTGCTGGAACGCGCCGGAGCCAATCGAATTTTAGCGCTCGATCTGCACGCTGCGCAGATTCAGGGTTTTTTCGACGTCCCGGTGGACCATCTGTTCGCCGCGCCGGTGATGGTGGAGTATTTCGATGAGTATCGCGGCGCGGGCTTGACGGTCGTTTCGCCCGATGCCGGCGGCGTCGAGCGGGCGCGTGCGTTTGCCAAGCGGCTGGATTCGCCGCTGGCGATCATCGACAAGCGGCGCACGGAGGTGAACGTCGCCGAGGTGATGCACATCATCGGCGATGTGGAAGGACAGGATTGCCTGATCGTGGACGACCTGATCGACACGGCAGGGACGCTGGTGAAGGCCGCCGAGGCGCTGCTCAAGCGGGGCGCCAAAAGCGTGCGGGCCTGCGCGACGCACGCGGTGCTGTCGGGGCCGGCGGTGGAGCGGATTGAAAGTTCGGAGATTGAAGAAGTGGTGGTCACCAATTCGATTCCGTTGAACGAGGAGGCCGATAACTGCTCGCGGATCAAGCAGCTTTCGGTGGCGCCGCTGCTGGCGAAGGCGATCCAGTCGATTCACGAGGATGGATCGGTGAGTACGTTGTTTGTTTAACGGATTAGGAAAGCGAGCATGAGAAGAGATATTACCATTCAAGCGCGGCCGCGGAATCAGCGCGGCAAGAATGAAGCGCGCCGGCTGCGCGCCACCGGCGCGGCTCCGGCGGTGCTGTACGGCGCCGGCGGCGACAGCGTGCCTGTGGCGGTCAGCCCCAAGGAGTTGACGAAAATCCTCAACTCCTCGACCGGGCACAACACGATTTTTAATCTGGCCGTCGAGGGCGGCGAGAACGTTCCCGTCATGATCGTCGACTGGCAGAATGACCCCATCAAGGAAACCCTGCTGCACATCGATCTGAAGCGGATCGATTTGAACCGCCGCCTGCGCGTCAAAGTGCCGATTCATCATACCGGCGAGCCGAAAGGCGTGAAGCTGCAAGGCGGATTGCACGAGCTGATCACGCGCGAGGTGGAGATCGAGTGCCTGCCAGATCAGATCCCGGAAGAGTTCACCGTGGACGTGAGCGAGCTGATGATCGGCCAGAGCATTCGCGCCGGCGATCTGAAGCTCGAAGAGGGCGTGCGGCTGGTGAGCGCTCCGGATTCGGTGATTTCGCACGTCGTGGCGCTGAAGGCGGAAGAGGCGGCGGCGCCGGCCGCCGAGGGAGCGGCGCCGGCGGCTCCGGCGGAACCGGAAGTGATCAAGAAAGGCAAGAAGGAAGAGGAGGGCGCGGCTCCGGCGGAAGAAAAGAAGGGAAAGAAATAAGTGGCCGGCGGCCAGTGCGCAGTGGCCAGCAAGCGGCCGTCGAAAACTGGCCGCCGGCCACGCCACTGATCACCGATGGATTTTCTCATCGTGGGCCTCGGCAACCCCGGCGAGCAGTATGCCAACACGCCGCATAACCTGGGCTTCATGGTGATCGACCGGTTGGCCGGATCGCACGCAATTCGCGTGAGCCGGAAGGAGAATATGGCGCTGGTCGGGTTGGGGACGATCGGGGAAAAACAGGTGGCCCTCGCCAAGCCGCAAACGTTTATGAATCTGAGCGGCCCCTCCGTACGCGGGCTGCTCGAGCGGTACGAATTGCAGCCGGACCGCCTGATTGTGGTTTATGACGAGCTGGATCTCGCCTGGGGCACAATGAAGATCAAGCCCAAGGGATCGGCCGCCGGGCATAAGGGCGCGCAAAGCGTGATCGGCGCGCTCGGGACCAGCAATTTCACCCGGGTCCGCCTGGGCATTCATCCGGATCATCCGGTGAATGGAGAAGAGTTTGTTCTGCGGCCGTTTGCCAAGTCGCGGATGCGGGAAGTGGAGGAGGTGGTCGGACGCGGATGCGCCGCCGTCGAATCCATAATTGCCGAGGGCGTCGAAAAGTCCATGACGGTTTTTAATCGCCGCGCCCAAGGCTCAAATGAAGAGGAAGAATGAGAGTCTACGAAGAGCTGTTCATAGTAAAGCCGGACGCGCCGGAAGAGGAGGTCGAGGCGTTCATCGAACAGATCCGCCAGGTGATCACCAACGGCAAGGGCACGGTGGACAAAGTCGATAACTGGGGCGTGCGCAAGCTGGCCTATCGTGTTTCGAAATACAACGAGGGGCGCTATGTGCTGTTCGTTTTTTCGAGCTCGCCCGAGCTGGTGCGCGAGGTCGAGCGCCGCATGCGCGTGGCCGACCTGGTGATCAAATTCCTCACCGTGCGCGTCGACGAGAAGCAGAAGAAGATTGAAAAGCGCAAAAAACAGCGCGAAAAACGCGCCGCGCGGCGTCCGGCTCCGCAAGTTGCCGCACCTGCCGCCCCCGCGGCTCCGGCGGCGGCCGCGTCCGAACACGCGGTGCCTGGCGTTCCCGTCGCCGCAGCCAATCCGGGAGAAAAGGAGTAAATCATGGCGGACGAACGAAAAGGCGGAAGACCGATCAGCGGTTCCATGCGTCCCACCGGGGGCGATAAAGCGATCGCCGGCAAGAAGCAATATTTCCGGCGCAAGAAAGTGTGCCGCTTCTGCGTGGATCGAATCGACGATATCAACTACAAGGACGTCCGGCTGCTTTCCAGCTTTATCAGCGAGCGCGGAAAAATCACGCCGCGGCGTATCTCCGGCGTATGCACCCCGCACCAGAGGCGGCTGGCGGAAGCAATCAAGCAGGCGCGCAATATCGCGCTAATGCCGTTTGCCACTTCGATTTAAGAGGAAACCATGGAAGTCATACTTCGGGAAGATATCGAGAAATTAGGCTCGCGCGGCCAGGTGGTCAAAGTCGCGCCGGGCTTTGCGCGCAATTTCCTTCTGCCGCGCCGCCTGGCGGTGGCGGCCACCGACGCCAACAAAAAAATCGTCGAGCAGGAACGTCAGGCGCATCTTCGCAAGGAAGCCAAGCTCCAGGCCGACGCCTCCGATCTGGCCAGGCTGATGGGATCGGTGGAGCTGACCATCCGGCAAAAGGCCGGGGAGAACGATCAGTTGTTCGGATCGGTCACGGCCAACGACATCGCGGTGGCGCTCGAAAAACTGGGCTACTCGATCGACCGGAAAAAAGTGCATCTGGAGGAGCCGATCAAAACGCTGGGCGATTTTACCGTGAGCATCCGGCTGCACAAGGAAGTGTCCGTCGATTTGCCGGTCCACGTGGTCCGGGAAGATTGAGGAGACAGGAGACGGGCCAACCGGCTTCTGGATTCCGGCGCCTGGCTTCCTCTGCTCATGTCCGTTGAAGAACTGCTTCATTCCGCGGCGATGGGCCGGACCGGTGTAGACCGGCGCCTGCTCCGGCGTATTCTCGACGATCCGGACGCGGTGCGCGGCCTGGTTCGATTCGCGCAAGCCTCGCGCCAGGGCGAACGGCTTGATCTCGATCCGCTGCTGGTGGATCTGTTCCGGCACTTTCAGCCGGAAGAGGCGCTCGGCTTTTATATGGACGCGATCCGCCGGTCCCCGGAGGAGGTTTCCGATCAACTGGTGGAAGCGATTCTTTCCTACGGCGAGAAAGCGATCGATCCCCTCATCGCGCTTTATCACGAATTAGGCGAGGAGCGCGGCGGCGACGTCGCCTTTCTGCTGGCCGGATTGCATGTCCGCGATCCGCGGATCCTGGAGCTGCTGCTGGAGCGTTTGGAATACGACGCGGCCGATGGCGCCTTCACGCTGGGCGTTTACGGCGATCCCGCGGCTCGCCCGGCGCTCGAAAGGATGCTGGCCGAAATTCCTGAGGAAGACGTCGAGCTCCGGCGCGAGTTGAACCACGCCTTGGAGTCGCTGAGCGAAACGCCGCCGCGCTACGAAGGCGAGCCGTTCGATATTTTGAAGGAATATCCCGAGCACGATCTTCCCGCGTTCGATGTTCTGCCGGAAGCGGAACGGCTGGAACTGCTCCGGTCCGATGATGCGGCGGCGCGAGCCGGCGCGGCGCACAGTTTTTTCAATACGACTCTAAACGCGAAGTCGCGCGAGGCTCTGCTGGAGACCGCGCGGCGGGACGCGGAGCCCGCGGTTCGGGCGCGCGCCTGGGAATCGCTGGCGGACGCGACCGACGACCAGGCGGTTCGCGATGAGATGATCGCGGTGCTCAACGACGAATCGCGTCCGATGGAGGAACGCGGCGGCGCGGCGGTGGGCTTATACGGCATCGCCGATGACGCCAAGGTCAGGCCAGGGATCGAACAACTGTACGAGATCCCGGAAGCGCGCGCCAAGGCGTTGGAGGCGATGTGGCGGTCGCTGTGGGGAGGATTCGCGAAATTTTTCCCGGCGCATCTGGAGGATCGCGATCCGAAAATCGTGCGCGAGGCGCTGCGCGGCGCGGGCTATTTCGAGCTCAGCAGCTACGTGGACAAGATCGCCAAATATTTCGACGCCGAGCCGCCGTTTCACCGCCTGCGCGACGACGCGCTGTTCGCCTACGCGCTGGCGATGCCCGGCGAAACCACGCGCGGCCGCGTTCGCGGGATGCTGCGCAAGCTGGATTCGATCACGCCGCTCAACAGCGACGAAACGATCTTGGTGGAATTCGCCCTCGATGAGCGGCTGCGCCTGCATGGCCTCGCGCCGGTGTTCAGCGAGGAAGAAGAGCAAATCGAAGCCGAGCCCGAGCCCGCGGCGCCGCCCCAAAAAATCGGCCGCAACGACCCCTGTCCCTGCGGCAGCGGCAAGAAGTACAAGAAGTGCTGCGGAGCCCACTCCTGAACCTCCTGCGATCCGTTCCCGTGAGCTCCCGGAGCAGACCGGGGATGGGCGCCGGCGGGCGCGCTGCCCGCCGGCAAAATTTGGTGCGTGCTGCTGAGTGACGCCGCGGTACTCGCGCGGAAGCACGATTAGATTGCGGTTTCCGCAATCGCCTCCGGCAGCCCGCACGCTCGCCAGGCGTCAAAGCCGCCGATTACGTTCCACACCTTTTCGAACCCGGCGCGCTGGATCAGACTGCACCCGATTGCGCTGCGATAGCCGCTCTTGCAATGCACCGCGATCGGCAAATCGCGCCGCAATTCGCCGAGCATCGATTCAAGCTGGCCGAGCGGCATCAGTTTCGCGCCCTCGATATGCCCCTCATCCCACTCCGCCCGGCGGCGAACATCGACCACCTGGATATCCCGCCGTTCCCGCGCCAGATCGCTGACGGTAATCTGCGGAATTTCCACGACGGGTCCGCGCCAGGCCTGCATTCCGCCCTTTAGCGTACCGATCACGCGCTCGATTCCCACGCGCGCCAGCCGCACCCGCGATTCTTCCAGCCGCTCCTCATCTTCGGCGATGAGAATGATGTCGCGATCGAGCCCCACCAGCGTCGCTGCCATCGAGGCGTACTGCCCGGCAAGCGGAATGTTCACCGCCCCCGGAATGTGTCCCGCCCCGAACTGCTGCGGCGGCCGCGTATCCAGCACGATCGCGTTCCTGCTCGCCAGGATCTGTTCGCAAGAAAGCCGCGCGACCGGCGGAAGATCCGTCAACGCCGGCGCGCCGCTGCGATTGATCTCGGCGTCAAGTGCGAAATATCCCGGCCGGTCCGGCAGCTCCGCCGTCAGCAGGCGCACAAACTCCTCCTTGGTTTGCGCCCGCAGCGCGTAGTTCATGGCGCGCTCCTTACCGATGGTCGATTGCCGCTCGGGTCGCATCTGCTTGCCGCAAAGCGATCCCGCCCCATGCGCCGGATAGACCTCGACCTCATCCCCCAATGGGAGAATTTTTTGATGCAGGCTGTCGAACAGCATCGCGGCGAGCTCGCGCGGGCTCAAATCGGGCGACAGATCCGGCCGCCCGACGTCGCCGATAAACAGGGTGTCGCCGGTAAGCACGGCGAAAGGTTTTTCGCCGCGATCGAGATCGGTGATCGCGACGCATACGCTTTCGATCGTATGGCCGGGCGTTTCGAGGAAGCGCAGAATCAGCCGGCCGAAGCGAATCTCATCGCCGTCATGGACCGCGACGTGCGGAAATTTCGCGCCGGCGCGCCATCCCAGATAAACCTTCGCGCCGGTGCGATCGGCCAGCTCGCGATGCCCGCTGACGAAATCGGCGTGCAGATGGGTCTCGATCACGTGCTCGATTCGAAGATTTTCTTTGGCGGCTTCGTCCAGGTACAGGGAAACGTCGCGCCGCGGATCGACCACGCAGGCCACGCCTTCCGATCCGATCATATAGGAGGCGTGGGAAAGACAAGCGAGATAGAACTGCTGAAAGTACATCGGTCCTGCTCCCGAACGTATTGTCTCATTGCGCCGGGCGGCGCGGTTCACGCCCAGTACGGATCAGGCTCCGGAACGGCCGCCCCGTCCTTTCTTGGAGACGACGCGCCGTAATTCACGCGCGCTTCCGAATCGTGCAGGATCGCCTGGCCGCCGCCCATGAATCCGGAATATTCGCCGACCACTTCCACGTCGTGCCCGCGCGCCCGCAGCTCATCGATCACGCGCAGAGGCACGCGGCTTTCCACGCGAACGTCGTTTCCGCCGATGGTCATTTTCGAAAATCGCGGCGCTTCGAGCGCGGCCTGAATATTCATCCCGTGATCGACGACGTTGGAAACAAACTGCGCCTGCGCCTGCGCCTGATTCATGCCGCGCATGATGCCGAAAGCGATGTGGCGATGGCCGCGCTCCATAAAGCCGGGAATGATCGTGTGAAACGGCCGCTTGCGCGGCGCAAGCGCGTTGGGATGCGACGGATCGGAGGAAAACGCAGCGCCTCGATTGTGCAGATGAAAACCGAAGCCGTCCACCAGCACGCCCGATCCCCACCAGTCGGAAATGCTCTCGATCCAGGAAACGGTGTTGCCCTCCCGGTCGGCCGCCGCGAGATAAATCGTATGGCCGATGGTGGCCGCTTTCGATTTCGCGTAGTCCTTGGAAAGCATCTTTTCGACCGGCACATGGCTGAACCGCGGATCTCCGATGTAGCGCTTCTGATCGGCCGCCGCGAGCTTCTGCGCCTCCATTTTGATGTGCCAGGCATCGGCGCTCAGAAAATCGAGCTGTGGCAGCGGGAACTGCTCCATGATGTTCAGCATTTCCAGCATGCCAATGCCCTGCCCGTTGGGCGGAAGCTGATAGACGCTCCAGCCGCGATAATCGATCTCCAGCGGATCCACCCACTCCGCTGAAAAATCGCCCAGATCCTCGGCCGCCATCACGCCGCCGTGCGCGCGCGATGTTTTGAGGATCGCCGCCGCCAGTTCGCCGCGATAAAACGCGTCCGGCCCTTGCGAGGCGAGAATGCGGTAGGCCGCCGCCAGATCCGGATTGCGGAAAATCCCGCCCAGCGCGGGAGCGCGGCCGTCCTTCAGAAAAAATGTCCCGCGAATCTTTTCGCTTTCCTGCTGCCACTCGTATTGAATAATCTCGGTCAGCGGAAAGCCGCGCTCGGCGTAATAAATCGCCGGCGCAAACAGATCCGCCCATGGCAGGCGGCCGAAGCGGGCGTGCATCTTCGCCCATCCATCCACCGCGCCGGGGACCGTCACGGCGTGAATCCCTGCTTCCGGCACTTCGAAATTCAATTTTTCCAGCGACAGCGCCCGCGGAGCATAACCGCTGGCGTTGATGCCGGTCAATTCGCCGGTCTTGCCGTCGCGATGAATGGCAAACAGATCGCCGCCGATGCCGCACATCATCGGCTCCACTACGCCCAAAACCAGATTGGCCGCGATCGCCGCATCCACCGCCGATCCGCCGCGCGCCAGCGTCTGCGCGCCCGCCACCGCGGCCAGCGTCTGGCTCGCCGCCACCATGCCGCTTTGCGAAATCACCATCGATCGCGCCTGCGACCGGTTCGCCGCCGGTGGGTTGTGGATCATATTCCCGGATGCAGATACTTCGCCAAAAATTGATAAATTTCCTGCCGTGATTCACGCGCAAGCTTCGTATCCAGCCGGTTGAACATGTGGCCGCCGGGCGCGTTGTCGTAAATTTTGTACTCGAACTTCTTGCCTTCGGCCTTCAGCGCCGAGATCAGCCGCTCGACTTCAAGCACATTCACGTCTTCATCGTTGGTGTTGGTATGAATCAGCAGCGGCGTCTGGAGCTTGGAAACATAGCTGATCGGCGACCGCCGCTCGTATTCCCTGATGTCCTCCCGAACCGTTTTGCCGATGTGATACGGCGCGGAGTATTCGGCGCGATACGCATCGGTCTGATAGCCCAGACGAAACACCAGATCGCTCACCGGAACGCCCGCGTACGCCGCCGCGAACGATTCAGGATGCTCGAAAATGTTCATCAGCGTGATCAGCCCGCCGTGGCTCCAACCGATGATACCCACGCGCTTGGAATCAAGAAACGGATAATGTTCGAGCATCCACTGCATGCCCAGGTAAACGTCGTCCACCTCGCGCCCGCCGTAGTCGATCTGGCGATAATAGCCCTCGCCGTATCCGGTTGAGCCGCGATAATCCGTCGCAATGATCGAATAGCCCTGATTGAGAAGCTCGCGCACAATGTGCTCGGATTCGGAAGTGAAATTCGAATGGATGCCGCCGTGAACCATCACGATCAGCGGCTGCTTCCTGGAGCGGTCCAGCTTCTTCGGAATAAACGTGTACCCGTGAACGATCAGCGGATTGCCCGCGCCCGGCCCGGTGGGATTGGGATTGTGCGCCGGCGGAAGGCTGGTGTAGGCGATCTTATCGAAATCGGCGATGTCGCTGATTTCGAGCCGCCATTGCAAATCGTCGATCGCCTTCAGGACCTGGTCGCTGGACGGCCCCGGCGCCGGTTGTACCGTGTTCGAGGCTTGCGCCAAACCCGTTTGCACCGGCGCCGGACCGCGCCCGCCCGGCTGCTGCGCCAACAAAGGCAATACGAAAAATATCGCGGCGATTCTCATTGGAGTAAATACTTCGCCAAAAACTGATAAATCTCCCGCCGCGACTGTCGCGCCAGATCCGTATCCAGACGATTGAACATGTGCCCGCCCGGAGCGTTCTCATAAACCTTGTACTCGAACTGTTTTCCTTCGGCCTTCAATGCCGTGATCAGCCGCTCGACTTCAACCACGTTCACGTCTTCATCGTTCGTATTCGTGTGGATCAGAAGCGGCGTTTGCAAGCGGGAAACCCAGGTGATCGGCGAGCGCCGCTCGTATTCCTTGATGTCGTCGCGGACCGTTTTTCCGATGTGGTAGGGCGCCGAATACAGCGCGCGATACTGCTCATTTTCGTAGCCGAGCCGCAGCACCAGATCGCTTACCGGCACGCCCGCGTAGGCCACGGCGTATGCGTCCGGATGCTCCAGAACATTCATCAGCGTGATGAATCCGCCGTGACTCCAGCCGATCATGCCGACGCGTTTCGCATCCAGAAAGCCGTACCGGTCCAGCATCCACTGGCGCGCGGCGAACACGTCGTCGATCTCGCGCCCTCCGTAATCGATCTGCGAATAGAAACCAGCGCCGTATCCGCTGGAGCCGCGATAATCCGGCGCGATGACGGCGTAGCCTTGCTCCATCAATTCGCGCATGATGTGGCCCAGTTCGTCCGACGATACGTTGCCGTGAATGCCCTGATGCGCGAGCACCAGCAGCGGCTGCTTTTTGCTCCGGTCCAGCTTCTTCGGGATAAAGGTGTAGGCTCGGATGATCAGCGGATTGCCCGCGCCGGGTCCGGTCGGGTTGGGATTGTGCGCCGGCGGAAGACTCGTATAGGCGATTTTATCGACGTCGGCGACATCGCCCAGCTTCAAACGCCATTCGACGTCGTCGAGAGCTTTCAAAACCGGATCGTTCGGATTCACCTGCGGAGCCGCCGCAGGCGCCTGCCCGAAAATCACCGCGCCGGAAAGAAACAACGCGAGTGCTCGCATTCAAGCAACAGTCTAGCCGAATCGGATGCCGGCATTCATCCGGCGCCGCGCTAGTGCTTACTTGCATAAATTAGCGTAAAGCGCTTTGGGCTCGGTAGGGTGGACGGCCGCTTTGGTCCACTCAAACGGTGCCGCCGTGGGGTTGTACGCCTGGACGAATGCGTCTATGGCTTCCCGCAATTGGCGTGGCGATGTGAAACTGGCGCCCTGCAGAGCAGCCCGACTCATGACACTGAACCAGCATTCCACCTGATTCAACCAGGAACTATAGGTGGGGATGAAGTGCAAGTGAACGTTAGGATGGGATTTGAGCCACCGGTCCCGCTTCGGCTTGTGCGTGTTGAGATTATCCAGGACCACATGAATGTCACGGTCTGGATTGTCCGCCACAATTCCATTCATGAAGTCCAGAAACTCCCTTCGCCGTCGGCGCTTATAGTGGCCGGTCTTCACTTCGCCAGTCACGATGTTCAAAGCGGCAAACAATGTGGATGTGCCGTGGCGTTTATAGCAGTGGCTGAAACCGTTCACTGCCTTGCCATCCGGCAGCCGGAGAAAGCCCTGTGCGCGCTCCAAAGCCTGAATATGGGGCTTTTCGTCCACGCAAATCACTAATGCATTGTCGGGAGGGCTCAGATAAAGGCCCACCACGTCGGCGGCCTTGGGCCCGAACTCGGGGTCCGTACTGATGCACCAACTTCTTCGCCGCTGCAGTTGGATCTTGTGCTTCCTGAGGATCCGCCACACGTGATCGTCACTGACGTCACCTAACGACTCGGCCAACAGACGCCCGTTCCACTGGGCATAGCCAGCCGTTGGAGGCTCATCTAGCAGGGCCAACACGCGTTTCTCAGTGGCAGCAGTATACTGCGCCGGCTTGCCAGGTCGCGGAGCATCGGACAACGCGACAAGGCGATCCCGCATGAAACGCTGCCGCCACTTCGATACGCGCGCCGGCCGTGTCTGCAGGCGCTCGGCGATCTCCTCAACCGATTGGCCTTCATGTGACAGCAGGATGATGCGGGCGCGCTCCACCAGTCGCTGCTCGCCGCTCCTCTTCCGGGTCCAGCCACGCAGTGTCGCTTCTTCCACTTCGCTGAGTTGAATCTTGGCGGTCGCTGATCGGGCCATGCCCGATAATACGTTATTGCCGCTTATTTACGCAAGTTAGTACTAGGACGGTAAAAACCGGCGGATGGTCGGGAATGTCGCCTGCACAAAATCAACCGCCGTCTGCTGCGCGCGATCAACGTCCTTGCCCGAAATCGGGACAATCACGCGGATCAGAGCCGTATCCGTGCGATTGTAGCGGATCGCATCCGCGATCACCCAGAACTTGGCCTTGAATTCGCCCGCCACCGCGCGATCGCGCGATTGATACCAATACAGCACCAGACTGCGATCGTCGCCGTACTGGATGATGTAGCGGTTCACCGGAATCGTCGCGCCGGCGCCGTCGTCAATGCGGATTTCCGCCGAGTCCACCTGCATCCAGCCATTGCCCGGCAGACAGTTCTTGGGCGAGTGCGGAGCCTTGCCGTTGCGCTGCGAACGAAACGCGGCGATATAAAGGTCCGCCTGCTGGCCGTTCGCCGTATTGCCGTAAATTCGAGTGAGCACGTCGTCGGCCTGCAGGACCGCCATCACCTCGGGCTCGACCACGCCTTCGCGCAGAGACTGCCATTCTCCAAGCTGCTTCGGAAACTCGGCGAGCGGTTTTCCCGGCGGAACGGCTTCCGGCCGGATCGAGCTATACAGCAGCGCAGCCTGAGCAACGAGCAATAAGCTGACAACGCGCGCAGGAGTCGAATTGAGGAATTTTGTCACACGCTTCTCCTGCTCATACAGTGTAACGAAAACACCGCGCGCCGCGGAGAGCGAAATTTATCCCGCGCAACGCTTCGGATCCCTTCCATTCAATGCGCTTCCACCCCCTCGACAAGCCGCCACTACCGCGCAGAATCCGCATTTCGCCCCGCGCGCGACAGGAATAACGCGAGCAGCGCCGCTTCCGTCAATCCGAACGCGATTTTCAGCCCGTACGGAATCACCGGCTCATGATATTGCGATAAGAACGATTCAATAATTCCCGCCCACACCAGCATCAGCGCGAGCCCTCCGGCAAGCGTCACCACATCCGGCAAAATGGCGCGCAGGCGATCCACGCGGGAGACACGGCTGCCCCAGCCGATCAAAGCGTGGGCGATCACCAGCCCGGTCTGCCCCCCGATCAGAATCGCCGGGATTTCAATCACCCCGTGCGGCAGCAGCCAACCCAACAGAAAAACGAGTTGCCCGCCGTGGATGTAATCATAGGCGACCGCCCCCAAAATCACGCCGTTATAAAAAAGAATCACCAGCGTGCCGAACCCGAACGTCATTCCCAGCGCCAGCGTGAATAAAGACACCTGCGTGTTGTGCGTCATCAGGCGCGCCGAAAATCGCGTTTTTAATCCGGCCAGTTGCTTGCCTTGCATTCTCTGCTCCCGCGCGACGCGTTCGGCGGGTGTCTCGTGCTGCAGCTCCGGAAACGGCATGATCACCGCTTTCGCCTCCGGGTCCATTCGCAGCGCGGCCGATCCGAACGCCGCGCCCGCCACCGTCAGCGCTACCGCGAGTTGAAACGCGCGCGCGTGCCGCCGGAAGGCCCGCGGAAACTCCACCGTGATCCAGCGCCATGGACGGAACCGGCGGTGATCGCGAACCTCGTGGATCTCCGCGTAGGCTCGCGCCACCAGCCACTCCAGATATTTCTTCAGCTCGCCTTCGCAAGCCAGCGCGCTGAGCTTGGCCAGATCCGCCGAAGCGCGCTGATACAGCGCGTGGAAGCGCTCCAGATCGGCAATCGCCATCTTCCGGCCCGGATCGGCCGCCAGCCAGTCGAGCGTCTTCTCCAGCGCGGTCCAATGCGGCCGGCCCGTCGCAACGAAGCGCTCCAGATCGACAATCACAGCAACTGCCTCTGCTTGACCTCATCGTAAAGGCCGATCAATCCGGAGCCAAAATGTTGCGGCTCGAGCAGCACCAGCCGGATACCGATCCGGCTCAGCGCCGTTTCGGTTTCGCGCAGCTTTTTCCAGCCGAGATGGCCCGCAAGCTGGCGATAAACATCGCGCGGCGACTCGACCGCGGGGTCCTGGAACAACGGCTTGGCCCACTCCGGCCGCGCCATCGCCGCCACCACCAGGTGCCGCCGCGAGAGCAGCCGCATCGCTCGCGCGAAATTTTCCGAGATCACCGTATCGTCGAGCGAGGTCAGGAAAATCAGCAGCGCCCGCCGGCGCAGGCGAAGCCGCAGGAATGTCGCGATCTCGTCGAAATCCGGCGGCGCCAGACGCGGCTGGATTTGATAAATCGCGTCGCGGCAGGCCGCGTAATGCGCCTTGCCGTTGCGCGCTCGCGTGAACGCCTCCACCTGCGTGGCAAAGGCGGCGAGGCCGAACAGGTCGCCGGACCGCTCGGCCGCCGCGCCGATCAGCAGCGCGGCGGAAATGGCGCGCTCCACCGCCGTTTCTTCCCCCACCCGCCTCGCCGAAAGACGCGACGCATCGACGATGACATAAATCTCCTGCGTGCGCTCCACTTGAAAAACTTTGGTGATCGGCCGGCCGCGCCGCGCGGCGGCTTTCCAGTGAATCTCGTCGAAGCCGTCGCCGGCCACGTACTCGCGGAGTTTTTCGAACTCGCGGCCGCGCCCGATCTGCCGCAGCGAATGAACGCCGGCCGCCCCGCGGCGCAGCGCCTTCAGATCGTCTTTCCGGCGCAGGTTGGGATAAACGCGAATCTCCAGCGCGATCGCATCCCGGCGCCGGACCGTCCACAGGCCGAGCGGCGAAGCGGCTTCGAGATAACACGCCTCGATCCGGTAGCGACCGCGGCGGCGGCCGGTCCAGCTCCAGGAAAACGCCGCCACCTCCGATGCGGGCAGTTGAATGAGGCGCTCTTCCTCGGAGATTTCGAGCCCGTCCGGCGCAGCGATGCCGATCCGCAAACGCCGGGCCGCGCGATCCGGGTTATGAATCCGCACCGCGATTTCCGCCGCGCGATCCTTGAAAACGCGCACCAGATCCGGCGTTTCGATGCCAATTCCCGCCAGGGCGCGGCCGCGCCAAGCCGCGTCAACGAACGCCGCTATCGCCACCGCGCAACCAGCCGCGATCGCCGCCATTCGCCCGGCGGGAAACATCGCGGCGGCGATCGCCGCGGGAAAACCAACCCCGGCGACCAGCCAGATCAGAAGCGGCGAAGGAACAATTCTCACTTCGCGCGTTTCCTCCATGCTCACAGCGGCACCGCAACGCTCTCGAGAATATTTTCCACCGCTTCGCCCGCGGTCATGCCCTCGATCTCAAACTCCGGCCGCAAAATCAATCGATGTTCCAGCACCGGGATGGCCATGGCTTTGACGTCATCCGGCGTGACGAAATCGCGCATCGCCAGCGCGGCGTGCGCGCGGCTGGAAACCACCATCGCCTGCGTGGCTCTTGGTCCGGCGCCCACCAGAATGCTTTCGTGAACGCGCGTCCGGCGCGTGATATCCACGATGTAGGCGGCGATTTCATCGCGCATCACGACATCCTCCAGCGCGCAGCGAGCCCGGGCCAGCTCGCCCGCGCGCAGCACCGCGCCCACCCGGCCGTTTTCAAGCGTCGCTTCCGGAGAATTGCCGTCGAGCATGCGGCGGGCCAGATCCAGCTCATCTTCACGCTCCGGCGCCGCCATCGGAATCTTCAAAAGAAACCGATCCTTCTGCGCTTCGGGCAGCGGATAAGTACCCTCGTACTCGATCGGATTCTGCGTCGCAAAAACGGTGAAATTTTCCGGCAGCGAATAGGTCTCGCGATCGATCGTCACCGTCCGCTCCTGCATGGCTTGTAGCAGCGCCGATTGCGTTTTTGCCGGCGCGCGATTGATTTCATCCGCCAGCAAAAACGACGTGAACACCGGACCGCGCACCAGCGTGAATTCATTGCGGGCGAAATTGAAAATGTTCGTGCCGGTGATGTCGGCGGGCATCAGGTCCGGCGTGAACTGGATTCGCGCGAACTCGCAGCCGAGCACGCGCGCCAGCGTTCGCGCCAGCAGCGTCTTGGCCACGCCCGGCACGCCTTCCAGCAGCGCATGCTGCCGCGCCAGAATCACGATCAGCGCCGCGTCGATCGCTTCCTTCTGCCCGAGGATCACCTTGGCAGTCTCCGCGCGCGCGGCTTCGAGTGTTTGATGAAGCTGTTCGAGTCGTTCGGTCATTTATTTTTTATGGGCCAGCACGGCGCACGCGGCGCGATAGGACTCCACCATATCGTTATGCCGGCGAAGCTCACTTTCAAGCGCTGCCGCCCGCGGCTCGCGCGGCGCGGATCTGCTCCATTCGGCAAAGCAAGCCTCCAGCAGCTCTTTTTCCGCCACCCCGCGCGCCAGCAAAGCAGTCATGCCGTCGATTGCGTCTCGCCCGGCGACCACCTCCGCGCCCGCGGTTTGCTTCGGCGGAAGAAAGCTCGACGCGCTGCGCCATAAAAACAGCGCCGCGGCCAGCGCCAGCACCGCGATTGCGCCTTCCAGATGATACTTCCTCATCAAAGTCGCGACGCTGCCGGTTTCGGTTACGCCGAAATGATTTTCGTCGAAAACAATCTGCCGCGCCGGACCGGCCAGAGCCGCGATGAACGGCGCATCGGGAGCATCGCGCAATCCTTCGTTGCTGAGCGGAAAACTATCGGCGACCAGCACGATCGAGCCGCGCCCGAACTCGCGCTCGATCGAGCCCCGCGAGCCGACCGGGCGCCAGTCGCGCGCGGCTTCGAAGTACAGCGCCGTCTCGCGCGGCATTTTCGATTCGCGGCGAAACACCCTCGGCCGATACTTCAGCGCCACCTGCCAGCGCTTTGTCAGGTCCGGATCAGCGGGCTCGCTTTCGCGCGCGTGAACCGGCACGAACGCGATCACCAGGCGCCCGCCTGGCGCGACCATTCGTTCGTACCGCTCGAGGTCCTCCGCTCTTACGCTGGAAAAACTCGCGGGATCGACGCCCAGCACCAACATCGTCTCGTTTGCGGCGAGCTCCGTCCGCTCCTTATATAACCGCGCGACCTCAATGCCGGGCAGCGCGGCGAAGCTCTCATACAGCGCCTTCGCGCCCAGCGGGTCGGATCGCAGCGACGAATACGGCGGATATACATCTCCGGTTTCTAGCGGCGACACCGCAACTTCATCCAGCCCCCAGGCGAGCAGCGCCAATAGCGCGATCCCGTAAATCACGTAGACCGGCCGCATCAGGCTTGCTCCACGAATTGGCGCAGCTCGTTGAGCCGCGCGGCGAACTGCTCCACCGTCTCCCGGTCCACGGCGCGGCGCCCGTACCATCCGCGCTCGAAAACATCCGCGTTTTGCGAAAATAAGGAGCTGATTTGCGGTTTTTGATGCGTTTTTCGCGCAATTTCGCGGCGATAGTCGAGCCCGCTTTTTGAGCGCCGGAGCGAAAGCAGATTGCGCCCGGAAAGATAATTCAGCCCCGCCAGATACAGCGCGCGCAGCGCCATGCGCGGGTCGCCCTTGGCCAGCCACGCGTCGGCGAGCTTCAGCCAGGAGCTTTCCGGAAGCTGATCGGCGGTGACCGATTCGTCCGATAAATCGACGGCGGGCGCGGCGGGGGTGACCGCGACCGCCGGAACCGCCGTGCTTTGCCGGCGCGAGAAAAATGCGAACGCCGCCCCGGCGGCCAGCGCGACCGCGATCGCGATCATTCCTTCCAGCTCGCGCCGCGTCACCGGCGAATCGTTGCCCCGCTTTTCCTGTTCCGGTTTGCGATCGAGCAGCGAGCGGAGAATTCGCCTCACCGCCTCCCAGCCTCGCCGCAGCAGATCCCCGGCGCTTCGAACCCACCCCGCCCAACGGCCCCGTGGCTCCGCGCCCGCCGGCCGCGGCGATCGCCAGGTGAACTCGCGGCTGTGGATCACCTGATCGATCGATTGATCCAGCCGCGCCGGATCGACCTGCGCCGCCGCCGGCCGCGGCGATGCAAGCATCAAGGCGATCAGCACGGCAAAGGCCGCCAGCGCCCGGCGCAGCGCCGACCTCAGATCCTCGCCCGTCACCATCGATTGGCCGTAATAGCAGCGCAGCGCGTATACTGCATCCAAAACCGGATCGATAAACAGCCACGCCAGCGCGGCCGCAACCGCAATCGTCGTCAGATTTAAAATTCGCATCCCGAGCCGCACGAATTCTCCCTCAATTCCCAAAAAACTGCGCGCGAGCTGCGGCAGAATCACGATGACGAGCAGAATGTTACCGAACAATACAAGTCCCGCGACGCTCATCAGCGCCAGGATTCCCCAATTCTGCGGCGTCCACAATACCGCCTGTCGCCGCGCCGCGCGGATCGGATGCGGCCAGCCGAGCGCCGCGAGCAGCGCCGCATTGCGAAAAAACGCCACCAGCCACGGAAACGGCAGCGCGATCGCGAGTCCGGCCGGTTGAAGCGCGGCTTGCACGAAAATCGTCCGGGCGAGCGGCAGCCGCGGCTGATCGGGCGAAAGCGTCAGGTACAATTTGCGCGCGAACACCGCTTGCCAGACGTTCTTCCAGATGTACAGCGCCGCGACCGCGGCCGAGCCGGCCGCCAGATGCTCGAACGCGAACGGGCTGCGGTTCATGTCGTTCAGGAAAAACAGCAGCGCCAGCAGAAACGGCACGGCTCCGGTGAGATAGGCGAGCCAGGCCGGCGCCGGCGCGCTGCGCAGCAGAATCACCGCCTGTTCCAGAATCTCCAGCGCGTTCATCGGGTCACTTCAAAAAAATCGGATGGCGCCCGCGCCAGCATCAGGCCGGCGTAATAAAAAATCAGCCAGGCGAGAAAGAACCCGGCGGCGGCGCACGCCGCCCACAACGACGCCCGCCAGTTTCCCACAACCGGAGTTTCGGCGATCCGGCCCATGCAACTCGCGCAGATCATGCGGCCGCGATGTTCGACGGTGCATTCGCGGCAAAAGAAGCGGCGGCATTCCGGGCATCGCGCCGCCGCCTCGCGCGAGGGGTGATGGAGGCAGCGTTGATGAACCAGCTCCGTCATGCGACTCGGGAAAGATAAGCCAGCACCAGCCCGATGACGCCGGCCGTGATACGCCACGCCGCCGCGAAGATCGCTTCGCCGTGCGCCAGCGGCTCCCAGGCAGTCATCAGCGGCTGGGGATGGGGACGCCGCGCCGATTCCGCCAGCAGGACCAGGAAGCTGCGGCCGAGATTGAAGGCGTCCCAGCCGATGCAGCCCAGAGTCGCCACGAGCACGACGTAAATCAAGCGGCGCGTGTCGCGGCCGGCGCGGCGGATCAGGGCCACGATGGCCAAAACAATTTCCGCGAAAAATGTCGTAGGCAAGGCGTTGCCGATCTGGTTGCTCGGGAAGCGCAGGTCGGCCAGCACCAGCGCCGCGTCAATCAGAAACACCAGGAACAAAATTTCCGGCAGATAACCCGGCGGCTGCGGCACCTCCGGCGGCCGGTCCGCGAACGCGGCGGATGCCGGCTCGGCCGGCGGGTGATCCAGATGCCCCTGCGCCGCTTCGATCGCCGGGCGAATTTCAGCCAGGAATGCCCGGGCCCCGCGGACGCGATCCACCGGCTCGAGCAGCTCCCGGCTGACCGCGGTATATAAATGGCAGCGGCAGCGCGGCCCGCGAAGCACATCCACCACCACCGCGGCGCTGGCTAAAGCCCCCGTAATGACGAAAAATCCTTTGGCGAAGGCGCCGTACATCAGGAGCGCGAGAAAAGCCCACGCGATCGCCGCGATCGCGCTCCAGATTTGCGCGGCGATCCGGTCGGGCAGCTCGGTGATGACCACCGCCTGAATGTCGGCAAAGGCGAAGCGCTGGTAATATTCGGCAAAACGCGTCGATTTCACCAGCAAAAGATGATCGGGCGCGGTCCATAGCTGCGAATATCCGAAAACGCCGCGCCTGCGCCCCGTCAGCTTCCGGTAGATCGACTGGCGGGACACTAGGATGGCCCCGGACGCACGCGAAGAATCGCCCAAACCAGCGCCACGATGCCCGCGATTTCCGCCGAGGCGAACAAAGCCGCCAGATAAAAGCGGATGCGCGTCCTCGGCAGAATACTCAGCGGCGCCCTCCAGCGCCGCACCACGGTGAAAAGCGCCGCCGGCGCGCCGATGATCGCGGGCCAGAACAGCATCAGCGGCAGCGTCGCCAGCACCAGCGCGATCGTATCGTACATGGTGCGCCGCGTTTCCACGTTTTCCAGCCGATTCGCCGCCATGCCCGATTTAAAACAAGTGGGGCAAAAATGCCTTCCATCGATTTCGATATCGCAGAGGCTGCACAGAAACCGCCCGCACTCATCGCACGGCGTGACGGCGCGGCTTTCCAAATGAAAGAAGCAGCTCGCTTCGCCCTCGCCTTGGGCCGGCTGCGGAAGCGCGCCGCCGCGGGTGCGCTCGATGGCCGGAAACACGGCGATCTCCAGCGGCTGGCGGCAACCGGGACAGCGCGCGCCTTCCACGCGGTTCCAGAGTTCGGCCGGCAGCGGCCAGGAGCACTCCCCACAGGCGATGACCAGCGGCATTCTTCCTTTACTTAGCGTAAATGACGCGCGTGTCGCAGATGCGGTCGTGCAGCGCGCGTTTCTGATCGTCGAATCCCGCGATGATGAATCCGATCAGCAGGGTGAACCCGCTGAGCAGGTAGGCGAAGTAGCGGCCGACCGCCTGGCCAGTGGTCAGCATCGATCCGTCCGAACGCACCACCTTAAGCCCCAGCACCATTTTCCCCGGCGTCGCGCCGCGGGTGGAAAGAAAATACACTTCGTAAGCGCAGGACGCGGCGGCATCGATCAGCCAGACAATTCCCAGAAATCCGACCGCGGCCACAATGGCGGCCGGATCGTTGATGCGCCCGATGCCCAGCATCATCTCGATCGGAATATTGACGACCATCAGCGCGATCGCCAGAATCACGCTGTCGATGACGCGCGCCACGAAACGAATCCAGAACCCGCCGAATTTACGCGCGCCGATGGCCTGCCCGCCCTCGCGCATCCGCTGGAGATAAACCGGCTTGCACTGCGCGCAGACGCTCGCCGCCCCGATCGCCACAAGCTGGCTCATCGCAAACGGCCGCCCGCATTCGGAGCAGTATCCGGTATCGGCGGCGATCGAAGCCGCGGCGGCCGGCGGAGGCGGCGCCGGCCGCGCGCCGCGCACCTGGCTGTGAGGCTGCCAATTCGCCATCCCGTCGCGCCACACCAGCGTGTCGTCGCGCACCACTCCCGTGCGAACCAGATCGTCCAGCGCCGCTTCTTCGATCGGCCCGACCTGGCGCGAGCCATCGGCGTAATACCACGTCATAAACTCCTCCTCCCGGGCAGCGCCTGGCTGCTTGAGGATTCAGTTTATCAGCAGTATCGCGAATTGGGCCATTATACGGTTTGAAACCCGCCGGACATTCATACCGGCATCGTCGCGCGGTTTTGCCCCGGCGTGAATTGAAGGATCGCCAGGTCACAGCACGTTGACGGCGCGTGCGGCAATAATGGCGACGGTCCCCAGCGAAATCATCGATTGCACCATCATCAGGCCCTTCGCCCAGCGCGAAAGCACGGGAACATCGGTCGGCGAAAAAGCGGTGCTTGCGGTGAACGCCAGGAACAGATAATCGACGAACCCGGGCCGCCACTGCTCCTCGCCCATCTCGCGCCGCAAGATGCGATCGAGCATCATCTGCGGAAACAGAAAAGCGCCGTCGGTATGGGACCACTTCAAATCGCGCTGGTGCGGCCCGCCGGCATCGAGGCGCCAATACCAGCAGGCAAACACCAGGACGTTGCAGACCCACAACGCCGCGGCCGAGAGCAGCAGCTCGCGCGGGCTCTCCCGGTGTGATGGCAGGCGCTCCACCAGCAGCGAAAGCGATACGATCAGCGCGGCCGTGACGATCCCGCTGACGGCGTATCCGAAAATTTGCGCGATTCGCGGATAACCATATCGCATGGAAACTATGGCTGGAGTCGCCAGCGCGATCACTAAGGCGAGCAGCAGCCAGTCCGGACCGATCGTCAGGTTCGACGGCAGCGCGTAATGCAGCGCGCCGATGGAGAGCAGCGCAATCAGGGCCGGCCATCGCGGCTCGGATCTCCGGGGCAAGTCGGTCATGTACTCATTCTGTACCGGCGGAGCAATGCATACGAAACTTGCGAGGCGCCGCGCGAGCAGAACGAAGGGCGCGATCCACGATCGGTCGGAGCGTTAGTCGGCGCCGTAGTTGATTTCAAGACGCCGCGCGCGACGGGAGGCGAATACGAGCACCACGGCCGTCACCGCGAATAAGCCGGCGACTGCGAGGATGGTTGAGGCCGGCTCGGTGGAGGAAATCAGCAGCGCGAGCACCGGATTAATTTCGCGATGGGGCGACGCCACCACGGGGCACAGCGATTGCAAATAATAAATCACGCTAATTTTTTTGAGCGCCGAGGGCAGAAAAAGATTCGCGCTTTCCCAAATCAAAACGCCCGCGGCCGGAAGCAGCGGATTGCGGAAGAAAAGTCCCGCGGCCAGAAACACGCTGCCGTAGCCCAGGCACGCCAGCGCGGCGACTCCCAGATACGCGGAGATTTCATGCCCGGAAAGCGACGATTCATAAGGCAGCGACAGCAGCCAAAGCTGCAGCGCGGCGCTGGCGGTGAAGATCGCGACCGCGGCGATCAGGCCCGCGGCATATTTGCCGGCGAGCAGAACTTCCCGCCGGATCGGCGCGAGCAAATAATAATGAAGGCTCTTATCGATCAGCTCGCCGCGAAACAGATTGGTGAAGATTCCGACGCAGCCGAAAAAGATGGCGAGCCGCAAAAAGAAAAACTGAAACACGGTGGCGAAAATCAGGCGGTCCTGCGCGAACGTTTCCTCCTCGCGAACGGAGATGCTTTGTAATTCGCCGTCGGCAAAACCGAAAACATAACGGCTCTGCCCGTCGGTGTAGCTCAGAAATTCTCTTCGAATGCGGCCGCCTCCGAACCGGATCTGCCGTGAATCGACGTTCGGTTCGCCCAGCCGGGCGATCACCTCCTCGCGCGTCATCCCCGGCTGGATCGAAAGCAGCGCCCCAGCCGGAACCGGGTGCGCGGCGGCGATCGCCCGGCGCTCCTCGCGGGTGCGCATCATCGAAAGATCGTGCCCGGCGAACATCAGAACCGGAGCGAACGCCAGCAGATAAACCCATAAACCGCGCCGCGACAAAAATGTTTTCTTCATCTCCAGGCGGACCACGGCGCGCATCTGCGCCCAATATTTGGCGATCATTTTCCGGGCTCCTCGCCGCCGATCAGGTATTCGTAGACCGAATTGACGTTATCGTCGGCCGGCGCGACGCTTTCGATGTCGATGCCATCGAGCGCGATGTGATTCAGCAGCCGGTAAAACCGGCCGGCGTCGCGCGTTTTGACCAGCAATCCGCCGCCGTCGGCGTGAAGCCGCGCCTCGACGATGCTGTCCAGTTCGAAAACGCGGGCGGCCAACGCCGCCGGACGATTGCAGCGGATCAGGATCTGCATCGGATGGTCGCATATTTCGCTGCGCAAGCCCTGGATCTTTCCTTCGGCCACGACATAACCGTTGCTCAACAGAATTACCTGGTCTGAAATCAGATCGACCTCGTGCAGAACGTGGCTGGACACGATGACGTGGCGGCCCTCGGCGGCAAGCTCTCGAAACAGCGCGATGGTTTCGGCGCGCACCAGCGGATCGAGCCCGTTCAGCGGCTCATCGAGCACCAGAACGCGCGGATCGTGGGCGATAGCTTGCGCCAGCTTGATCCTCTGCCGCATTCCCTTGCTATAGCCGGCGATCTTACGGTGCGCGGCGTCATTCAGGCGGACGCGCCCGATCGCCCGCCAGGATAACCGTTCGCATTTTTCGCGTGGCCAGCCGAACAAGCGCAGGAAGGAATAAATAAACTGAAAACCGCTCAAACCCTTCGGAAAAGCGTCGAATTGCGTCGAATATCCGACAAGCGCGAACAATTTCTCGGGATCCTCCGGCGTGACGCCCAGGATGCGCACTGATCCGCGCGTGGGGCGGATGAGACCGGTCATCAGGTTCATCAGCGTCGTTTTTCCGGAGCCGTTCGGACCCACCAGGCTGGTGATTCCGGGCGGAATCGCCAGCGTGACGCGATTGACGCCCAGCACTTCGCCGTAGAATCGGGAAACGTTTTCGAATCGAACCAGACTTTCCTCGACCGGCGGCGGCGTCATTTCACCACCTCGAAGGGGCGGACTTTCTTAAACAGCAGCCACAGGCAGATCAGGCAAGCCGCTGCGATCGCGTTTACCGCATCCAGCGTATCGATATCCTGCCCCGCGCCGGGCAGGCGAAACAGCGCCGACCAGATGGTGAAACTATCCTGCGCCAGATCGAGCATCGCGCCGCCGCGGATGCGCATCACCGCGTTCAAAGCGCGGCCGAAACCCGCGCCGACGAAAATCACTCCGAGGATCAGCGCGCCGGCCGCGATCCGCCACTTCACCCACGCCGACATCGCCATGGCGATGAGCGACAACACCCCGATCCAGACGAGCGAGCCGACAACGATGGCTTCGGCGATCCACCAGTTCGCGAATATCCAGCTCCGGCCCGCCAGGCTCGATTGCATGAGGAAAAGAATCAGGCCGGGAATCCAGGTGATCAGCGAGAGAAGATAAATCAGCACGCTCATCTTGCCGGCGACGTATTCGGATCGCGAAAACGGGCGGCAAAAATAGAGCGGAAGAGCGTTATTCACCAGATCGGGAGAAACCAGACCGGGACCGACCAGCGCGGTCAGCAGGTAAGCCATCGTGGCCTGAACCGTACAGTAAATGTAGAAAAAGTTCGCGTTGATCTCCAGCAAATTCGCCGCTTGCACGTTCAATACTCGCAAAAACGACAAATTATGGCTCAGATAGATGAACACCGCGCATCCGGCGGGATAAAAGAAGCACGCCATCGGGAACAGCACCAGGAATTTCGACTGAAACAGCCGTCCGAAGCTGTAGCGCGGCAGAATCAGAAAACGGGACCACGCCGCCGTGAGCGCGCCGGAGTAGCCTTTGTACGTCCGTTTATAAACCGCCATCGGCGCTCCTGTCCGGCGTGTTCACGACACCGTTTCCATGGCCTTGAGAAAAATATCTTCGAGCGAATCACGGCGGTAGTTGAGGCGGCGCAATTGCAGATCGCGCTCGGCCGCCAGCCGGTAAATTTCGCGCGTATCGAAGCCCACCGGCAGAACCATTTTCAGCCGGCCCGCGCCGGAAGCCGAACATTCGCATCCCATCGCCGCCAGCGCCTCGGCGAAACCCGCGTCATTGCCGAAGGTTTCGATCTCGACGAAGCGTTTGTTCGCGCGCCGCTCCTGTTCGAGATTCGCGCAGTGGACGATGCGGCCGTCCTTGAGAATCAGCACCTCATCGCAGGTCTCTTCGACATCGCGCAGCAGGTGCGAGCACAGCAGCAGATGCATCTCGCCCGCGTCCTTCATTTCGCGGATCAGCCGGATCATGCGCTGCCGCGCCGGCGGATCAAGGCCGTTGGTGGGTTCATCGAGGATCACCAGCTTCGGGCCGTGCACGATCGCCTGCGCCAGCTTGGCCAACTGTTTCATCCCGAGCGAATAGGTCCCCAGCAGGCGATAACGCGCCTCGCCCAGGCCGACATAAAACAAAACCTCATGCGCGCGTTCGAGCGCGGCGTCGCGCGGCAGGCCCGAAAGCTCGCCCATCATGCGGACGAAGGAAACCGCGCTCATGTTGGCGATGAAGGATTCGTTTTCCGGCATGTACCCGGCGATCGCGCGAATTTCGCGCCGCGCGGCGCGAATGTCGCGGCCGTAGATGCGCGCCGTGCCCGCCGAAGCCTGGCAGAAGCCGAGCAGCGTCTGAATGAGCGTCGATTTTCCGGCGCCGTTCGGCCCCAAAAGCCCGATTGCGCCTCCGGAGACCGAGCCGCGCAAATTGTTCAGGATCGTTCGATTCCCGAATCGCACGCTGAGCCCTTCGAGCTCGATCACCGGTGACATTTGACTCGATGCTAACAAAGCTTGGGCCGGATGCCGCGCCTGATCCGCATCGCGCGGCCGGCACTAAGCTTGGAATACGCGATCGCCTCCCGATTTGTTCCCTCGCGCTACAATTGCGGATTGCGATTCTCCCACCTCATCACCGCCGTGGACGCGCACGCCTGCGGAGAGCATGGACGCGTGATCACCGGCGGCGTGCTCGACGTGCCCGGCGCGAGCATGTTCGAAAAAAAATGCTGGCTTGAAACGCACGCCGATCATCTCCGAAAACGCATGCTGCGCGAGCCACGCGGCTATCCGGCGGCGAACTGCAATCTGCTCCTGCCGCCGGCGCACCCGGAAGCCGACGCCGGTTTCGTCATCATGGAGCAGGTGGAATATCCTCCGATGTCGGGCTCCAATACGATTTGCGTGGCGACGGTGCTGATCGAAACCGGAATGGTCCGGGTGACCGAGCCGGTGACGAAGCTGAAGCTCGAAACGCCCGCCGGATTGATCGCGGTTGACGCCGAGGTTCGCGCCGGCAAGGTGAAGCAGGTTACGTTTCGCAACGTGCCCGCGTTTGCAACGCATCTCGATGCGCGCGTCGAAGTGCCCAATCTCGGGACCGTTACGGTGGATGTCGCCTATGGCGGCATGTTTTACGTGATCGCCGATGCCGAGCCGCTGGGGTTGCGGCTTTCCCCCGATGAGGCCAAAGATATTGCGCGCGTCGCGGAGATGATCAAGGCCGCGGCGCGCGAACAGTTGCCGGTATCGCATCCTGAAAACCCGGCTATTACCGGAATCACCATTGCGCAGCTTTCCGCGCCGCCGTCGCGCGCCGGCGTCGATCGGAAAAACGCGGTCGTCGTCTCCACCGGAGAACTCGACTGGTCGCGCCCCTCGACATGGACCGGAGCGCTCGACCGTTCGCCATGCGGAACCGGCACCTGCGCCAAAATGGCCGCGCTTTACGCCAAGGGGAAGCTGCCGCTCGGCGCAAATTTCGTCCACGAAGGAATTTTGGGCACCACGTTTACCGGCCGCCTGGTCGAGCGGGCGCGCGCCGGCGATTTCGAGGCCGTTGTTCCGGAATTATCCGGAACCGCGTGGATCACCGGCTTCGCGCAATACGTGCTCGATCCGGAAGATCCGTTCCCGGAGGGTTACACCGTCGGCGACATTTGGGGCTAAGCCGGAGCTGAACCGCATTCGCGCCGCTAATGCCTGGCGAACATCTCTATCACATCCTTGCGCAGCGCGGCCTGGCTGTCTGGACGGCTATAGAACATGTGCCCGCCCGGATACTCATGCACAACGACGCGCGTCGCGTCGCCCATCACCGGCATCTGATCCACCGTGAGCACCGAGCCCATGAACGGGCATGACAGATCGTTCCATCCGTGCGCGATAATCACGCGCAGCTTGGGATCGGCCGCAACCGCCTCCCGCAGATCGCCGGTCGCGCCGTTGCGCAGCGCGCGGCTGTCGTTATCCCATTGCGAGTTGACCGAATAGCTTAGGGCATTGTATCGCGCGCCGGTTTTCCAGCCGACCACGCGCGTCACGAAATCGACCATCGCGGTGGTGGTCGGCGCAATGATGCTTTCCAGCAGCGGATCGTTGGCGCGCTGATAGGGCGAGAACGGGAACGGATCGAACGACGTCACGTTCGAGTCATAGACGCTGCCGATCTTGCCCTGCTCGCGAAATACTTCGCGCAAATACGCGCCGATCTCCAGCCGCGCCCCGCTTCGCCGGACAAATTCCTCCTCAAGCCCCGTCATTTCCGTGACCTTCTTGACCAGCCGCGTCATCGCCGCCGGATCGGACCGGCCCTTGAGCAGATCGGTTACGTATTCCCCGCGCGTATAGGCGATCACCTGGGCCATCGCCTCGGGCGTAAGCTTGTGCGCCCGCTCCAGATGCGCCGCCGTGATCGACGGCAGCGTCATCATCCATTGCATCGGTGAGACGTCAGCATTCTCATCGAGCGTCGGATTGAGATACGGCGACACCAGCACCACGCCGTTCATCGCCACGCCGAGCTGCGATTGCAGATAGTGCGTGACCCGCGGCCCGCGATAGCCGCCGTAGCTCTCGCCCACTAAATATTTCCGCGAACCCATCCGGCCGTTTTTCACCAGCCAGTCGTAGATCACGCGCGAAAGGTAATGAATATCGTTTTCAGTGGAATAAAACTGTTTTTTCGTCTCCTCGGCGGAAACCAGCGAGCGGCTGAAGCCGGTGCCGATCGGGTCGATGAACACCAGGTCCGTAAAATCGAGCCAGGTTCCGGGATTATCGGTCAGCAGCGCCGGATCGGAGGGACTGTCGCCCTGATCGCCGAATTTTAAGTGCTTCGGGCCGATCGCGCCAAAGTTCAAATAGACCGAAGCCGCGCCCGGTCCGCCGTTGAGCGCGAAAGTTACCGGCCGGTCCTTCCCATCGACGATGTAGGCGGTATAAACCACCTCGCCGGTTTTCTTTTCATTGTCAAAAACCGGCAGTGTCCCGACCGTAACCTGGTAGGCGATCGTCTTGCCGTTTAACTGAATGTTCTGCTGCGCGTGCGCGTCGGGCGGCAGCGGAGGTTCCTTCTCGGCCGCGTCCTTTGCGGCGGCCGGAGCGGCCGGCTTGGGCTCCTGCGCGTAGGCGAGCAGGCCAACAGACACGATCAGAACGGAAATGGTTTGGATTCTTCTCATAGGTACTTGTTTACAGACTACCGCGCGAAAGGCTTGCCCGGCCGGCCCCGGGATGCGCCTGCGGCGAAGTCAAAACACGCCGCGAACCTTGAGCGCCTCGTCGATGATCGATAATAGCTGCTCGCGCGTGATCTCGATTTTTTCGCTGGGTCCCGGCATATCCTCAGCCGTCATCGGCGAACCCGGCTCGAATTGATTGCGCGATTTCACTCGATACCGCGCGCGGGAATCAAACAGCTTCTGCACCTCCGCCCGCGGCAGCGCCTTCGCTCCGCCGAGCAGTTCCGCTACCAGCGTGATGCGCGCGAAGTGCTCCACCATTTCCATTCGGAAATACGCCTGCCACACGTCCTCGCCGTACGCGACGGCGCCGTGGTTTGCCATCAGCAGCGCGTCAAAGTTCGGGATATAAGGGAGCATGCCCGCTGTGAGCGCCGGCGTGCCTGGCAATCCGTAGTCGGCGAGGGGCACTGATCCGAGCGAAATGACCACCTCGGGCAGCAGCGCGATATTCAGCGCCCGGCCCGCCGCCGCAAATCCCGTTGCCACCGGGGGATGCGAGTGTACCACGCCCCGCACATCCGGACGCATGCGATAGATGGTCAGATGCATGGCCATCTCCGAGGTCCGCTCCCGCTCGCCGGAAAGCTTGCCGCCGTCCAGATCGCAGACAATCAGATCCTCCGGCTTCATCATGCCCTTGCACACCCCGGTGGGCGTCGCCAGCAGGCGCCGATCATCCAGCCGCAGCGTAATATTTCCATCGTTTGCGGCGACCCAGCCTTTTTCGAACACCAGCCGCCCCACCCGGATCACGTCTTCGCGAAGTTGATCTTCGGTCTTGGTCATCGCCGCCGTGCTCTTGATTGTAGCAGCGAATCGCAAGCGGCGTAGACCCGGCAGGCGTGCGTTTCGCCACGTTACTCGTAGCGCAGCGCTTCGGTTGGGTTCAGCCGCGCGGCGCGGTTGGCGGGCAGTAAACCGAACACCAGACCGACGACGAGGGAAACCGAAAACGACACGGCGATCGACAGCGGCGAGATGGGAATCTGAATCTCGTCGGTAAAAAACTGCACGCTCAGGGGGATGGCCACGCCGATCAGCGTTCCCGCGACGCCGCCGCTCAGACTTATCAGCACCGCTTCGGCGAGAAACTGCTCGAGGATATCGCGCCTCGCCGCGCCGACGGCCATGCGCAGGCCGATCTCGCGGGTTCGCTCGGTCACGGTGACCAGCATGATATTCATAATCCCGATGCCGGAAATAATCAGCGCGATGGCCGACACCACCACCAGCACCACCGTCAGGACGTCGCCGATGGTGCGCGCCGCGGCCAGAATCGCGCTCAAATTCGCCACCGAATAATGCGCCCCGGGACGATGACGTCCTTCGAGCAGAACGCGGACCGCGTTGGTCAGCGGCTCGACGTCGCTCACGCTTCTCGCCTGAATATACAGTGGATCGATGCGCTCGATCTGCGCGAAATACTTGAGCACGGTGATCGGGATCATGGCGTTCTCCCCGGTCAGCTCGGTCAGGCTGAAGGTGTCGATGCGCTCGCGAAAGACGCCGATCACGGTGAATTGCAGCCCGTGCAGCTTGATATTTCTGCCGATCGCCGCCTCGGCTCCGCCGAACAGCCTTACGGCGAGCTTCTGCATCAACAGCGCCACATGATGGCGTTGCGCGACGTCGCTGGCATCCAGATAGCGGCCGGAAAGGAGCTGGAGATTGCGCACCACCGGATAAAATTCATCGGTTCCGATGATCGCGACGTCCTGCTCGCGGCCGTTCACCCACATGCGATCCATGCTGTTCATGACGCCGGTGGCGGCCACGATCCGCGAAGCGAATTTTTCGCGCACGGCCTCCACGTCGGCGAGCTTGACGAAATCGGCGTCGGCGGTCGCGATCGCCCCGTTGTTGCCCGATTCGTATTGCGCGTAAATCAGGTTCGAGCCGACCCGCTGGATCTCTTCCAGGATCCGATTTTTGCCGACCAGTGAAATGGTCACCACCAGAATCACGCTGGCATTGCCGATCACCAGTCCCAGGCCGGTCAGGAACGCACGGACTTTATTTGCGCGCAGCGCGTCAATACTGGAACGCAGCGCTTCGCGGTGGAACATCAGCGGCTGCTCCGGCGCATCCTCACGAACCTGCTCCGATTTTCCGCAACAGCGCTTCGGCCTGCTCGCGCGGCGGATCGTCGGGCGTGAGCGGCGCCCGCAGATATTTTTCCAGAAGCTCCCGCGCCTCGCCCAGATTGCGCCGGGCCTTCACATAAACGCTCGCCCGCTCGAACAAAAGCTGCGGGTTGTCCGGGGCCAGACGCGCAGCCTGATCAAACATCGCATCGCTTTCTTTATATTGGCCGCGCCCGGCCAGATATTTCCCGAGCGCGATGAATCGGCCCACCTGCTTCGGCGCCAGCTCCGCCGCGCGCCGCAATTGATCCTCGGCCGCGTCGTACTGCTTGCGCTTATCGTCGATGAGGGCGCGCGCGTAGTGGCCCTCGGCCGGATCGGTTTTGGAGATGAGATCGGCCAGAGCCTCCGCCTTCTGCATCCCGCCGCCGAGGAAGTTCGGCGCATCAAGGTAGTAATCGAGCAAATCGCCGGTGGCGTCCTTGTTCGCCGGATCGAGCTGAACGCTCCGCTCGAGCGCCTGCCGGGATTTGTTGGCATAGCCCGGTGCGGTGAACGGATTCGCCATCTCCGCGCGCCGGCCATAGGCCCGGCCCAGCCAGTGCAGAATCCGCGCATTGTTGGGATCGAGCGTTAAAGCCTTTTCCAGCGCCTCGGTGGATTTTTTGTAATCCCCGAGCATGAAGTAATCCTGTCCCATGATTTGCAGTTCAGCAGCGTTTTTATGGGGTTCGGAGGCGAGCACGGCCAGCGAGTCGCGGTACTGCGTGCGCTGGAACAGGTCGCGCGCCTGATCCTCCAGCGAACCGCCCAAGGCGAGCGCCGCCACCATCGGTAAAGTGTAGAGAATCCTCATGGTAACGCAACAAATTCAGTCTACTATCTTCGATGCGCGGTGAGAATGAACGGATACGGAATTGTCGCATCGCACAACGCGCAAATTGGCGCTAATTGGAAAGCTTAGATAACTTTTTGCGGATTTCGCTGGCGTTTTTCGCATCGGGGGACAGTTCCAGATATTTCGCATACGCCTCGCGCGCGCCTTTTCTGTCGTGCAGCTTTTCGTCGGCCTGGGCGAGCTTTAAAAACGCCTCCGCCGAGCCCGGATCCCACCTGGTCGCTTCCGTGTAACGCGAGCGCGCCGCCTGAATTTTTCCCTTCTTGAAGTAGTAATCGCCGGCGACGACATTCTTTTGCGCTTCGATGGGATTGAGCGTATACTCTTTCGGCTTGACGGATTCGTCTTCTTCCGGCGGCTCCTGCTGCTGCTGCGCCGGTGGGGGCTTGGGAGGAGCGGGCGGCTGTTGCGCAAAAAGCGCCGTGCCCAGCAGCGCCATCGCCCAGCGAATCCTCACCACAATTTCAGTATACGCATCCGCGCGGATCTGGCCGGCTTGCGCCACTGCGATACACTTGTCAGGCGTGACGCGGTACTGGCTGGTCCTGCTGCTGCTGGTTGCTTCGGGTCTTTTGAATTACGCCGACCGCGCCAATCTTTCGGTCGGCGCGACCGATATCCAGCGGGAATTGCATCTCAGCAACTATCAACTGGGGCTGCTGCTTTCGGCATTTTTCTGGACCTACGCACTGGCGCAGCTTTGCTATGTCGCCGGATGGCTGGTCGATCGGCTGCATGTTTGTCTGGTGCTGGCCTGCGGCGTCGCCCTGTGGTCGGCGGCGACGACGGCGACGGGGCTGGTGGGATCGTTCGCGGTGCTGTTCTCGCTGAGGCTGCTGCTGGGAACGGGCGAATCGGTGGCGTACCCTTCGTACTCGCGAATTTTGGTGAGCTGCTTTCCGGAGCATCGCCGCGGGCTATCGAACGCGGCCATCGACGCGGGAACGAAGCTCGGACCCGCAATCGGAGCGCTGCTCGGCGGATTGCTGATCCCCGCGTTTGGATGGCGCGTGTTTTTTCTGGCCCTGGGGATCGCGGGATTGATGTGGGTGGTCCCCTGGCTGGTGTTTATGCCGCGCGGGAAAAAAGTCTCTTCGACCAAAGATCCCGATTCCGCGGATTTCGCGCGGATTCTCTGCTGCCCCAAGGTGTGGGTGACCGCCGTCGGCCTGTTCTGTTCGAATTATTTCTGGTACTTCCTGATCACGTGGCTGCCGCCGTATCTCGAACAGGAGCGGAATTTTCCGAAGGCCAAAATGGCTGTCGCCAGCTCGGCGTCATTTCTGGCGATCGCGCTTTCCGCGCTGATTTCCGGATGGCTCTCCGATCATCTGATCCTCCGCGGGAGCACCGCGACGCTGGTGCGCAAAAGCTTCGCCGGATGCGGACTGATTTTTTCCACGCTGCTGCTTCCGGTGGCCATGATCGATAACGTGAACCTCGCCATGGCGCTGCTGATGGGCGCCTGCGTCGCATTCGGAATGTATACAGGAAATGTCTATGCGATCACCCAGACGCTCGCCGGACCGGCGGCAGCGGGGCGATGGACCAGCATTCAGAATGGCGTGGGTAATCTCGCCGGAGTCGCGGCGCCGTGGTTCACCGGCTGGGTGGTGGACCGCACCGGACACTTTTTCCCCGCATTTTTAGCCGCGGTGTGCCTGGTGCTGGCCGCGGCGGCGCTGTTCACCATCGCGATCGGGAACCTTGAGCCGGTCGATTTTCAAGCCGAAAGAGTTCTCAGCTCTTAGCCGGCCGGTTCTCATTTCGCCGGGTGAAAAGAATCGGTCCAGCGAACTTCGGCCGGCTGTTCCTCGCTTTCGATGACCAGGTTTACAACCACCGGCTCCTGCCCGCTGCGCACCACGACCGCTTCGACGGGCATCTCCGGGCTGGCATTGATTTCCTGATGCGGAACCATTGGCGGGACATAAATAAAATCGCCGGGACCGGCTTCGGCGAAGTATTCCAATCGCTCGCCCCAGCGGAAGCGCGCGCGCCCGCGGACGATGTAAAGAACCGTTTCCAGTTCGCCGTGATGATGCGCGCCGGTTTTCGCGTTGGGCTCCACCACCACGGTTCCTGCCCACAATTTATTCGCGCCCGCGCGGGCATGCGTGATGGCCGCGGCGCGCGTCATGCCCGGAGTTTGCGGCGTGTTCAGATCGAGCTCGCCGGAGCGGACCACGCGAATGCCGTTGGTTTTCCAATCCGTCATTTCGCGGCGGAGCCCTCGACCGGGTAGCCTTTATCCACCCAGTCCGCGCCGAAATTGGTGGGGATTTCCATCACCTTGATCCTGGAATAGCCGAGACTCTTGAGCAGCGTGTAGGCGGGCTTCATGTTTGGACAGTGGTCCCAGGGGCAGCAGCCGCAGTAGAGAACTATCTGGCGATCCTTGGGGACGCCGGCCACCGCTTTCTTGAGCGGCTCCAGATCGCGCGAGGCCGGTCCGGCGTACACGGACCCGGGAATATGTTTTACCGCGTAAAGTTTTTCGAATCCGACCTGGAGAATGAGCGCGTCCATTCCTTTTAACTGCTTTGCGAGATCGGCGGGCGACACGACCTGGGCCGCGGGCCAGGGCGGATTGACTCCGGCGCCGTTGGGTTGCTGAGCCAGGAGCGCAGCGGTGAAAAATCCGCAGAGAGCGAGCGAAAAACGGTTCATAGATTCAAGTTACCTTGTTTCCCTCGCGCGCGCGACCAGAAACACGGCAACCTCCGCCATCAGGTTTGGGAAGGCGCGGAGTTCGCGTTGGCCGGACAAAAATATCCTTCGCTCCACCAGCCATTTCTCCCGGACGGCCAGCGCTTCGAAATCGAGCACGGTCAGAAAATGGATATTCGGCGAATCGTACCAGTCGTAGGGAAACAGCTCCGTCTTCGGCGCGCGGCCGCTCCAAAGATGGGAGAGGCGAACGCGCCAATGGCCGAAGTTCGGGAAGGCGACAATGCCGCGCTTGCCGACGCGCAGCATCCCGCGAAGAACGCGCAGCGGATCGCGCGTTTCCTGAAGCGTCTGGCTGAGGACCACGTAATCGAATGCGCCATCGGGATAGTCGTCGAGCGCGGATTCAAGGTCGCCCTGATAGACGGAAACGCCGCGTGCGATGGCCTTTTGCACGCGGGCCGCGATGATTTCGACGCCGCGCCCGTCGACATTCTTATGCTCCCGCAGCCAGGCGAGCAGCTCTCCTTCGCCGCAGCCCAGATCGAGCACGCGCGTGCCGGGCGCGATCAACTCGCCGATGATGGCGTAATCGCGGCGCCCGTAAACGTCAAGCATGAGTGCTCGTGAGAAAGCCGCGAATCAGCGCCGTCTGCTCTTCGGCTTCGACCAGAAACGCGTCGTGGCCGTAGTGCGATTCCAGATTGCAGTAGGCGACGTCGCAATTGCGGCTGCGCAGCGCGCTGACGATCTCCTGCGACTGGTAGCTCGGATAGAGCCAATCCGAGGTGAAGCTGATCACCAGGAAACGGGTCTTGATTCCGTCGAACAGCGAGGAAAGCGCGCCGCGCTCGGTCAGGTCGAAAGAATCCATGGCGCGAGTTATGTAGATGTAGGAGTTCGCGTCGAAGCGGTCCACAAACCTGCTGCCGCGGTATTGCAGATAGCTTTCCACCTCGAACTGATCCGGCGCGCGCAGGCGGCGCCCGAATTTCTGGCGCATGCTTTCATCGCTCATGTAAGTGATGTGGCCGATCATGCGCGCCACCGCCAGACCGCGCGCCGGCGGGCGGCCGGAGTAATAATCGCCGTGGTTCCAATCCGGATCGGCCATAATCGCCTGGCGGCCGACTTCGTTGAAGGCGATCTGCTGCGCGCTGTGGCGCGCGGTGGCCGCGATAGGCAGCGCGGCCGCCACCTGATCCGGATAGGAAACCGCCCATTCAAGCGCCTGCATTCCGCCCATCGATCCGCCGGCGACGGCGAGCAGCCGGGAAATTCCCAGCGAATCGATCAGCATTTTCTGCAAGCGCACCATGTCGGCGATGGTGACCGCGGGAAAGCGCATTCCCCAGGGGCAGCCGGTTTTGGGATTGATCGAGCCCGGTCCCGTGCTTCCGCGGCAGCCGCCGAGCACGTTGGAGCAAATCACGAAATAGCGATCGGTATCGAAGGCCTTGCCCGGCCCGATCATTTTCTCCCACCATCCGCCTTCGCCGGCCGCGTGGGCGTCGCCCGAAAACGCGTGCAGCGTGAGAATCGCGTTGCTTTTGGCGGAGTTGAGTTCGCCGTAAGTTTCGTAGGCGATATCGACGTTTTCCAGCGTGGTTCCGCAATCAAGCGCAACACGGTCGAACGTGGCCGTAGCGGCGTGAGTGATCATGGAATGAAATTTCAGTGTACAGCTTCATCCCTGACGGATTCGCGGCGTCGCAATAGGCGCTGGCGGCCGGGGCACCGGATATGTTGAAATAAAAATTACCCCGCTCACCTGGAGGCTTTACCCGCTTGAATCCGGCAGTCCTCGCCCTGGAAGACGGCACGGTCTTCGAGGGGATGAGTTTTGGTGCGCCCGCCGAACGCGCGGGTGAAGTTGTTTTCAACACCGCGATTACCGGCTACCAGGAAATTTTCACCGATCCGTCTTACGCCGGCCAGATCGTGGTGCTGACCAATCCCGAAATCGGCAATTACGGTGCGAACGATTCCGATAACGAAGCCGCAAAACCGCACATCGAAGGACTCGTGGTCCGGGAGTTCTCGTTGCTGGCGAGCAACTGGCGCGCGGATCAGACCGCCCGGCAGTTCCTGGCCGGCAACAACGTTCCGGTGATCGCCGGAATCGATACGCGAGCCTTGGTGCGCCACCTGCGATCGCGCGGCGTCATGCGCGGTGTGCTGTCGGCGACGACGACGGACGCAAGCGTCCTGATCGAACGCGCGAAAAATTCTCCGTCCATGTCGGGCCTCGACCTGGCGACGCGCGTTTCGACGCGGGAACGCTACGAATGGCTGAAGCCGGTCGAGCCCTGCTCGCCTTCAGACCTGGAGGGCGAGGCCGCCGATCCGCGTTTTCACGTGGTCGCCTACGATTTCGGGATCAAGAGAAACATTTTGCGGCGGCTGCGGCAGTGCGGGTGCCGGCTGACGGTGGTTCCGGCGGGAACCACGGCGGAAGAGACGCTGGCGCTGAAGCCGGACGGGATTTTTTTATCCAACGGTCCGGGCGATCCGGAGCCGCTCGAATTTCAAGCCGCGCAGGTGCGCAAGCTGATCGGCCGCGCGCCGATTTTCGGGATCTGTCTGGGGCATCAGATTCTGGGACTGGCCCTGGGAGCTAAAACGTACAAGCTGAAATTCGGGCATCGCGGCGCGAATCACCCGGTGCTGAATAAAATCACCGGCAAAGTGGAAATTACGTCTCATAATCACGGTTTTGCCGTCGATCCGGATTCGCTCGACGCCGGAAAAATCGAGATCACGCACACGAATTTAAACGACGGCACGCTCGAGGGATACCGGCATCGCGAATATCCCGTGTTTTGCGTCCAGTATCATCCCGAAGCCGCGCCCGGCCCGCACGATTCGCGCTATCTGTTTGAAGATTTCGTGAAGCTCATGGAGCAGCATGCCCCGGCGAAATGATCTGCACCGCATCCTGATCGTCGGCAGCGGGCCGATCGTCATCGGCCAGGCCTGCGAATTCGATTATTCCGGCGCGCAGGCGTGCAAGGCCCTGCGCGCCGAAGGCTACGAAGTGGTGCTGATCAATTCGAACCCGGCGACGATCATGACCGATCCGAATCTGGCCGACCGCACCTACGTCGAGCCGCTGAGCGTCGAATTCGCCGAGGAAGTGATCCGCCGCGAGCGCCCCGACGCGCTGCTTTCCACCGTCGGCGGCCAGACCGGATTGAATCTTTCGGTGGCGCTGGCCGAAGCCGGCGTGCTGGACCGCTACGGCGTGGAGCTGATCGGGGCGAAAATCGATTCCATCAAGAAGGCGGAGGACCGGCTCCTGTTTAAAGACGCGATGCGCAAAATCGGGCTCGATTTGCCGCAATCGCAACTGGTCAATTCGGTCGAAAAAGGACTGGAGTTCGCCGCGCGCATCGGTTATCCGGTGATTTTGCGGCCGAGCTTCACCTTGGGCGGGACCGGCGGCGGAATCGCGTATCACCGGGAGGATCTCGAAGAAATTCTGGAGCGCGGCCTGGAGCTTTCCCCCGTTCACGAAGTTCTGATCGAGGAAAACGTCCTGGGATGGAAGGAGTTCGAGCTGGAGGTGATGCGCGATCTGGCCGACAACGCGATCATCGTTTGCTCGATTGAAAATTTCGATCCCATGGGCGTGCACACCGGCGATTCGATCACGGTCGCGCCGGCGCAGACGCTGACGGATCGCGAATATCAGATGATGCGCGACGCCGCGCTGGCGTGCCTGCGGGAGATCGGCGTCGATACCGGCGGCTCGAATGTGCAGTTTGCAATCGATCCCAAGACCGGCCGCATGGTGATCGTGGAGATGAACCCGCGTGTTTCGCGCAGTTCCGCGCTGGCCTCGAAAGCGACCGGGTTCCCGATCGCGAAAATCGCGGCGAAGCTCGCCGTGGGCTATCGCCTGGACGAAATCAAGAACGACATTACCCGCAAGACGCCGGCCTGTTTTGAGCCGTCGATTGACTACGTGGTGGTGAAAATTCCGCGCTGGCAATTCGAGAAATTTCCCGGATCGCAGCCCGTGCTGGGCACGCAAATGAAAAGTGTCGGGGAGGTGATGGCGATCGGGCGCACCTTCAAGCAGGCGCTCGGCAAGGGCATGCGCAGCCTGGAGACCGGAAAATCGGAAGCGGCGGCGCAATACAGCGCCGATCTGATTGAGCCGCGCCTGATCACGCCCAATCCGGAGCGGTTGGGCTACATTCGCTTCGCTTTCGAATCGGGCTACACGGAAGAGCAGGTCCACGCGCTCACTTCGATCGATCCGTGGTTTTTGCGGCAGATCCGGGAGATGGTCGATCTGGAAAAATCGGGCGGGTCGCTGGCCACGGCGACGCGGGAGCAGTTGCTGGCCTTCAAACGCGACGGCCTTTCCGACGCGCGGATCGCGCGCATGTGGAACACCGACGCGCTGGCGGTTCGAGATAAGAGGAAGCAGCTTGGCGTGACGGCGGTGTTCAATCGCGTGGACACCTGCGCTGCGGAGTTCGAGAGCTTCACGCCGTATCTTTATTCGAGCTACGAATCGGAATGCGAAGCGCATCCGGCGCAAAAGAAAAAAGTCGTGATTCTGGGCAGCGGGCCGAATCGCATCGGCCAGGGCATCGAATTCGATTATTGCTGCTGCCATGCCTCGTTCGCGCTACAGGAGTTTGGCGTGGAGTCGATCATGGTGAACTGCAATCCGGAAACGGTTTCGACCGATTACGACACCAGCGATCGCCTCTATTTTGAGCCGCTCACGCTCGAGGAAGTATTGAATATTTGCGATACCGAAAAACCGGATGGTGTGATCGTTCAGTTCGGCGGCCAGACGCCGCTCACCCTCGCGCTGCCGTTGAAGGCGGCCGGTGTGCCGATTATCGGGACCGATCCGGAAAACATCGATCTGGCGGAGGATCGAAAAAGGTTCGGCAAGCTCCTCGACGATTTGAAAATTCCCGCGCCGGCGAACGGCTCGGCGACCAATGTGGAGGAAGCGTGCGCCATCGCCCGCTCGATCGGGTTCCCGGTGCTGGTGCGCCCCAGTTACGTGCTGGGCGGGCGCGCGATGGTGATCGCCTACGACGAGGACACGGTGCGCCGTTATATGCGCGAAGCGGTGGTGTTCTCGCAGGATCGTCCGGTGCTGATCGACCGCTTCCTGGAAGATGCGACCGAGGTCGACGTGGACGCGATCGCGGATTCCTCCGGGGTGGTGCTGGTGGCCGGAATCATGGAGCACATCGAAGAGGCCGGCGTGCATTCCGGCGATTCGAGCTGCGTTCTTCCGGCGACCTCTCTTTCCGCCGAGGTGCTGGCGACGATTCGGTCCTACACCGAGCGCCTGGCGCGCGCCCTGCGCGTCATCGGATTGATGAACGTTCAATACGCGGTGAAGGACGGCGTCACGTATGTGCTCGAAGTAAATCCGCGCGCCTCGCGGACCGTTCCCTATGTCAGCAAGGCGACCGGCGTGGCGCTGCCCAAGATCGCGGTAGGCGTGATGCTGGGGAGCAGGATCGCGGACTTCACCGACGCCCGGGGCGTCCTGAACGTCCCGCAGTTTTTCGTGAAATCGCCTGTATTTCCGTTCAATAAATTTCCGGGCGTGGACCCGACGCTCGGGCCGGAGATGCGTTCGACGGGCGAAGTAATGGGGGTCGGCGAAAATTTCGGCGAGGCGTTCGCCAAGGCGCAGTTGAGCGCCGGCACGCCGCTTCCGGACAAAGGCCGCGTATTTTTGAGCGTGAACGATCGCGATAAAGCGGCCGCGACGGCGCTGGCGAAACGTTTTCACGAGCTGGGATTCGAAATTACGGCGACACGCGGCACCGCGGCGGCGATTCGCGCGGCGGGATTGCCGGTGAAGACTGTATTCAAGGTAAACGAGGGACGGCCCAACTCCGTTGATTTGATGAAATCCGCGGCGGTGGATCTGGTGATTTACACGGCCACCAGCGGCGCGCACGCATTTTCCGACGAAAAAGCGATCCGCAAGACGGCACTGACGCATCGCGTGCCGTGCATCACGACCATGAGCGGCGCGCGAGCCGTGGTGGAAGCGATCGCCTCACGCCGGCGCGATCCCATTCGCGTGTGGAGCTTGCAGGAGATCCACGGCGCGGCGCGCGTATCGGCGAGCTGACCCGGCGACGGTTTTAGAGCAACCCGGTCCACTATCATTGAAATTTGGGGCGCTTTGAGCCCCGCACCTCATGCCCGAAACGCGACGCCGCGACACCCAAAAAAGAGAGCAGCCGGTAAAAACGGCCGAGATCCCGCAGGAACCGCAGGAAGAGATCATCGAGCCGCGGATTTCGGCGATTCTGATCGGCTACAACCAGGCCGCCGCGCTGCGCCGCGCGATTGCCGCGCTCGAAGCATCGACGGACCGCGAGCGGCTGGAAATCCTCGTCATCGATTGCGGCAGCCATGACGAAAGCCCGCAGCTTGATACGGAGTTTGAAAAAATCACGCTGCTGCGTCTGCCGATGCATTTGGGCGCAACCAAAGCGATGAATATCGGCGTGCGCACCGCGAAGGCGGAAATTTTGTTTTTTCTTTCGCCCAAGGTGGAAGTGGCGCCAGGCACCGTGCCGCAGCTCGCGGCGAAGCTCGAAGAAGAGGGCGAGACGGTCGCCGTGTGCCCGCTGCTGGTCGATCCGGCGGGGCGGATCGTTTCGAAGGATCACGACATCTCGGCGGCGATCGCGGGCAAGGATGAGGGCTCCGCGGTCGATGCTTCGGCGGAGAGCGTCGAAATGGCCTATCCCGGCCTGGACGCGCTGATGATCCGCAAATCGTTTTTAAAAGGCATGAATTATTTCGACGAGCGCTTCGGGAACTCCTGGGCCGACGCGGATCTGGCCATGCAAATCCGGCGCGCGCAGCGAAAAATCCGCCTGTTCCCGGCGATTCGCGCGACCTATTACGACGAGCCCGATCCGGCCGCGTCCGATCCGCTGTACGCCGCCGATCGCGCGCTTGGCGCCGCGGCGTTCGTCGGAAAATATCGCGGCTTTGTGTCGGGCCTGCTGTTCCGTGCGGCGGCCATTTTTCGCGCGCTCGGCCGGTTCGACCTCAAGCAGACCGGCGCGCTGATCAGCGGTCAGAAGCTCGACGGCACGCAGGCGATGTGATCCTGCCGGATCGACGAAGCGGGGAATCTGGTTCAACCCGGCGCCGCACTTTCTGGACGAACATCAACGCGGCGGAAATTGATAGATCGTATGCTAACTCAGTTTTTTGCCCTACCACCCTAACTTTTTTCCCATGCGCCGTCGATAGACCATCAGCAGGGTTTCGACTTCGACTATGCACATGGACGCTTTTCTTTGGATGTTCCTTCCGGTGTTCGTGGCCGGCGGGAGCGCTCTGTTATCGTTCTACATCATGCAGGCCCGGATGGAAGTCGCTCTCGCCAAGGAGCGGGAATCGCTCGCCGAGGCGCGCGCCACCATCACCTCCCAGAAGATTACGATGGAGGAGCGGATCAAGGCCACCGAAGAGGCGGCCAAGCGCCGCTCGCTCGACGAGTTTATGCAGGATTTCCGGGTGGAGGAGCGCAGCTATGTTCGCGAAAGCAAATCGCTCAACGCCTTGCGCCGGACCATGGTGATGCAGGAGCGGCTTTTCTTCCGCAATATCCCGCTCTCCAACTGGATCGAGCACGAGATGATCGTCGAAGAAGGCCGCGATCTGGATGAGCTGCCAAAGGAATCGGTCTTTTCGGCTCCCGCGCTTGCGGCCGAGCAGCGCCTGCCCGTTTCGAAGTTCCTGGACGAAGTAAAATGGCCAGGGGAAGTTGCGCCTGAGACGGCTTCGCTGGTCGGCGCCCGAATCCCCGCGTTCGGGGCGCAGTAGAACGATTACTGGTGGCCCGGAGTTAGCACGATGGGTCCCGGCACGGACGAGGCAGGATTGCTCAAGTAGACGTGTGTCGCTCCACTGGTTGTATCGTAAGTTTCCATTGACGCCGATATTACGCACGGCGTCCCGGCGGTTTGCGTCACCTGGATCGAGCCCAGCACGACGGCCTGTCCGGTGGTCGCGAGCGTGTTACCGGCGAGGCTGGCGGAAACGATTTCTCCCGACGTCAGGGTAAATTTCGTGGGTGCCGGCTGCGTTTTGGCATTCGCCACCGTGAAAGTAATGGTCCCGGTACAGGAAGCCGCGGCGTTGGCTCCATTCGAGGCGGTGTTTGCGACGTTAATCTGAACCGTCTCGGTCATGCCCACACCGAGCGGTGGGAAATTCATATTTCGGGTGAAACTGGCCGGCATCGTTTGCGCTGGAGCGAGTCCGGCAACTCCAAGCAGGCAAAGAAAAAGACCAAATCGCATACAACCTCCGGCTTCTTAG
>Ga0209062_1001184_pt1 | contig 50992 bp, 51 predicted proteins | sample Coa_R2_2_FD_187158 | JGI IMG/M metagenome (GOLD analysis project Ga0209062, IMG submission 187158) | Surface soil microbial communities from Centralia Pennsylvania, which are recovering from an underground coalmine fire - Coalmine... | ecosystem: Environmental > Terrestrial > Soil > Unclassified... | reverse complement strand
GTCTCTCTTACAGGCGCTTTCGAATCAATGCTCCAGTCGACCCGAGCGCCCCTCTCAGGCGCTTCGCCCATCCGGGCGCAAACAGCATGTCCGTAAAGTCCGCCATTTGACGCTCAAGCTTGCCGCCGTAGCCATACCACCATAGTTTCTTCATGCCAGGAACTAAGTCGCTGTCGACGTATTTCACCCGGACCATCTCTTCCAGTCCGAGCCTGCCATGCGTCCGACCCAAGCCGCTGGATTTAATTCCCCCATGCGGCGCCTCGCTGACGCCGAATCCGCAGATCACGTCATTCACCAGCACTGTGCCGGCATGGAGTCGTCGTGCCAGGCCCTCTCCGCACGCACGGCTGCCGCTGAAAATGCTGGCCGCTAGACCGAATTCTGAGTCATTCGCCAGACGCACGGCTTCGTCGACGGTGTCAAACGGCATGATGGGTAGCACCGGACCAAAGGTCTCTTCGCGCAGCAAGCGCATCGAGTGATTCACGTCCGCGATTACAGTGGGCGCATAAAAATTTCGCCCGAGTTGAGGCAGTCGCTCTCCCCCGCACAGCAGACGCGCGCCTAGCGACCTCGCCTCGTTCACATGCGCTTCGACGATCTGCAACTGCCGCTCGTGAATCATCGGCCCGACTTCGACCTCACGATCTACGCCACTCCCCACCCGCAACTTTCCCGTCTTCGCGACGCAAGCAGAGAGGAAGCGATCGTAGATGTTGCGATGCACGTAGCAGCGTTCTACCGACAGGCAGGTCTGTCCGGCGTTTACAAACGCCCCCCAAACCGCGGCACTTGATGCGACCTCGATGTCCGCGTCTTCAAGCACGATCATCGGATCTTTCCCGCCGAGTTCCAGCACGACCGGCAGCAACCGTTCGGCTGCGGCCTGTGCGATGCGTTTCCCGGTGGCAACCGATCCGGTGAAGATGACCTTATCGATGGGTGCACGCAGCAAGGTAGCGCCCGCGGGACCTTCGCCCATGATCACTTGTAAAACGTCGGTCGGCACTCCTGCCGTGTGAAGCATCGCGGCAAGTTCAACCGCTACTGCCGGCGTGAACTCCGACGGCTTTAGAAGCACCGCATTCCCAGCAGCAAGCGCCGCCAGAGTTTCTGTAGCCGGAATGGAAAACGGATAGTTCCACGGCGAGATAATAGCAATCACACCATACGGCTCGCGCAGCAGCCGTCCGCGTTTCGCCTTGAGAATCAGGTTCCCGTGCGGCACGACTTCGGGTCGCAGCACTTCGTGTGCATGCCGATTCAGAAAGCGAACCGCATCGAGCACAACCAGCACTTCCGTGAGCAACGCTTCGACGCTGGGTTTGCCCGCCTCGCGCGTGATTAGTTCGGCAACTTGCAATTTGCGTTCGTGCAGTAATCGCTGGAAGCGCCCCAGGATCCGGAGCCGTTCTCTCAAACTCCGCGCTTGCCAGGAAGGCTGGGCTGATTTGGCGCTCTCGACAGCATCCGCAATCTGCGTGTCTTCCATGACCGGGAAGCGGCCTACGATTGAGCCATCGGCGGGGTTGGTCGACACAAGCTCGCGCATGGCCGGTTTGGTTTCCGTTGCCATCCGGTGCCCTATCCTACGCCGAAAACGAAGCGTGCGCTCACGTGTATTCCACGCTGACCAGGTACAGGCCACTGGCTGGCGCAGTCGCCCCTGCAGCAGCGCGATTTCGTGATTCCAGAATGGCAACAATGCCGGACGGTGCCACGCTTCCGTTGCCGACCAGCAGAAATGTCCCAACCAGATTGCGTACCATGTGATGGAGAAATCCGTTTCCACGGACTTCGTAGATCAGCTCTGCGCCTTCCCTCCGAAATTCCGAAGAAAAGATCGTGCGCACGTTTGACGGACCATCCTCTTCCCCGTTTGCTTCCTGAATACGTCTTGCACGATCAGGATCTGCGGCTGCAAAGGAAGTGAAGTCATGCTCGCCGATCACCTGCTGGGCAGCATCCCCCATCGCTGATTCGTTCAACGGATATGGGTGGTGATACACATACCGCGCCAGAAATGGCGGGCAGACTGCCTCCCGATAAATTCGATAGCGGTACGTCTTCGCTTTGGCGGAACCACGAGGATGAAAATCACCCGGCACTTCAACGGCGGTCAAAATCCGAATCGCGGCAGGTAACGTGTCGTTGAGCGCAATCACCAGGTTGGCGGTTGGAATCGGACAGCCGGTTTCGAAAGTCGCAACCTGCGCTAGCGCATGCACCCCGGCATCCGTGCGGCCCGAACCCTGCGGCAGCACTTGCTCGCCTGTTATGCGCTGGATAGCTTCAGCGAGCGTGCCCTGGATCGTAGCCTGATCAGGTTGAATCTGCCATCCGGCGAAGCCACTGCCATCGTACGCCAGCACGAGTTTGATGTTGCGTGCCAATGCATCATGAGGCTAGCAGGAGTGTAGGTTCGGCACAAAGGTACGTCTTGCTCGTGATGAGGAACAAGATCCGCGCTAGTCGCACTTGAGCAAGTATTAAACGCCTCAGCGAAACACCTGAGCACCCCGGAACGGCGCAGTCATGCTCTGATAACTGCCATTACTGTCGCCTGACATTTGTCACTTGCCACCAGTTCACGCTTCCAAGAAAATGTGAATCCGAATTCTCATTTGGGAATCAGTTAAGAATTCCAAAATTCTGGCCGTCTTTTGCTTTAGGGGCGGGCAGTCTGAATCGATTGCTATACTTTATGTTCTTCCATTGCCGGTATTGGTCGACAAATTGCTTCCTTGATGGCCGGTGTGTAACTGGCCCTCCAACGCCATTGGTCCGTTTATGGCTGAGATTTCTTGAACTATTTGCCTGAACATTCCGTATTCCCAGTTGACGAATTCGGCTTTGGGCAGTCTGTTGGAAGTACTAACTATATTGGAGACGAGCGGATGCGCTTTTCGTATCATAACCTCCTACGTATCAGTCTGTTGCTTCTCGCCACGAGCGGTTTCTGTGTAGCGCAGGACGCCGGCACTCCGGCGCCGCAGCCACAGAGTCCCGTGCCGGTTTCCCCGGCGGTTTCCAAACCGGCGCAACCGTTCCCCGATTATTCGCAGCCGAACGGGCCGTGGTACAACTTCATCTCCCAGTACACACCGCGGCACGTCCAGCAGCCAAGTTTCGCGAATAGTCCGCGCATCGATACCGTCTTCAGAGATGGCACCATGTACCTCTCTCTGCAGGATGCCGTGGCACTGGCGATCGAAAACAACCTCGACGTCGCCATTCAGCGCTACAACATACCCATCGCCGACACGGATATTCTCCGCACGAAAGCGGGCAATGTATTCCTGGGCGTTAACGCAGGTGTACTGCAGGGAACTCCGGGCGGTGGCACGCTGGGATTCGGTAGCTCGCTCGGAGCCGGTGCAGGCGGCACCACAGTTGGAGCTGGCGGCGCCGGTGCAGGCGCTTTCGGCCTGGTTAGTTCTACTTTCGGCGCCGGACCGCTCCCCTATTCTTTTGATCCGACCGTGACAGGAAACGTCTATGGTGAGCGTTCGCAGACTCCGGAGGCAACGCCTCTCTTTGTCGGCGCACCCACGTTGGCGCAAAACTCGACTATTGCAAACTTCGCTTTCAACCAGGGCTTTGGAACCGGTACACAGATGAGCATCGGTTTCAACAATAACCGGATCACGAATAACTCATTGTTTTCCACGATCAACCCGCAACTGAGTTCCAACTTCCGCTTTACCTTGACGCAACACCTGCTGAATGGGTTCGGTTGGGGAGTGAACAATCGCTATATCACGATTGCGAAGAACGATCGCGAAATCACCGATGTTGTCTTCCGACAGCAGGTCATTTCCACCGTCACGCAGATTCAGGATATTTACTGGGATCTCGTCAATGCCTACGAGGACGTGAAGGTGAAAGAGCGTTCGCTGGCATTGTCCCAGAAGACACTGAACGACAATGAAAAGCAGGTTGAAATCGGGACTCTCGCTCCCATTGAGGTGGTTCGCGCGAAGTCGCAAGTTGCTTCCAGCAATCAGGATCTGATCGCCTCGCAGACCAACCTCCAGCTGCAGGAACTGCTGATCAAGAACGCCATCAGCCGGAATCTGACTGATCCGATCCTGGCTTCGGCACATGTGGTTCCGACAGACACGACGGCTCTCCCGCCTGTTGAAGCCGTTGTTCCTACCGAGGAACTGGTCAATGAAGCGTTGTCGCGGCGTCCGGAACTGGCCGTTTCGCGCATCAACTTGAAGAATCGTGAGATCAGCGACAAAGGCGTTCGGAACGGAATGCTGCCATCGCTCGATGCTTATGCATTCTATGGTGCGTCAGGACTCGCTGGCGTCCAGAACCCAAACTGCACCAACCAGAACTTCGGCTGTCCGCCGGCTGGTGCTATCCCGGCAACCGGTTACAGCGACGCGTTCACGAATCTGTTCAATAGCAGCGCTCCGGACAAGGGTATTGGCGTTCAGTTGACGATTCCGATTCGTAATCGTACCGCACAAGCCATGCAGGTGCGCTCGCAACTGGAGTATCGCCAAGCGCAGATGGGGCTGCAGCAACTCGAGAATCAGATTCGAATCGATGTTCGCAACTCCCAGTTCCGCCTCATGCAGAACCGCGCCGTAGTCGATGCTGCTCGCAAAAGCCTCGATCTGGCGCGAGAAAGCCTGGATGCTGAGCAGAAGAAGTATGAGTTGGGAGCATCCACCAATACCTTGGTCCTCCAGGCCCAGCGCGACATGTCACAGGCCGAATCAAACCTCGTTGCGGCTCTCACAAACTACGAAAAAGCTCGCGTCGATCTCGATCGCGCTGTCGGCCAGACACTGGACAAGATGCACATCAACCTGGAAGACGCGCAGGCTGGAACCGTACGCGCGCTGCCAACTGTTCAGAACGTGGTTCCGCGCAAAGACGTCAGCGCAGAACCTAACACTCCGGTTCCTCAGCCAAACCCGGCCGAGAGCGGCCCAACCACGAATCCGCCAGCCACGTCGCAACCGCAATAACACTGCTGATTTCGAGCGCGCCCAGCATGGAAACGTGCTGGGCGTTTTGTTTTCTGACGCTTCCTATCGAAGCTGCAGCTTGCTGTGATTAAATCATTGCGTGACGCTTTCCGTCGTCGTCATCACACACAACGAGGCAGCGAATATCGGACGCACGCTTGCGAGCGTTCAATCTCTCACCGAAGCCGGCGGTGAAATGATCGTTGTCGACTGCGGCTCGACCGACGGCACCGTGCAGATCGCACAAGCGCTCGGCGCCCAAACCTTCGTCGAAGACTGGAAAGGCTTCGCCGCACAGAAAAACTCCGCCATCGCGAAAGCCCACTCCGATTGGATTCTGAGCCTCGACGCCGACGAAGTAGTTACCCAGGACTTGCGCGCAGAGATCGAGCGCGTCCTTGCAAAGGACAATTCCACCGTCAACGGTTACTGGATCCCCCGCATGAATTACATATTCGGACGCTGGATTCGTCACGGTGGCTTCTGGCCCGATCCCAAGTTGCGATTATTTCGTCGTGGCACCGGGCACTTCCAGGAGCGGGCGGTGCATGAAACCCTTCGAGTTCAAGGCGCGACTGAACATCTCGCCGAACCCATGTTTCATGAAGCGTACCCCACCATCTCGTCATACATCGAGCACATGAACCGCTATTCAACGCTCGGTGCTGAACTTGCCGTGCAGGAAGGTCATACACGCTTTACTGTTCTTAACATTCTTTTACGTCCATTCGGGACGTTTGTTTATAACTATGTTATGCGCGGCGGTTTTTTAGACGGTCGCGAAGGATTACTGCTGCATCTGTACCATGCTGTCTATGTTTCGTGGAAATATGCCAAATCGTGGGAGCTGGTGCGACAGCGCACGATGAATGCCGGCTGAATCTCTTCACGGAACCCCGCTTCCAAAGCTAACCTGCATTCAGGAAAAGAATATGCCATCTAAAGCTGCTTATTTTCTTCTGCCGGTCTCAATGTTTTTCTGCACTGTTCTAGCCTGCGGCCAAACAACTTCTTCCACTCCCCATGCAACCCTCACCGTCGAAACGGCGAATACCGCCGGCATCTCGGAAAAGCTCACCGACGCGCAAAAGCGGCAGATTGACGACTTGCTCCGCGAACAGTCGCAACGACTGGACGCGGCGATGCACAATCGCGAAGTTGCCGCCACGGGCAAGCCGGAGACGGTCGACGAGATCATGAGCGATATTTCTGCGCGCATTCATGCCGTGGTCGACGAAGCCGTCGCCTCCCCGCAGCAAGACACCAGCAAGCTGCCTTCCGCTCCCGGAGTTGAAGTTGCACTCGCGCCCCAGAAGTACGGTCTGCGGCCGACATCCGCCGATTACAGCAGTATCAAAGGTTTCTTTCCGATGACGCTCTCCATCTTCGCAGCCCGCCAGACTCCTTCTCCTGCGTTCCTCAACATGCCGCGCCTCGATCAACTTCTGCAGGACGGCAAACTGATGCTCAGCCTTGACGATGCCATCGCTCTCGGCCTCGAAAATAATCTTGACCTCGCGATTGCTCGCTACAACTTGGACATCGCGGATGCCGACTTGCTTCGCTCGAAGTCCGGATTGGCGATTCGTGGCGTCAGCACTGGCCTGGTACAAGGAACTCCCGGTGGCGGAGGACAAGGCGTAACTGGCGCAGCCGGCGGAGGTCCGGGCGGAACGACCACCGGCGCCGGAGGCAGTGCCACCGGTATCGGCGGACTCGTCGCAACTACCACCGGTGTCGGCCCCACTCCGTCCCAGTTTGATCCGACATTAAGTGGAACACTGTCCCTCGATCGTAATACGACGCAAACAACCAATCCATTTTCGGGTACGCCGCTGCTTTACACCAACACCACCACGGGAAATTTCCAGTATCTCCAGGGATTTTCTCCCGGTACTACTCTCACCGGTATCTTCAATAACTCACGGGCCGCGTCAAATAGCGCCTTCAATTTCTACAATCCGCTGATCACCACCACTATGCGTTTCCAGTTGACGCAGCATTTGCTGCAGGGGTTTGGCACAACCGTAAACCGGCGTTTCATCCTGCTGGCGCAGAACAATCGCAAGATTACCGACTCCTCTTTCCGTCAGCAGGTGATTTATACAGTTTCCCAGGTGGAGGATATTTATTGGGACCTGGTAAGTGCCTATGAAAGCGTGCGTGCGGCCGAGCGTGCCGTTGCGGTTGCTCAGGAACTGGTAAAGAACAATGAACGGCAGGTGCGAATCGGAACCCTCGCTCCTATTGAAGTAACGAACGCACAGGCGCAGGTCGCCTCCGCGAACCAGAACCTGATTATTGCGCACACCAATCTGCAGTATCAGCAGTTGCTCATGAAGAACGCGATTTCGCGCAACCTCCAGGACTCGGCTTTGCAGGCCGCACCCGTCATCCCCACCGACACCGTCAGTATTACCAGCACGCCCGAAGAAAACGCGCCCGTCGATGACCTCATCCAGCGCGCACTCAAGCAGCGCCCGGAGATCGAACAGGCTCAGTTCGACCTCAAGAACCGCGAGATCAACCGCAAAGGCGCAAGGAACGCACTGCGACCCGTGATCGACGCCTACGGCTACTACGGTGCGACCACTCTGGCCGGTCCTCCGAACCCGTATGCCAGGTCCTGTGCGGAAACCACCAGTGCGTTCTGCGTTCCCGTGGGACTGCCTCCCACCGGGTACTGGAATGCATTCGGAAATATGTGGAACGACACTGTTCCCGACAAAGGTGTGGGCATAAACGTTCTCATCCCGATCCGCAACCGCGCAGCCGAATCCGATCAGATACGGGCGCAACTCGAGTATCACCAGGCTGAGTTGCGACTCGAGCAACTTGAGAATCAGATTCGCATCCAGGTTCGCAATTCCCAATACGCGTTGCAGCAGGATCGCGCGCGCGTTGAGGCGGCTCAACAGGCTCTCACCTACGCGCAGCAGAGTCTCGATGCCGAGCAGAAGCGTTATAAAGTAGGCGCCTCCACCGTTTACAACATCATGACCCAGGAGAACAACGTGACGGCTGCCGAGAACAGTCTGATTGCGGCAACCACTGTATATGCAAAAGATCGTGTAACGATGGATCAAATGCTGGCGCAGACGCTCGACCGCAATCACATTGCGCTCGAGGACGCTGTTAGCGGCCAGGTGCATGAAGCGCCAATTGTTCCCGATCTGCAGAAAATTCCTGCTTCCCAACAACCATCAACACCGGGAGCTCCGAGCAGTCCGAACCCGCCGCCGCTATCAGACCAACCCCGCTCCGGTGCGATGTAACTGCAGCAACACTCTCTATGTCTGTCCTTCCGAGGGGACTTCGGTCCCCGAGGAATCCCTATCGCGGCAAAACCCACGCGCACGCCTGTCGTGTCCGTTTGCAGTCTTGCGCACGCGGCATGCTAGAATTTTTGAGTAAATCGACTGGCAAGAGTTAGGGCGCTTAACTCAGCGGTAGAGTGCCATCTTCACACGGTGGAAGTCATAGGTTCGAATCCTATAGCGCCCACCATTCCCAGACGTTCGCGTCAGTCCCATACCGGTTCTGTAGCACAACGTAACGGCTAATGGCAGCGATGAGCTTGTTCGTGGTCCCGCAGCTGGCGCTGCAGTCTCTCCATGCGCTGATGAATGCGTTCGAGCTTGGAAGGATCCATGAGTTTGAATCTTCCATTCCGATGCGCCATTCGTTTCAGCGCCAGTTTCTCATGCTCTTCGAAAAGACGGTTCCAAACGCGACAAGTCTCGGTTCCCGGGGTCGACATAAGTACCTCAACCATTATTGTGATGCCGATCCGTTAAGTTACGATAAATCGGGCGCTGGCGGTGGCGTATGTTGTTGCTGGATCGTAGTTTAGCGGGACGGGCTTTTCCGGGTCCGGCGCTTCGTACTGGCGTTCTTGTCCTTGCGGATCTGCCATGCGGTTCGCAGGGCGCCCGCCAGCAGGTCCGCGGTGGCTTTCGCCAGCACAATGTGCGTTGCACCCATTCGTCCCCAACCTCCCGCAACCGGTAAAAAAACGTCAGGCGCCTCCGCCACAAACTGAGACTGCACTTCCGGTGTAAGCATCAGGTTGCCGTACCCCATGTGCTGGTGCGCTAAAGTTGCGAAGATCCTCCCGCCTACACGGAAGTCAGGGCTGCCCATGTGGGACTGCTCTTCTGCTCCCTCCAACCGGAGCGCGAGCTTGCGAAACTCCCTAACCGTCGCCATCTTCACTCCGCCCTCATCCTCAGTCCCCAATCCGTCTGCTCCGGAAAATCCGGCAGCTCGATAATTCCCGTCGGTCCCGAGCGCAGCGTTCCGCTGCCGGCGTCCTTCCAAGTGCCGTTCCGCGGATCAAACCACTGCGCCCGATACTCAGCGTTCAGCTTCGCGCCACGGATCTGGGCGCGCGGCATTCCCTTCTCAAAGTATGCAAGAAAGATGTTCTTGTCCGGCGTCCGCGCGCAATAGGCCCAGCCTTCATATGACTTGATGTTGTGGTCTTTATCCGGTGAAACCAGCCCGGCATCCGGCACGAGATCGCGGAATCGATCGCCAATTGAGAACGCAAAATCACGCAAGTACTTCACTTGCGCACCCGAAATCCACTGGAAGGCGTCCCACATCTTGATCGGCGCGGCCGGTTCGATGTCCGCTCCCCATATGCCCTCGGCGCCGTAAACATATCCTCCGAATCCCCCCGACAGAAAGCTGCCGTACATCGACGAACGCACGTACTGCGCGTCCAGATCGGTGCCGCCCTTCGCACCATACTTATAGCCATTGCCGCCAAGTCCTCGGACATCGGTGTAGCCGGAGTAGTATGGCTCCCCATTGATCGCCGGCCGCGCGGGAGGAGTGTTGAAGATTTCCGTCAGATACCAGTAGCTGTTGTGCTCGCGCATGTTGCCGATCTGCTGCAGTGTCACCCACGAGTGCTCGCCCCAATTCTCCAGCGTCGACGGATTGGCATTTGCCGACAGCAAGGTGCCGAAAGGCGGCGGTCCGTATTTGTCCAGTACCTCGCCGATTGCCTTCATGTATTCCTGCGGACCAACCGTCTCGCTGATGATGTCGAGATGAATCGGGCTAAGCACCACATTGTTCGCCTGGTATCGGGACCATATGTATTGGATAAAACGCGCGTAGGAATCCGGCCAGTCGTAATACTTCTTCCAGCACAGGCTAGCATCGCGCCGCGACACTTCGATGAACACCACGAATCCCTGCGAATTCAGGTAATCGATCTTCCGGTCGACGTAGTCGAAGTACTTCGGATTGATGCGGTCCACATCTGGAAACATGTTTTCGTAACCTGGTACTTTCCCGGGAAATAGAAACGGCCGGCCGCCCTCGTTGTCCATGTTCTTCGCGCTGCCGGTGCCGAACTCCAGCCATGCGGATCGGACTGTCGTCTTCTCCGGATCATTCATCACCACGTGCCACGGAGCGCCATCGGTCATCCAGTTGGGAAACGCAGCGATCATGTTGATCCAGTTGTATCCCTGCGCTTTGCGAAAACGCACGTAGTCTTTGAACCCGGCATCAGCGCCGATCGGACGCTCGCGATCATCGTCGTACCAGCGATAGCGATTCGTACCGGCTGCCCACCACGTATCTCCCTGAACCAAGAAAGGCGTACCGTCTGCCAACTCCAGTGCGTGACCGTTCGGCGACGCGCGGAGGAATCCTCGCCGCAGTGGATTGTCCTTCTTCTCGGCGTCGCTCCATGCCACAGCAGTAAAAGAGCCATGCTTGCCGGTGAGTCCGGCATCGTTGGGGCTCGCACCGCTCGCCCATCTCCACGTTCCCGGCTCGGTCGCGACCAGGCGCACTTTGAAGGTGTGTCCACCGTCCCAGAAGCCATATATGCGCTTTTTGAAATGTGGGCCGGTCAGGTCTACCCAAACCGTCGCGTCAGTGTATGGATTCGCAAACGAAGAAGACGCCGTAAACGTCAGTTCCTGCTTCTCCCAGACATGGACGGCAGCGGCCATCGGCAATGCCACAGAGAACAATGCAACGGCAGCGAGCAACAACAAGATCGACCTGCGACGTGTCGTCAACAAAAATCTATTCCTGGATTTCAGTAGTGGAATGCGTTGACATCCTAAATCACTGGCTGGAATTTGCTGCAATGCCATTCACCGTCTGAGCTGCCTGCGCTACTCGCGTCCGCTACTAATGATTGACGCGTTCACTGTGGTCCTATACACTCCGCGAAAACTCAGGCCAGGAGGTGCTCTCCATGGTCCGAACCCGGTGGATTTCCCTCTTACTGATTGTCATCGTCGCCGCAACCACAGTCGCGCTGGATAGACCAGCCAACAACAACGCTCCGGTCACCCTCGAGTACCTCGGTACAGCGGGCTGGAAAATCAGCAATGGCACTGTTGTTATTCTGGTCGACCCGTATCTTTCGCGCATCAACGGACCTGCCCCGCCCGGCGGGGGATCAGGTCACGCTGTCGCGAACGATACTCGCCGGAAATATGGCTGGTCGGATATTCCCGAGATCGACAAAAAGACGATCGAAACGCATATAACCAAAGCAGACTACATTCTGGTTACGCACACGCATTACGATCATGTGCTCGACGTTCCCTATATTGCCTTAAGAACTAAGGCTTCGGTTATCGGAACCGAGAGCACGGAGAATGTGTTGCGCGCCTACAGTGTTCCCGAAGAACAACTGATTACGGTCAGGGGCGGAGAAGACTACCAGTTCAACGGCTTCTCATTAAGGGTCATTCCCAGCATCCACAGCCCGCTAGACCACAAGCGCTATTACAGCTCGGCAACCGCACCCCCAGGAATGAAAGCACCGCTCACCCTGCAACAAATGCACCCTGAGGGAGGAACACTTGGATTCCTCATTCGGTTAGGAGGCCATCAAATTCTGGCTTTTGGAGGAAACAATTTCATTGAGCGGGAGATTACCGGTCTGCAACCGGATGTGGCATTGATCGGCGCGGGTGCATCGCGTCACGACATCTTCGATTACAGTGGACGATTGATGCGGGCGCTGAACTATCCGCCTCTTGTACTGCCGACACACTGGGACAATTTTCTCGTTCCTTACGACGCCTCGCAGCAACCGGCTCTCGATGCGCTCCAGTCTTTTGTACAGGAGATCGAGACTACTTCGCCAAAAACGCGGGTTTTAATCCCGAAATACTTCGAGGCCATTACACTGAACGACGCCAAGTAGCTCGCCGTTATTCTCAGAGGACCGGGGGCCTCCATGTACAAGCTTCTCTTCAGTGCGCTGTTACTCGTCTCTACTCTTTGTACCGCGCAGGAAACTCGCCGCGAAGTCACTCATTCGTCCGGCAATCCGGCGCTCGACGCCAAGCCGAACAGCGACAAAGTGCCGGATGCCATTGTCTTCAACACCAGTTTCAAGCGTGTCGTCATCCTTCGCTTCAAGTTCGGCACCGACCTCCTCGCCGGACTGCAAAAGATGGTTCAGCAGGAAAAGATTCACAATGCCGTCATCCTATCCGCTGTCGGTTCGGTCCGAAACTATCAGGTGCATCAGGTCGGCAATCGCGATATGCCGCCTGAAGATGTCTTCGTGAAGAACTCAACCGCTCCCGCCGACATCATCGGCATGAGTGGTGTTGTAATCAATGGCAGGGTTCACCCGCACATCACTCTGGCGAACGCCGATAAAGCCTTCGGCGGACATCTCGAACCCGACACGACGGTCTTCACCTTCGCGATCGTCACGCTCGGCGTTCTGGATGACAACCTGGATCTGAGCAAGGTAGACGACTGGAACTACCGATGAGATTTTGGGCATAGCGTTCCCTCGCTGCGCTCGGGATGACAGCAGTCAGTGTTTTGCCACCCCAAAGAGCATTCGTGAAGCTGCGCTGCTAATCCGAGCGCAAGCGAGGATCTGTCATAGCGAGCGCAGCGAGCTATCCCTATCTCACCCCGCCGTCCGCCCCCGGCAAAACCCTTGCCACCTCTCGCATCCAACTCGCATTGGGCTTGAGGCACCCCGTTTCCTATGCGCTGGGTTAGCTTCCTACTTCTGAGCTTGTTCACAATCCTGCCCTCGGCTGCGTGGGCACAGAAACGAGTCGAAATCGGACTCTTTCTCGATTACCTGGGTATCTCGCAAACCAGTACCAACAACTTCGGCATTGGCGGTCGTTTCGGGTATCGCGTTCACGAAGACGTGCTGTTCGAGGGCGAGCTCGCTTACGACTATGGCATTAACTTTGACGAAGCCTTCAAAAATGTAACCAATGGAAACGTCTCGGCCATCGAGCGCACCTCGATTGGCGTAACTGAAGGGCTCTTCGGCCCCAAGCTTCAGCCATCCGGCGGCGGCCTCCGGCCATTTGTCACGCTGAAAGGCGGCTTCGCGGATTTCCGCCTTAGTCCCAGTCTGATCCCGTACAGTAACCTGGTCAGTGCGGTCTCTGGAATTCGGACGTCCAGCCTGAATGCTGCTCTCTATCCGGCTGGTGGTCTGGAAGCGAACATTGGACCGGTCGGCCTGCGCCTCGAGTTCGGCGATGTGGTCTATTTCAACAACGGTGCCCACAATAACCTGCGAATCACATTTGGCCCCCAGATTCGGTTCTAGGAGATTCATTTGCCAGTGTCACGTCCTCAACTCGGTTCCTATCTTTTGTACAGTGCTCCCAGCGATCTACTGGGAAACGTGAAATAGTTGAATCGGCGCCAGAGCAATCTTTATCTCACTGAAATTGCGTAACTTATGTAAAGTCCAGGGATTACACCCAAGTTCCGCTTTACAGCGAATTGAACGCTTACTCAACCAGCCATTCCAAGCATCCTGGGGCTGCCCGAAAGCCTCTGCTCGTGTAGCATAGGAACGGTTCCGGTCACCTTGGTAACGGGTCTTCCGTTTGCCACACCGGATTTCTGTTAAATGGCTGATTCGCCACACAATCCGCGACCATCGACTGAGCCGGCTGACCTTCCTGAAGAGCTGGAAAATGCGCAACTTTCGGAGGAGGGGCGGGTTTCGTCAGATGTGAGCAGCGTAGCCCTAAACGGTGGTGTATTGGGTGCGGGTGCCCGTCGCGTTCGCGATGCCGCTGTCGCGAAAAAAGCGACGCTGCCTGCTAGTGCCGAGGGTTTAAGCGATGCCGATCTGATGCTGCGGGTAAAAGATGGCGATGATGCTGCCTTCGATTACCTCTGCGAAAAGTATCGCCGGCCCATGCTGGGTTTCATGTACCGCGTCGCTCGCAATACCAGCGTCGCGGAAGAGCTCGCGCAGGAAGTTTTTCTGCGCGTCTACCGTGCCCGGCAAACGTACAATGCGGAAGCCAAGTTCAGCACGTGGTTATATCGCATTGCATCGAACCTTTCGGTGAATTACGTTCGGGACACCAAGTATGAACGTCCCGAAATGAGCGTCAGCCTGGATGAGCCGGACGATGAGAGCGGACTCACGATCGACGTCGCCGATTCCTCGCTCAACGCGGAACAATCGATCTTGCGGCGCGAGCGAATGGAAGCCATTCGCAAACACGTGCACTCTTTGCCCGAGAGACAGCGCGAAGCCGTAATTATGCACAAGTACCAGGGCATGGATTATCGGCAAATTGCCGAAGTCTTAAAGATTAGTGAGTCGGCGACGAAGTCGCTGCTGTTCCGGGCGTATGAAACCCTTCGCGACCGGCTCAAGGAATTTGTATAGGGGAATGGGATATGAAGTGCGCGGAGGTCCAAAACCACCTGCTTGATCTGGCCGCCGGCGAGGGTACCCCCTCCGGAGTGCAGGAACACCTACGTGCTTGCAAGTCTTGTACGGCAGAGGTGGAGTCTTTCCAGAAAACCATGGCGCTTCTCGATGAATGGAAGGCGCCGGAAGATACGTCTCCTTATTTCATGACACGGCTGCGCGCTCGCGTTCGCGAAGAGGCGCAGCTGGAGACGTCGAAGTCGACAGGCTGGATGACCTGGTTCCGGAAACCGGTCATCGCAGCAGGTTTCAGTCTGCTGATCCTGTTAAGTGCATCGCTCATCCTCAGTCCTGACCATTCGCCGACAAAGCCGGCCCAACAGGCAGTTGGACCCCAAAAAGTTTCTGCGGTAGCGGATTTGCAGTATCTGGATAAAAATAATGACGTGCTGGCGAATTTTGAATTGCTCGACGATGATGCAAGCGGCCAGCCGATCACGCAGTAACCGGCAGTCGGATGTGCTGTAGGCGATGCAGGGAATCAGATCCATTTCGTGTGTCTTGCTGGGCGCCGCCATTGTGCTCACATCCGACGTCGTGTCTGCGCAGCAGCGCCGGCAGCAAAACAACGGTGGTAACGCTCCCCGCGCGCAGGCCCCACCCGGCAACAACAATTGGTGGGCTCCAAAAGGCCCCGGTCCTCACCGCGGTGAATGGCTTCGCAAGAATAAAGACCTCCCTCTTCGGGAACAGGAACAAAAGCTCCAAAACGACCCAAGCTTTCGAGCACTGCCCCCGGAACGTCAACAGCAGTTGAAAAACCGGCTGGAACGATTCAACAGCCTGCCTCCCGATCAGCAGGAACGTCTGCTGAAGCGAATGGAAACCTGGGAGCACCTGCCTCCGGCAAAACAGCAGCAAGCGCTGAATATCTTCGATCGCATGAAAGCCATGCCGCCCGATCGACGCACCATGGTTCGCAGCGCGTATCGCAACCTGGAAACCATGAGTCCGGAGGAACAGCAGCGCGTGCTGCAATCCGACCGGTTCAAAGCGATGTTCAGCGATGACGAACGCGATCTGCTGAAGCGCAGCCTCGATTTAAACCTCACACGCGAAGGCGAACCCGCCCCGAACCACTAAGCCGTTTTCTTGTGTGGCGCGGACATTCCTGCCCGTGCGTCGCTTTGTGCCAAAAACGAACCGCTCTTTTACCATCAGCGAAAGTTCAGGACAGAGTGTGTATTTGGCTGGCTTCCACCCTGGGTTGGGATCTCAGGTGCTCCCTACCTGCAGAACGCTTGTGTGTAAAGATTTGCTGCCTCACGTCTGCTCTCATTGGGCAGATGTGGGAACCTCAGCCCTGAAACCTGCTGCCACACCCCACTCTTCGACGGTGCACAATAGCAATGTGACTGAACTGAACAAGAAGGCTTTGGGCGGGTTGTTCTTCTTTATGGTTGCGATTGCCCTGTGCGTTTTCCTTCCGGCCTGGACGGTTTATTACTGGCAGGCCTGGCTGCTGATCCTCGTGCTGTTTATTTCGCTCCTGGGCATCACGTTGTACCTCATGAAGCATGATCCGCGTCTCTTGCAGCGGCGAGTGCACGCGGGGCCTGGTGCCGAGACACAGAAAAGCCAGAAGATTGGCCAACTTTTTGCAACAGGAGCATTCCTGTCAACGTTAATTGTTCCCGCGCTGGATCATCGCTTCGCCTGGTCGTCGGTTTCCGTGCCTCTCGTAATTGGCGGAGAGTTCCTCGTCATTCTGGGGTTGTCGATCGTCTTCCGCGTCTTCAAAGAGAACACCTTCGCCTCGGCGACCATTGAGATTGCGAACAATCAGCACGTTGTTTGCACCGGTCCCTATTCTGCGGTGCGTCATCCGATGTACGTGGGTGCATTGATCATGCTTCTCGGTATCCCGCTGGCGCTCGGCTCCTTGTGGGGATTGATCACGATCCTGCCAATGACAATGTTCATTGTGCAGAGGATATGCGACGAAGAAAAACTGCTGGCACGAAATCTCCGCGGATATTTGGAGTATCGCAATCAAGTACGCTATCGCCTTCTCCCGTTCATTTGGTGATTTCTTTCTTCTATAAAGCGCTTACTGGCGGTTGAAGCGCGCTGGTCGCCCGCTCCAACGAATGAGAAAACAAGAGGTGTGCTTCACCTCGAGCCTGACACATGTTTGCTATTGCCTTCTGTCGCCAGAGTTCTTTTCCGTTGTCACCAAGCTGCCGACGGGAGAGATGTCAAGGCCTCTATATCCACGAAAACTCCCCAACCCGCTGATTTAAAAGGAAATATAAATTTCGCACAACTGTCAGGCAGGTGCGCCGCAATTTGTCAGAATAAAAGTAGAGTAAAAATGGCGCGAACCGGATTCGCGTCTTCGTGAGCCAAGCTCTCGCTGATGACTGCGGGGCTGAGGGCTACTGATGGTTAAGTCCTTTCTTTTCCGGGACGCTCGGATTAACTCTTTTGTTTTGCGGGACAGCTTCCCCGTCCCGAAGCTAACTCCTTTGCTTTGCGGGACGCCTTCAAAAATTTTCACAAAAATGGTGATTCAATGAGCAATCAATCTTCCTTCGGTGCGCCCGCGTGCCAGTATGTTCGCCTCACCGGCGAGCGCTGCACGCAGCCGGCGCGCCGCAAGTCTGCGTTTTGTCGTTTTCATGGTGCGGCTATGCAATCACCCGAGAAACCCGGTCGACTCGCAGACCAATTGCCGGTGCTCGAAGATCAGGCTTCTATTCAGCTCGCAATCAATAGCGTGTTGCGCGAGTTGATGAGCCGCTACATGGACACCGGAAACGCTCGTCTCATTCTGTCCGGTCTGCGCCTCGCTTCGGCGAACTTGGCCCGCCGCCGCCCGCTGATTACGGCCTCGCCGATGAATCCGCCTCTTCCTCCATCAGGCGCGGAACAACCTGCTTCCCAGGATGCTGACGCTGCCCTCTGCGCCTCACAAGAAAAAAGCTGATTTGTGCCCACAACTGGTCTCATTCCCCGGATCTGGGATCATGGAATGCGAAACTTGCAGCGTGAAGCATCAATGCGCCGGGACTCCCCATCTCCCTCATCCGGCAGTTTTGGATCGCGAATTATCTCCGCAGCAGGTTTCGCGCAATGAAGAACGCGTTGGCCGGGCGCTCCGCGAGCCGTCGCATGAAGTACGGATACCACTCCGTTCCGAATGGGACATACACTCTCATGCGCCAGCCTTCGCGCACGATCTCTTCCTGAAGGTCGCGCCGGATACCGTGCAGCATCTGAAATTCGAAGGCATCGCGCGGTAGCTTCTCGCGAATGGCAAAGGCAATCATCTCGCGAATAATGCTTTCGTCGTGGGTGGCCAGCCCGTGATAGATACCGCTCTTGACGAGGACCTTCGCCAATTTCAAATAATTGGCGTCGACCTCTGATTTCGCCTGAAACGCAATCTCCGGCGGCTCCTTGTACGCGCCCTTGCATAGCCGTATGCGGATTCCTTCGGCTAGCAATTTTTGGACGTCAGCTTCGCTGCGCCGCATGTATGACTGGATGACCGCGCCAACGCGTCCCTGATTCCCAGGCACGCGATGCATTTCGTGTACGAAGTCCAGCGTCTTCTGAGTGTAGGAAGAGCCTTCCATATCAACGCGAATGAAATTGTTGATCTTAACGGCGTGCACGATCAGCGCGCAGACCAGTTCTTTCGCCAGCGACTCGTCGACATCTAGCCCCATGTGGGTAAGTTTCACGCTCACGTTGGCATTGAGCTGCTTTTGTGCAATGTCGTCAAGAATGTGGTGATACAGCTCGGCACTCGATCGCGCTTCCTCGACGTTCGTAACGTTCTCGCCGAGGTTGTCGATGGAAACTGCCATTCCCTTGCGGTTCAGTTCGGCGGCAGCCCGAATGGCGTCTACCACCGTGGTCCCAGCGACAAACCGGCGCGCCATCGGCTGGGCCAGTGGGGATTGCTCGGCAAACTTGCGTAAGAACTTGCTTTCAGAAAGATATATAAAGAATGCTCGTAACACGGTTCACCTGGCCGCTTCGTAGCCAAAGAACATAAAAATGCCGGCGCTTTGCCGGTTGGAAAATATCAAAACTGCTTACCTCCGTCTGAAAAGCGCGGCTTGAGAGCACGCCGCCCTCCGCTTTCGTCATCACGAGCGGACACCAATCCGCAAAGGATCTGCATCTTTTATCTCTCCAGCGCTGTCGCCGCGCATATCTCAAATGTTCAATGCGGCCGCAATCCTGCCCGAGGCGATCACTTCGGCGACGCGCTCGAGATCACCCGATATGATCCGGTCCTGTTCCAACTTTTTGGACACCGCTCGAATCTGCTCGTAAGCCACGTGGCCCCGCTTCCCGAGCTTTAAGGGCGCGAGAAAATCAATCGCCTGCGCCGATGCCATCGCTTCAATGGCCAGCACGTTGCGCGCATTCTGCACGATCTTCTTCAGCTTGATCGCCGCAGCCATTCCCATGGAAACGTAATCTTCTTTGTTTCCCGAAGTGGTGATCGAATCCACTGACGCCGGATGTGCCAGCACCTTGTTTTCGCTGACCAGCGCTGCCGCCGTCACTTGTGCCATCATGAATCCGGAATTGAGGCCCGCGCCTTGCGCGAGGAACGGAGGCAGTTCCTCATTCAGAGATGGATTCACCAGTCGCTCGATCCTCCGCTCTGAAATGCCCGCTAGCGCGCTGAGCGCGATCGCCAGAAAATCGAGAGCAAATGCCAGCGGCTCACCGTGAAAGTTGCCGCCTGAGATCACCTCGCCGGTCACCTTTTCATTGCGCTTGCCAACTTCTCGCCGAACAGGAAATACCAGGGGATTATCGACAGCAGAATTCATCTCCGTCTCGAACACGCGGCGGCAGTGTGCCAGCGTGTCGCGCACCGCGCCGTGCACCTGGGGAATGCAGCGCAGCGAGTAGGCGTCCTGTACGCGTCCGCATTGGCGATGTGACTCGCGGATCTCGCTGCCTTCCAGCATCCTGCGGACGTTGCGCGCGCTGTGAAGTTGGCCGGCATGGGGACGCGCCTGCTGAATGCGATCATCCATTGCGACATCGGTACCACGTAGCGCATCCAGTGACAGCGCGGCTATCACATCAGCGCTGTCGATCATCGTCTCCGCTGCCATCAGCGTAAGCGCACCCACGGCCAACATCGCCTGCGTGCCGTTGATCAGCGAAATGGCCTCTTTGGCTTCGAGTAACAGCGGCTTGATCACCGCTCGCTTCATGGCCTCGGCCCCGCTTACGCGTCGGTTGGGTGGATCGCCTTTGCGCCTCGGCTTCTTTTGAGTGCCGCTGAAGAAGGCCTCGCCTTCTCCGATAAGCACCAGCGCGAGATGCGCCAAGGGAGCCAAGTCACCACTGGCTCCTACGCTTCCTTGCGATGGAACGACCGGGTGCACGCCGCGGTTCAACATTTCGCAAAGCGTGTCGATGACAACCGGGCGTACGCCACTGTTCCCTTTTGCAAGCGAATTGGCGCGCAGCAGCAACATCGCCCGGACTTCCGCTTCCGACAGCGGTTCACCCACTCCTACTGCGTGCGAACGCAACAAGTTCAATTGCAGTTCGCGAATCTGTTCGGGAGCGATGCGGACATCGCTCAGTTTCCCAACACCGGTGTTGACGGCATAAGCCACTCGATCGCCGGCGAGCAGATCCTCGACAACGGCACGCGCCCTTTCCACGTTTTCGCGCGCATCGCTTTCCAACAGCGCCGGACGCTGCTGGTAAACCACTGCATTCAATTCTTCCAGGGTGAGATCGTTACCATTGATCCGAACAGGCTGCATAGAATTGCGGTTCGCCTGAAAGCCGCCGCGGAAAGCGCTGTTGCCTCCAAGGCAAACGTGACAGTGTATCAGGAACCGCACGCCGGGATGCTGCCCCGGGTGAAGTCGAAGGGGTTCGCCGTTGGACTTCTGGCCCGCGGCAAACCGTAAGGGTTATCCTCCGGCCGCGTGTTTAAATGCTGTCAGATACTTCTCCGGTAGCGCGCGGCGGCTAAAGCCTGAATCGGTTACGATGTGTGTGGTCTCGCCCTCTGCCAGGAGCAGTCGATCAGAAGCGCGCAGGATCTCGTAGCCGAACTGAATGAGCGAAGCGCGAAAGCGCTTGATGCGCGTGCGCAGCAGAATCTCGTCGTCATACTTCGCCGGCGCTTTGTAACGACAGGAAATCTCCACGACAGCGATGTAACAGTCGTCCTGCTGCTCCATGTCCTTGTAGGTGAAGCCCAGTTGACGCAGCAATTCCACTCGGCCCACTTCCATCCAGATGAGGTAATTGGTGTGATAAACCACGCCCATCTGGTCTGTTTCGACGTAGCGCACACGAAGTGTGCTTTCAGATATTGTTGGTTCAGTGCTCATTGCTCTCGTGCCGCGAAGATCCGTTTCATTGCTGCCACTTCGGCTTACGCTTCTGGAGAAAGGCGTCGAGTCCTTCACGAAAATCGGCTGTCGTACGAATTGTCGCATTCTCTCCGACGGCCGCTTCTATCTGCACGTTCAAATCTGAGTCCGCGTACATCGAAAGCAGGCGTTTTGTCGAAGCTAGCGACGCAGGACTATTCTGCAGCAAAAGCTGTGCGATTTCCTGTGCGCGCGGCATCAGTCGTTCGTGATCGAGCACCTCGTTCACCAGGCCCACACGATGGGCTTCGTGCGCGTCGATGATCCGGCCGGACAACAGCAGATCGCGCGCCTGTTTCTCACCAACCTGGCGGATCAGGAATGTCGAAACTATCGCGGGGACGAAGCCGATGCGTACTTCCGTGTAGCCGAACTTTGCTTCTGTCGAGGCTAGTGTGAAATCGCAGAGCGTAGCAATGCCGCAGCCTCCGGCGATGGCAGGCCCATTCACGACGGCGATCGTGGGCTTGGGAAAGTCGTAGATCTTGCGAAAAAGCTCCGCCATTGCCTGCGAATCCTTCCTATTGTCTTCAGGCGAATTCTTCGTGATCGCGCGCAGGTTGTCCAAATCTATCCCAGAGCAAAATGCTTTGCCTGCGCCGGTGATCATCAGCACCCGTGCGCTGGACTGCGCCACTTCTGCTAACGCGGATAGCAATTCGTCAATCAGTTCATACGAAATGGCGTTGCGCTTGTCGGGACGATTCAGGGTGATGCTGGCAAGCTGATCCTCGTATGTAAGAAGGAGAGTGTTGAAGTGCATTCTGTTCGTGTCGGGACTGCACGCGGATTATACCCTTGCTTGATGCTCAATGTTCTATGGAGCGGCAATCTAGCCCGCGATAAGCGGCCCCCATTCCAGAGCGGTTAGTCGCCCACGCTTGCGACGCTGTATTTCTCGGCGATATCCGCCGACATCCGGATCACGTTCTCCAGCGACTTCCGGATCGGCAGACCGACGCCACGGCTCTTTAGGGCCTCGATCACTTCCTCGGTCGGAATGTTGCCAACTAATTCATCCTGAGCGAATGGACAACCGCCCAGCCCACCGATTGCCGAGTCGAAGCGCTTGCATCCGGCATCGTAAGCGGCCAATACTTTCGCTGCCGCCTCTCCGCGCCGGCTGTGCAGATGCACGCCAATGTCGAGGTAATAGTATTTCGCGAGCACGGCCGATGCGACTTCGCGGATTCTCGCCGGATCAGCGAGTCCGACAGTATCGGCAAGCGAGATTGAGTGGATATCCATGCGCTCCAGCAGGTCCACCGCCTCGATCACTTCCTCCACATTCCATAGATCGCCGTATGGATTGCCGAAGGCCATTGAGATATAGACGACCACGCCAAGTCCGGCTTCGTCAGCCTTCTTCTCGATCTTTTCCAGTTCGTCCAGCGCTTCTTCAGGCGATTGCTTCTGGTTGTTCTCAAGGAAAGTCGGGGAGATTGAATAGGGAAATCCAACCGTGCGCACAGCTTCGGTCTTGATGGCGCGCTCCACGCCTTTTTCGTTCACCACGATTGCGATGATTTCGACATCATCCGGCGGATCGATCAACTCGAGCACCTGCTCGGAATCGGCCATCTGCGGCACGGCTTTCGGAGAAACGAACGAGACCGCGTCAATGTGCTTGAACCCCGCACCGATCAGCGCGCGCAGATACTGCGCCTTCACATCCGCGGGGATATGCCCCTTTAAGCCCTGCCAGGCATCACGGGGACATTCGATGAGCTTCACTTCATCGGCCATTCTCTGCTCCGTCCGCTTGCCGATCGAATGATAGACGTGACATCACCAGGCTGAGCACCAGGCACCAGAACAACACCCAGCAAGCGACACTTCCCCAAATCGCTGTACGCGACTGCAGTCCTGCCGCTCCGAACGGGATACTGTAGAAGCGATGTCCCAGGTGTTGGCCTAGCTTGGACCCGATGATGGCGTATGTAAGGCCGCCAATCGGAATGGAAACCAGCGCTGCTCCAACGTACCGAATAGCTGCGACGGAATTCCGAATGCCGGATGCAATCAGGAGAAATCCGAAAGAAAACAGCAGGCCGGACAGAACGGCCATGATGCCAGGAGTACTGATCACTGAATTCCTCCCATTACGTCTGCAGTACTCCTACGCTGAATTTCGGTATCTCGGGATTGAGCGACGCAGCCGAAAGGGCTGCGATAATGGCATCGCGCGTGTCCAGCGGATCGATGATCGCATCAATCCACAGACGCGACGCCCCGTAACGCGGGTCCATCTGTCTGTCGTAAGTCTCCTTCACGGATTGGTACAGCTCTTTGCGCTCTTCCTCGCTCAGCTTCTTGCCGCCGCGTTCCAGTTGCTTGATCTTGATCTCTACGAGCGTCCCCGCCGCGGAATCGCCGCTCATCACCGCGTAGCGCGCCGAAGGCCAGGCAAAAAGGAATCGCGGATCGTAGGCTTTGCCACACATTGCGTAGTGACCTGCCCCGAATGACCCGCCAAGAATCACCGAAATCTTCGGCACCACGGAATTGGATACGGCGTTCACCATCTTCGCACCGGCCTTGATGATGCCGCTCCACTCTGCATCGCGACCAACCATAAAACCGTTCACGTCGTGCAGGAAAATAAGTGGAACCAGGTTCTGGTTGCAATCCATGATGAAGCGCGCCGCCTTTTCGGCTGATTCGGTGTAGATCACACGTCCGAACTCCACGCGCTTGTGACCCTGCTCGTCGGTCTGTTGCTGATGTGTCGGTTGGTTGGCGACAATGCCCACCGCGTAGCCGCCGATGCGCGCGAAGCCGCAGATCAGCGTCTTGCCATACTCGGGACGATATTCGTCCCAACGGCTGCCGTCGACAATGCGCGCGATTACTTCCTTCATGTTGTACGGCTTCGCTGGATCGGACTCGTAAATTCCGTACAGTTCTTCCGCGGCGTACACCGGATCCTCCGGTTCGGTGCGATCGAATGGGGCACGCGCACGCGCGCCCATTTTCTCGACCAGAGAACGAATGCGTGTAATGCAAGCTTCATCGGTGGGCTCGTGATAATCGACGGTGCCGCTGATCGCCGAGTGCATCTCGGCGCCACCCAACTCTTCTGCGGAGATTTTCTGTCCGATGGCCGCCTGCACCAGCGCGGGGCCCGCCAGGAACAAACCGCTCCCATCGGTCATCAACACGTGATCGCACATTACGGGAAGATATCCGCCACCGGCGACGCACATGCCCATGATGGCCGCGATCTGCGGAATGCCCTTCGCCGACATGACTGCGTTATTGCGGAAGACGCGCCCGAAATCATCCGTGTCGGGGAAAACATCTTCCTGCAGTGGCAGAAACACGCCCGCCGAATCGACCAGATAGATGGTGGGAATATGGTTGTCGAGCGAAATGTTCTGGGCCCGGATTACCTTCTTCGCCGTCATCGGGAAAAACGCGCCCGCCTTCACCGTGGCATCGTTGGCGATGATCATGAACGTACGCCCGTGAATTTTGGCCAGACCGGTGATCACGCCCGCCGCGGGTGCACCTCCCCACTCGTCGTACATTCCGTTCGCGGCGTAAATGCCAAGCTCGAACAGCTCCGTGCCGGAATCGACCAGCAGCGCAATGCGCTCGCGCGCAGTCAGGCGCTTCTTGTTGTGCTGCGACTCAATGGCCTTGCTGCCGCCGCCCTGCATTAACTGGTCTTCTTCATTGCGGATTTGCGTGACCAGTTCGGCCATGGCGCGCATATTCTTCTCGAAGCGCGCCGAAGTGGCATCCACGCGGGTTTCAATCACATTGGGATGAAGGCTCGAGGACGACTGCTTCATAGGTCCGCCCGACAGCAAGATGAACTATCCACGATAGACCAGCGGTGGGAGGCGAAGCAAACGCGGTCAGGATAATTACGTGATCCGCTTCTGCTGCGACAGAGCAACACGGCGAGTGGCGACTGAAAGTGAGGGATCCATCCGGCCTGGCTCGCAGATACGGTCTCATCCGATCCCGCACCTCTCTCACGCTGATTGGTAGAGACTCGTGGTACACGATCAAATACTCAGATATCCACAGCCATCCGTACTAGAATGCCGCTAATCTTCACCGCCACTGCGTTCGCACGACCGTAAGTTCCAGCGACACTTAGTCGAACTTCAACCCAGAGGTCTCCATGAGCCCCGAAGCGCAACGAATTGAGTATCCCTACACGTTGAAAATTGAAACCGCAACAGGCCAATCTGTTACTGTCCCTCTTGCCTTTCTGACACGGGAGGAAATCGCAAAATTTTTGCAATCTGACTTTCAACGACTCGCGCAGGAAGCCGGCGTAAAGGGTACTCGTGTCCATGTAGAGCTCGCCGCCACGGCTGACTACGGCAATGTCCTCCAGGATGTCGAGGCGCATCTACGCCGTGCGTCACTAAAGGCTGTCTAGGCTGGAGAACATTGATCAGGATCCGGTCGCTGCGCTTCCAGGATGCGAATGGTTTCCGCGATCGGGTGTTCTGAAACGCAGCTGATCAGGCCCATATCCAAAGCTTGGGCGGCCGTCGGCTTTTCGGCAGCAACAAACATTTTCAGAGCGCGCGATTTGCCGATAAGCCGCGATAGCCGCTGAGTGCCGCCCCAGCCGGTGATCAGACCCAAAGCCGCGCCGCGGTGGCCGAAGATAGCACGCGGATGCGCAATTCGCAGGTGACAGGCCAGCGCCAGATCGAGCCCGCCGCCCATGCAGTAGGCATGAATCGCGGCGCAGACTGGGAATGGAAAATCTTCGATCAGCTGCATCAGCCTCTGTCCGAGCTTCGCGAATTCATATGCTTCCGGACCGTTCAGTTCCGCGATTTCGTTAAGATCGGCGCCGGCCGAAAAGAAATGGTCATTTCCTGTGATGATGAGGGGCCGCGGTTGCTCTGCGAGTTCAATGATTTGATCGGTAAGGGCTAGAACGCAGGCACGCGTCAGGCGGTTAGTACCGTCCTCAGAGATGAGGCGCAGCAGGGTGGCTACAGCGCGGTCTTCGAGTTCAAAGAACGGAGAAGCCGATGTCATGAGCGGTTGTGAAGCGGCGCGGCCTCACCTGTAGGAAACTTGCTTCGGCGCACCTGAAGGCGCCCCCTTTAAAAACATGGCCGAATTTACTTGGCAGTGCTTACGCCGCGCGGTTTCACGTGGTCACGGATGAACTGGACGATCTGCTCCATCGGCGTACCTGGCTGGAAGACCCCGCCCACACCGGCTTTCTTCAGTAGCTCGATGTCCTGATCGGGAATGATGCCGCCAACCAGCACCAGCACATCTTCCATGTGGTTCTGTTTGAGCAGGTCCATTACGCGCGGCACAATGGCATTATGTGCGCCTGAAAGAATTGAAAGGCCGATAACGTCGACGTCTTCCTGTAGTGAAGCGTTGACGATCATTTCCGGAGTTTGGCGGAGACCGGTGTAGATCACTTCCATGCCGGCGTCCCGCAACGCGCGCGCGATCACCTTGGCGCCGCGATCATGCCCGTCGAGGCCGGGCTTGGCTACCAATACTCGTATTTTTGTTTGGTCAGCCACGAGAACCGACTATTTAACCACAAAGGAGAGGACCGGTCACGGACCGGCCGCCGGCAGACTGCCTCCCTTCGCTCGGGGAGACAGGCGGAGATAACTGGTCGCCTGAGCGTCGATCGTCGACCGGGCGACACGGCGAATCAAGGACTGGAAGCAATCAGGAACCGGTGGCTTTCGTTGTTCGAGATCTCCCGTTAGGTCTCACATTCTTCGACCCCGCGATCTTGTCTGGAATGACGGCAGGCACGTCTACACTGCGCCAGAGATACCAGCAGGCGGCGGTGCGATAGGGCCGCCATTTCTCGGCGAGTTTCAGAATGTCTTTTGGCTTGGGAGTCTTCCTTTTGCGATAGAGCTTGCGGATAGCATTGTTTAGTCCAAGATCGGCGGTTGGCATGACGTCAGGGCGGCCGAGCGCGAACATGAGGAACATCTGCGCAGACCACGTCCCAACGCCTTTGACCCGCGTTAGATGCTCGATAACGTCGTCATCCGACATATTGGGCATGCGTTCGAAATCGACCTCGCGCGAAAGCGCCTTCTCAGCCAGATCGCGGATATAGCTGATCTTCTGCCGCGAAAGGCCGCAGGCGCGCATCTGCTCTTCAGAAAGCGACAATACCGATTCCGGCGTGACCGCGAATCCGCCGTAAAGAGAGCGCGGCGTATTCTCACCACCAACGGCCTTTTCGCACGCGGCCTGAAGCCGCTGAAAGATGGTCTTTGCCGCGGCACCTGCCAGTTGCTGGAAGACGATGGCACGCGCCATGGCTTCGTATGTCGCCGGACGCCGGTCCATGCGCAAAGGCCCGACCTGCTCAATGATGGCGGCCATGATAGGGTCGCACTTTTTCAAATGTCGAACTACATGTCTCATCGTGATAAGTTTATCTATGGCCACGCCCCGCAGCCTAGCCCCAATATCAAAGCCAAATCCGGTCACGTTTCTGCTTGCGTTCGCCGCGATTTACCTCGTTTGGGGCTCGACCTTTCTTGCCATCCGCTTCGCCGTAAAGACGCTCCCCCCACTTGTGATGATGGGAACTCGTCACCTGATCGGCGGCGGCATTCTGCTCGGCTGGATGCTCAGACGCAAGGACGCCCGTCCGGAGCCTCGGTTATGGCTCGCCGCTATTTTTTCTGGGGCTTTCTGCTTTCTTGGATGTCATGGATTATTGGCTTGGGCCGAACTGCGGGTGCCTTCCGGTCTCGCAGCGCTGCTTGCGGCCACGCTGCCCATCTGGATGGTTTTGCTGGCGCGAGCTCGTGGACACGAAAACGAACTCACGCCCAAGGTGCTGGTGGGAATCGCACTGGGATTATCTGGCGTCGCGATTCTGGTGCCCTTTAGTGTTCGTGGAAGCGGGCGCGCTGAATTTGTCAGTGCCATGGCAATCGTAGCCGGCGAAGTTCTCTGGGCGGTGGGAGCCATCTATTCGCGCGGGGTGAAGACCCGGACTCCTCTAACGAGCTTTGCCGCAATGCAGATGGTCGCGGGAGGCGCGATGCTTTTCGCCCTCGGCCTTCTGTTTGGAGAAGGATCGCGCGTACACCTGGCTGACTTCACGCCCCTGGCTGTGGTCTCACTATTGTTCCTAATCTTCTTCGGATCCTTACTTACATTTACCGCGTACACATGGCTGTTGCAGGTCAGCTCCCCAGCGGTGGTTTCAACGCACTCGTATGTCAATCCTGTGGTGGCGGTTTTTCTTGGATGGACACTAGCGGGGGAAAAGGTGACCGCCCGAACCATGTTGGGCGCTGGAATCATCCTCGCCAGCGTGGCGTTGACCAGCATTCGCCCGAAACGCGAATTGCCAAGCGAGGAGCTTGCAACCGAAGCCGCGTCTTAGCGACGGTGATTCGCGAGCGGGCGCGCGCCGCTAAGAGAATGCTTAGGTCGGAAGCGCAGCCTTTTTCGTAAGAACCACATGGCAACCGAAACCCCAACCCAGCCCACAATTCCGATCAGGAAAACAAGCAAGAGGTGCAGCCGCGGCAGCAGTCCCCAAAAGGTAGCAGCGAACGTGATCAGGCCAATGCACCCAAGTGCTGTGCCCGCCGCTTCCAGGGCCGCGCATTGCCGCCCCCGCCTTACGCCTGATAATCCATGCTTGTGCTTGCGCTCATTCTCGCGCTTTTCCGCCAAGGTTGCGGTCGCGGGAAAGATAGCCGGAAAAGCCAGAAAGAGTCCGCCGAGCACCGGGCCCCATTCTTTCGCAATGAAGCCTGCGACGGCGGTGATCAGGCCGCCAAGAGCGAAACGGACGGCGTATTCGTGCCACTTCGTTTTTCGAATAACCGACCAGTCCGTCTGAATCAACATTGTTCTACCTGAGAAACATCGCCCAGCCAAGGAACGCAATTCCGAACCATACAGGCATGGCAAACACTGTGGCTTTCAGAGCAGAGGTCCGGCCGTGAGCCAACAAGCGGCTCACCACCTTCGCATACACGAAAAGAGCGATCGCACCGACGACCATGGAACGGGATTCCTGAGCGGAGAACAGCGTTCCTTCTTTAGCGATTGTCAGGCCAAGCGTGGCTAGGGCGACGGATGGAGCAGCCCCAAACAGTCCACCAAAGCTCTTCGGTTTGAACAAGTCGCCGATGACGGCAAAGCAGGAAACGATGAAGCCGCCGATAAGGAATCGCCAGACCAGATCTATGATGGCATCACCCCTTGGATTTCTTAATCTTCGATTTCTTTATGAGCTTAGCCGCCTCTTTCCACTGGCACATTCTGAGGATCTTGAACGATTTGCCTTCAACACGGTTGTACTGGATGAAGAATGCTTCAATCTCTTTCAGCAGTGGTTTGGGCAACTCGTCAATGTCGTGGATGTTGGAGAAGCTCGAGTCGTTGATTTCAGCCGCGATCAGGCGATCGTTGCGCTCGGTCTTGCCGTCTTCCGTCTGCTCAGCCTCGATCGCGCCGATCAGTTGACACTCAATGAGACAGCCGGTAAACGCCGGCGCATCCATCAACACCAGGACGTCCAGCGGATCGCCGTCATCGGCTTTGGTCTCTGGAACGAATCCGAAGTTATAGGGAAACACCATCCCGGCCGGGAGAACTTTTTTCAGGCGGTATCCACCGAACTTCTCGTCCCAGGCGTACTTATTCCGGCTGCCGCTGGGAGTCTCGATTACGGCCGTAAGCTTCTGCCGCTGCTTGTTTTTCTGATCCTTCTTACCCACAGCAGTACGATGAGTACCCGTTTCACGGTAGTTGCCAACGCTGCAGGTGCATAAATCACAAGTACTTTACAATATAAAGTACGTGATGTACTCTCGTTCGCCATGAAGGTGAAGCTGATTCTGCCCGCGCTGACGGAAGCCACCAGCCCGCTGTTTCGTCCGATCAAGTACTCTCTGTTCCCTCCCCTGGGACTTGCCACACTGGCAGCCTATCTGGATGCAAACGATGAAGTGATACTGGTAGACGAGCACGTAGAAAAACTCTCGCTGGACGATGCCCCTGACCTGGTTGTCATCCAGGCATATATCACCTCGGCGTTTCGCGCTTATCGCATTGCCGATCACTATCGCCGTCAGGGAACGTTCGTGGTGCTAGGCGGACTGCACGTCACGTCGTTGCCCGAGGAAGCTGCTCAACACGCTGATGCGATCTTCCTTGGCCCCGGCGAAGATACCTGGCCAGAATTTCTACATGATTTCCGCACTGGCTGTCCGCAGCGACGATACCAATCGCACACGCGTTCCTTGATTGGTCTTCCGCCGATCCGGCGAGATCTGATCAAACGCCACCTTTACCTGGTTCCGAACTCGATTGTCGTTTCACGCGGATGCCCGCACGTTTGCGATTTCTAGGCGCAAAAGGGCCGGCCCCAGTTGCCCACGACTTATGGAGCTGTCACAAAACTCCTGTCGTCCGGTGAACGGGGTTGGGGACAAATCGAAACATTCTGATTCCTTGAGGACTGAAGTCCTCTGGGAATGTCATAAAAAAGAACTTCGGTCAGCACAGCTAAAGCTGCGCCCCTTCAAAACATCTGCCAGTCGCGTTTTTCTGCAGGCAGTAGAAACGCGCTCTCAAGTTAGTACGCTGAGAGATTAGCGTCTTAGTAACCGAGAGAGGCACGGTTGGGGGCACCATCGTCGCGAAGAACCTGGTAATCGCTGATTGAAGTCGCGAAGGGTGCGCAGCCAGGAATGGGGCTGTCTTCCCTCATGGCAACACGCATAGGTTCTGGGCAACGGCGACGAATGAGTGAGACTTCTTCTCCGGCGAAAACAGGTGAGAGGCGCAGTACCAACTCATAAACCGGGCCGTTGGGAGCGCCGGCCAATCCTTCAGCGCCATAGGAACTGGCAGCGAAGTAGCTGAATCGAGCTCTAAAACCCCTATGGTGGCCGATTGCGTCGGAGATACAGCCGGTAACACGGGCAGTGTCGTCTTCGCGTCCATTGGAGGTTCCGCAGTTTACCGCGTCGGGGCCAGCGATGCGCCGCGCCTCATGATCCAGCGGATCACCCAGGATTCGCCAGACGCGCAAGCGGACCTGGCTTTTCCATTGTGGATAACTCCAAGTGACCGGTCCGTAATACCACCAGCCGAGGGCGGCGAAGAGCAGGCCGAAGGCAACCGCAATGACGGCGAATCTGACGGACCGACGCATCCCTTTATTAGACACCGGCAGAGCGGCAGGCGTTCTGCCGGCATCTGTTTTTATTCTGAAATTTATGTGCTCTGCATCGCGGATTCAGCCCGGCGCTTCATCTCCTCTGGCGAAACCTCTTCCACGTGGGTGGCGATGGTCCACTTGTGCCCGAAGGGATCGACGAGGTTGCCGGAGCGATCTCCATAGAACTGGTCTTTCACCTCGCGCTCGACTGTGCCGCCTGCAATGACGGCACGCCGGAACACATGGTCAACATCTTTCACATATAGCAGGATGCCAACGGATGATCCGCCCAGCGACTGAGGACCGCGAATGTTCATCTCCGGATGTTCGTCGGCCAGCATGATGTGCGAGTCGTCGATCTGCAACTCGGCATGGCTGATGCGGCCACGGTCCTCGAAGCGCATGAGTTCTTTCGCGCCGAATGCGTTGACGTAGTAGTCGATGGCTTTGGCGGCGCCTTTCACAATCAGATAAGCGGTGATTGCGTGATATCCCGCAGGAATGTAGCTGGGCTTGTTGGTCATGTCATCCTCCGAATCAGAATTGATTCGCCACGCAGCCATTCTTGCGCGACTGGGGAAGCCGGTATTGTAAAAATCCGAACTAATCTTCGAAGATGGGGACGTGGTTAGCGTGTACCGTACGCAACTTCATGTAGGTGCTGGGACTCAGTCCCGAGAAGTCGCGGAAGTCGTGAATGAAGTGCGCCTGATCGTAGTAGCCGCAACCGAGGGCAACCTCAGCCCAGTCGATATCGTGCTCGGAGGGAAGCGACTGAACCACATTCTGAAAGCGCTGCACACGGCTGAACAGCTTAGGCGTGACTCCAACCTGCTGGTTGAAGAGGTCGGTCAATCGGCGAGTGCTGAGCCCGATCTCGGAGGAAAGGTCGGCGATCGCGGTCGACCCGGAACCCAGACGCGCCAAAGCGTAGTTCACGGCTCTGTGCTGTTCCAGAGGTCGGTAAATCTGCTCTAAGAGAACTTGCTCGAAACGCCGCAGCTTGGCTTCGGGCGTCGACTCTTCCAGGAGGCGGTCACGAAGACGGATTGCTGCCCGTCCCCAAAGAACGTCCAAGGATATATGTTGGTTGTGAAATTCGCTGAACGGAGCTTTGAAAAACGGAAAAGCGCCGCCTGGTTTGAAGTGCGCACCGGCTACACAGTCCTGCTCGGCAGTATCAATGACGAAGAACCGGGAATGCGGACCGCAGATGGCTGATCCGGAGAGCTTCTCTGTCGGGCTGAGACTATACCGATCGTAGATGCGCATCTCATCTTCACGCAGATTGATAACAAGCTCGGACGATCCCTGCGGGAGCAGCCGTTCTTTTTTGTGTGATCTGCCTGCTTCGCCTTCGTAATACCAGAACAGTTCCACGAAGTGGGACAACGGCGGCGACGGCCGGTAGCGCAGGTACGGCATACGGATATGAGATCACAATGGGATGTGATGCTCAAGCAAGAGGACTGTGCGAGATTTGCATTTTGAAGCTTTCGGCTGAAAGTGTATGAGGAAGTTAGTCATCCTCGCAAACATCTGGATGGTGGTCAGCAGTGGAATCGCACGGATGGTAGTTGCCCTAGTATTGGCAATAACTACGAAGCGGATATACCAACGGCGTGCTTTGCGCTCTAATTTCCACTCTTCAATCTGAATTTTCTCTTCGTACTTCTGATTTTACGTAATACTCGTCTCTTCGTAGGTCCCGTACACTTCACGCAGAGCGTCGCAGATTTCGCCCACCGTGGCATATGCGCGCACAGCTTCGATGATGTACGGCATGGTGTTCGCTTCAGAAATGGTTCCGTCGGACTTGACCCTGGGCTGTTGGGCTGCAGCTTTTTTCAGCGCATCCAGACGTCGGCGAACCTCGTCGTTCGAACGCCGCTCGCGCAATCGCTTCAGCTTTGCGGACTGCGCGTGTGCCACTTCGTCTCCTATGTACAGGATCTCCGGTGCGGGCTCTTCGACAGTGAATTCGTTTGCGCCAACAATAACTTTCTCGCGCGCTTCGGCGGCACGTTGAAATTGATAACTGGCTTCTGCGATCTCTTTCTGCGGATACCCGCGCTCGATGGCCTTCACCATTCCGCCCATTGCATCGAGTTTCTGGAAGTAATCGAAGGCGCCCTTTTGCATGTCGAGCGTCTGTCGCTCGACAAAGTAGGAACCGGCCAGTGGATCAACGGTATTTGCTACGCCCGTTTCGTAAGCGATGATCTGTTGCGTACGCAATGCGATGCGCGCTGCCTGCTCCGTCGGAAGCGCGAGGGCTTCGTCATAGGAATCGGTGTGCAACGACTGAGTTCCGCCGAGAACCGCCGCTAACGCCTGCAATGCGACCCGGGCGATGTTGTTCATCGGCTGTTGAGCAGTAAGGGAAACACCCGCGGTCTGGGTGTGAAAGCGCAAAAGCCAGGTGCGCTGATTCTTTGCCTTGAAGCGCTCGGTCATCAGGCGATACCAAATTGTCCGCGCCGCACGATACTTCGCGATCTCTTCAAAAAAGTCGTTATGGGCATTGAAGAAGAAGCTTAGGCGCGGGCCGAACTCGTCGACATCAAGGCCTCGTTTCAGTGCCCATTCGACGTATTCCACTCCATCGTAAATGGTGAATGCGAGTTCCTGCAGCGCGGTAGAACCGGCTTCACGGATATGGTATCCGCTGATGGAAACGGTGTTGAAGCGCGGCGTGAATTTCGATCCGAATTCGAAGGTGTCGATGACGAGCCGCATCGAGGGTGCCGGCGGATAGATGTACTCCTTCTGCGCGATGTATTCCTTGAGGATGTCGTTTTGAATGGTGCCCGAAATCTGCTTCCAATCGGCGCCCTGTTTTTCTGCGACCACCAGGTACATCGCCCAGAGCACGCTGGCCGGCGAATTGATCGTCATGGAGGTGGTTACGTTCCGCAGATCGATTCCGTTGAAGAGGATTTCCATGTCTTCGAGCGAGTCAATGGCAACTCCGCATTTGCCGACCTCGCCTTCGCTGAAGGGATGATCGCTGTCGTAGCCCATCAAAGTGGGCAAGTCGAAGGCGACACTAAGACCGCTGCCGCCATGTTCGAGCAGGTACTTGTAACGTTGATTGGTCTCCTCCGGGGAGGCGAAGCCGGAGAATTGGCGCATAGTGAATAGCTTGCCGCGGTAGCCGCTGGCGTGAATGCCGCGCGTGAATGGCGGCTGACCGGGATAGCCGAGATACTTGTCATAGCTCCAGTCGGAGGGAAGATCGGCGAGCGTGTACAAACGGCGAATCGGTACGTTCGAAATGGTACTGAAACGGGCATTGCCGTTCTCGTCCAGGTTTGTGCCAGTAGGAGCTCCGATCGGCTTCTCAGGAGATTTTTCGAGCAAGGGTTCCAGGGTCTTTTCGGCCCACTGCTTTTCCGATTCGGTCGGACTTCGGCCTTCAAAGACGTCCTGAATCGGACGTGTGGTCAGCTGTTTTCCATTACTCGGATTTTTGGGTGACATAAGTGCGGTTTATAGCTGCGATATTAGAAGATGCCGAATCGGAGGGCAACAGCGGCGACTTTTGCGAGTAACACACAGAGGTTCGTCAAGCGTTCCACATTTACAGGAACTGATGGAAAGTTACTGAACGCGTGCAGCTTGCAACAAAACAACACACTGCTGTGGAGTGCGCTAGCAACAATGTGCAGGAGTGTGCAATTCTTTTCACCTGATCAGTTTCGATGCCACCGGAGCCCGAAGCCAACTCATCAAAGAATAACGCCTTGCACGAAATGCAGCTTTGGTCTTAGAACTGCATCTAAGTGGTATTTACTAGGTAGGCTCCTGGGGTGAACTGTGGCAGAGAATCTCAGCGGTCCCAAACTTCCCCGTCGTGCAGGATTCACGCGCGATGGATTGATCGTAATCCTGGTTTTCTCGTCGATCATCGTTGCTGGCCTAAGTTTCCAGCAGGGACGTACGATCGATTCGCAACGCACGATGATCAAGACGCTGTTTCTGGACAGCAAGGAACTTAGCGCTCTCAAGATGCGGGATCTGCAACAACAGCACGCCGCAAACCAGAACAATCCCCAGAACCAGGTTCAGTCGCGATCGAAGGATACTTGCGCCACCAAGGACAAAGCGGGCAATTGCGTGACTGCTGCTCCGCAAGCGGTGGCGCCGAGCAAACCTGGTGCGGAAAAGAATCAGCTCCCCGAGAAGTCTGACGACGACAGCAGCCTTCCTAACCCGCAACGCCTCCTGCACTCGATTTAGTTGAATGCGGCCGCCTATGGTGAGGGCGGCCGCAGTTCGACTACGCCAGACTGAAGAGGAGCACTTCGGCGTCCTCATCACCTGGCAGTCCGATAATGTTAAGCTGCTTCTCGTTGCTGATAGCAGCGCCATCCCCGTGCTTCAGCTTGTTTCCATTCAGGTTTACAGTGCCGCGAGCCACTTGCAGCCACGCGTAGCGATCCGACTGCAGGGTATGGTGCACCGCCTTGCCGGCTTCCAGAACCGAGGTGTACAACTCCGCGTCCTGGTGGATCGCTACGGCGCCGTCGCGTCCGTCAGGTGAAGCAAGCAGACGCAAGCGGTTGAGCTTCTCCTCGCGGGCGAAGTTCTTCTGCTCGTAGCTGGGCGTAATGCCGCGGGTTTCCGGCAAAAGCCATATCTGTAGTAGATGAACCGGTTCATCCTTCGAATGGTTGAATTCACTATGCAACACCCCAGTACCGGCGCTCATACGCTGGACGTCGCCGGGCAGAATGGTGGAGCCGTTCCCCATGCTGTCTTTGTGGGAGAGACCCCCTTCGAGGACATAGGTAACGATCTCCATGTCGCGATGGGGATGCGTACCAAAGCCATGGCCGGGTTGAACCCAGTCCTCGTTGATTACGCGCAGAGCGCGAAATCCCATATGCTCAGGATCGTAGTAATCCGCGAAAGAAAAAGTGTGATAGGTATTCAACCAACCGTGGTCAAAGTGTCCACGCTGGCCTGCCGGCCGTACTGTGATCATGTCCCCAACTCCCTTCTACAGGGGAATTAGATGCTTTAACGTTAAAATAGTTTCAGAGGCAAGTTCTTCAGTTCTTGGTGTTTCAGTTCTTTTGGGCTCTGCTGTACCTGGGTTTTCCCTGGTCGATTACCCATTCCTGCAAACCTCGTCCTAATTTGCGGCAAAGGGCAGCGAGCCGCTCCTGTTCGTCCGCACTGAGTCGGGCGAGCAGTCGAGTGATGCAGGCTGCGTGCATGGGGAAGAGCTCGGCGATGAGGCGGGAGCCTTTATCTGTAAGGCTGAGACTCACAAAACGGCGATCGTGCTGACCTGGAACCCGCTTCACAAGTCCGCGCTTCTCTAAATTGCGGACTACCATGGTCAGATTGCCGCCGGTTTTCAGGATTTTTCGGGCAACTTCCGAGAGGACCATCGGACCGATGTGATACAGGGCCTCCATCACGGCAAACTGGCTGGCGGTGAGGTCCCACTGGGAGAGATCGCGGGTGGCTAATGCGTGAACCGTGTCACTGGCGCGGAGCAGTTTGACATAAGCGGAGAGGGCACGGCGTTCGGCTTTCGACGACGAAGAGCGGCGGAGCACCAGAGGATGATACTTCAATGTTGAAGCACAGGCAGCATGACTGTTGTCCACTCGGGCGAAGGTCGCCCGCGCCGCGAAGGGCGCTCACGATGTTCTTCAGTAAATAAAAAGGCGCCCCGGAGCAGGGCGCCATCTCCCTTCACAGCACACGCTATAGGAGGAGAACCAGCACTACGTATGAAGACACAGCAGGAGCACTAACTAAGAGACACGCAACAGTTAATCTCGCGACGGAGTCTCCCAGAACGGATTGCTCAATCCCGTCTGGGCATATACGGGTTCCGCGTCGGACAATTTCCGGTCTTCTTTGGATTCCTGCACTACCGAAGCGAATGACAGCGAATGGCAGGAGCAAGGATTCAAAGAAGTGAATTCAGAATGACAGGTCGGACAAACCACCTTGCTTCCTCCTTAGGTAATGAATGCCCTATGGGCTGTGCCTATTAAAGCGCGCAAGGCGACAGAGGGGAAATTCGAATTTTTGATGTTTCGGATCAGAAAAACGCGTCTACGCGTGGGCAGCGGGCCGGGGCGCAGTTTTTTCGGTAAGTGCAGCGACGGCGGCTTTCATCGCTGGGGTCCGATGCTGGATCAGTTCGACGAAAGCGGCCGCTGAACGCGGCAAGCTACGATCGCGGCGGTAAACGAGCCCGAGTTCACGGGTCAATTCCACGTCCTTTAGCGGGACCAGTTTCACCTGCCCGGAGCGCACCTCGTCACGGGCAAAGCTGGTACTGATGAGCGAGACGCCCAATCCGGCGGTTACAAAGCTCTTGATCATGCCAACGCTCGGGAGTTCCATACGCACCTGAAGCTGGGTGTTGTAGGGACGGAAGAGCTTGTCGAGGATCTGGCGCGTGTAGCCCGTTTTGGGAAAGATAAGTGGCTGCTCTGCCACCTGGCTGATAGCGACAGTTGGAAGCTTTGCAAGAGGACTGTTGGCATCCACCATCAGCATAAGCTTGTCTTTGAAAATGGACCGCACTTTCAGACTGCTGGACTTTACGGGGAGCGTAACAATGCCAACGTCGATTGAGCCGTCTTCAACCCGCTCCAGAATCTTGCGGCTGAAGTTGCGGTATATGCTGATCTGGACTGCCGGGTAGAGGCGCAGATATTCGGCGAAGACATCAGGGAGCACGTAGAGGCAGGTGGCCTCATTGGCGCCAATGGCGAGCACACCGCGGGGAGTGTTTCCCTGATCGGCGACCGCCCGTTGCGATTCACGACGTAACGTGAGCAGGCGTTGCGCGTATTCAAAAAAGACTTCGCCAGCGGGGGTGAGCCTGACTACCTTGCCGCTGCGATCGAGTAACTTCTCGCCATACTCGTCCTCGAGCTGGCGGATCTGCGCGCTAACCGCCGATTGAGAACGAAAAACCTTCTGTCCGGCACGCGAGAAACTTCCCAGTTTGGCAACTTCGATAAACGTCGTTAACTGGTCAAAGTCCATGTTGGCTTGCTGAACACTATAAAGTATCCGTTCCGTTGAACCAATAATAGATGTGACAAGGCGATTATTTCGGGGCTCACTCCCAGAGGTGATAATGCTCGGGAGAGTCGCCTATGAAATTACACCTGCTGCTGGCTGCGCTCTGTCTTTTCACCTCGCTGGCAATACCCCAACAACCTTCCGCGACGCCGCACCCGCGGATAGGGCTGGTTCTGGAGGGCGGAGGCGCGCTGGGAATCGCGCACATCGGCGTGATTCGCTGGCTGGAGGAGAACCATATTCCCGTGCGATATCTGGCCGGGACGAGCATGGGCGCGCTGGTTGGCGGACTCTATGCTACTGGGAACGATCCGGCACAACTGCAACAGATCGTGAACAGCATCGACTGGGACGCTGTGCTGAGCGATCAGATCCCCTACCAGGATCTTGCCTATCGGCGGAAGCAGGATTATCGGGATTATCCCAACGCGCTCGAATTAGGCCTGCAAAGCGGCTTGCGCCTGCCCTCCGGATTCAATTCCGGCTACCAAGTCGGGCTGATTCTCGATCGGTACATGCTTCCGTATTCGGACATCAAGAATTTCGATCAATTGCCGATACCGTTCCGCTGCGTGGCTGTCGATCTGGTGTCGCGGCAGAAGTACGTTTTTGACAGTGGACCGGTCGCGCAGGCGATGCGCGCCTCGATGTCACTGCCGGCGTTTTTCAGCCCAGTATCGGACCGTCAGCACATTTACGTAGATGGAGGGCTCCTGGACAATTTGCCCGTCGACGTGGGGCGCGCGATGGGCGCTGACCTCGTTCTCGCCGTACATCTGCAGACGAAACCGCTTTCGCCAGGGGCAACGCTTTCATCGTTTGGTGTAATGTCTGAGTCGGTCTCCGTGGTGGTAGCCGCAAATGAATTGGCGAGCATGCAGAAAGCGGATTTGCTGGTTTCGGTTGACGTTTCCGATTTCAGTTCGACCGATTACCAGGATGTGAATAAGCTCATTGCGCGCGGCTACGAGGCTGCCAAAGAAAAAGCCAGCATCCTTCGACAGTTCAGCGTCGACGATGCGACATGGAATCAGTACGTAGCGGAGCGCAATTCGCGCCGGATCAATGTCGTCCAGCAGCCAGAGTTCGTTGCCGTTCAGGGCGCTACGCCAGATGCCACGAAGATGATACAGCGGGACTTGAAGAAGCTTACCGGCAGACCGCTTGACTACACGAAACTCAACCAGGACCTGACCCGAATTGTCGGCACAGGCAGATTTTCGACGCTGGATTACAGTCTCGCCCAACAGCAGGGGCAAACGGGACTGCTGATTAGTGCAGCGCAGAAACAATCGCCCATTCTGATTAATCCGCTGATCGCAATTGATGGATCTGAGATTCAGAATGTCCGGTTTGCGCTTGGCGCCCGTCTCACCAAGTTTGGGACAGGAGAGAGCGAGTCGGAATGGCGAACGGATCTTGCGTTTGGGTCCGAGTACGGCCTCTCGACGGACTACTTCCGTCCATTCCGATCGGTTCCCGGCTGGTTCATCGACCCTGGCATTATCGCGAACACCTCACCATTCGACGTTTATTACCGGAATACTCAGATTGCGGCTTATCGCATGCAGAAGGTATCCGGCTATTTCGACGCTGGTTATATGTTCGGCCGGAGCAGTGAGCTTCGGTTTGGATATGAGCTGGGCTATCTGACGTTGAAGCAGCAAGTGGGCTCACCCGTACTGGGCAATCTCGGCGACCGGTTGGGTGAGAGTTCTGTTTCGTATCATCTCGATCTAGTCGATGATCCGGTCGTACCTCACGAAGGGGAGACGATCGACTCGCACTTCAGTTGGTTCGATACTTACCTCGGAGTTCCGAGCGCATTTCCTTCCGCCGAAATCCGCGGCGCGCGCTACCAGCCGGTGAGCAGTCTAGGGACGGTGTTCACTACATTTTCAGGCGGCACTGATTTTGGCTACACACAATCCGGTCTGCCTTCCTTCAGCTTAGGTGATCCGCTGAGGCTCGCCGCTTATGGCCGCAACGAACTGCTTACCAACCAGTATGCTCTGATTCAAGCTGGGTACCTGGAACAAATCGTGAAGTTCCCAGCCATTCTTGGCAAAGGAATCTACGCTTACGGCGAAGTGGAAGGAGGCCGCGTTTATAACCAGCGAAACGAATCGCAATGGCCGGCGGATGGAGTACTTGGGATGATCGTTCAAACCGCGTTTGGGCCGGTAATTGCCGGCGGAAGTTACGGAACCACGGGACACAAGAAGTTCTTTTTCCAGGTTGGCCGGGTATTCTGAGATCAGAAGCGGAACTCGGCGAGGCCATCCCAGACCAACTGCACGGCGACGGCGAGGATCAGGAATCCGAAAATACGGTTGATGGAACCGACCGCATTCGGGCCCAGCCACTGAACTAAAGGTCCGCCGAGTCGCAAGAAGAGATAGACAACCAAACCGAGCACGGCGATTCCTACGATCATTCCAATGTAAGCCATGAAATTCGTGCTGTTCGCGGCCAGTCCCATTACCACGCCAATTGAACCTGGTCCGGCGAGGATTGGCATTGCCATCGGCGTAAACGAAATGTCTTCCTTGGTAGCTGCCTCATCACCTTCCGCAGGAGTAATTCTGCTTTTGCTCGTGACCATGCCCCAGGCCGTATTCGCAACGATGAGGCCGCCGGCGATACGCAATACGGGTAAGCTAATCCCAAAGAAGTTCAGCACGAATCGTCCGACGAGAAGAAAGAAAACCAGGATGGTGATGACCGAGATGGCGACCTTGATTTCTGTCTTACGGCGCTCCGCGTTTTCGTAGGGTGAGGTGAGCGCAAAGAAAATTGGCACTGCACCGAACGGATTTACGATAGGAAAAAGAGCGAGAAAAGTGCCGATGGCTGCCTCAGGAAGGCTGCGCAACAGAAGATGTTGGATCGGCACGATTCTCCCTTCTCTGCAACCGCAAGTCCATTCAGCTTGTTTTCGCAGGAACGACCTGCAGGTTGTTGGTCACGGCAAAGATTCCCGGCACTGAGTTGGCACGCACCCCGGCGAGCTTCTTATCGGCCTCGTTATCGACGACGCCTTCCAGAATGACGCGCCCGCCCTTGACAATAATTCGAATCGGCTTGATGACGGGCAAGTCATACTTCTGTAAGGAAGGAAAGCCGTAGATCGCACGATAGAGTCTGCGACGCAGTTGGGAATCCATCGAAGAAGGCGGCAACACCTCGATGTCGTTCTTTACCTGCTCAACGCCTTCGATTTTTTTGACGACGTTGCCTGCATCGGACTTCAACGCGGGATTAGTGACGTATCCGATGAGAATGACGTTGTATCCGTCCACTCTGTATTTGATGTCGTCGAAAACGTCGTAATAAGGCAGCATGAGCAGCTCGTGGCGGACTTCTCGCGCAATGCGGTCAGAAGTTTGCGCCGAGTGCAGTTGTTGTGCAAGTGATGCCACCGTCAAGTACAAAGCAAGGCCAAGCAGACTGATGAATTTCATCATCATCCTCCCTCACACTACGGCAACAAAGGATACCCGAAGCAGTCACTAGTCGTGAACTGGCCGGAGGAAAGAAGGTGAAGACGCTAAGGAGTGGGTGGTTGCTGGCTTTTGTCTTTCTTATGGAAGACTTTGCGGTCGATGTCAGGCCAAAACTCGGACATCAAGCCGCCCACGCTCCCATAGAGGAGAGAAATGGCGCTGCGGCTCATGGTCAGGCCGAAGCCGCGATCACTTGGCGGATAGTAGGAGTTCGAGATCGCCCCCGCGGTAAAGGCACCGAGGATGTTGGGAAAATTGGTGCGACTGGTGCCTTTATCGCTATGGCAGACGAACTCCTGGGCCAGCGAATACCCGACACGACGTTTGATGCTGCCCTGCCCTGCGCGGAAATAACGGGGGTCGTCTTTGAAGACGATAGGATAAAGGAAGTTGGCGAAGAATCCGCTAGAGGTGTTGTCGGCCAGGGCCGCGCCATACCGTTTGAAGTATCCGGAGGCGCCCTGCCCGTATTCCCGGAACTCGTCCTCTCCCTGACTGATTCCCGCTTGAATTCCAATCGCGGTCCAATTAAACGGGTCGGCAGTACCTTTCACAAACAAATGCAGCTTTTCACCGGGTGTCAACGGCGGCGCGTGGTGACGGCTGGTCGTGCCAAAGTCCGGCACGACGCCGAGAATTCTCTGCGATTGCTCTTTACGTTCGATTTCCAGTTCTTCTTTGCTTTTTTGAGTACGGCGTTTTTGCGGACTCATTCCGGAGGATTGATGCTCGCTCGCGTCGGTGGCGGTGCCGCTGGGGGCAGACGGCTGCGATGTGGCAGTGGTCTGGCCGCTAATCTGCACTCCTGAAACAGCAAAAAACATGCCGAACACGAGCAGAAACTTCCGTCCGTACATTCAGTCACTATAAGTGGCAGCTTTTCGCCGAATCCAGCGACACCACACCTTCTTTACGATTCTTTACACGACAAGCGCAGATGTCCGCCGATTGACCATGGAGCTGGACGCTGCCAGTACGGAGGGGGTTACGTCCTTTTCGTCACGTTTTGTAAGAATCATCACCATCATGCTGGCCAGGAACTGTACGGTGGCAACATCGTGATCGTCAAACGCGCATGGCTGGGTTGAAAGGACTTCAAGAATACCGAGCACCTGCTGCAGGTGCACAAGCGGAGCAACTACGAGCGATTGAATACCGAGCGAGCGGCAAGCCTGGAGATCGACATACGGATCGCCCGTAACCCGATCGCAGCGATACGCTTTTCCGGTACGCACGCTCAGTCCCGATAAGCCACGCTGGGTGCTCACGGGCGCTCCTAACTCCGGAACACCAGATCCCATGCTGGCATGGCATTGCAGACGACCATCATTCACAAGCGCCAGTGCCGAACCCGACGCGTCTGTAAGTCCGATAGCGCGATCGAGCACGAGTCGTATCGGCGAGTCGAGATGAACCAGGGAACCATTGACAACGCGATAGTCAGGCGAATGCTCCGACCGGACGGGAATTTTTCCGGGGGCGCTCTCCGCGGAACGCGCAACCAAACGGGGCCCAGGGTTCGCCGGAGCTTCCACTGGAGTCGCCGGTTTCCGTCCCAGAGCATTGGGGCCGAGCAGTTCTGCAACAACGCTTCGCATCTTTTCGTCGGTTATGACGGTTGCAGTATCGTGCGCGAGGAGAGAGCCGCCCATGAGGCGTCCAAGATTCAAGATCGCCTGGCTGCCGCAAGCAAGACAATTCGTGGTGCTGTTATAGCTGATAAGTTCGCACTGTACACAGAAAACAGAATGACTCAACTGCAAGAATGTTACTTCTGATGTATGACGGAAACCCATTCCTTACCTACCTGGGAATACCTGTGGCGTTCAAACAAATTTGGGAATGCTTCTGGGTAGAAACAAATTAATTGCTCACCCTCATACACAGCAGTAGCAGCATTGGTTCCAAAAATTCATTTTGTGGAAAATTTCAAAATGGAATCGCAAAACTTTGCGCAACAGAATGTTTTTCGGCTAACGGTGCTGGTGCGAGCCCGGCTGGCGCATGCGGTCGTGCATGGGAATATCGGACGGCCCCAGGCGAATCGAGCCGTCGATCTGATCGAGGTAGGCAAGGAACACAGAAAGGATCTGATAAGTTTCGTAATAGGCGCGCATGTCGAGCGCCTTCACCGTGTCTTCCCGGGAGTGCACGACGTAGAGGAGGTCTGTTCCCTCGCGGCCAAGTGAATGGATGGTAATGCTGGGGATCTTCGCTTTGCGAAATACATCAGTATCTGCGAGACCTTCGTGATCAACCTGCCACGCCCTCAATTGCGGCAGGTGCTCGTTCAACGCTGCGATTTGCAGCGGCTGAACCAGACCGTTGTCCGGCCAGTAACGGGGCATGGTCAGGCCGAGGCTATCAAGGTTGATCATCGCAGTGATGTGCTGTTTCTGGTCATCGGTCAGGTTGCGCATGAATACGCGAGAGCCGCTGGCACCGTGATATTTCCCTCCGAAGGCGACGAATATCAGCGTATGTCGCATGGCAACTGAACCGATGGATTCGGCGAGGATGGGCAGCATTGCGGCGCCACTCCAGTTATCTAGGGCACCCGAACCTCCATGATGATCGTAGTGGGCTCCGATCACGATTGCGTTCGGCCCGCTGCCGCGAATCGTACAGATCACGTTTGGCAGCTCCGAATCAGTAGTCTGCAGCTGCTGGTGGTCTTGCGGGCAACCGGCGTTCGTGAACAATTGCTGCAAGCGCGCAGGACGGTCTTCGTCGCGCAGCGGCACCAAGCCCACTCTTTCCTGAACAATATGCAACCCCAATTGCAGGAACACAATGCGGTTGGCGGCTGCAACGGCCACTACGCTGAACAGAAGAATCAACAAGGCGATGAGGATGCGGCGAGTCACTGGGTCTCTCTGAGATAGCCTGAACAGCCGCAGATCATCTCACAAAAGAGCGTGCCTTTGCAGCGGCGGCAAGGAGAGGGAGTACTGCAGTAAGGTTATCGTCACCTCTTCCGAGTTTGGGAGAGAACTTCATGCGTCCGATAAAGCGGACTCGATCAATTCTACCTTTACCGAGGACTTCGTCAGAGGCTACTTTCGAGCGTCCGCTCACACGGACTTGAAATCTTTGTTCCACGTGACCGCTCGAAAAACGAGTTCTCACAAAGGTTCTTTTCCAGCCGGTGCGTGCCCCGTGTCCTCTCCTGTAAGATCTGCGCCTTTATCTTGCGCCCTTCCTTTCCACATGCCGCCTGTTCCGGACCAGTACTGGATCGCGGAATGGATAGTAGCTCCCATGTAAAAGACGGCGGCCAAAGGGAGGCTCAAGGCCCAAGCAGGATTCAGGTGGTAGAACCGGATCATAGGCAGGTACGCAATCAGCATGGCAATGCAGCTGGCGGCGCCGAGCGCACCGGCAATTGCGTGGTGCGAGAAAAGCAATGCGACCGGAAAAAGGTAGACGATTGCGAGGCCAAACAGGGTTCCGATCAGCAACAAGGCTGAGTGGCCGAGCTGATTGAAGGCAGTGCGCGAGATCATTCGGCCGATTTCGGCGATGGATGTGTAGGGACGAATACTCTTCGCAATTTCTGTCGGCGCCAGCCAGAGTTTTCCGCCGGTGGCCTTTACCGCGCGAGCAAGCGAGCAGTCGTCAATGATCTCACCACGAATGGCCTGCAGCCCACCGGCTCTGGTAAGCGCCTCGGGACGAAGCAGCATGCAACCACCCGCAGCGCCAGCAGTTCTCTTGTGCGGATTTGAGATCCATGCGGGCGGGTAGAGCATAAAAAAGAAAAACACGAATGCCGGAATGAGCCAGCGCTCGAACCAAGAGCTAGAGTGCAATTTCACCATGAATGATGTCAGGTCGGAGTTATTGATTTTTGCGAGACCAACCAGCAGGGCAAGACTGTCAGGGTCGTACTCGATATCACCGTCGGTGAGCAGCAAATAGTCCGGATTAAACTCCAGTGCTTTCTCAACACCCTGTTGCTGGGCCCAGACTTTGCCTGACCAGCCGGGAGGAAGAGGCATGCCTCGAAAAACGGTGAGCCGATGTGAATAGCCGAGCGCCGTCGCGGCCTCCATGGCAACGACCGCGGTACCGTCATCACTGCTGTCATCAACCAGGATGAGGTTAACAGTGGCATCGATCTGTTGTTGCAACAGGCTGGTAACGGCGCGAGCGATGACATCCGCTTCGTTGCGCGCAGGAATTACGGTCGCAATTGTCAGGTTCGAATTAACACGAATTGCGGTCGGAGAAGGTAAGCCCCGAATTCGCCAGAAAGCTCCACGCGCAAGTAGAAGGAATGCCCATGCAGCCAGTGAAGTTACACCGCCGATCATGAGCGCAATATGCATACGTTCGAAAGCCGCGAGTAACCCGCGTCGCAGCTCATCCGGTATTGTGCAAACCGGCGGCGATGCCGTTGATCGTAGCGCCGAGAGAGTAGTTCAGCATCTCGGTATCCAAGCCGGCGCGCTTGCGGCGCAAGAGTTCCACCTGGATCAAACTCATGGGATCCACGTATGGATTGCGCAGACGGATGGAGCGCGAGAGGACCGGATTATTCTGCAGCAGTTCGTGCTGCTCGGTAATGTGGAGAATCATTTGCCGGGTACGATGAAATTCTTCCGCCAGCACCGAGAAAACTCGCTCACGTAACGTCTCATCTTTCACCAGCCGGGCATACATGTGGGCAATGCCCATGTCGGCTTTCGCCATTGCGATCTCGACATTGCGAATCAAATCGGAGAGCAATGGAAACTGCTTGAACATGTCGCGCAGGAACGCTTCATTCGCCTTGCTTTTTGAGCAAAAGCGCTCAAGGGCGAATCCCACGCCAAACCAAGCGGGTACGGCGTGACGGCTCTGCATCCATCCGAACACCCAGGGTATGGCGCGCAGATCTTCAAGACGGCGTGTTTTGGTGCGGCGGGGCGGGCGCGATCCGATGCGCGCGTTGTCGAGCTCGTTAACCGGGGTAGCCTGCTCGAAATATTCCATGATGTCCGGATTTTCCGCAATATGCTGCCGGTAAAACGCATACGCGCAACCCGACATCTCCTCCATCGCTGGGCCCCATCGTTCATCACTCCCCGGAGCAGGCCCATTCGGACGCACCATCGCTTCGAGGCATGCCGAAATCATCAGTTCCAGATTCCATTCGGCGAGCACGGGATCGGCATACTTCCAGTTCATCACTTCGCCCTGCTCGGTAATGCGAATCTGCCCGGAGAAGTAGCCGGGGGGCTGCGCGAGGATCGCTGCGTGGGTGGGACCGCCACCGCGTCCGACCGTGCCTCCGCGGCCATGAAACAGGCGCAGTTTTACATTGCACTCTTCGGCAACTCGGTGCAGGTCGCGATGGGCCTTATACAATTCCCACGTGCTGGTAAGCATGCCTCCGTCCTTATTCGAATCGGAATAGCCGAGCATCACTTCCTGCCAGCGTCCCCAGGAATCGAGCGCCGGTTGATACCCGGGCACCGTCCAGATTCGCCGCATTACCCCTGAAGCTGCACGCAGCGATTCGATGGACTCGAATAGCGGGACCGGCATCAGGCCGGGATCGTTTGCGTCTCCCGAAACTCTTACCCCACCCAAAGCCGCAAGCTGGAGGACGGCAAATACATCCTGCTCCGTCTCCGCGCCGCTGATTACGTATTGCCGAATTGATTGAGGCGGATAGGTTTCCTTCAAATGCTTCACGGTGCGCATCGTATCCAGAACTTCGATCGTCGCCGGAGAAAGCGAACTCGCCAGGTCTCCGCGCTCACCTCCAGCCTGAACCGCAGCCGTCAGCTCTTTCAATGCTTGCGCATGCACGCGCGCATGTTGCCTGATATCGAGCGTGTAGAGCCGAAATCCGAAGATGTGCAGCTTGCGTAGCAGCGGGTTAATCAGCATCTCCGCAAGATTCGCCCCGCGGTTTTCACACAGACTTCGGTGTACCAGCAGCAGATCCGCCTCGAACTCTTCTGCATTGCCGTAACCTTCGTTCGCTCGCGCTTTCTGTGTGCTTTGCAAACGCCGAAGCACATATCCCAAAAAACGCCGATACAGTTCGATTTCGGCTTGTGCCGCCCAGCGAAACTCTACGTTTTCAATGCGAGATTCGTATTCCGCCAACTTCTTTCGCAGTTCGTCGGAAACCCCCACTTGCCGCACCGAGGCGCTGAGGCCTTCCAGCATTTCCCAGATCGCTTTACTGTAAAAATCGAGGATAGCCGCGCGGGCCTTCTCCAGCGCATCCCTCGTGCAGTCGGGAGTCACAAATGGATTTCCGTCCCGATCACCGCCGATCCACGATCCGAAATTGACCAATTCCGCCAAGTGCGCCTGGTCAAGATCCAACCCGTACACCTTCAGGAAGGAATCGCGAAATTCCTGGTATAGCCGGGGCATCGTCTCGAACAGGGACATCGGAAAATATTCCAGCCCGATGCGGATCTCATCCGAAACGCGGGGTTTCCGCAGACGCACTTCATCGGTTTGCCACAGGCCAGTGATTTCCGCTTTGATGACGGACTCGCATTCCAGTGCCTCGGCGTCAGTCAACGGCAGGCGATCCAGTCGCTCCAGTAAAGCCGCGATGCGGCGCCGTTTCAGCAGGACAGTGAGCCGAGAGACTTCTGTTGGATGCGCTGTAAATACGGGAATAACCTTGACTCTACGCAAGGTTTCCAGGGCGTCTTCGGCCGAGATGCCCGCCTGTTTCATGCGAAGCAATGTGCCACGAAAAGATCCTGGCAACGGCGGTTCGTCCAGGTGAAGCTTTCCTGCGCGTCGGCGGCGCTTGCGATGATTGGTTTCCGCCAGATTTGTTAGTTCAAAATAGATCGCGAAGGCTTTTGTGACCCGGTAAGCCTCTTCGACTTCCATCTTTGCGACGATCTCCCTAACATCCGCCATGAGATCATCATCGGCCAGTTTCAGCCCTGAGCCCGGCTCTGCCGAGCGCTCGCGGTGATGGATCAGCGCGCGCCGCAGCCGTTCCACGAGCTCGTATAATTCGCTGCCATGTTGTTCCGTTAATACACGACCGAGCAGGATTCCGAGCGAGCGCACATCACGGCGCAGCGGCGCTTCTTTCGTTGCATCGGACGTGCGTGCAGTCAGCTCAGCCAGGCGGCTGTTCTGGTCCTTAACACCCCAAAGTGGCTGATCCGCGGCCATGGTCATTGATACCACATCACGGTTGCGACTTGAAAATCATCTGATTGTCGGGAGATCGTTTCGAAATCTGATTTCGGTATGATCACATACCAGGTTCAGAGAGGGAGAACCATCAAGTGCTCATCTACATACGTCGCGCTACCTAGCCGAAGAGCTCGCGGTTCGGTTCCGCAAAGCCGGAAACCGAGGGAATCATACAATTGCCGGGCGGCAGCTTGTGAATCCGCGACCCACAAATACAGGTATTCCATACCGCCAATCATTCTCACCTGCTGCAATAAGGTCTTCAACATCTCTCGCGCGACTCCCGATCGTCGTATATGCGGTGAAACATAAACGCCCCAAATCAGGCCTTTGTGGCGCACCTTATCGCCCTGGTCTCGGTGGAATCCTGCAGTGCCGATTAGTGTTCTCTCGATAAAAGCACCGACAATGAAGTCGCTCCCATGGCGTGCCAACCGTTCCCGAGTCGCTTTTGTTGAGCCAGCCTTGTGTTCAGCCTCGGACTCGCGAAATGCAGCTGGTTCAGAGCGAAGTCCTTCCATCCTCAGATTCCAAAATGCTTCAGCATCATCGGGTACGAGTAGTCGAATAGATACCGTCGCCTGAGGCATGGAATATTTCAGAGTATAAGCTGCGCTTGATGAAATCAAAAGACGGGACCTTGATTGATGGGCCTAACTCGTAGTATGCATCCGGTCCAGTTGGACCCGCACTATTCGTATACTGGCCCCATCGCCGTATCAACGATATGGCGCAGTCCCTGCAGTTGGCGGTAAGTCGAATCCAATGCGTAGTCGGCGAGCGACGGATTCTTCCACTTGTCGAGAATGGGATAGAGCTCCGTGATGGGCTGGATGGGTGAGAATTGGACGGTGGAGCAGTCGAGGAAGCATTCGCCGCGCGATTCGAGATATTTCAGGCCTTCTTCGATCCACCAGACGTCCGCTTGCCAGAGCAGGACAAAGGTCGCACGCACGAGATAGTTGAAACGCGCGAAGGTAATCAGGATCGTAGGATCATTTGGCTGGCGGCGGATGGAGCTTTTCAGCTTGCGACCTCGCTCGACGAGCTCATGCTTGGTCATGTCCTGCAGATGCTCGTAGGCCTTCATTTCGTCGGCAAGCTCGTTGAGCTTCACGCTCCATGGCGGCAGTGGCTTTGCCATGGCGCCAACCAGCGGTTCCAGGACGGCCGCAACCTTTTCCAGTGGGAAGTCGTTGGCTTCGGCTTTATCGCCGTGGCAAGCCGAAAGATACTGTACGAGCAGGAAGTCCAGCTTATCGAGGTCGGGTTGGCTCACGCCGGCGCGCTTCACGTAGCGCTTGATCATCCACTCGAGCGATTCTTTTCGGTTTGCCAGGCCACTCTTCTGAATGAATTGCCGCAACTGTGCAGGCGTTACTACTGAGTCAATAGCCGCTAACCACTCTTCCGGATCGGCGACGTGCTCACTTTCCCCTTCGACAATGCCCTTGGGACGTGCAGGCGCGGCGGAACCCATCGACTGCGCCAATTCAACGTAAATCGGCAACAGAACATGGTTTGCAAGCTTGAACCGCTGTGTCGCTAAACCGTCTATCGGCATGCAGATGGGTCCTTGCGCGCTGGGATTCTTCTCCCGTAGCGTCGGTCGCCCATCTTCTAATGCTGGCGGTGTCCCGTCAACGTGACTCCGGTCACCATGCTACGGAGCGGGCATTGACGCTCAGGATACCTTTATAGGCAAGCCAACCCACGTTTCCACCCGTTCGAGTGTCAGGAACGTTGATTGAGCACAGATCAAGGCGCGGCTGCGCGCGCCTTGCGGGAAGTAGAATCGGCACCGCCGGCACCGGGCGCATCGAAGTTCCTCCGCACCAAGAACCGTTCAATGGCTGTGCAGAGGAAAAAAAACGCATGACTGTGCGCGTAGAGCCAACGAAGCGTTAGGACTGTGAGGACGGAGACCAGTATCAATATTCCGGCTATCAACATAACTGATCCGCTCTTCAGTCCGATGGACCGACGGCTGAGCT
>Ga0209062_1001182_pt1 | contig 51256 bp, 39 predicted proteins | sample Coa_R2_2_FD_187158 | JGI IMG/M metagenome (GOLD analysis project Ga0209062, IMG submission 187158) | Surface soil microbial communities from Centralia Pennsylvania, which are recovering from an underground coalmine fire - Coalmine... | ecosystem: Environmental > Terrestrial > Soil > Unclassified... | reverse complement strand
GGGCCTTGATCGCTGGGATGCAGTCTTGCGGGCGGCGGCAGCCGGTCAAGGGCGAGTTGCGCGCGTTTAATCGCGCGCCAATCGCCGCTTAAGCGGTCGAGACCCTTGACCGGCTGCCGCCGCCCGCCACAAGAAGCATCCAAGCGATCAAGGCCGCGAGTGATCGCGGGTTGGCTGCTTTTCACGTCCTGTCCCACTCGAAATTCAAAAGAACCTCTTGCATCGCTGTTATAAAACCTGCCTCCAGCTCCTCACGACGCTTCTGCCTTCTCCGCCGTCAAAAAGTCAAAAACATAATACCTCCGTTGCGCTTCACCTTCTGCGCAAATAACAAACTGATTTCACAGATTTAATTGCAGGTAACTTTTACTCCGAAGATTCTTTTTCAATCGGGTGGCGTCAAGTCGGCCCCAAAGCAGACGCAATCGTCTGAAAAATGACTGGGCTGGCTTACGAGGGGGGGCGGCCATGCGCGGTTTCGTCATAACGGGCGCTTTGGGACTGGCCTTTGGCTTGTGGATCAGCATTGCCGAGGTGGGCAGCCAGACCATCCCGAAATCACTTCAGGAGAGCGGGCCCGAGGACGTCATCAAGCAGCGCGAGAACAACTGGACGGTCGGCCTTGCCGGCGGCGCTTTTGACGGAACCTATCTGCGCTTCGCCGACGAGCTTGGAAAGGTGCTCGACGACGGCGACCAGTTGCGCGTGCTTCCCATCATCTCGCGCGGCGCCGCTGGCAACCTGGAGGATCTGCTCTACCTTCGCGGCATCGACATCGCGTTTACCCAATCGGACGTGTTCGAATACTTCCGCACCGAGCGCAAGACGCCTCACCTGGAGGACCGTATCCGTTACATCATCCGCCTTCCCGTCGCCGAATTCCACATTCTGGTCCGGCCGGAAATCAAGACCCTGGAAGACCTGCGCGGCGAAAAGATCATATTCGGTCCGCCCGGCGTTTCGGCAACGTTGACTGGCCCGATCGTATTCCAGCGACTCAACCTTCCGGTCGAGCCGGTCTTCATCGACTTTACCACCGGGTACAAAATGCTTTTGGCGGGTGACGCCAAAGGACTGCTCGGCTCGGTGTCCAAGCCCGTCGACTTCTGGCTCAAAATACCGCAGAGCACCGGCCTTCACCTCTTGCCGGTGCCGTACACCAGGGCTTTCGCTGACCTCTATGCCGTCGGCGAGTTCACTAGTGCGGATTATCCAAACCTGATAGCGCCCGGCGAGAGGATCGACACCGTCGCGGTTCCTTCCGTGCTCGCCGTCTATAACTGGCCAAAAAACAGCGACAGATATCGTCGGGTCGAACGGTTTGTGCAGTATCTGTTCAATCGCTGGAACAAACTCACACAGCAGCCTTTTCATCCCAGATGGCGCGACGTCAACCTCGCCGCCACCGTTCCCGGCTGGACTCGTTTCAGCGTGGCGGAAGACATGCTCCAGCATCTTGCCCAGGGTGACTCAGGCGATCAGGGGATGGCGCGCGATTTTCAGACCTACATGACGCGGCAGGTGCGCACCGCGCCACGGAATGAAGCCGAGCGCGACGCCCTGTTTCGCCAATTCATGCTATGGCGCGAGCAACAGCACAGGCAATGACCCTCGATATGAGCCAACAGGAAGCGGGATTAGTGCGAGATCGGTACGTGCTCGGACATTCGTCCGAGGAATATCAACGGCTTCAGCGTCAAGGCCAGACGTTTGAAGCGGTCACCAGGCGACTGTTTCACGCGATAGGCCTGCGGCCTGGCTGGACGTGTCTCGATGTCGGCTGCGGGCCGGGCGAAACCATGCGTCTGATGGGCGAGATGGTTGGACCTTCAGGCGAGGTGACCGGGCTCGATCGCGATTCTAATGCCGGGCGCGAAGCAATCGCACGGCTGCAGGCAACCGGAACAAGTTGCTACCGATTCATCGAAGCGAATATGGAGAGCGCCGACGACATCGGCGGCGAGCTGTTCGACTTCACCTTCGCGCGGCTTGCGCTCCTGTTCACCCGCGATCCCGTTGCCGTGCTTCGCAGAATGTACCGCTGGACGAAGCCGGGTGGGACCGTCGCGGTTCAAGACTTATATGTCCGCACGATCAATCTCTACCCAAGGCTCGAAGCCTGCTCGGAGCTTTTGCGCGTCATCCTTGAAACGTGCGCGCGGTCTGGTCAGGACATGGAGTTCGCTTTCAAGCTTCCGGTCTATTTTGTCGACGCCGGCATTGGCGCGCCGGACGGCACTGACATCGATCTTCCAATGACGTCGCTTGAGCCTTTCGTCGCGCATCACCAGGCCTTGTGCCGCAGTCTTCTGCCCAGAGCGGTTGAGCTGGGCGTCACAACGCAGGAGCGAATGCAAGGCGTCTTTCGAGACCTTGAGCAGGCACGAGCCGACGAACGACAGTACTCGGCGCTCTGGCCTGCGATGATCGGGGTGTGGAAGCGCAAACCGATGCGGTAAATCGCGTCGCCATCCGGCTCGCCGCTCCAGGCAACGCATCTCGCGCCTTCAGCTTCTCCCTCTTGCGGGAGAGGCGGGGGGGGCGGCGCCAGACGCACCTGCATGCTCGTCACCGGGGAAGCTGCGCCAATCTCGAAATACGGTCTCGCGCTGCGAGCGAGCCCAGGTCCCTCGCCCTTTCATACCAGGCGCGAGCCAGGGTGAGGTCGGGCGTGATTCCTCCTCGTAACCGCAATCTCCCCAGCACCACCGGGTCGTAGGTCTCCGCAAGCGCAAATGCGCCTGCCGCATCGCCCGCTTCGGCTGCACGCTGAAACATCGTGCGCGCTGCAGCGATATCGCCATATGCCATCAGCTCCGCGCCAATCTTCATTTTCGCGGCGATTTCGGAGGCGTCCGCTGTCAACGCGGGCGGCCGGAGAGAAGCGGGAGGCGAAACGCTTTGCGGCGGCGCTGGCGACGGCACTGGCCGTTGTTGACAGGCATTCGACCCGGGATCGTTTGCGCTCGGGATTAGAGAAAATCGCGTCTGCCGCCTCTGGCAGGATTTACCTCATTTTTCCGGAGCGGCATTTTTCTGGAACGGCGCACCCTAAAGGTGTAATCATCGCGAAATACATTGCGCGATTATTTGTCCGGATTGTGGTCGTTCTCGCAGACGACGCTTTGACTCGCGCCAGGACATTGGACGGCATTCCGATATTGCCGGCGCGGAACGCGAAATTCGGCAAAGAGTTCAAAAATGTTCATCCGTAGCGCCCACAACCGGACGATCTTGACGTGCTCAGGGGGGGCGTCTAAGAGCAATTTATATCGATCTCTTGCGTCACATTCCCCATTCGTCTTGTTGGGATCAGGGCTGGTGTGAACCGGCGGATGTGCGCAGGCGCCCCCGGGCCAGCGAGGTCCTTCTCGTAACTCCTTTCCCGGCAAGCGAGAGGGGCACGGAGGGGCAAAAAATGACGGCAGCCCGAGCTAAACGAGCGTGACATGGATGCATCGGTCGTCCTCATCGACAACTATGACAGCTTCACCTTCAACCTCGTTCATTACCTTGGCGAGTTGGGCGCCGATGTTATCGTGTACCGCAATGACAAGATCGCCGCAGCGGACGTGATCGCGGCCGCGCCCGATGCGATCGTGCTTTCTCCCGGGCCTTGCACCCCGAACGAAGCGGGTATCTGCCTGGAGCTGATCGCCGCGGCTGCTTCCACCATCCCGGTGTTCGGCGTCTGCCTCGGCCATCAGGCGATTGGACAGGTGTTCGGCGGCAGCGTGGTGCGAGCGCCGGCGCCGGCGCATGGCAAGGTCTCCGAGATCCGTCACCGCGGCGACGGCGTATTCCGCGGCATCAACGGACCATTCCTGGCGACGCGCTATCACTCTCTGGTGGTTGACCACGACACCATGCCGGACGAGCTCGCGGTAACGGCGGAGACCGGCGGACGCCTCGTCATGGGCCTCGCCCACCGCAAGCTGCCGGTGCACGGCGTGCAATTCCATCCCGAAAGCATCGCATCCGAGCATGGACATCTCATCCTGAAGAACTTCCTCGACATCGCGGCGGACTGGAATGCGGCCTCGGGCCGGCGCCGGACGCAGTAGCGGCGCCGTGGCGATCTATCCCGATCCCGTATCCGCCGACCGCCGGATCTTCCAAGTCAACTGTGAAACGGAACACTGGCGTCTGATGCCGAAAAGTTGCAGAGTTTTCGAATCGCTATCGGGCGGAAAATCAAGCAGACTGGCGCATCATGGTAGAGATCAAGGCGCTGATCGGTCACGTGGCCTCCGGGGCGACCCTGTCGCGCGAAATGGCGCGTGAGGCGTTCGACAGCATGATGTCGGGCGAGGTGACGCCGGCGCAGATCGGCGCTTTGCTGATGGGTTTGCGGGTGCGCGGCGAGACCGTCGACGAGATCACCGGGGCCGTCACCGCCATGCGCGCCAAAATGCTCGCCGTCGCCGCTCCCGATAGTGCAATCGACGTGGTCGGCACCGGCGGCGACGCCTCAGGGTCGTTCAACATCTCGACCTGCGCGGCTTTCATCGTGGCGGGGGCCGGCGTGCCGGTCGCCAAGCACGGCAATCGGGCCTTGTCGTCGCGATCGGGCGCGGCGGACGTGTTGACGGCGCTCGGCGTCAAGATCGATCTCGCGCCGGAAACGATCAGTGCCTGCATCAAGGTCGCCGGGATCGGTTTCATGTTCGCGCCGGCGCATCATCCCGCCATGAAGCATGTCGGCCCGACACGCGTCGAGCTCGGCACGCGCACCATCTTCAACCTGTTGGGGCCGCTGTCGAATCCAGCTGGGGTGAAACGCCAGATGGTCGGGGTGTTCTCGCGCCAATGGGTTGAGCCGCTCGCCCATGTGTTGAAAAATCTCGGGTCCGAGCGCGCCTATGTGGTGCATGGCTCCGACGGTCTCGACGAGATCACCACCGCCGGACCGACCGCAGTAGCGGCGCTGGAGCACGGCAGCGTGAGGACGTTTGAGATCGAGCCGGAAAGTCTCGGCATTGCGCGCGTCAAACCGGAAGCGCTGCGCGGCGGCGACGCCACGGCTAACGCGGCGGCGCTCAAGGCGGTGCTCGAAGGCCGTACCGGCCCCTATCGGGACGTCGCCCTGCTCAACGCTGCGGCCGCTCTGGTGGTCGCAGCAAAGGTGAAGACACTCCCCGATGGCCTGAAGCTTGCGGAGCACGCGATCGATTCCGGCGCGGCTGAGGGCTGCCTCGACCGGCTGATCGCAGTCTCGAACGGGTAGCCCGGGCATGAAAGCAAAGAGCGACACCGCGCCGCGCCTTCGACTGCCCCTTGAAAACATGATGTCACCTAAATTGGCCTACAATTCGCCTGATTTGTATTTGCTGTCGCGGGAAGAAGCTAAGCCCGTCTAGGCTGATGGGCCGCGGGACCTTTGGTCAGGATCGGCAGCCGTGGGGAAGCTCGTCAAGGTTCAGTCTGCGCCCGGCGTGCTGCTGAGGGCGGCGGTTGGCAAGTTCGCCTGCTTGCCGACGGCATGGCACGCCGTGAACTGGACGATCACCTCCAGACTGATCGCAATCGTTATCGCTCTCGCTTTGCCGCTGAACCTCGTGATCGTTGCCGTGATCTGGAATCTCGACCGGGCGGCCGATGAGGCTCAGCGCACAAACCTCTTGTACGCGGCGCGCTCGCTCGCCGCCGCGGTCGACGCCGAACTCGACAAATGCATCACGCTCGCGCAGGCTCTGTCCCGCTCGCCGGCCCTCCTCGATGACAATCTCGACGCCTTCGATGCAGAGGCGCGCCGCACCTTCGCATCGATGAAGGACGCCTCGTTCCTGGTGGCCGCTCGGGATGGCCAGCAGCTTATCAACGGCGCTGCCCTGCAGGATCGCCCCCTTCCCCGCTTGCAGCCGGCTGCAATGCGCGCCCACAACCTCGCTTTTGAGAGCCGCTCGGTTGTTGTCTCAGGCGTCCTGATCGGCAATGTTTCGAAGGAGTGGGTCGCGGATATCTATGTGCCCGTCTTCAAGAACAACCAGCCATTTCGCACGCTTGCGGTCGCCATGAGAGCGCGCGGCTTTTTGAAGCTGCTCGACGCGCACGAATTACCGCCAAATTGGCAAGCAGGCATCATCGACGGACAAGGCCGATTCATCGCCCGCCTGCCCGATCATGCCGCCTTTGTGGGCGAACTCGCCTCTCAGGAATGGCGCGACGTCAAGGACCAGGACGGCATTTTCGAATTTCTTCACGCTGGCGACGGCGACGTCGTTCTCAATGCGAGCGCGCATCCCGCTTTGTCCAGTTGGACGGTGGGCGTGGCCGTGAAGAAAAGCGAATTGCAGGCGGCGGTGCTTAACGCCGTCGGCTGGGCAATCGTGCTCGGTATCGCCATCTCGCTCATGTCGCTGGGGCTTGCCGTTGCCGTCGCTCGGCGGATCACCCGCCCGATCGAGGAAATGCGCGGCAAAGCCGCGATGGTGCTCAGCGGTCGCCAAATCTCGTTCGAACCGCGCCTGCCGGAGCTCGCCGCGCTTTGGTCGGCGCTCCAGCAGGCCGTGGCCGACCGCAGCCGCAGCGATGCCGCGCAGCGCGAGAGCGAAGGGCGGCTCGCCGCGGTCGTCACCTCATCACAGGCCGCCATCGTGACCACGACGCTCGACGGCGCCATCACGAGCTGGAACGCAGCGGCTGAGCGGCTCTTTGGATACACCGCGAAGGAGATGGTCGGCCAGTCGATCCGGCGCCTGCTCCCGGCCAAGCGGCAGAGCGACGAAGCTGCCATGCTCGCCCGCGTCGCGGCCGGCGAGACCACCGCGCAGTTCGAAGCGACGCGGCTGCACAAGAACGGCTCGACGGTGCAAGTGTCGGTTACCATCTCGCCGATCCATGATCGAGACGGAAAGGTCGTCGGCCTTTCCGGAATTGCGCGCGACATCGGCGCCCGCAAGCAAGCCGAAGAGTCGCTGCGCGACCGCCTGTCTGAAATTGAAGCCATCTACGACAACATGCCGATTGGCCTCGCGCTGCTGGACCGCGATCTGCGTTATGTCCGCATCAACGCGGCGCTGGCCGAAATGAACGGCGTGCCGGCCGCGGACCATATCGGCCGTCTGGTGTGGGATATCGTGCCTGCGATGCGGGAGACGTGCGAGCCGCTGATGCGCCGCGTTCTTGAGACGGGCGAGATCGCCAGGATCGAGGTTTCAGGGGAGAGCTCGAAGCTTCCGGGGATCAGTCGGCACTGGGATAAGAGCATCTACCCTCTCAGACGTCCTGACGGCAGCATTCTGGCGATTGGCGTCACTGTCGAGGAGATCACCGAACGCAAACGTGCCGAGGAGCTCCAATCCCTGCTGATGCGCGAAATCAACCACCGCACCAAAAACATGCTCAGCGTCGTGCAATCGATCGCACGGCAGACTGCCGCCTCCGACACGGCCGAATTCATCAGGCGCTTTTCCGCCCGCATTCAGGCGCTGTCCGCCAATCAGGACCTCCTCATCAAGAGCGATTGGCGGGGTGTCGAGCTGGAAGACCTCGTCCGTGCTCAGCTTGGGCCTTTCGCCGACCTGGTCGGCATGCGAATCACCGTCCACGGCCCCAAGGTGCGGCTCGCCGCTGCCGCAGCCCAAAGCATCGGCATGGCGCTGCACGAGCTTGCCACCAATGCCGGCAAATACGGCGCATTATCGGCTGAGCGCGGATGCGTCGATATCGACTGGCGGCTTGACGGGAACGAGTTCTCGATCGGCTGGGCCGAATGCGACGGGCCCGCCGTGGTCCCGCCGAAACGACACGGGTTCGGCAGCACGGTCATTTCGACGGTCATTAAAGCGAGCGTCGATGGTGAGGTCGAGCTCAACTATGCTCAGACCGGCCTCACCTGGCGCCTGAAATGCTCCCCTGACAAGATCCTGGAGCGGCGGAGTGCGTGAGAGCACATCGCTGCTATGGCGTCCGCGTCAGGGCAAATCATTCATCGGAACTATTATGCCCTGCGGGCATCGGGGGCTGCTGTCGCCCGTCTGGCATGAACGCCTCGTCGAGATATTCGTCAAGTTTCGTGAATCACGCCTTTTGCGTGGAATGGTCCATCGCTGGGCTCCGAGAGCACGGTTGGCTGGCTTCGCCGCCCATGCACTTCGGCTCCGGACAGGCAAATTCCTTCCGCGGACGCACCGCTGACTCGCATCTATTCTGGAAGATTTTTGCTGTTGGCCGAGCGATGCGATCGGCAGCGATTCGTAAATCGTGCACGCGAGCTGTTCTGCAAGCATCGGTAGGGTCGCCCCAACACCAGGGCCGCCCTATTCCAACCCCTCCCCGGCCCATTGACGGGCAGCATAGAGGCGTCTGGACTTAGGCCCGCTGCGTCGCTATCCAAACCCTATGGCCGACATTCTCGCCCGCATCGAAGCCTACAAACGCCGGGAGATCGCCGCGGCGAAGCGCGCGCGATCGCGCAGCGCGCTCGAGGCCGCCGTCAAAGCCGCCCCGCCGCCCCGCGGCTTTTTGGCGGCGATCGAGCGGCGGATCGCGGCGGGTCAATACGCCCTCATCGCCGAGATCAAGAAGGCAAGCCCGTCCAAGGGCCTCATCCGGGCCGACTTCGATCCGGCGGCGCTGGCGCGGGCCTATGAAACTGGCGGCGCCGCCTGCCTCTCGGTCCTGACCGACGCGCCCTCGTTTCAAGGCGCACCGGAACATCTGGCGGCCGCGCGCGACGCCACGCGGCTGCCAGTCCTGCGCAAGGATTTCATGTACGACCCCTATCAGGTGGCCGAGGCGCGCGCGCTCGGCGCCGACTGCATCCTCCTCATCATGGCGGCGCTCGACGACGGCGCCGCCCGGGAGATCGAGGCCGAAGCCTTCGCGCTTGGCATGGACGTGCTGCTTGAAGTCCACGACGAGGCCGAGATGGCGCGCGCCTTGCGCCTGACGTCGCGGCTCATCGGCATCAACAACCGCGATCTGAAGACATTCGTCACATCGCTTGCCGTCGCCGAGCGTCTCGCCCCGATGGCCCCGCGAGACCGCGTGGTGGTGGGCGAAAGCGGCGTCTTTACACCCGCGGACATTGCGCGACTGGCGGCAGCCGGCATCTCGACCTTCCTGGTCGGCGAGAGCCTGATGCGGCAGGCCGATGTTGCAGCGGCGACGCGGGCGTTGCTCGCCCGCGACCGTCCTCCCTACCCTCCCCCTCCCTCCTCTGCAAGCGGGGGAGGGGCGGCGGCGCGTTGAACCCATGGCGAAAGCGCTCACCCATATCGACCGCGGCGGCAGCGCCCGCATGGTTGACGTATCGTCAAAGCCCGCGACCGAACGGGTCGCGGTTGCCGCCGGCTTCGTGCGCATGAGCGCCGCCACGCTCGATCTCGTCCTCTCCGGCAACGCCAAGAAAGGCGACGTGCTCGGCGCCGCCCGCATCGCCGGCATCATGGCGGCAAAAAAGACCCACGAACTGATTCCGCTCTGCCATCCGCTCCCCATCACCAACGTCGCGGTCGATATCGCGCCGGAACGCGACGGGCTTCTCGTGCGCGGGACCGTCAAGGTCACGGGGCAGACCGGCGTCGAGATGGAAGCCCTGACCGCCGTGTCGATCGCGTGCCTCACGATCTACGACATGGTCAAGGCGGTTGAGCGCGGCGTCGCCATCGAGATGATCCGGCTGATCGAGAAAAGCGGCGGGAAATCCGGCCATTATCGGGCCGAGGGAAACTAGCCGTGGCTTTGCTGCCGGTCGCCGACGCTCTGGCGCTCGTGCTGGCGGATGTGGCGCCGCTGCCGGCGGAGGCCGCCGTTCTCATCGACGCGTGTGGCCGCGTGCTTGCCGGCGATCTCGTCGCGCTGCGCACTCAGCCTCCGGCCGACGTCTCCGCCATGGACGGCTATGCGGTGCGCGCCGCCGACGTGGCGACGGCCCCGGCGCATCTGACCGTCATCGGCGAAGTGGCTGCAGGGCGCCCGTTCGATCGCGAGGTCGGGCCCGGCGAGGCGGCGCGGATCTTCACCGGCGGCGTAATGCCGCGCGGCGCCGATACGGTGGTGATCCAGGAGGTCACGGCGCGGGAAGGCGACGTCGTTGTCATCAAGCAGCCGGCAAGCAAGAGGCGCTACATTCGTCCGCAGGGGTTCGATTTCAAGGCCGGCGCGGCGCTGCTCACCGCGGGGCGCCGCCTCACCGAACGCGACATCGCGCTCGCTGGCGCCATGAACCATGCGACCGCGCCGGTCCATCGCCGCCCTCGCATGGCCGTGCTCGCGACCGGAGACGAACTGGTGGCGCCTGGCACGCCGCCTGCCCCGGGCCAGATCGTTTCCTCCAACAGCTTTGCCCTGATTGCCATCGGCAACCGCGAAGGCGCCGAAACCCTCGATCTGGGGATTGTGCCAGACGGTCTCGACGCGACGGCCGCGGCGGTGCGGCGCGCCCGCGCTGCCGGCGTCGACGTGCTGGTCACGACCGGCGGAGCCTCCGTCGGCGATTACGATTTCGTCCGGCAGGCGTTTATGTCGGAGGGGGTGGCGCTTTCGTTCTGGAACGTCGCAATGCGTCCCGGCAAACCCCTTATGCACGGACGACTGGGGGGAATGAGCGTGCTGGGGCTGCCCGGCAATCCGGTATCGTCCTTCATCTGCGCAGTGCTGTTCGTGGCGCCGCTGCTGCGCAAGCTCGCCGGGCGCAAGGATATCTTGATGCCTACGGCGCGCGCCGTGCTCGGGTGCGCGCTGCCCGCCAATGACGGACGCGCCGGATACCTGCGGGCCGTGCGCACAACCGCGCCGGATGGAACGACGATCGCCAACCCATTCCGCAGGCAGGACAGCTCCCTGCAGGTCACGCTGTCGCAGGCTGATTGCCTCCTCCTCCGCGAGCCTTTTGCCCCTGCCGCGGAACCGGGCGCTCCTTGTGACATCATCAACCTTGAATTTTGATCTTCAATTTTGACATGCGGCCGGGTCGTTCACTCCAAATTAAATGGTTGCAGAACACATATGGAACGGATAGTGTATGTTCATGATTTGTTTTGGCCGCCTGTGCCGATCGGGAAAACCGGGGGAGGGCTTAAGACATGCTGACGCGCAAACAATACGAACTGCTGCGCTTCATCCACGAGCGTTTGAAGGAAGCAGGCGTCCCGCCCTCGTTCGACGAAATGAAGGAGGCGCTTGATCTGCGCTCAAAATCGGGCATCCACCGCCTGATCACCGCGCTGGAGGAACGCGGCTTCATCCGCCGCCTGCCGAACCGTGCGCGCGCCATCGAGGTGATCAAACTGCCCGAATCGGTTAGCCACGGCGTCACCAACGGGCGGTCGCGCGGCTTTGTGCCCAATGTCATCGAAGGCAATCTCGGACGGGTGCGCACGCCAGCCGCGGACGAGGATAACACCCGTCCGGTCGCGGTCCCGGTGATGGGACGCATCGCTGCCGGCACGCCGATCGAAGCGATCCAGAATAAGAGCAATGTGATCAATATGCCGGCAGATCTGCTGTCGGCAGGCGAACATTTCGCTCTGGAGGTGCGCGGCGACTCGATGATCGACGCCGGCATCCTGGATGGCGACATTGCAGTGATCAGGAAAAGCGAGGCGGCGGACACCGGCGACATCGTGGTCGCGCTGATCGACGAGGAGGAGGCAACCCTCAAGCGCTTCCGCCGCCGCGGCGCCTCGATCGCACTGGAACCTGCCAATACATCATACGAAGTGCGCATCCTGCCGCCGAACCGGGTGCGAATCCAGGGCAAGCTGGTGGGGCTGTTCAGGCGATATTGAGTGCTGCTGCGAGCGCGGGGCGTCTGTCACTCCTCCGCATCGATGTCCGGCTGCGACAGCGGCGCCTCACGCGAGGGCGGCGGGGCGGCGGACGGCGCCACGCTCTGCACCGTATTGCGGACGACCTCGCGGCGGCGCGCCCAGGGGCGATCGAGACCCTCGGGGCGCGCGGAAACCGCTTCGAAATGGCCGTTGCGGTAGGTGAGCGCCGTCGCGCCGTTGCCTCGCAGGGTCGTGCGATCGAGCACCATGGCGGCGCAATCCGCCGGCGCGGGGCGCAGGGTCACGATCAGGACCGCACGGGTGCAGTCGTCGGCGAACGCCGCCGCGGTGCGGCTCACGGCCACCGCGGCGCCGTCGTGGAGCCGCGCGACGCAGCCGTCCGGATCGCAGGCAAATCCCGACGCCACTGCGCGGTCGTTCGGCAGCCGCGCATCGCCGTCGGCAGCAAGCCACTCGCGCAACGACAGGGTGTCGCTGCCGAACTTGACGGCGGAGAGCCGGCCGTCGGCGCCACGCACCGCAACTGCGTCCCCAGCGGCAGAAACCATCACGTCGGGCTGCGCCGCCATCACGGCGGCTGCACAGCCCGCCACGACGAAAGCGGCGCCGGCAAAGCGCAGCGGGCTCTTGAGCAGGCAGATGACGATCAATCCGGCGGTGGCGAGCAGCACCGCCCCCGCCCCGAAGGCCGGAACGTGGCCGACGGCGCCCGGCAGGTTTGCGACCCACAAGGCGACCGCCACCATCCAATCGATGCCGACACCCATCAACCGCCATAGCGGGGCATCGAAGCCTAACGGCATCGCCAGCAGGGCCAGCAGACCGGCCGGCATCGACAGCGCCGAAATCACCGGCATAGCAAGCAGGTTGGCGATGACGCCGTAAGGCGCCATGCGATGAAAATGATAGGCCGCGTAAGGCGTGGTGGCGAATCCTGCGACCAGCGAGGCAATCACGAGCACTGCGACCTCCCGCGCCCCCCACAGCGCGATCCGCGCGCGGAGCGGCGTCTCCGGCCCGCTCGCTGCCCATGGCATGCCGCGCTCATAGGTCGCGATCAGCGCCAAGGTTGCCGCAAACGACATCTGGAAACTCGGATGAATGACAGCTTCTGGCGCGATCAGCATCACAGCGAGCGCCGCCACCGCGATTGTGCGCATGGTGAGGGTGGGGCGGTCCGCGATGACGCCGATCAGCACCACGGCCGTCATCACGTAGGAGCGCTGCGTCGCCACCTCGGCGCCGGAGAGGACCAAATATATGGTCGCAGCCGCAAGGGCCGTCGCCGCCGCCCATTTCTTGATGGCATGGCGCAGCGCCAGCGCCGGAACGAGTGCGAGCACAGCGCGTACGACGAAGAATACCACGCCTGCGACGAGCGCCATGTGGTAACCGGAGATCGACAGCACATGCCCGACGCCCGAAACGTACATGGCGTCAAATACCGGAGTCGACAGCGGGTCGCGCTTGCCCGTGATCAGGGCCGATGCGATCGACCCGGAATCGCCTTTCACCGCGGCGCGGATGCGGCTGTCGATGCTATCGCGGATCGCCTCGACAGCCGTCGCGAAAGCCAGCCACAGCCCGGGCGCGGCGGACGCCGGCAGCACGGCGATCTTTCCCAGCGCGAGGCCTGTGGCGCCGACCTTCTGGAAATAGAGATCGCGGGAAAGATCATAACCGCCCGGACGAAAGGGCGAGGCTGGCGGATCAAGGCGCGCTTTGAGCGAAATGAACGCTCCCACCGGAGGCGCCGCGCCCTTGCGCACGGTGAGGCGGATGCGCTCGGGCCGGCCGGCGAGACGCACAGCCTCCATCGCGGCGACGCGCACGATGATGCGGTCTGAGCGCTCGCGCTCCTCGCGCGCCTCCACGAAACCCGAGACGCTGACGCTGTAAGCAGGGGCCGTGAGTATTGCGTGATCCACGAGGCGGCTCTTGAGCGCGGCGGTCGCAAACCCCGCTGCTATAGCAGCGCACCCGAGCGCAGCGGGAAAACCTGCCGGACTTGCCCGCAGCCGATAGGCTGCCGTCACCGCTGCGGCGGCCAGCGCCGCCGCAACCCACCAGACCGGCTCCCGATCCGCTGCGAAATAGACCACGATGCCGAGCCCGAACCCGACCGGCAGCCACGGAACCAGGCGGCCGGGTGCGACCTCTGCGGCCGCCCATTCGCGCAACTTCGCCGCCATCGGCCCGGCAACGCCGGGAAACGGCCGCAGCCACGGCCCCGCGGTCCCGGCCATTCCGGGCCACGTGCCAACTCTGCTCCGCGCCTTGCGCTGCCCCGCCATCACCCTGCCCGCCGGCGGCAGGCTTAGCAGAATTCAACGAAAAATTGAAATAGCCGCGCTTCTCCTCTTTTCCCCACGGCTTCGGGGCTGTGGATTTCACCAAGGGCCTTACGAAAGCCGGCTTCAACGGCAAATCAATTCTGCGGAAATCGATTCGAGCTTAGGACTAGGAGCAACAATAATATAACTGCTTCAGTTCACCCGCCAACCAGAAAACAACCGAAAGTAGACAAAACCAGAGATGCCGCTATAATAGATGTAGGTCCCATTCTTCAGGGAGATGATATCACGGCACGCAATAGCGGCAGGATTTTTCAAAATTCCCAAATTCCCTGTTATTTTCCCTGTTCTCAGGGAAAGTAGTATTTCAGTAGGGAGCTGCCGATCTTTGAATGATTGGCGGTCAGGGTGCCGTTATGCCGCGATGCCATATGCACGAGACATGACCGTGCCGTGGCGACAACGACGATCGCCGGTTTGCGGTACCGGAAACGATTCAGCAATGTTGCCGCCTTCCTTAATCCACAGGGAGATGAAAGAGGTGAACTCATGGTAAAGGCGATCATTCTTTCTTTCGCTTGCGCCGTCGTAGGATCTTTCTTCTCGGTGAGCGCCTGGGCCTTCCCGGTCTCCTCGCTCGACCGAGGAGCATTTTCCGACGTGACGCCCGTGGCCCAGGGATGTGGGCCCGGATTCCACCGCGGACCGTACGGTCGTTGCAGGCCCGATGTGGTCGTCGTCCCACCCCGCCGCGTTTGCCCGTTCGGAATGCATTACTCGCCCTTCAGAGGTCGCTGCGTGCCGAATTAATCGAAGCTCTTGGGTGCCTTTAGGTGGGATGGAGCCACTGGCCCTGTCCCTCGCCCGCGATGTCCCGCTCGTCGAGCTGGCCGACGCCTTCTCGGCGACTTCGAGGCAACGTTCACCCACGCGGCGGCGAGCGCCTCTTTGACGGCTGCTCTGTCTTACTCGAACTCCAGAATAACAGCGTCGACCGCGAGGCTGTCGCCCTTGTTGGCGAAGATCGCCTTGACCACGCCGTCGCGTTCGGCGCGCAGCACGTTCTCCATTTTCATCGCCTCGACGACCGCCAGCGTCTCGCCCGCCTTGACCTCCTGGCCCACCGCAACGGCGATCGAGACCACGAGGCCCGGCATCGGGCACAGGAGCTTCTTGCTGGCGTCGGCCGCGACCTTGGAGGGCATCAGCCGGGCGGCTGCCGACTCGCTCTCGGTATAGACGAAGGCCTTGGCCTCGACGCCGCGATGAAACAGGCGGAAGCCGTTGAGGATGGGACGCACCTGCACGGCGACAGGCGCGCCATCGATGGTGCCGTGCCACACCGGCTCGCCCGGCTTCCACGACGACGACAGCACGATCAGCGGCCCCGACCCCGGCCCCTCGTCGGTCTCGCCGAGGAGGCGCACGCCGATGCCGCCATGTTCGCGCGCGACCTCGAGGCGGATCTCGGCGCGGTCGAGCCACACCGAGCGCAGCCGCTCGCGCACCACCGGCCGCCCGGCCATTTGGCCTGAAATGCGCCGCCGGCGCTCGCCGATCACGTGGTCGACCGCGGCTGCGACCGCCGCGATGGCTTGTGCGGTTGCCCCTGCCGGAGCGGGCGGCGAAAAGCCGTCGGGAAACTCCTCCGCGATGAATCCGGTCGAAAGCTTTGCGGCCTGCCAGCGCGGATGCTGCATGAGCGCCGCAAGAAACGGAATGTTGTGGCGGATGCCGTCGATATAAAACGCGTCGAGCGCCCGCGCCTGCGCGGAGATCGCCGCTTCGCGTGTTGGCGCATGAGTGACGAGCTTGGCGATCATCGGATCGTAGTAGAGCGAGATTTCGCCGCCCTCAAAGACGCCGGTATCGATACGGACCGTAACCCCGTCGGCAATCCCCTCCGCTGGAGGACGATATTTGACGAGGCGTCCGGTCGAGGGCAGGAAATTGCGATACGGGTCTTCCGCATAGATGCGCGATTCGATCGCCGAACCGGCAAGCTTCACGTCGCTTTGTGCGACTGAGAGCCGTTCCCCTGCCGCAACGCGGATCATCTGCTCGACGAGATCGATGCCGGTGACAAGCTCGGTGACCGGATGTTCGACCTGGAGGCGGGTGTTCATCTCCAGGAAATAGAAGCTCTTATCCTGTCCGGCCACGAACTCCACCGTGCCCGCGGAGTCGTAACCGACCGCCTTGGCGAGCGCGACCGCCTGGGCGCCCATCTGCTCGCGGGTCGCGGCGTCAAGGAGCGGGCTCGGCGACTCCTCGATCACCTTCTGATTGCGGCGCTGGATCGAGCACTCACGCTCGCCGAGGTGAATCACATTGCCGTGCTTGTCGCCGAGCACCTGGATTTCGATATGGCGGGGATCGACGATGAACTTCTCGATGAACACGCGCTCGTCGCCGAACGACGATTTCGCCTCGGAGCGCGCCCGCGCAAACCCTTCTGTGACTTCGGGCGCCGAACGGGCGATGCGCATGCCCTTGCCGCCGCCGCCTGCCGAAGCCTTGATCATCACGGGGTAGCCGATCTCATCAGCAATGCGCACCGCCTCCCGCTCATCCTCGATCACGCCGAGATGGCCGGGCACCGTCGAGACCTTAGCCGCGGCCGCCGCTTTCTTGCTTTCGATCTTGTCGCCCATAGCGGCAATGGCTTGCGGGTTCGGACCGATGAAGACGATGCCGGCCTTGGCGAGTGCGAGCGCAAACGCTTCGCGCTCGGACAAAAACCCGTAGCCCGGATGCACCGCCTCGGCGCCGCTCGCGCGGCAGGCGGCCACGATCCTGTCGATGTCAAGGTAGCTCTCGGCGGCCGGCGGCGGGCCGATCGGCACGGCCGTATCGGCCATTTCGACGTGAAGCGCGTCCTTGTCTGCGTCGGAGTAGACTGCGACGGTCTCAATCCCCAGCCGGCGCGCGGTCTTGATGATGCGACAGGCGATCTCGCCGCGGTTAGCGATCAGAATCCGCTTGAACATAACCTCTCCGCAACCCGGCGAATAAGGCTTTGCGGGGAAGGAAGGGAAATGTCAATTCCACATTGGCCCCAACTGCCCTCGTCGAGAGCCCTTCTCATCCTTCTCCCGTCGCTCGCCTCATCCCCTCTCTGTAGCCCGGATTGAGCGCAGCGAAATCCGGGACCGGGTCGCCCCGCGGCAATGCCGTTCCCGCGTATCGCGGGCGCTCAGCCCGGGCTTAGGCGCCGTTCAAGAATAACTGCGCCACTTGCTGTCGCCTCCCCGCAAGCGGCGAGGGGAAGCTCACTGCGCCGCCGCGCAATAATTGAAGCGATTAATTCGCGGAAAAGCCTTACCTGGAGTGAGGCAAGGAGACGGCTCAGATCATGAGATCGGCCGTCGCCGTGAGTGGAGGGGCCACCGAAAGGGTCGCCCCGATCGCGGTCAGGAAAGCCGAAAGACCCATCACGGTTGACTTCAGGCGCCTCTTATTGCGCAGCTGGGAGGCAATCCAGGCCAGGCTCTCGCCACCGATATCGGTCGGGCGGTTGGCCCACGAGGACAAGGCCGTCGCCGGATCGAGTGCGACCTGCCGCGGCGGCACCACATGTCCGGCCTCGGCCAGCGTCAGATGAGCAACCGATTTGACCAGGAGGTCATCGAAACGGCCGTTGTCGGTGCGCTCCGCGGCCGCGGCGTCGATGTCGAACAGGACGTTCGCCTCAAGCCGCGAGACCGGCGCGCCGGCGTCGCCGCCGGCCGCTTTCAGGATGCGGGCGCAGAGCGACGCATCTTGCGGGTCGAGCGCACGCGAGAAATGCACGCGGCCAGCGGTCGTCGGGCCTTCGCCCGTAATGACGCCTTTGAGCACGCCGCGAAGCGCGGCGGCCGCAAGTTCCGGCGCCTCAATTTTTGAGCGCTCGATGGCGGCTATGAGATTCTGAAAACTCCCCCCCCTCTCTATTCTCCCCAGATGCGTGGGAGCGTAGGGAGAGGGTGGCGACCACGACGGATCTGAGGTTTCGACCGAAGCTGGCTCCATGATGATGGCTCCATGATGCTTATCCCGCGCCTTTAATGCGATGCTTTCAATGCCGCGCATGAACCGGCGATTTAACGCCTGACCTGCCGATTGGTCGCACCTCGCCGAGTGCGGGTTCGATCGCCCGCCCGCGCGTTCCTGCTGCGACAACGACGCACGATGCTTCCCGCCGAGATTTCAATTTTTTTGTGCGGCCGGCGCTTGCAGCAGGTTTATTCCGCATGCCGGGTCCGGCGCAAAACGGCATTCTTACCCGGCAACAAGTTGTTTAACTGTCTTTCCTTAGGGCCTATATGAGGTCGCTGCGGGTCGCCGCCAAGGTGACCAGACCGTCAAATAAAAGTGCGGAGGTTTGCAATGACCCTTCAAATTGGCGATACCGCCCCGGATTTCGAAGCCGACACGACCGAAGGCCACATCCGCTTTCATGACTGGATCGGCGATTCGTGGGCCATCCTGTTCTCCCATCCCAAGGACTTCACGCCGGTCTGCACTACCGAACTCGGCAGCATGGCGCGCCTCAAGCCGGAATTCGACAAACGCAACGTCAAAATCATTGGCCTTTCGGTCGATCCGGTCGCCAACCACGCCAGGTGGGCGGACGACATCAAGGACACCACCGGCTTTGCGCCGAACTATCCGATGATCGGCGACACCGATCTCAAGATCGCCAAAACCTGGAACATGCTGCCGGCCGCCGCCTCGGGCGATGCCTCGCAGCGCACGCCCGCGGATAACCAGACGGTGAGAAACGTCTTCATCATCGGGCCCGACAAGAAGATCAAGCTGATCCTTGTCTATCCGATGACCACCGGACGGAACTTCGACGAAGTGCTGCGCGTGGTTGACTCCCTGCAACTGACCGCGAAGCACAAGGTGGCCACGCCGGCCGACTGGAAGCAGGGCGAGGACGTCATCATCGCGGGCTCGGTCAGCGATGAAGAAGCGAAGAAGACTTATCCGCAGGGTTGGAAAGCGCCGCGGCCTTACATCCGCATCGTGCCGCAGCCGCATTGAGGGCGTGGACCAGAATCGCTTGTAGGGCAGGCAAAGGCGCGCTCGTGAGCGTCAAATGGAGCGCGCCCTGCCCGCCAGACATCTGGGCGGGCGCGCTTCGATCCGCCCGAGAGGAACCTCGCCCTTGAATGCCGAAGATACCGCCCGCACAGCCCGCCTTCTGCAGGCCATTGCCGAGGCGCAACCTCCATTCTTCCGCCTGCTGGGAGCAAAAATCGTTGAGGCCTCGCGCGATCGGGTGGTCGCCGAACTCGTGGTCCGGGACGAGCTGGGCAACCGCAATGGCGTCATCCACGGCGGCGCCGCGACCTTCCTGAATTTGCCTGAAGGCGCCGGCACGACGACGATTGAGAGCAAGACCAATTTCTTTGCCGCCGTCGCGCTCGGCGACACGCTGAGAGCGGAATGTACGCCCCTGCACCGCGGCCGCACCACGATGGTGTGGCAGACCCGGATTACCCGAGGCGACGGCAAGCTCGCCGCCATCGTCACACAAACACAGCTTGTCATGCGAAAAGACGGCCCGACCGCCGTGTAGGCGGGCGGGTAGGCCGCTCAGCAAAGGAAGGTCCAGCCCCCCAGACGGGGCGAGCCGAAGTAGCCCCCGTCCTCACTTTTTTAGCTGCGACTTTACCAACTCAAAGAGCGCGGTCGCGAGTGCGCCGGTCGCCAGCGTGTACGCGATCAAGAGTCCGCCGCGCAACAGCGGCCCCTCCTGCCAGACAGCCGCGACCTGCACTGCGCCCAGGTCGATCCCCTCGAGCAGCATGGGCTCCGCAAAAGAGAGATATTTGCCGCTGACCCAGGCGAAAAATTGCGAGACGGCATCGTCGCCCCAAAATGCAGCGCGATCGCAATAACCGGCGGGTTCGCAATCCTGGTCGGCAAAACGGAACGAACGGAAGCGGCCCAAATAGGACCTCACCGCGTCCGCCAGCACGACCTCGTCGGAGCCTTGCACTTGTGCCTGTCGGTGGAAGATGAGGACGGCGCGTTCGGCAGCCGCCTCTACCCTGGCTTGCGGCGCAGGCACGCGTTTCGGCCCAATCGGCAGTCCGTACAACGAGCTATTGTCTAAGGCTGCGTACCAGTCGCGCACATAGCGCCGTATGTCATCATCCACCCGGCATCCGTGGTTGAGGAGATAGAGGTGGTAATCCTCCGTTGTGAAGTCCGACTCCAAGAGGCTTGATTTGCAGACGCTGGCGTACGGGAGAACCCAGGTCCACGCGTACAAATAGCCAATTGCGAACGGCAGCGCCGCCGCGCAGCCGAGGATAATGAGAAGCGCGTACGCGATCGTCCGCCACTCGCTTCGGGTCGTGCCCGCCATCGTCCCGCAGCCCTCGTGATTCCCGGCTCCATGGAGATGACCATTTTGCGCGTTGGCGCCGCCCCGGCGCAAGAGTGCACAGCGTGGCGGTGCCCTTGTCCGGCGCAACGGCATGGGTTGCAGCATCGGCGTTGGCGGATTACGTCTCGCCGATTCGGCAGGTGTGGCCGGACCTCATCGCAATCTGCGGCGCTGCCATTCCGCATCTTCGCATCGAAAAATGCATCTCCCCGGTTCCCTGCCGTGCCGGTCAGATTACAATGGTAGGCAATGCGATATGCGCAGGGAGGAGTTGAGCATGAAGGAAACGTCTCGGAGCGAAACCGAACGGGTGGCGGGCAACGGGCTCTTGCATCGCCGCATGTTTCTCACCGGCAGCGCGGCCGCGATCGGCGCCGGCACGATAGTGGATCAGGCCGGCGCAGCGCCGCTCGCGGTCGAGCCGTGGATGAGAATTCCAGGCGCGCCGTTCAATGCTTACGGCCAGCCTTCAAAGTACGAGGAAAAGGTCGCCCGCACCTGGGCGTCGGCTCCGGGCACCGGAGGCACCGGCTCCGCGCGCACCCCGCACCACCTGCTCAACGGCATGATCACCCCGAGCGGGCTGCATTTCGAGCGCAGCCACAGCGGCGTTCCGGACATCGATCCGGACAGGCACCGCCTGCTCATTCATGGTCTGGTGAAGCGTCCGCTCGTCTTCACGCTCGATGATCTCGGCCGCTATCCGATGCAATCGCGCATCGCGTTCGTGGAATGCGCCGGCAACAGCGGCGCCTTGTTCGCGAAGCAGCCGGCGAACGCCAACGTGCAGGCGATCCACGGCCTGTTGTCGTGCTCCGAGTGGACCGGCATCAAGCTCTCGGTGCTGCTGGAGGAAGCGGGCATCGACCCGGCAGCCAAGTGGGTGCTGGCGGAAGGCGCCGATGCGGCCGGCATGAGCCGCTCATTCCCGATTGAAAAGGCGCTCGATGACGCGATGGTCTGCCTCTACCAGAACGGCGAGCGCGTGCGGCCGTCGAACGGCTACCCCTTGCGTCTGCTGCTGCCCGGCTTCGAAGGCAACATGAACGTCAAGTGGCTGCGGCGCATCAAGCTCACCGCAGGCCCGACCATGACCAAGGACGAGACGTCCAAATACACGATCCTGCTGCCGTCCGGGAAAGCGCTGCAATTCGTATTCCCGCTGGAAGGCAAGTCGATCATCACCCATCCGTCGCCCGGGCTGACGGTGCGCGGGCCGGGCTTCTACGAAATCTCGGGCCTCGCCTGGTCGGGCTACGGCAAGATCGCGAAAGTGGAGGTGTCGGCGGACGGCGGCAAGAGCTGGGGTCTCGCCGCATTGCAGGAGCCGGTGCTGTCCAAAGCCGTGACCCGCTTCCGCATGGCATGGCAATGGGACGGCGGCCCGGCGGTGCTGCAGAGCCGCGCGACCGACGAGACCGGCTACGTGCAGCCAAGCCGCGCCCAGCTCGTTGCGCTGCGCGGCGACCGCGGCAATTATCACAACAACATGATCCAGTCCTGGGCAGTGGCCGCCAGCGGCGAGGTGAAAAATGTCTATGCGTAAGGTCTTCGTCGCGGCTGTCCCGGCGGTTCTTATAGCGCTCACGGCGCCCGTACCCGCGCAGCAAAGCCCCAATCTCGGCAAGCCGATCTCGCAGGAAGACCTGGCCTCCTGGGACATCAGCATCGGCCCGGACGGCGCCGGACTGCCGCCGGGCAGCGGCACCGTACAGCAGGGCGAGGCGGTGTTCGCGGCGAAGTGCCAGGCCTGTCACGGCGAGAAAGGCGCCGGCCAACCCAACGATCGCCTGGTCGGCGGTCAAGGTTCGCTGCCAGGCGACAAGCCGGCCATCAAGACAGTCGGCAGCTATTGGCCGTATGCCACGACTCTGTTCGACTACATCCGGCGCGCCATGCCGCTCAACGAGTCGAAGTCACTCACGAATGACGAGGTCTACGCGGTGGTGGCGTACCTGCTCAACCTGAACGGCATCATCCCCGTGAGCGAAACGATGAACGCGGAGTCGCTGCCGAAGGTGATGATGCCGAACCGCGAAGGATTTGTCACGTTCACCCGCGGCAAGTAGGGTTGCGGCAAGCGGGGTTGATGTGGTCTGCCGGGGTTAGCCCTGTAGGGCGACCCTTGCGGTCGCCCGCGCGTCATCCTTAAGGACCCGTAGCCCGGATTGAGCGGAAGCGACATCCGGGCTCGCCCTGTCAACGCCGCAACGCTGTCCCCGGGTTTTCAGTTTGCGCTCAACCCGGGCTGGCCGGCGGCTCGTCAAGCAGGCGCCGGCGAGGCGGCGCAAAAAAGCGCCCGCGCGCTTTGATTTTATACTATCATGCTGTGAAAATAGGCTCTCGCGTTGAACCGATGCTTCGTTAATTGCTACAGACGGTTGAGCATCAAAGATCGGTGACGCACCATGGACTGGCGGCTGATTGCCGCTGTTTCGGCGGCGACTGGTTCCTTTTGCTTCGTTGCCTTTGGCGCCTATGTGGTATTCACCCACAATCCGGCTCCGCAGCGGACGGCTGCTCCCGCTCCGATGCTTCTCTCCGAATTTCGATTCCCGGCCGCGGCGCCGCCGTCGCTGCTGAGCGTGCAGCCCGCATCCGCCAGTTCGTCCGCGCCAGATCCGTTTGGGCCAGGCGTGTTTGCGTCTGCGTCGAGTCCGTTTGCGCCTCAGGCCAACGCAGCGCCGCCTGCGCCCTACCCTCCCCTGCCAACAGCAGAGCGGCAAATGGGGCCGGCGACGTCCGGGGCAGCCGCTGCGCCGGGACGCATCGGCGCGTCCGCCCAGGCGGTCAATCCGCCGCCGCGCCAGCCGCACGGCGCCGGCTATAAGAGCGCTGCCCTTACGCCTTTCGATGCAGCCCCACGGCCCGAGCCGCCACGGCCGGTCATCGAGATGAAAAAAAATTCGGTGGTGCCGGAGCTTCACGCGGCGCCGCCCGCCGCGCGCTACCGCGGGGTGCTGACTTCAGCGGAAATTGTTCGCATCAAATCCAATCTGCGGCTCACCCCAGACCAGGAGCGGGCGTGGCCGCCGGTCGAAGCCGCTCTGGCCGAGATGGGGCGGCAGCAGATCGCATTGATCCGGCGCGGACAAGAGCCGCGGATTTCTCCGAATGACTGGCCGCCGGGCCGGCTCTACGCGATTGCCGGACCGCTCTTGCAAACCTTGCGGCCCGATCAGAAGGAGGCAGTCCGCAGGCTCTGCCGGTCACTCGGATTCGAGGGCGTGGCATCCATGATCTAGCGCGGAACTCGATTGCTTTAGGGCTGTCACTGGGCTCCTCCGGGCGACAAGCGCGAGCCTTTTGGGCACGGAGCAAGAATGATTGCGTGGGCGGCGATAAGCCGGGCCACTTCAAGAGGATGTGCCACGTGCAGCGGCGCCGTATGCTGTTCAGGTGAACCGGATGCAACCATGTCGCGACGAAGATTTGGCATCCGTGAATGCGCTGGCAAGATCGATGAGTAGTCTCCGTTTCACATACACCAATGTTCGGCCGGCTTGCCGCGAAGGCGCGAATGACGCGTACGCGCCTTCCCCTCCGCTGGAGGCGCGCGCGGGAGGCCCGCTCCTTGACCAGGCAGCGCCGCCATCTATCCGCCATTTCCACAACGGCGCATGGGACGCCCGCGCTCCCAGGAAGATGAGGGTCAGCGCATGGCCCATCATCGCGTTCGGGGCCGCCGCGCTGGCGGGCGCGATCCTGACGCTCGCGCCGGACCGAGCCGCCGCCGCCGATAATATGGTGGTGAAGCGCTTTTCGAGCGGCGCCACGCAGAATTCCGTCGGCATCGTCGACGCTGCCGAAGACGCCCCGCAAGACGGCCCGCAGGCGATCTACGCGGCCGACGACGGCAGCCTCTATCTGCTTGATCAGGTCAACAGCCGCATTCTGCGCTTCGATGCGAGAACTCCGGGCGCCCCCGTTCAATCCCTCGAGCTGCCCGACAACATGCGGCCCACCGACATCGTCATTCGGCGCGGCAGCGTCTATGTGTGGGACGGCGCCCCGCGGGCTCTGCTGCCGACCGGCCGGGAGGATGCGCCGGTGCGCGGATTGACCCAGACCCGTTCGACCGAGGCGCCGGACGATTTCACTCTTTCGGCCTTCGCGCAGATGGGCTCGCAAGCCCTCGACAGCCCTGATGAGCTGCTCGGCGAACGGACGCGCGCCATCCCCGTGAACCGAAGGCCGGCCCGGCAGTTCGTCGCCTCGCGCGGCCGCGGCTCGGTCACGGCCGACGTCACCATAGGCGACAAGCTTAATACCGCTCAGGTCGAGGTGCGCGAGCAGGCCTCGAACGCGGAGATTGCGAAGCTGCATCTGCGCGTGCGCGATCGCATCGGCGCCGTTGAGTTTCTTGAGATCGACAACAGCGGCCGGATGTTCGTTCTCACCGAAAACATCCCAAATAATGCGAAGCGCGCTGCGGCCGCCTTCGTGGTTCGCTTCTCTCCGCAAGGGGTGCAGGAAAGCGTCTACGATATTCCGCTTCAGGACAGCGTGGCGCTGTCGCGACGCTTCGTTGCAATTTCGCCGGAGGGCGATGTCTACTTCCTGCGCTCGCGGAAGTCCGAGGTCGATGTCATTGGCGTCGGCTCGCGCAGCGTGCGCGCGAACGCCATCATCGACAATCCGAGCCTCACCCGCGTTGCGGACAACGAGGCGCGGATCCCTGCCAAGGGCCTGGCTGCGGCGGTGCGGCCACTGACGCGCCAGCAGGTGGTGCAGACCGCTTTCGGCTTCGAAGGCTTGCAATGGCGTCTCACGCCGGCGAATTACGGCCCCGACCCGGATATGACGTGCACGGGGTTCAACCGCATCCGGCGGCCGGGCTACCTCAGCGGCAAGCTCAATCAGGAGGTGCGCGGCGTCCCCTATTGCTGGGGGTGCATGGGCTCGCTCAATCAGTTCCGCCTGAGGGTGGCGAACGGCATGCTCGCCGGCAACGTCTGCACCCACAACGAGCCGCGAACCGATGTCGCCGGCGTTGATTGCTCCGCCTTCGTCAGCGCCGCCTGGGGCCTTGCCAATCACTTCACCACAGCCGCGATGCCGGCGATCACGACCGTACTTGCCAATCCGTGGGATTTGCAGCCGGGCGATGCGCTCAACAAGCCCGGCAGCCATGTGATGTTGTTTTTGCGCTTTACGCCGGATCGCAAGGTCGAGGTCATGGAGTCCTCGACGGGCGGGTGCAATGGCCGTGTCTGCCGCAATGTCTACCCGCTCGCGTCCCTGCTGGCGCGGGGCTTCAAGCCGGTCCGTTTCAACGCCTTGCAAGACCAGACGGCGGTGGCCGCGGCGGCATCCAATGACGACAGGTCGACCGGAAACAAAGGCGCGCTGCACGCGTCCGCTCCCTCGTCTCCCGCGCAAGCGGCCGAAGGCAGAGAGGCGGCGGAGCGGGGTGGACGCCATCACAGAAAGCACAGGTGAGAGGCAGGGCGATGAGCATCTCTTTCAGGGACGCTGGTCCGTTCTTTCGATCCACATTTTCTGCATTGACGCTCGCATCGGTTACGCTTGCCAGCCTGATCTTCGATGGGCGCTACACCGCACAGGCGGCCATTCGTCCGCCGGAAGGCGGGGAGGTGCGCGCCCTGGTGATCGGTATCGATGCCTATCAGTTCGTGCCCCCGCTGCGTGGCGCTGTGGCGGATGCCCGCGACATCGAACAGACATTGCGAAGCCAGGGCGTCAGGGACATTACCGCCCTCTACGACGCAGCGGCCGACCGCGCGACGGTGATGCGCACGCTCGAGGAGCTCGTGCAGCGGAGTCAGTCCGGCGACCTCGTCGTATTGTCGATCGCCGGCCATGGCGTGCAGGAGCCCGAGCACATCAAAGGGTCGCAACCCGACGGCCTCGACAATGTCTTTGTGCTCGCCGGCTTCAATCCAAAGACCCCGGCCGGGACGCAGCAACGCATCATCGGCACCGAATTCAACCATGTGATCAAGCAATTCGAGGCCAAGGGCGCCCAGGTCATGTTCGTCGCCGACGCCTGCTACGGCGGCGGCCTGGCGCGTGAAATCGATCCCCGCGCCGGCGAAATGAGCTTTCGCCAGGCGCCGCGCTATTCGCTGACGTTCGACGCTCTCCAGCGGATCTCGACCGCGAGCGATGCGTTCCTGAGCGATATCGATTTCGAGCGGACCGCATTTCTCGCTGCGGTCGATCGCAACACCAAGGCGCCGGAAGTCCGCATCCCCGGCGTGCCCGGATTCCGGGGTGCGCTAAGCTACGCGGTAGCTCGCGCATTCGAGGGCGCTGCAGACGAAAACCGGGACGGTCACGTTTCGCATACCGAGCTGTTCACTTATGTGCGGCAGGTGGCCTACCAGCTCTCCGATCAGCGGCAGCTGGTCGTTACCAGCGGTCCGATGACGCGCGCCGGGGGTTCCGACGTGGTCTTCGAACGCACGCGCGGGGTGATCGTGCTCGATGCGGTGCAGCCCAGCGAAACGCGCCCCCAGCCGCCGGCGCCCGTCGCCGCGGCGTTGCCCGGCGCGCAGCAGGCCGCGCGTCCGCCGGCGCCCCCCCCGCCAGCGCCGGCCCCAGGCGCGTTGGGCATCGTCCGGATCGCCGCCCTCGGTGACCAGCGCGATCTCCTGGCCAATCTCGAAGCCCGGGAGGCGCGTTTCGAGGTGGTCGGCATCAAAGACAATCCCGATCTCATTTGGGATCCGGCGTCCCTCGAGGTGCTCGCCGGTGGTGATATCGTCGCCTATGGGATTGACCGCGCCGGCCTCGGCAGCGTCGTTGACCGCGTGGCCGCCGTCAACGGCTTCAAGCGCCTCGCCGCCAAAGCGCCGCAACCGGTGCGCATCCTGCCGGACGACAAGGTCCATCGCCGCGACGCGCGCATCGATGTCGAGGTGTCCGGCGTCGCGGCGCGTTCGCTTTTGATGTTCAACATCGCCGGCGACGGCACGGTGCAAACCCTGTATCCGATCGGCTCGGACGCGCGCATCATCGCGACTCCCGACTACAAATTCCAGGTGCGGGCCGGAGAGCCATTCGGGGCGGATCAGGTGGTCGCGATTTCCTCGCAGCTGCGTCTTGGCGACCTTGAAGAGGCATTGCGAAAAATGAGCCAGCGCCGCACCGCGGTCGAGGTGTTCAAGCTGGTCGAGCGCTATGCGCCTGCCGACGCCAGGATCGGCGCCGCCAGCCTCTACACCGCGCCGTAGCAGCGGGATACAACCGCAGGCCCTGGGGGTTGGCTTATCGAGGGCGCTCCGATGAGATTGAATCACCCTCATGCCCGTGCACAAACACCCTGCCGCGTCAGCCGGCGGGGAGCCGGTCTTCGCAAGCATCCGGGTCTTTGCCGCGGCGCCTCCCCTAAAGAGACGTGGAAGGCCGGGACAGGCCCCATTGGGGCTAACTCAGGCTGCGCGCTCCCGCCCCTGCTTGCGGAGGAGGGTTGGGGAGCGGGCTCTTGCGGCGAGTCAGTGTCCGGGGACACGGTCCCCTCCCGAGCCCTCCCCCGCAAGCGGGGAAGGAGAAAGACTGCTGCCGGGCTGCGCGAATCGACCCGCTCAGTCTCGGCGAAGCTTAAGTTAACGCTTACGGGGACAAGCCCGGCCATCACTCCACAGGAGATGGCCAACGTCATGGGGCGCTGGTCCAAGATCGCGCGACGGGCCGTCGCGGGATTGGCGGCCGCGGTTCTGACCGGAACAGCCGCTCTTGCCCAGGCGCCGCATTCGGTGACGATCCTTCCCGATGTTCCGGAGCCGCCGTCCGCCACACGGACGCCTGACTTTTCGATGGCAAGGCTCGAACTCCTGAACTCGACCATCAAGGTCGAAAATCCGGCGGGCGTCTCGGTCGATGTCATCCCCAAGCTGGAAGTGCCTGCCGGTTCGAAGATCGGATTCCGCATCGCCGCAAAGAGAGCAGGCTATGTCATTCTCCTGGACGTCGATGCGAGCGGGAGGCTCACGCAGATATTCCCGAACCCAACTGCCGCAACCCACGGCTTGCGCGGCGCGACCAATCTGATCAAACCGGGACACAGTCTGACCATCCCGCAACCTGGCACCCCTTATGCGGGGTTCGAATTCGTTGCCGAGCCGCCGGGCGGCATCGCAATGGTGGTTGCGCTGTTGAGCGACAGGCCGGTGCAGGTCGTCGATCTTCCCGACACTCCCCCTCCCGCTTTCGCGCCCGGCGATACGCTGAAATATGTCCGCGATCAGGCGAGGACACTTAAGGTTGCGAATCCGGAGGGCGGGCGGCTGGAGCAGCCGAATTGGTCGATCGACGGAAAATTCTATCTCATCAGATAGCCGGACGCGCGTTGACCAGCGCGCCGCATGCGGGCTTACGTCCGCATCCGCTCCACGGGGTCCGCCGGCGCCACATCGATCATCCGCAGCCGAACGCCCTCGCTGCCCTGCCAGCGGTCGATCGACAATGTCCCGGCCACGTGGACGGCGCGTCCCCGGCTCTTGAGCAGGGCCTGTCCGAGCTTTTGCCCGGCGGCGCGGAACGCGATGGCGTTGATGGCCGCGCCGTCGCCCGATTGCAATCTCGCGCGCACATGCGCTTGGCCGACTTCTTCGGCATGCGCGATCATGTGCGCCGGAAGCACGATCACCGGCTCCGGATTGCCGGCGCCGAACGGCCCTGCGGCAGCGAGCGTCGCAAGCAGTTCGGCGCTCGCAGCCCGCGCCGTCAAGGCGCCGTCAACGAGCAACGCGTCGTCGCGCCGCGCGGCTTCGACATCGGCGCCAAGGCGGCTTTCGAGAAAAGCTCGAAACTCTCCGAGCGCACGCGCCTTCAGCGTGACGCCAGCGGCCATAGCGTGTCCGCCGCCCTTCATGATGAGCCCGCCGGCGACGGCATGGCGCACCGCGCGGCCGAGATCGACGCCCGGAATCGAGCGCCCCGAACCCGTGCCGATCTCGCCCGGTCCGAGCGCAATCGCAAACGCGGGCCGGCCGAACCGCTCCTTGAGCCGCGCCGCGACGAGGCCGACCACGCCGGGATGCCAGCGCGGCGACGCCGTCACGATTACAGCGCCCTTCTCCTCGGTGCCGAGCGCCGTCATGGACTCGGCCTCGGCTTCCGCGACGGCGGCAAGCTCGATCGCCTGGCGCTCGCGATTGAGGCGGTCGAGCTGGGCCGCAAGCGCTGCCGCAGCCGTCGGATCCGTGCATAAGAGCAGCTCCGCGCCGAGGTCGGCTCGCCCGATACGGCCGCCCGCATTGATGCGCGGCCCCAGCATGAAGCCGAGATGCCACGGCTCGGGCGGGCCGCTCAGTCGCGAGACGTCCATCAACGCGGTCAGGCCGACGCGCTCGCGCCGGCGCATCACAATCAGCCCCTTGGCCACGAAGGCGCGATTGAGCCCTTTGAGCGCGACGACATCCGCAACCGTGCCGAGCGCCACCAGGTCGAGGAGTTCGAGCAGGTCTGGCTCCGGCCGCGCCGCGGTCCAGAACCCCCGCCGCCGAAGCTCCCGGTTGATCGCCACAACGCTGAGAAAAACGAGCCCGACCGCCGCGAGGTAGCCGAGCCCTGACAGATCGTCGAGCCGGTTCGGGTTGACCACTGCCGCCGCGGGCGGAAGATTTTCGTCGGCCTGGTGGTGATCGATAACGATCGTATCGAGGCCAAGACGCTTGGCCTCGGCGAGCGGCTCGAGGCTGGTGGTGCCGCAATCAACCGTCACCAGAAGACCGGCGCCGCGCTGAGCGAGGGAAGCGATGGCTTCTGCGTTCGGACCATAGCCTTCGAAAATGCGATCCGGAATATGAATAAGAGGTTCGAGCCCGGCGACGCGCAGGAAACTTGCGAGCAGCGCCGCGGATGTCGCGCCATCCACATCATAATCGCCGAAAATCGCGACCTGCTCGCGTCGCATGACGGCTTCGGCGAGGCGGCTTGCTGCCGCTTTCATATCGACGAGCACATCCGGATCCGGCATCAGCCGCCTGATGGTGGGGTCGAGATAGGCTTCGACGGCATCGATTTCGACATTGCGACCCGCCAGGACGCGCGCGAGCATTTCCGGCACGCCATGGCGTTGAGCAATCGCGAGCGAACGCGCGTTGCCGCGATCGTCGAGGCGGTCGCGCCACGGCCGCCCCGTCGCCGAGCGCTCCACCCCCAAAAAATGGCGATTGGATTCCCCGCGCATCCTGCGTCTTCATCAGCGCCATCTTTTGCGCACCCGCTGCGGCGGGCCGATTCGGGCGCATCGGGGAGTCCAGCCCAAATTGGGCTCGCCGGCAATCGAATTGATCGGGCCTGTTAATCCTTCGATGAATTGCCGGCCGCGCGCCGCAAAGCCACACCTCAAGCAGACGGGTGAATGCGCTCATCATAGGGCTGTTGCGATGTGCCGGAATGCAACAGCCGATTTCGGTTGCGCCTTTGCCGACCCTACAAACTCACTCCAGATGAAACTTGCCGAACTGGCGATGCTCGGCCCGAATCCACCGCACCGTACCGGTGACTGAGCGCATCACCACCGTCTCGGTTTCGATCAACCCCTCGCGAAATCGCACGCCCTTGAGCATCGACCCGGTGGTGACTCCGGTTGCGGCGAAAAGACAATCCCCCGTCACCATATCTTCCAGTTGATATTTCTTGCGCGGATCGGTGACGCCCATTTTGGCGGCGCGGGTTCGTTTTTCTTCAGTGTCGAGCAACAGCCGGCCCTGGAATTGGCCGCCGATGCAGGCGAGCGCCGCCGCCGCCAGCACGCCCTCGGGCGCTCCGCCGATCCCGAGATAAATGTCGATGCCGGTCGACTCCGGGTCGGCCGTATGGATGACGCCGGCAACGTCGCCGTCGGTGATGAGCCGCACCGAGGAGCCGGCCTTACGCACAGCGGCAATGAGGTCGGCATGGCGCGGCCGATCAAGAATGAGCGCCGTAATCTCCTCCGGCTTGACGCCTTTGGCCCTGGCGAGCGCGCGGATATTCTCCTCCGCGGGCGCATCGAGATCAACGATCCCCTTCTGGTAGCCGGGACCGATGGCGATCTTGTCCATGTAGACATCGGGCGCGTTGAGCAGCGTGCCGCCTTCGGCCATGGCCATGGTGGCGATCGCTCCCGGCATGTTCTTGGCGCATAAGGTGGTGCCTTCCAACGGATCGACCGCAATGTCGACCCGGGGGCCATGCCCTGTTCCGACCTTTTCGCCGATGAAGAGCATCGGCGCCTCGTCGCGTTCGCCCTCCCCGATCACGATGGTCCCGACAATCGCCAGATTGTTCATCTCCCGACGCATGGCGTCGACTGCTGCCTGGTCCGCGGCCTTCTCGTTGCCGCGACCACGTAATTTCGCCGCCGCCACCGCGGCCCGCTCCGTCACCCGGGCAATTTCCAGCGACAGAATCCGATCGAGCGGAAGGCTCGATCTCGCGTGGCTCGACGACATGGGCGACTCCTCAACTTCGGCAGAACAAATCAATATTTCTCGATGCGGATGACCTGCGGCTGCCCGGCGATGACGCCCTCGCGCTTGATGGCGTTCAACGCGCGGCGCACCGCATCCTCGGTCGTGGCATAGGTGATGAGAATGACCGGCGCCGGCGTCGCCGGGCTGTTCGGATCATCGCCGCCGTGGGGCCGGCCGCCTGGGTGTCGCTGCACGATCGACTCAAGCGAGATGTTCTCGTCCGCCAGATGCTTCGCAATCGTCGCAAAAGTGCCAGGCCGGTCGAGCGCAGCTAAGCGAATATAGTAGCCGCCTTCATGGCGCTGCATCGGCGCCTGGCGGCACTCGGTGAGACGGGATAGCGGACGGCCAAAAGCCGGCGCAAGCGCGCCGCGCGCGATGTCGCAGAGGTCCGCAACAACCGAAGACGCTGTCGCGGCTCCGCCGGCGCCCGGCCCGACCAGCGTGATCGGCGCGATGCCCTCGGCGTCGAGCGAGGCAGCGTTGGTCACGCCCATAACCTGGGCGATGGCGGTCTCCTTCGGCACCATGGTGGGGTGCACCCGCTGTTCGATCCCTTGTGCGGTACGCACCGCGACGCCGAGCAGCTTCACCCGATAGCCGAGCGCATCGGCCGCGTCGAGGTCTTCAGGCGTGATGGACGAAATGCCCTCAACATACACCGCATCCGGATTGACGCGAATGCCGAATGCGAGGCTTGCGATGAGCGCAAGCTTCTGGGCTGTATCGAAGCCTTCGACATCGAACGTCGGATCGGCCTCCGCATAGCCGAGGCGCTGCGCATCCTTGAGGCATTCGGCGAAGGAGAGCCTTTCCTGCTCCATTCTGGTGAGAATGTAATTGCAGGTGCCATTGAGGATGCCGTAGACGCGCGCGAACGAATTACCGGACACCCCCTCGCGCAGCGTCTTCACGATCGGGATGGCGCCGCCAATCGCCGCCTCGAAATTCAACGCGACGCCATGCTTCTCGGCGAGCGCCGCAAGCTCGACGCCATGCCTGGCCAGAAGCGCCTTGTTGGCGGTCACAACAGATTTTCCGGCGGCAAGCGCGGTCTTGACCGCGAGCTTCGCCGGATCGCCCTCGCCGCCGATCAGCTCCACAAAGACATCGATCTCTTCGTCGGCCGCGAGGGTTGCGGGATCAGAGACCCAGCGCGGTTTAGCCTGGCCAAGGTCGCGCTTCTTGTCGGCCGTTCGCGCCGTGACCGCAACGATCTCGATGCCGCGTCCGCACCGGGCCTCGATCAGATCGCGTTGCTGCGCGATGAGGCGCGCGACTGCAGAACCAACTGTGCCAAGCCCGGCAAGACCGGCTTTCAGAGGCGCAACCATCTTTCGCCTGTCAGTGTTGCAGCTTCCCGACGCACAGTGATGTCTGCGCGATGGAAATAAGCCATCAGAGTCAGAGCGCCAGGAGCGAGGGTCGCGCCGCCGCTCAACGCCGCCTCGCAAGAGGGACGATGTTGTGCAACTTTTCTGGACCGGTTTCAAGGAAGCGGCGCAGGTTCCGGGCAGCCTGGCGGATCCGCTGTTCATTCTCTACCAGCGCGATGCGCACAAAGCCTTCGCCGTGTTCGCCAAATCCGATGCCCGGCGAGACCGCAATCTCCGCCTTTTCGATCAGCAAAGTCGAAAACTCGACGGTGTCGAGGGTACGGAACGCCTCAGGGAGCGGCGCCCACGCGAACATCGACGCGCGCGGCGCGGGAATGCTCCAGCCCGCCCGGCCGAAGCTTTCGACCAGAACGTCCCGGCGACGCTTGTAAGTCTCGCGCATCTCGCAAATGCAGTCGTCGGGGCCGTTCAAGGCCGCGGCGGCGGCGACCTGTATGGGCGTGAAAGCGCCGTAGTCGAGATAGGACTTGACCCGGGCGAGCGCGGCGATGATCCGCTCATTGCCGACCGCAAAGCCGATCCGCCAGCCCGGCATCGAATAGGTCTTCGACATCGAAGTGAACTCGACCGACACATCCATCGCGCCTGGCACCTGCAGGATCGAGGGCGGAGGATTGTTGTCGAAATAAACCTCCGCATAGGCGAGATCGGAGAGCACGATCAGATTGTGCCTTTTCGCAAATGCGACGATGTCCCGATAGAACTCAATATCGGCAACGGCCGCCGTCGGGTTCGCCGGGTAGCACACGACGAGCGCCAGCGGCTTGGGGATAGAGTGCATGCAGGCGCGCTCCAGCGCCTCAAAGAAGGCGGGCGTCGGGTCGGATGGCACGGAGCGAATTACGCCGCCTGCCATCAGGAAACCGAACGCGTGAATCGGGTAGCTCGGATTGGGCACGAGAATGACGTCGCCGGGAGCCGTAATGGCCTGGGCTACGTTGGCGAAGCCTTCCTTCGAACCCAAAGTGGTGACGATCTGCGTGTCTGGATTGAGCTTCACGCCGAAGCGGCGCGCGTAGTAAGCCGCCTGGGCGCGGCGCAGCCCGGGGATACCCTTGGAGGCCGAATAACGATCGGTGCGGGGACGACCGACGGTCTCTTTGAGCTTCTCGATGACGTGAGTCGGAGCGGCCAGATCCGGATTGCCCATGCCGAGATCGACAATATCCGCCCCCGCGTTGCGTGCAGCCGCCTTGGCGCGATTCACCTGCTCGAAAACATAAGGCGGCAAGCGCCGGATGCGGTGAAACTCTTCCATGTTCCCAATCTCCTGCCTGCAACTCCCGGAGGGGGCAAAACTCGGGACCGTTCCCCCGCTCATGGCCGGGCTTGTCCCGGCCCTCCCGATAATCGCGCGCTTTCCGTATCCCGATCGTCATCGCCGGGACAAGCCCGGCGATGACGCCGCGACGCTTGCTCCTCCTACGCAACGCCCGTAAGCGGCATGACCGATAAAGCCGTCTCGTCATCGCGGGTTGCTTGTCCGTGCTCCCGTAACTTCCCCGACACGTGCAGGACGCAAAGTCGACGCGACAGGCCCGGCATCAAGACCGCCGGCGATAGGCCTGGACGGCCAGACGCCTAAAACAGACGCCCAGCCCTTCGCCCCTCCCTCCTACTGCCCTGCAAGAAGGCAGTGAAAGAGCAACCGGCACGAGTTTTGCCCGTCTAGCCCAGCGTCGGACGGCCTGACCCAGCCGACGAAGCCGCAAAACAAGACGGCGAGACTCGACGGGCAGCCCCGTACCGGCGGCGGTGCGGGCTTTTAGCACGGGATCAGCGGTGCGCAGCAGGAATTTGCTTTCAGCCTCGTACCACCGGAGTTGGTCACTCCGGCAGGCCTGTTGCCTTCGCGCGGCGGGCTTGCTCAGCGCGCATGGCGGCGAGTTCCGCCTCGACCTTCTTTCTTTCTTCCTCGGTCAACACCGCGGCAGTGCGGGGCGGCGGCATGTCGTGGACGGCTGGGTATTCGGGTGCGACGTCGGGACGCGCTGGCGTCCCGGCCGGCAGGCCGCCGATTTCTTTCGGCATTTCGGACAATGCGGTGGAACAAGCGACGAGAAACACTGAGCCGACGCAAAGGAGCGCCCGCCCCGCGAGGGCCTGCCAGTTCCGGCGAGTGTTCAAGATGGAATTTTGTAATCTTCGCATCTTCGCGACTTCAGCCTTTGTGCGGAAGCAAATCGACGGGAGCCTGGTCGATGGTAAAGTAGCAGCGGCGCATTATCTAGCGATATATCCAACCCATGGAAGATAAATCCAGGAATGGCTCGGTCACCCATCCCTCGCAACAAACCTGGCGTGCGCCGGCGCAAGGTGAAGTCCGTTCCTCCGCCAAGCGGGGTGCGTGAGCGGAGTAATAAATTACCTCACCCTCCGGCACAGAGCATGGCGACGCCAGCCGTCACGCCCCCTCCGTCCCCTGCTGCGCCCCCGGCGGAGGCGCTGGCCGCCATCTCCCCTCCCTTGCCCCTGGTGATGACAAAGGCTGAGGCGCCGCGTTCAGGGGGGGAGAAGATGCGAGCAGTGCGTGCGGAAGAACGCACGGCGGGTGCGCCTCTTGAAGAGGACAGCGCAGCGGCCACGCCCCCTTCGAAAGAGCGCACAGCGGCTGCGCCTCCTAAGGAGGAAGGCGCAGCGGCCACGCCCCCTGGACACAAAGCGGAGGCGCCGCCACCAGTCAAGAAACCGCCTGCTGCACCAGATTCGGATGCTGGCGCGCAGCCGGAACATGAAACCGGCTATCCTTACCACATTGACGTGGAAGCCCTGACCAGGAACGTGGCCCGCCTGATCGAGGAGGGGAGCCGTGCGGCTGCGGCCTATTTCAGGCCGCGCGAAAACGGCATCCGAAAAATCGATTACTCCGACGAGGTCGTAGACGCTGCGCGGACCCTCGGCCAGGTCGCCGAATACTGGTACGGAGAACCCCGGCGCACTGTGGAAATGCAGACGCGACTGGGCAAGAGCTTTCTCGATCTATTTGCCAATGCGTCGCGACGGCTTGCAGGCGAGCCGGCCGACCCGGTGGTGAAACCTGACCCGCGCGACAAGCGCTTCAGTGATCCGGAATGGTCGTCGAACCATTATTTCGACTTCCTCAAGCAGGCTTACCTGCTGCTCGCAGACTGGGCAAAGTACCTCGTCGAGCATGCCGTTGAGCTCGACCCTGCGGTGCGCCAGAAAGCCGAATTCTACACGCGCCAGATCGTGAACGCGCTCGCGCCGTCGAATTTCATCCCTACCAATCCGGAACTGCTCCGCACGACGCTGAGCAGGAGCGCCGAGAATCTGGTGCACGGCGTCCGGATGCTTGCCGAGGATATCGAGGCGGGCAACGGCGAACTGAAAATCCGCCAGTCCGACATGTCGAAATTCGAGGTCGGACGCAACCTCGCGGTCACGCCCGGCAAGGTCATCTATCAAAACGATCTGATGCAGCTCATCCAGTACACGCCCTCAACCGGACGCGTGTTGAAGCGTCCGCTGCTGATCGTGCCGCCCTGGATCAACAAATATTATGTCCTCGATCTGACGCCGGAAAAGTCCTTCATCAAATGGTGCGTCGATCAGGGGCTGACCCTCTTCGTGATTTCCTGGGTCAACCCCGACGAGAGGCTCGCCCAGAAAAGCTTTGCCGACTACATGCACGAGGGTCCGCTCGAAGCGCTCGACGTGGTCGCCAAGATCACCGGCGAGGAGAAGGTCAACACGGTCGGCTATTGTGTGGGCGGCACGTTGCTCGCCATCACGCTGTCCTACATGGCCGGAAAGCGGGACGACCGGGCCGCGTCGGCGACCTTCCTCACCACCCAGGTCGACTTCACCTTTGCGGGCGACCTGAAGGTATTCGCCGCGACAGAAGAGCAGGTCGCCGCCGTCGAACGCCAGATGTCCGAGCGCGGCTATCTTGAAGGTTCCAGGATGGCGACCGCTTTCAACCTGTTGCGCTCCAACGATCTGATCTGGCCCTACGTCATCAAGAATTATCTCAAGGGCGAGGCGCCGTTCGCCTTCGATCTCCTGTATTGGAATGCCGACGCGACGCGAATGCCGGCGGCCAATCATTCCTATTATCTGCGCAACTGCTATTTGAACAACAACATCACAAAGGGCAAGCTCACGATCGACAACGTGCGGATCGACCTCAAGGAGATCAGGATCCCAGTCTACAATCTCGCCACCCGCGAGGACCATATCGCGCCGGCCAAATCGGTCTATGTCGGCTCAACGTTCTTCGGTGGCCCGACGCGGTACGTGCTGTCGGGGTCGGGCCACATTGCGGGCGTTGTCAATCCGCCTGCCAAGGCAAAGTATCAGTACTGGACGGGCGGCGCGCCGCGCGGCGAGGACCTCGAGGGATGGCTCAAGAGCGCGACCGAACACCCCGGATCGTGGTGGCCCGACTGGCTTGCCTGGATCAAGGCACAGGACGCCGAAGAGGTCCCGGCGCGTTCGCCGGGCGTGGGCCCCTTCGCACCGCTCGAAGACGCGCCGGGGAGCTACGTGAAGGTGCGAAGCTGAAGCAAGCGCTCAATCGGTCGACGCGCCGCTCCGCTTGATCGGGGTGGAGAGCCTCTCCCCAGGCTTCGGCTCGAGGGCTTGGGCTCTTCCGCGGAATTCATCGCCTCGATTATTGCGCGGCGGCGCAGCGGACTCCGCTCCTCGCAAGCGGGGGAGGGGACCACAAGTGGCGCAGTTATTCTTCGCCACGCCTTGGTCTCGCGGAATGCCCCTTACGCCCGCCCGCCCCGAGCGCCACTGCGTTTCGCCGGTTCGATGGATAAACGCAACGAGTCCGCCGCCTGCGCGCCGCGATCGGCGGCGATGAGCCGGATGAGCAGCCGCCGCAGCGTCTCCTGCTCGGGCGACGCCAGCGCGCCAAAAAATGCCTCCTCAAGCCGGTCGACCTCGACATCGCACTGCGCCAGCAGGTTTCGGCCTCTCGGCGTGAGTTCGAGCCGGCGGACGCGGCGATTCTCTGCGCCCTCCGTGCGGCATACCAAGTGCCGCGCACTCAGCGACGCTACGATCTCATTGGCGGATTGCGGGCTCACCCCGAGCCGGCGCGAGAGCGCCGCCGAGGACAAGCTCTCGCCGCGGCGGCTGAGAATGGCGAGGACGGTGTACTGGGCGGGCGTAAGACCGAAACTGCGCAGGGCCTGATCGAGCCGCTGGTAGATTGCAAGCTGCGCCTGCCGCACCAGGTAACTCAGCCTTGCATGTTGCGGCATCTCGCACCTTGCGGCGACTTAAGAACGACTTGACTATATCAGGGAGCCTGATAGGCCTCCTGATAAACGAGGCGCGCCTTAAAATCAACCGTTCTCGGCGAGGGATACATTCTTAAGACCTGCTCCCGTGTCCTCCGCAGGGGAGCAAGGGCGGTCGCCGCCAGGCAGCAGGGGCGTGTCCGACGGGAGGGAAACATGAGCGGCACATCGCATGGGTCCGCCGTCTTTGACGTCAGCGAGTTCCTCGACCGCCCGAGATTCGGCGCTTATCGCATCCTCATCTTCGCACTGTGCACGCTGGTCATGACGGTGGACGGCTACGACGTGTTCGTCGTTGGCTATCTGGCGCCGGCGCTGGCGCAGGACTTCGGCGTGCCTTTCTCCGCAGTGACGTCGATCTTTGTGTTTCAGACCATCGGTCTCGGTCTCGGCGCCTATGCGGTGTCGCCATTCGCCGACCGCTTCGGTCGCCGCAACATCATTCTCATCTGCACGGCGCTGCTTGGCCTGCTCACGCTCGCAGGCACGCTGGCGGCATCGGTGGGCGAGCTTGCCGTGTTGCGCTTTGTCGCCTCGTTCTTCTTCGGCGCAGTGGTGCCGAACCTTGTGGCGGTAACCTCCGAATACTGCTCGCAGCGCAGCCGGCCGACCCTCGTGATCATCCTCTTTATTGGCTATACGGTGGGCGCAGGCGGCGGCGGTTCGATTGCCTCGGCGCTGGCGGCGCAATTCGGCTGGAAGGCGGCTTTCTGGATGGGCGGGCTTACGCCGCTCTTCATTGCCGCCCTGCTCTACGTCCTGCTGCCGGAGTCGATCCGGTTCATGGTTCTCAAAGGCGACCGCAACGACGAGGTGGCGGCGCGTCTGCGGCGCATTGATCCGACATTGGACCTTTCGGGCACGCACGGCTTCACGATCCGCGAGGAGAAGTCCGGCGCGATGCCGGTCGCCGCCCTGTTCCGACACGGCCGCGCGCCGACCACCCTGCTGCTGTGGCTGAGCTACGCCATGAATCTGTTCGTGCTCACCTTCATCGCGTCGTGGATGCCCACCTTCCTCCGCGTCTTCGCGGGCGTCGACCTGAAACAGGCAGGCGCCATCGCGGCGCTGTTTTCGCTCGGCGGCATCGTGTCGCCGCTGATCCTCGCTTACTTCATCGACCGGCACGGCGCCACCCGGGCGCTCGCCGCTAACTATGTTGCGGCCGGCGTCTCCATCATTCTGATCGGGCTTGCGAGCGCCGACGCTACGCTCGCCGCCATTGCGGTTTTCTCCGCGGGCCTGTTCGTGATCGGCGGCCAGGGCGGCATCAATGCCCTCGCCTCCATGGTCTACCCCACCGAGATGCGGGCGACCGGGGTTGGCTGGGCGCTCGGCGCCGGGCGCGTCGCCTCGGTGTTCGGGCCCATGGCGGGCGGAGCGATGCTTGCCGGGCGGTGGTCGGCAGCCTCTATCTTCGCGACCGTCTCGATGCCCGTCTTCATCGCCGCGCTCGCCACGATCTGTGTCCGCTTCACGCGCCGCGCCGGGTCGGCGCCGGCGGACCGGAACGCCGGCGCGGAAGGCCGCCCAGTCATCGGAACCAGTTGAAGGGAAAGCGTTCATGGCGCCTGCAAAAGACCGCGAGCAAATGAAAACTTCGGCGGTGTCGTCCGGAGGGAATGTACATGTAGAGTTTGAGGACGGGATTGCCTGGGTGGCGATGAACAGGCCCGACAAGCGCAACGCCATGAACCCGGCGCTCAATGACGAGATGCTGAAAGTCCTCGACGATCTTGAAGTCGATGATGCCTGCGGCGTGGTGGTCCTGACCGGCATGGGCGATTCATTTTCGGCCGGAATGGATCTGAAGGAATTTTTTCGCGACCTCGACGACCTGCCCTATACGCAGCAGGTGCACAAGCGGCGCTCAGCCTGGCAGTGGCAATGGCGCCAGCTCATGGCCTATCCGAAGCCGACCATCGCCATGGTCAATGGCTGGTGCTTCGGCGGCGCCTTTACGCCGCTCATTGCCTGCGATCTGGCGATCGCCGCGGAGGAAGCCGTGTTCGGCCTGTCGGAAATCAATTGGGGGATCATCCCGGGCGGCAACGTGACCCGTTCGGTGGTGGCGGCGATGAATCTGCGGGACGCGATGTACTATGTCATGACGGGCGAGACCTTCGACGGCCGCAAAGCCGCCGCCATGGGGCTCGTCAACGAGGCGGTGCCAAAGGAGCGCCTGCGCGCGCGCACGCGCGAGCTTGCCAAGGTTCTGCTCAGCAAGAATCCCACCGTGTTGCGAACCGCAAAGGTCGCCGTGCGGGCCGTACAGGGCATGCCGTGGGAACTCGCGGACGACTATCTCATGGCGAAGAGTCACCAGGCGCGCTATCTTGATCCGGAGCAGGGCCGCTCTCAAGGGCTCAAACAGTTCCTCGACGAGAAATCCTTCAAACCGGGGCTCGCTCCGATGCGCCGCGGAACCGAAGGAGAAATCTAAGGGCGGCGGCCAGCAACATGCCCCCATCGACGACGCACCGCATCGACATCGCGCGGCTGATGCGGCCGCGGTCGATCGCGATCGTCGGCGTCTCGCCGCAGCGCGGCTCGGGAGGCGGCGGCGTGCTCGAGAACCTCGAACGCTACGGCTATCGCGGCGAGATTCACCTCGTCAGCCGCAGCTCAATGGAAATCAAGGGACGTGCCTGCGTCGCGTCGATCGATGATCTCCCGCAAGGGGTCGATGCGGTCCTGCTGATGATCCCGCGGGGGGCGATCGAGCCGGCCATCTCGGCCTGCGCGCGGCGCTCGGTTGGCGCCGCCATCATATTTGCGGCTGGCTTTGCGGAGGCGGGCGGCGAGTGGAAGGCCGCGCAGGAGCGCATTGCCACGGTGGCGCGCGAGGCCGGCATGGCCATTTGCGGCCCCAATTGCCTCGGCATCATGAACTATGTCGACGGCATTCCGCTGACCTTTTCGCCGCAGCAGCGTTCGAAGCCGCCGACCGGTCCAAGCCTCAGCATCGTGGCGCAGAGCGGCGGCCTGTCGTCGATTCTGCGCACTGCGCTTCTTGCCAGGGACGTACCGGTGGCGTTCGCTGTCTCGACCGGCAACGAAGCCGTGCTCGGGCTCGAGGACTACATCGAATTTCTGCTCGACGACGCGATGACCCGCGTGGTTGCCGTGTTCGCCGAGCAAATCCGGCAGCCGCAACGCTTCCTCAAGCTCGCGGCGTGCGCCAGGCAGGCCGGCAAGGCGATCGTGCTGCTGCATCCCGGACGCAGCGCGGCGGCCCGCGCCGCAGCGCAATCCCACACCGGCGCGCTCGCCGGCGATCACGCCGTCATGCGCGCGCTCACGGCCCGCGAGGGGGTAATCGCGGTCGATGGCCTGGACGAGCTGATCGATGTTTCCGAATTGATGGCGCGATTTCCAAACATGCCGGCCGCCGGTCCCGCGATCCTGACCGACTCCGGCGCATTCAAGGGGATGACGCTCGATCTCGCCGAGGCGGTCGGCCTTGATCTGCCGCCGCTTTCGCCCGCAACGGCCGATGCGCTCAAGGGCGAGTTGCCCGATTTCATGGCGCCCGGCAATCCCCTCGATTTGACCGCACAAGGCATTCTGGATCTTGACCTCTATGCGCGGACCCTGAAGCCGCTGTTCGCCGATGCGGCATTCGGCAGCGTATTCGTTGCGCCCATTGTGAGTGCGAACAGCGCATTCGCGGCGGCCAAGATCACCGCCATCCTCAAGGCGGCGGCCGGCGCCGGCAAGCCCGCCGTTCTCGGCTTGCTGGGCGATGAGGTGGCGCTGCCGCCCGGCGCCGCCGAAAACGTCCGCGCTGCCGGAATTCCCCTGTTTCGTTCGCCCGAACGCGGCCTGCGGGCGCTCGCGCGCGTCATTGCGCATGCCCGGGCCGCAGCGCAGAGGCGGACGCCGCCGTCTGCGATTCCAGCGCCGGCGCTCCCCGGCATCGGCGTGCTGCCGGAGCATGTGGCGAAATCATATCTTGCGGGCCTCGGCATTCCGGTTCCGAAGGCTGCGTTGGCGCGTGATCTTCCTGCCGCGCAGGCCGCAGCGGCGCAGATCGGCTACCCGGTTGCGCTCAAGCTGCAGGCCGGCGCGCTCCCCCACAAGAGCGATGCCGGCGGCGTCGTGCTCGATATTCGCGATGCGGCGGCGCTGGCGTCGGCGTGGCGTCAGATGCACCAGTCCGTTCTGCGGCGCCACCCCGGCATCGCGATCGACGGCGTGCTCGTCGAAGCGATGGCGAAGGGTGGCCTCGAAATGATCGTCGGCGCGCGCCGCGACCCGGACTGGGGGCCCGTCGTCGTCATCGGCCTCGGCGGCATCTGGACCGAAGCGCTGCAGGATATTCTCGTGTTGCCGGCGGATCTCGACCCGTCAGAGCTTGGGGTCGAACTTGAGAAGCTCAAAGCGGCGCCGCTCATCGCAGGGACCCGCGGCGCGCCTGCGCGGGACGCCGCGGCATTGATCGACATCGTCGGGCGGATCGGAGCCCTGGTGCGCGCACGGGCGGAGATCGCGGAGATCGAGATCAATCCGCTGATGGTGTTCGAGCGCGGCGCCGGCGTGCTTGCGCTTGATGCGCTGGTTGTGGTGGAGGAGCCGCGGTAGGCCGTAGGGTGGCGGTAGGCCGCAGGGTGGGCAAAGCGCGTCAGCGCGCGCCCACCAGCCCTCGAAAAGGCCGCGCCCTGGTGGGCACGGCGCGCAAGAGCGCGCCTTCGCCCACCCTTGCATTAGCGCGAATCAGTATGGTGAGGCCCGTTCCGCAAGGAACGGTCCGGCCCGGGTGGCCACCCAGGCCGGACCGCCGATCGTCGGATCGCTGCCCACCTGAGCCTTTTAGGGCTGTTGGTCCCCTCCAGTCTTGGCGAAAGTTTAGGTCGTAGGATGGGTTGAGCGAAAGCGAAACCCATCAGGCCCTTGCGGACGCGCGTCGATGGCGGGTTTCGCTTCGCTCAACCCACCCTGCGAACCTACTTATAGGTCTGCAGAAAAGCGACGAGATCGTCCGCCTCGGAGGGATTGGCGACGCCGCCGAACGGCATGCGATTGCCCTTCACCTTGGCCTGGGGATCCAGCAGATAGGCGCGCAGATTGGCCGCGTCCCAGATCAGGTTTGCGCGTTTCATCGGGTTGGAGTAGCGGAAATCATCAAGCGACGCCGACTTGCGGCCGAAGACGCCCTTGAGGCTTGGCCCGATCGCATCGGTCTTCTCGCTGTGGCACGCCGCGCAGGCAACAAACAACTCCTTGCCGTGAGAAGCATCCGCCGCAATCGCGCCGGCGCCCGAGAACGCCAAGCATACAGCCGCGCCCGCCCACAGCATCATCATGACCTTCATTTCCGTTTCGCTCCCAAGGCTTCCCGTCTGCCCGGTTTCCGATCGGGCATCGCATGTTAGGACATGTTCCGGTCATATTGAACCATTCTTCTTACGTCATGTATGGACGGCCCCTCTCGGCAAGGGCGATTTTGGCGTCTCGACGAGCGGATCAGGTGCGGTCATGTATCCTCTCCTGGCTAGTCCGGGCCAGCCACGTCTTGCTCGCTGAGCCGCCGCAAGAAAGACGTGGATGGCCCCGACGGGCGCGGCCACGACGACGGAGGGAAGGGACTCGATCTCATCGAAAGCGTGGTCCAGAACGGTCGCGCACAACCGCCAGGCCAACATCCCTCCGCGCAGGCCGGGCGCGCCTACGCGTACACCCCGGCAATCGCCAGGAACTCCTCAGCCTTGAGGCTCGCGCCGCCGACCAGCGCGCCGTCCACATTGTCGACCGCCAACAACTCCTTGGCGTTCGACGGCTTCACCGAACCGCCGTAGAGGATGCGGATCCCCTGCGCTGAGACCGGAAACCGAGCGTTAAGCCGCTCGCGGATGAAGCCGTGGACCTCGGCGATATCGGCAGGCGTCGGCGTGAGCCCGGTGCCGATCGCCCATACGGGCTCATAGGCGATGACGAGATTGCGGGGGGTTGCCTCGTCCGGAATGGAGCCTTCCAACTGCGCGCCAACGACCGACAGGGTCCGGCCGGCCGCCCGCTCATCGCGGGTCTCGCCAATGCACACGATGGCGAGGAGTCCGGCCCGCCAGGCCGCCTGGGTTTTGCGCCGCACATCGGCGTCGCTTTCGTGGTGGAACGCGCGGCGTTCAGAGTGGCCAACGATCACGGCGCGGGCGCCGAGATCGGCCAGCATCTCGGCCGAGATATCCCCCGTGAACGCGCCGCTTGGCTCGGCGTGGCAATCCTGGCCTCCAACCTCGACGCTGCCGCTGTCGCAACTCCCGATGAACTGGAAAATGAGGGTCGCTGGCGGACACACTATGAAGTCGACCTTTTCGCGCAGCTCATTGGCGCCTGCCACGATTTGGCAGAACGCCTCGACCGACGCCCTGAGGCCGTTCATCTTCCAGTTGCCGGCAATCAGCGGGCGTCGTGTTGTCATGCCTCTTTCTCCAGCGAAACATGAGCATGGGAAGGCGTCGGAGCGGAGCAAACTCATAATCCTATTGACGAGACGTTAACAGGCGTCCCGTAGGTTGGGCCCGCATTCAGCCTAAGTTGAGCAAGATGTCGCTTGCCGGCCCAATCCTCGTCATCTCCGACCGCACCGACGACCGCAAGCTCGCGGTTGCGCTGGCGGAGGCCGGCGCAGCGCCGGTGGTCGAGAGCGGCCTCGCCGAGGCCGCGGGCGCGCTTTCGCGAATTGAGCCGGTCGCCGTTCTGTTTGCTGATGCGGACCCGGCGCCGGCGCCGCTTCTTGCCGACGAGCTCATGGCCGCCATTGACGCCATGCCGGCGCCGTTCATGCCGGTCATGGTGCGGGTCAGCGATTGCCGCGCGGCAGCCCTTGAGGCGCTGCCGATCGATGCGAATGCGCCGAACGAACAGATTATCGCCCGCCTTGCGGCGGCGCTCAGCGCGCGGACGTTGCACCGGACGGTGCTGCAGCGGATCGATTCGCTGCGCCGCAACGGCGCCGACGCGCCGTTGCTCCCCGACACCGATCCGCTCGAGGAGGCGACGGTGCTGGTGGCGGGACGGGGGCGCCACTATCCGCCGCTGGCCGCCGCAGTGGGCGAGCGCGTCAGCTTCATCGGCGCGCTCAGCGTCGAAACGGCAGCGCGCTATCTCAACATTCGCGACGTTGATGGCGTCATCATTGGCGAAGGTTTTGGCCCGTCGACGGTGGAGGCTTTCCTCACCGCGCTCAGCGAGGATTGCCGCTTCCGCGACTTGCCGGTCGGCGTCGTGCCGGAGCTTCCTGGCTCGATTGACCGGGCTCGCCTCGCCGGCATTGAGCCGGTGAAGGGCGCCGCCGCTGATATCGTCGCTCACCTGACGCCTCTGGTGCGCGTCCATGCCTTCGCGGCGCGGCTGCGCCGTCACATGGCCTCGCTTGACGCTGGCGGCATGCTCGATCCCGAGACCACCCTGCTCACGGTCGCGGCGTTCGAGCGCGACCTGGAGCGGGCAATCGCGGATTCACGCGCGCGCAATGCCCCAATGTCGATCGCCCGCTTCGATCTCCCGGCTGGCCTTACGCGCCGCGGACAGGTCGATGCGGCGCGGCTCGTAAGCCGGCTCATCCGCGCTGCCGACATCGCCTGCCAGACTGCGGACGGCGCGATCACCGTGGCGATGACCGCTACGGCGCTGCAGCATTGCCACGTCATCGCCCGGCGGATCGGCAGCACCCTGCGGCAGACGATGTTTGAACGCGAAGGCAGCGGCCGCATGGAGGCGATGGTCACCCTCGCCTCGCTCAAGTCGACCGATTCGCCGCAATCGCTGCTGGCTCGCGTGTCCGGGCCCGCGACCGCGGCGGCGGAGTAATAAAAAAAACCCGCGCCCAAACCTGGGCGCAGATCACCCTGCCAATACGCAGGCGCTGCGTCGTCGCCGGACGCGATGAACGTCGCCGCTATACCTCGACAATCGCCACTATTTCCATCGACCTTGGGTCGATGATCGCCATTCGGTCCCCGACCATGAAATATCCAAGGCCGCGCCATTCGGGTTCGATTTCCACGATGGTCCGCGGAAGAGCGGCGAACCTCACGGCGCGCGGCACTCGGGTACCGATTGAGATGTCGAAATTCGGGCTGCTTACTCGCGGAGCGTTTCGTTGCTGGACGATGACTTCGTGTATGCGGGTGCGCTTCTCAGGCGTCAGGTCGACGGTCACATTGCCTCTCGCCCCAGCAGCACCCTGGCCGGTCGTCACCCGATTACCTTCCGTGCGGTCAGTTCTCTCTCGTTCCTGTTCGAACCTCTTCTGTTCGGACGCACGGTTTGTTCGGTCTTCCCGCGGCGCTTGACCAGTTGCGCGGTTCTGCTCCGGCGCTCGATTCAATCGATCCTCGCGCGGTGCCTGGCCGGTCGTACGGTTCTGCTCATTCCTCCGTTCGGACCTGAGAGGCTGTTCGGACCTGAGAGGCTGTTCGGTTCTGCCGCGCTCCTGCTCCGAGTTGCGCTCGCTCGGCCGGCTCTGTCGATCCTCGCGGGGAGCTTGTCCGGTGGTCTCCGAGCGGCCCGTGTTTTGGGTGCCTCGCCGATGCGGCCATTCGGCGCTTGGTGGTGGACCCCAGACGCATTATGGGGCGCCATTTTCTCTGCCGGTGCGCCGCGTTCCTGCTGAGGTCCGCGTTCCTGCTGAGGTCCGCGTTCCTGCTGAGCCAGAGAAACGCCTGGGGCAGTCGCAAACGCGATGACGGCGGCCATTCTCCATGCGGTTTTTGAAGGTATAGTTCAGCATTAAGGTGAGATTGGTGATGCTGCCGCGCTCCTGCGCGGGTCCATGGGTGGTGATCGGTTTGTCAAACGTAATCAGATTTGCGAAACTCAGTTCCACCTTTGACTGCTGTACCAGTCATCAATATCTTTGCGAATTTGATCCTTCGCGAGACCGTACCGCTGCTGAATCTTGCCTTCGAGTTGGTCTCGACGGCCGTTTATAACGTTGAGATCGTCATCAGTGAGCTTCCCCCACTTCTCCCTCACCTTGCCCTTAATCTGCTTCCAGTTTCCTTCCACCCTATTCCAGTCCATGTGAACCTCCGTTTCGAATCAGCTCGCGACGTGGACAAGGGTGAACGCGTCGACTCAACTAACCCAACTTAGCCAATTCGCAGCAAAAAATGAATGAAATCAAAGACGGCATCCCGAAAGTCTCCACTACAGCGACTGAGTTTTTCTGATGCCACGCGGATTTTCGTTCGCAGAAACGCGTGAGGCCACAGCCTACTCTCAATTCCTGCGGTCGAACACCCAGTTGGTCTACCCTACAGAGGATTTTGGCTCTTTTGAAAATCGAGTGGGTCAGGACGCGCAGGCGGCCCCGCCGCGATCACTCGCGGCCTTGATCGCTTGGATGCTCTTTGTCGCGGGCGGCGGCAGCCGGTCAAGGGTCTCGACCGCTTAAGCGGCGATTGGCGCGCGATTAAACGCGCGCCAATCGCCCTTGACCGGCTGCCGCCGCCCGCAAGACTGCATCCAAGCGATCAAGGCCCTCTCCAAGGCCGCGCGCCCTTAAGGCTTCTGCACCACTTCTGCACCCACTCAAGATTCAAAAGAGGCAGGATTTTGGACCGTGCGCCGTTGAACTGACTCGCTTTTTTGGGGCAATTCACCCCAAAAAAAGCAAAAAAGCGCTTATGCACTGCGAATTGGCTAAGTTGGGCTAAGGTTCGGTGGGGCCGAATGCAGAAGCGGGATGCAGGTTTACAAAATTCGCATATCGGCTATGGTCCGCGACTGCAAATTCACGATCGCGATTCGGGACATTTTCCGCAATAATTCAATAATTGATGCAAATCGACGGTCGAAATCGTAAAATTAGTCCAAGCAATAGGCAATCAACTTTAGTCCGGGCAATCAAATTATGTTGAAGCCATTGTTGCGCGTTTGGTTCTGCCTCGGGTCGTCGCGTGACAGAGATCTGGTGGCATCGCCGGCAGTTTTTCAGATGATGGAGGCGCTAATCGACTCGCTGCCGGCTCCACATCGCGACAATCTGTCACCCGCCTATCTGCTAATCCGAAAAGCGCTTCAACGCTTGCTGTGCCGGCGATGAATACCGAAGGATGTTCCGTCGCGTGTTGAGTACCTGATCTTGCTGTCCGCCTGATCGCCGCGACCAGCAGCCTCGGCACTTCGCGCGTTGGCATTGATCTGCAGGCACGTAAGCCAGCCCACATAGCTCGGCGGGCCGGCCAGCTTTTCTTCCATCGTGCACGTCGCCTTATCCTGCGCCGTAAAGTGCGGCCAGGCTTCGATGAGCTTGTCGCGCGCAATTTTTTCCATGTTGAGGCAGTCGGGAACGGTTGCCTCATGGCAGGTTGGCCCGACGTCAAACGCCGGAACGCGATCGGCAATCGGGACAGCCAGCTGCGAACTCAACAAAGCGGCGTACATGGGCAATAGCATCATGGCGTTCTCCGAACGCATCGCGGCTTTGACGCTGTCTACCTCTGTTGCCAGATGCTCGATCGACTTCCGGACCCCAGATCAAGCGTGCCAGCCCATGCTGACCCTCCGGTGGATGCGCACAGACGGCTCTTTTGACGTTGCGAGCCAGGTTGCAAGGCGACTCGTGCTCTTCCGGTTTGCGCGCGCCGCGAGCCCTGACAGGATAACTCAAGCGCGTCAGCAGGATCTTGCTTCGGCTCGCGTCCTTCGGCCCGCAACCAGAGGCGACCGCAAGCGTCGCTCCTGCTCCTCCTTATGTCGTCAGCGCGAAACGCACAATTATCGCTTTTCGCAATGCTGCGATCCCTTCAGACCAACTGAATCGAGCGAGTGGTGGCGCGCGGGCGAACGGCCGTCGCTAGGCGGCGAATCGCCGGAGCAGCACGTCCAGTTCCTCAACCTCTGCCAGCCTGTTGTAGTGGTCTGCCATGCGCGAAAAGCGGTTTCTCATTCTGGTCGAGAGGCTGTTCGCCGCGAGTTGGCGACATTCCTCCGCCAGGCCGCGGTAACTTTTTGCGCGATTCAATGCATCAAACATGGCGCACTCCTCTGCTGAGCGCCCACCACCTTCGTGAACGCCTATGCAGCCCGACCTATGGGGCAGTATCAAGGCGAAGCAAAAATCTGGCTCCTGAGCGATGATCACGCGCTGCCCGTTGACCTCGAAACATCCGGCGTCTCACGCCACATCTCTTTCGTCCGAGCTTTATGAAGCGCAGCGACAGCCTCCCGCTGATCGGCCCAGGTCTGATCGCTGCCGCCGGGCAATCTCTGAGCGACACGAGAAATCATCACTGAAAATAATATTCATTTCCAAGTAACCTGGAATTTGTCAGCGGGCGTAGCACGGACTCACTCGCTGCCCGCGAACGCGGAGGGCGGTACAACGTTAGCATGCGGTGCAGTACGAGGGGCCGTCACCACGAATTCGGTGCCGGGGTCGAGACGATGCACATCGATCGTGGCATTCAACTGGTGGGAAAGTCCACGGACAATGCGCATTCCCAGCCCCGGCGCAGAGCGGAGTTCGAAACTCTCCGGAAGCCCTCGACCTTTATCGCCCACCGAGAGTTTGATCATATCGCAGGCATCTGGCGCGAGACGAACGGAGATGGCTCCCCCTTGACCTTCATGATATGCGTATTTTGCGGCGTTCGTTATCAATTCATTGGCCATGAGCGCAATCGCAATCGCCCGATCGGTCGCCACGTTGACGCCAGGTTCGACAGCTGCCTCGATGCGGCAAAGCGGTAATGCCTCGTTCAGATCCCGGCAAATGTCCCTGACATAGACGCCGAGGTCGAGTTCGTCCGGACCATTGGCCTGGTGAATGCGTTCGTGTGCCTTTGCGACCGCCGAGACCCGAGAAGCGGCTTCTTCGAGGCGCTCGGTCAACGCTGGATCGTCGACTTCGCCAGCTTTAAGCTTGAGCATGCTTGCCACGATGGCGAGACTGTTCTTGACCCGATGCGTGATCTCGTTGAGCAGCACCTGTTGGCGCGCAAGTGCGGCTTTGAGGTTCCGTTCATGGTGCTCTCGCTTAATGGCCATTCCCAGGAGGTTGGCCATGCCCTGGAGGAAAGCGAGGTCATGGGCGGTGAACTCGTACTCGCAGCGGCTGTCGACCTCAAGCACCCCGAACAGCCTGCCGTCTCCTTGCAAGATGACATTCATCGCGCGCCGAATGCCATGCCATGCGAGCAGCTCTGGGGTTCGAAAGTGCTGCTCTCTCTCAAGGTGACTGGAGATGACAGAAACGCCTGTGCGCATGGCAAAGCCAACTGCCGATGCCAGGTCATCGCCGATTCTTGCCGCGCCAACGACGCCCGGCTCCCACCCTACCCTGGCGCGCAGCAAAAAGCATCGCTGAGCCGGAATATGCTCGAGAACCATGCAAAACTCGGCCTGCATGCCGTGTCCCGTGAGGCGCGCGGCGCTATCCAGAAGCTGATCCACATTTTTGCCCTGGAGCGCCGCGGCCCCAAGTTCGGCAAGCATTCTTTGCTGCCGGATGCGCCGCTCCGGGGCTGGCGACAGCGCTGATAGCTCAGTGCGATCGGGCTTATGCTTTATGACTTACGACTAGTTCATCGATTCGGTGAAACCGATCATATGGGGAGGATTCATTTTTTCCGGCATGGCTTGTAGCCTCTCTGCTTTGATTCGAGGCGGGGTTTGAGTCATGGCGGCGTGGCGGCGGGCAATCGAACTGGCAATTGGCGCGGAGGATTTGGCGGCGTTGGGAGCGATCGCTCGCTCGCGGACGGAACCGGCGAGCCGGGTCGAGCGGGCGCGAA
>Ga0209062_1001179_pt1 | contig 51390 bp, 34 predicted proteins | sample Coa_R2_2_FD_187158 | JGI IMG/M metagenome (GOLD analysis project Ga0209062, IMG submission 187158) | Surface soil microbial communities from Centralia Pennsylvania, which are recovering from an underground coalmine fire - Coalmine... | ecosystem: Environmental > Terrestrial > Soil > Unclassified... | reverse complement strand
CTGGAGATTGCTGTGAAACGATTTGGATTCACCGACGCCATACTAACTCAACGACCTATCCCGCACTGGCTGGAGACTGAACAGGGAAACACCCAATTTGGGAACTACTGACAGAGACACAGCGCGGCAGAGCTGCCGAAGCCGAGTGAAGAAAACGAACCACAAAGACACAAAGAAAACCAAGAAAGATCTGTGGTTAGCTCTTGGTCTCTGTCTGTGATTAGGTCGGCGGTTCGACGGCTTCGGCCTTTCCGCGTGCCGGTTCCTCGTTGAGTTCGAAGCCCAGGAGCGGTTCATCGGCGAGCCGAGCCGCGATGCGCACGATGAATGTGCTCCCGCGTCCCAACTCACTTTGTACGGTTACGTCGCCGCCCAGGAGCTTTGCAAGTTCACGCACGATCGACAGGCCAAGCCCGGTGCCGCCTTGTTCGCGCGTCATGGGATTGGCGGCCTGGCGGAACTTCTCGAAGATCAGGTCTTGTTCCTCCGGCGCAATGCCAACGCCGGTATCCGAAACCGTGAACACGAGATCGTTACCGTCGCACGCGGCCTTGAGCGTGACCCAGCCGCCTTCGGGCGTGAATTTCACTGCGTTGGAGAGCAGGTTGGTCAGGATCTGGTGAATCTTGCCAGTGTCCTGACGGGCGGGCGGGGCATTGGGGTCGGCGACAATCCGCAGGTCGATGTTTTTCTTCTCGGCCTGCTGCCGCAGTTGGGCGACGGCGTGTTCGCACGCCTGGGTCACGTTGACCGTTTCCGGGTGCAGCCGCATTTTGCCAGCTTCGAGCTTCGCAAGTTCGAGAATGTCGTTGATGAGCGCCATGAGCCGCTGGCCGCTGGCCATGATGTTGCCCGCGAAACGGTGTTGCTTCTCGGTCAGGTTCTCGGCGGCGAGCAGCACTTCCGAAAAGCCGATGATGCTGTTGAGTGGGTCGCGTAGCTCGTGACTCATGGTCGAAAGGAACTCGCTCTTCAGGCGATTGCCTTCAAACAACGCCATGTTCACGCGTGCCAGCTCATCGACCTTGCGGTCGAGATCGGCAATGAGTTTCTTGTTCCGCTCCTGAATGTTCGTGAGGTTCCGCAACATGCGGTTGAACGTGTGTGACAGGTCTTCGAACTCATCGCCCGTTTGAATTTCGCTGCGGATGTTCAGTTCCCCAGCCGCGATGGCTTCGGACACTTCCTTGAGGTGCTTCACTGGCTTCACGATGACGTAGCGAATGATGAGGTAACTGCCGGCGATGATGAGCAGCGACGTGCCGATAGCGAAGGAGATGAGCACGGCGCGGTTGGTGTGGAAGCCTTCTTCGATGGGCTGCGTGGAGAGCCGGATGCGCACGACAGCCATTACGTCGTCTTGTTTCAGATTGGCATTCGCGAGTTTTTCGCCCACCTTCGCCGGGTCCTTGTGGCAGTCGACGCACGATTGCCGCGCGCGGATGACGCCGTAGTAGTAGAAGGCGTTTTCCTTGGGTGCCTGTCGCGTTTCTTCGTTCTTCTTGGGGTCGTTCAGGATGCGGTGCATGGCGGAGAGATCGTCGCTCGTCGGCTGGCTATCAGGGTCTTTCGAGTCGGGCTTGATGAGCTTGTAGTTGTACCCCTTGAGGGTGTCGGGCCAGTTCTCCTCCGTGAGCCGCTGGAATTCGTCCACGGCCTTGCGGTCGTCGCCTTTCACATGCAGGCGTGCAACGATGGGCGAGAGCAACGCCCGACCCGTCGTTTCGAGCTGCTCATACGCCAGCCCCTCGGTTCGCTTCGCATAGACCCAGAAGCTACCGGTCATGAGGAGCAGTACGCCCGCGCCGAGCAACCACCGGCACTTTCGTTCCAGGCTGGTTTCGCCGAGCAACCGCTTAAACGCCTTGTACGACATGTTGCTTCACCGCAAGGATCTAACCACAGAGACACAGAGAAGACAGGAGAAGAGATGGAACTCAACTCAATACCTCTTTGTCTTTCTCTGTGCTCTCTGTGCCTCTATGGTTAACACTGTTTTTTTGCTATTTGTTTTGCTCGACGGTTTGCGTTGCGTGATCGTCTGACACACCGGGCAAAAGTGCGAGGAGCGGCCAGCGAAGCGGGCGCATTTGATCGGTGTGCTGCACTCCGGGCACGGCTCATCCGTGCGACCATAGACCGCGAATTCGTTCTGGAAGCCGCCGCGAAGTCCAGAGCCGCCGACGTAATCGCGAATGGTACTTCCGCGCGTTTCGATCGCGCGGTTCATCACAGATTCGATCGATTCGCGAAGTCGGTCGCACTCCTCTGGCGAAAGGCTCTTCCCCTTGCGGCCGGGGTGCAACTTCGCGCGAAAGCACGCTTCGTCGGCGTAGATGTTCCCCACGCCCGCCACCGTCGTCTGATCGAGCAGAATCGCTTTCAGGTTGCGGCTCGTACCGCGAACGGCGGAGCGGAAGTATTCCGCATCAATGCCGAAGGGCTCCGGGCCGAGTTCGGCGTTCATTTCTTCTTCGAGAGCCGTGCGGCTGGACGCATACTCGGCCGAGCCAAACCGCCGTGGATCGCGAAAGCGAAGTTCATTTTCGTCGTCCAGTGAATAGACGACGTGCAGGTGATCCGGTTCCGGCGTGGCCGCGGGTACGACCGTGAATTGCCCACTCATGCCGAGGTGGATGCGGAGGATGGGATTGTCTGAAGAACCCATTCCGCGGGAGGAAACAGGCGAACCCGGAGCGTTAGCGACGGGGTGTGAGTTTGTAGGATCCACCTCCCTCCCTGCAGGGAGGGGGGCCGGGGGGGTGGGTTTCACCAGATCAATCAATATCCACTTACCTCTTCGGCGTACTGCCTCAATCCGCATACCCGCGACGACTGAGTTCCATTCACGTTTCCACGGCCGACGCAGCTTCCGCTTGCTCTGTCGCACGCTCGTAATCACTCGGCCAACGAGCAGCGGGCGCAGATCGCGGACAACAGTCTCCACCTCCGGCAATTCCGGCATGATTCCCTCCATCAACGACGATGGTGAATTCTACCAATTGCCGGAATCTGAGCCTATCCGAACCGTGTGCTACGGTTGAAAGATCGCGGAAGAGGATAAGACCATGCGCGAGGTGCTGGTGCTCTGAGGAGGGTTGTTCGTAACGGCTGTCGGGATCACGCTCGATTCGTGGAGCACCATCGTTGACCTGGCTGGATGTTCGCCACCGCGCCTACGATAAGCTCCCCGTTGGGATGACACGTCGCCAAGTTGACGGAATCCTGGGTGACGAGGGGCAGTTCCGATTCCAGGGTATTGAAGTCACAAAAATCACCCGGAAACTGAAAAATCCTCCCGATCTTGAGGGCCTTCAGCGGTCACGGCTGAGGTTGGCGTTTCTCGCAACAATTGGCCTCGCACTTCCAGGGGAAGGACTTCGCCGGTCACCATTCGATGAACGCTTCGCGTTCGGTCATGGCAATATCATCCGCGACTCAGGCGAGCGATGCAACGACTCGCCGATGCGGTCAGAGTCGTTCCCTGCGGAGCCACTCCGATGGATTGCGGATGATGTCGTCTCGTGTGTGGAAGTGGAATCGCTCTCCAAATCGTTCGCGGAGCGTGGCCACGACGGTGGAGGACAGAAGGGTGTAGGGGAGCCACAAAGCGACGAGCTTCGCGGGGTCGATTGCTTCCGCCAGCATCAACGCTCCGGTGTCCGTGAGAGTATTGCCCGACAGGTAAAGTTCGGACAACTGCGGGACAAGCGGCAGGAGATATTGCACGCCCGCATCGGAGATGGTGTTGTGGGGCAAACAGAGCGAAGTCAATCTCGGCCACGCGACGGACACAAGTCGTCGGACTCCTTCATCTCCGAAGTCGTAGTTGGAGGAGAGGTCGAGTATTTCGAGGTTCGGCCGAAAGACCGCTGCGGCGACGAGATCCGCGCCTCTTGGTGGGAGGGAAGAAGACCACAGTCGAAGTTCACTCAGCCTCGCCGCTCTTGTTGTCAGTGCCGGGAGATCGTCAAAGTGAATGGCCGCAACGATGGATTGCGTTTGAGCAAGGAGCGGGGAGCGGCTCAGTTGGTCGACGTATCCGCTTGGTACGAGCCGGCGATCCGCCATGGGACTCAACAGATGGAGCGATCGCACTCCTGACCAGTTTTCGCTCCGGATGAGCTCGTCAAAGACGGCTTCGCTCTTCAGGCCATGCCCGGTTGGCATGAGGAGAGCCAGGTGAGCCACACGACGCAGGCACGATAGATTTAACCGGTTCCATTGGGCGGAGTTCGGGCCAAAGCGAATCGCGAGATTATTTACAGGCTCGAGCTGGAATGCCGTTGTGATGTCGCGAACGGGAAACGGAGATTCGAAATCGAGTCCCAGGTAATCGACTAACCCACGGTCCAAAGTGGTGTGCCAGACCGGGCCATTCCCGCCATCTTCCGCCCATTTCCCTTGCGAACACTGGATGTAGTGAAATGTCTGACGCCGCTCCTGACGGAGTCGCCGCCAGAGTCGGGACGTCCACCCGGATGACGCCGGGCTCGGAGGAATTTCTTCAACCCCGAGAGCGTGATAGAACGAGGCGAACCACAACGAACCGCGAAGTTTGAACAATTCGTGGAGGTGGGCCTGCGACTTTTTCCCTTCGCCGCCGTGGGACCACGAGTCGCCCAGCTCGCCGCGACGAGCCGCCATTTCACACGCCAGTCGGATATACTCGGCGCGGTCTTCTTCGCCGTGTTCTTGAAGCCAGTCGGCAAAGATAAGCCGGAGCGTATCGTCCTGTGGATTTGCCGCGATTGCCTCGGTGAACGCTTCGCGTTCGGTCATCTCATTATCATCCACGATCCACGCGAGCGACACAACGATTGTACTCGGTACTGAATCGCACGGGTATGCCTTGGTCAGTAGTCATTGGTCATTGGTCTTTTGATCAGGTTTTCGCCAGGGACCAAGACGAATGACCAGGAAAATACCACACCTGTCGGTTCAAGTGCTTGCAGGGCGAGTGTCGTGCACATAAAGTCTGCGGTGCATCCTCAACGAAACCTTCAACACCTTCTCTCCGAGGTCATCATGGGATTTGCGCAAACGGTTGATGCCGCGGGCAAGCCGATCCACAAGTCAGGTAAAGGGAGCTATCACCAGATTGGTCTTGTGCGCGGGCAGTTCGGCGGCGTGCCGTTCGACAAGTGGGTGAAGTTCATCGCCGAGGCCGGTTTCGACGGCTGGGAAGAAGCCAGCTGGGAACTCGACCTCCGGAAGTGCGACACTGACGCCGGCGCTGCGGCTTATGCGCAAGAACGCGTGAACCTGGCGAAGGCCCACGGACTGGAAATCTTCACGGTTGCGACGCACCTCCAGGGGCAAGTGCTCGGCGACGAGCCAACCGCCAAGACGCTGAACTTCTGCAATCCGAAGGGCGAAGCCCGCGCTGCCTACCGCGAATGGCGTAAGGCCGGGAACAATCCACCGCGGACAGACCCCTACTTCGTGCCGACGGAAGTCGGCAAGCTGGTCCACGCCGAAGCGGAACGCGACCTCTTGGCGTGTGCGCGTTACGCCGGGGCACTCTCGAAGCTCCAGGGTCGGCGGGTGGCGCTGCCGGGGTTCGTCGGCAGTCCGGCACACTGTTGGAGCCACTGGTTCCTGTTCCCGCCTCTGCCTACGTCCATGGACGGCTACGATATCCCCGACGTGCGACAAGTATCGCTGGAATTGCTCGTCGAGCGTTTCGGGAAGTTCTGGAATGAGTGCCGCAAGCAGGGCATCACGTTCGACCTCGAATGCCACCCCTCCGAACGGGCGATGGGCGATATCGAGAGCGCCAGCGATTACATCACGCACATGAACGACGCAGGGTTCAAGGGAGTTGTGGGGTTCAATCTCGATGGCTCGCACATGGAATGGCAGAACGTCTCGGTGATCGAGTTCATCCGCGAATTCAAGGACTACATTCACTGCGCACACGTGAAAGGCGTGTGGGTGGCGCGTGAGCATTGCCGGGCGGGTCGGCTGGGCGGTCACCGGCCGATGGGGCATTGGTCGAATGGCTGGAATTTCGTGACGGCCGGTACGGCACGCGATGCGAACTCACTGGAAGAAATCTTCATTGAGTTGAACCGCGTGGGCTTTGAAGGCGCGGTGTCGATTGAATGGGAAGATAACGACGCCGACCCGTTCGCGGGAGCGAAGGCCGGGCTGGCCAACTGCCGCAAAGCCGACCTGCCGCCCAGCGGCATGAAGCACGACGAGATGCTGAAGGGGTAAAGTCGCAGTGACGTAATGAGTGACAACGCATTGTCACTCATTACTTTTCCCGACTCAGGTGTGACATTAATTCTAGCCGATTCTTTTCACACTCCGCGAATTCCAACGCTTGATTTCGCCCCCACGCGTCCCTACCATCAAGCCCATCACGCTGGTCGCGCAATGCGTTCAGTTTGATAAATGAGAGCTCGGCAGGTCGCGTTCTCATTGGATCGGTTCCGCGTTGCGGCTGCTCAGCGGACGGGCGGCCGCGGGTTCGCTCCCGGCTGTTCCGTGAACGGGACGCTGGGGCAGGCAGGGAAGCTCGGTCCCTCCACCACAGACGGCAGGAGGCGACAATGGGGAGGAAAAAGGTGGACGCCTCCACGGTTACGCTCACTCCGCTTCGCGCGGCACGACTTTACCGGCTGCTCACGCTGCTCGGCACTGGCCCACAAACTCGCGCGTTCTTGCTTCGCCGACTCAAGCTCGACGTGCGCGGCTTCTACCGCGACCTCGAAGCGCTGCGGACGCTCGGCATCGAAGTCACCACTACCAACGACGAAACCCGCTACACACTGGTGGGCGAACTCGACCCCGCGCTGGAAAAATTGCCGTTCCCCGATCCGGGTTTAAACGTCCGCGATGCGCTGCAACTGGCGATCGGCAACACCGCAGCACACCGCAAGCTCAAACAGCGCGTCAATTCCTTCCTCAACGGCCCCCGTGGCGGGCCGAACAAGCCGCGGTAAGCATCACTGGTTGTTGTTGGTGATGGACCGGATGGTGCGTTCGGCCTCGTTTCGCAATTCGTTACTCCGCGACTTTTGTGCAACCTCCCACAGCACCGGCAGCGCGTCCTTTGCTGCCGGTCCAATGTGGCCGAGTGTCTGCATCGCCAGCAGCGATTGCTTCACGTTGGTGCTGCGCACCAGTGCAACCAGTGTCGGGACGGCCGGGGCAGCGGCCTCTTTCATGTCGCCAATCAGAGCCGCGGCCAATTCCGCCGCGTTCGGGTCGGGACCGCGGAGCATTTCGGTCAGCGCGGGCAGAGCCACAGCCAGCCCCTTCGCCAGGTGCCGCAGAATGGTGAAGGCGTGATTCCGCTTATCGACGTCCGTCCCCTTCAGGTCGGCAAGGAGCGGGTTCACCAGGTTTGTCTCGCCCGTGCTGCCCGCGCGTATGGGCATGCGGTATAGTGTGCGGTGGAGTGTTGCGGCACCCATCATCCCGTGTCCGCTCACATCGATGAGCGCCAGTTCGTCCTGATTGACGTAGTATTCGTACCGTGAGATAGTCGGCGGTTGGTTGACGAACCCTGGCGGCGAGGGGTGGCCGGGTGGCGGATTGAACGGGGAGGGAATGGTGATCTCCACCTCTCGGTCACCCGTAATTCGGTACGATGGCGCGTTGTTCAACTCCATGGCAAAGACGCTCCATTCCGTCAGTTTGCCATTCGGACCAAACACGTAGCCGTTCGCTCTCTCGTCGCGCCATTCGCCGAGGATCAACTCGCGGGCCTGCGGTCCGCGTACCCATTTCGGATCGTTGCGGATCGCGCTTTCCTGGCTCCGGTCCTCGCTCGCTTTCTCGAGTTCACGGGCTCCCGAAACGATGAACCCCGATTCGCTTTTGTATGCGCCGTGGAAGGGTGTGAGGGAAGTGCTGTATGCGGCACGGGGGCCGTCTTTGGTCTGTACGAACGCCACCCAGACGCGCAGATCCTTCCCCTCCCACCGCCGCCAGGCGGTAATCTCACCCAATAGCCCCTGGTAGGTGCCCATTGTATCCTCAAGCGAGCGATCGAACCCCGCCTGGCGCAGCGCATTGCGGTAATCGTCCTCGGACGACGATCGACTACCGCCGAGAACGTTTTCGACCTCCGGCAGGGTCATCCCCGGCCGCAAGCTCTTGAAGTTCGCCATGGTCACTTTTGCCGAATCGACCGGCTGCGAAGGACCATCCCTGCCGCTCTTGCGAACGATCAAGACAACCGCCAGGCCAACCACGGCAAGAAGGAGCAGGCTGCCGACCACGATCGCGGCGATCTTCGTTCCGGAGGAACGTGGCGCATCCGCCTTATACCTTGGCCGCCGACGTGGCGCTCGTTCTTCCGCTTCGTCTTCCTCCGGCGGATCGAACTTTTCGCCGCATTGAGAGCAGCGGAGTTGTGCTTCATCTTTGCGTATCCTGACGCGATTACCACATTCCGGGCACCTGGCGCTTGGCATGGGCGGTCCTCGGAAGGAAAAAATGAATGTCCGTCATTTTCACCGTTGTTACTCCGGCTGACAAGCGCAGAGCGACGAGTACAACGAAGCGAAGCCCACTCTCGCGGGAGCGAATCATGCCGGACTATCCTGCTGCCGTTGTGGAATTACTCGCTGTCGAGCACCCCATTTCGCTCGGGCCAGGGAAACCGGACGAGTCGCTGCGTCCGAGGTTGAAGGCCGCGGCGGCGCTTCCGCCGCTCTGTGCCGCTGGACTGTGGCTCCGTTTCGACTTTCTCGATGATTCGCACAGGATCTGTCAGGATTGGGAAACGCCGGATGGGAATTTCTGGCACGCCATCATGCACCGCCGCGAACCCGATGCGTGGAACTCAAAATACTGGTGGCACCGAGTTGGCGCCCATCCCGTGCTGACGCAACTTCGCGAGCGTGCCGGCGAAGTGGGTTACGCGTTCACGACACCCGAAGCGTTCGTGGATTTTTGCGAGCGAGTGCGGGGATCAGGCAGCGCCGAAGAAGAGACGGCCAAACGCGTGCAACAACTCGAATGGGATTTGCTCTTCGCGTGGTGTTTCGAGCAAGCGAAGTAAGCTGGGTGGAATCTGGGTGTTCCGTAGGGTGGGTTGAATCCGCGTAGCGGATGAAGGCCCACCCTACAGCATCCAGGCGGATCTGGGAGGTTGTAGGAAGCGGTGTTTGTTGAAAATCGGATGACGTTCAATCGGCCCCGAAGCCACCAAATTAACCTGGGTGGTGCATTACTTCCCAGCTCAGCACTTTTCGCTGCTTTGTTACTGCAACCCGGTTTCCCCAACTTCTTTCACGAGCGTGCGGGCGGCCTTGAACGCAGCGCGAACAGCCAGTGCCCGCCCCTCAATCTGGTCGGCGGTGAAGGGGCGGTCGGGGTTGCCCTTGGGAAGCCCGGCGAGTTCCAGCGTCAGTGGCAGAAGCTTCAGGAACTCGGTCATGCGGCTCTGCTTGAGTTCGTTGCTAACTGGTTGATCCATGGCTGTCTCCCGCGAGAGGTACTTGAGCGGCCGTGAAGCCCGGTTTTCGGTCGGCTGTCGCTCTGCCGGCTCAGGTGGAGTTGAACTCCACGTAATGGATGGGACGCGATTCAGCGTATCGCGGAAGCTGCTGCGTCTCAAGCGGCGGATCGTCGCCCTATCAGGGATTTTGGCGTCGGAGATTTGGACGCGGGATCTGAGTTCAAGGAAATGCTTGAACCTCTGGGACACAGATCCCTGACCCAATCTACCCGCCGAAATCCCGATAGGGCACCCATCTGAAACGCCAGGGTTACCTGCTACTCCCCATTTCCTCACCTCCCGGCCTTGCGTCTGTCACCGTGGAATTGCCGAACTTCACTCCAAGTACAAAAAATCTCCGATTCGACCGGCAGTCTGGCTAAATTCTTCCGATCCGAGCGTCGATGGTTGGGGAGACGTCGCCGAGTTTTGGGGGACAGCATCTTGCGCACTGGCGCGGGCTGCTTTGCGGCGTCGAGGTCGGGTGGAGCGGGGAACACACATGAGCCGGAACCGTTGGATCAAGCGGGCGCTCGCGGGAGTGCTGGCCATCTCCGTCTCCGGCGGATGCAAGCAGCAACTGTTCATGGCTCCCAGCGATTACAGTGACGCCATCAAGGTGGGACTCCCCAAAACGCTGGAAACGAAACCACATAACCCCATCGTGCCGGGCCAGGTGGAGAAGATCGGCAATCTTTCTACGGTTGTCGACTTCGCCAAACCGCCGCGATACATGATGCTCCGCGAGTGCATCGCTCTTGCACTGGAGCAGGGCAACATCGGTCAGCTCGCACCGAACAACTTCGGTTTCAAAAACGAGCAGATCAGCCAGTTCGCCAACCGAATCGCGACTGGAACCGACGCCATCCGGGCCTTTGCCATCGATCCGGCCAGTGCCGCTGCCGAAGTGGAACGATCGCTCAGCCGCTTCGACGCACGCTGGGTTACCTCGATGCAGTGGCAGAAGATCGACCAGCCGACGGCGGCCCAGTTCCTGTCGTTCCAGAACTCGCAGGACGCCGCTCAGTTTAACAGCACGCTGGCCAAGCCGTTGCCCACCGGTGGTGTGGCGGGCATCACGTTCTCCACCACGTACTCGAAGTTCTCGCCGCAGGCGGCATCGCAGACAGCGTTGGTCAATCCCAACTACATTCCGCAACTGCAGTTCTCGCTCGAACAGCCCTTGCTGCGGTTGTTCGGCGTGGAGATCAACCAGATCGCCAACATCATCCCGCTCCAGACTGGCAGCATCACCTTGCCGAACCTTACCTCGCTCAGCGGTAACGGCACCGAAGGTATTCTCATCACACGCTTGCGAGTGGATCAGAACCGCGCCAACTTCGACCTGGAAATCAACTATATGCTGGCCAACGTCGAGGCCGCATACTGGAACCTGTACGCCGCGTATTACAACCTTTATGCCCAGGAAGAAGGCTTGCGACAGGCGTTCGAGGGGTACCGGTTCATCCGCATTCGGGTGGAACTGGGCACCGCGCCGCCACAAGACCTCGATCAGATTCAGGCGCAATTCCACCGCTTCCAACGCCAGGTGTATCTGGCACGCGGACAGGTACTCGAAAGTGAACGCCAACTCCGCGGTCTGATCGGCTTGCGCAGCGACGACGTCGTTCGCCTCGTACCCATCGACGAGCCAAACCTCGCGCCGTATCTGCCCGACTTCCATGAAGCCGCCAACGATACCATCGCGATGCGGCCGGAACTCATGATCGCGCGTCAGGATCTCAAGTTCCAACAGCTCAACCTGATTTTGCAGAGGAACCTGCGCCGGCCGGACCTGCGGTCCTATGCCACGTATAACGTGTCCGGCCTCGGCACCCGGCTGGGCGGCTCGACCCTCGACTTTAACAACGCCGGCGGAACAAGCCCCGGTAATGCGTTTGGCGCGCTCGCCGCGAACCGTTTCAATAGCTGGACCGTCGGTCTGCGTCTCGATGTGCCGATCGGCTTCCGCGATGCCAATGGGCTCGTCCGCGAAGCACAGTTGGCTCTCGCCCGCAGTTACGTGCAACTCCGCGACAGCGAGTTGAAAGCGATCGAATATCTGGCGGCTCAATATCGCCGCGTGATCGAAACGCACGCGGAAATCGCTCCCGCACGGGCCGAACGTGAGTCGCTCCAGCGCTACCTCTACCGGATTCGCGAGGTGATCCGTATCGGTAGCTGGAACCAGCAATACTTCCTCAACTACCTAACCGTTCAGCAGCAGCTCGCCGCGGCCATCGCGACGGAGTCGCAGGCGATCGCCAACTATAACATCGCGCTGGCAACCTTCGAGTTCGCGAAGGGAACTATTCAGCAGTACAACAACGTCACGATCGGCGAAGGTCCTCTCCCGCCGTGGGTATCGAAGCGGGCGAAGGATCACTTCCGCGAGCGTACGGACGCCGCGATCCCGCTCCGCCAACAGCCGTTGCCTCCAGGCGGACCCGCTGCCGGCGGTCAACCGGTTGCGCCGGCCGGAGGCACCAACTCGCTCATTCACCTGCCGCCGTTCGCCGAGAAGCAAGATCCGCTGCCGGAGACACTCCCGCCGCAACCGGGCAATCCAAAGGACATGAAGGATCCCATGGGCCCGAACCCGGCGCCCGCGCCCCGACCGCTAGGCGCAATAAACACTGATACGATTTCGCAACTGCCGGGAACATCGACCGATGCAGGGCTCGGTGGCCCACGACCCCTGCCGACTGCCGACGGCAACACCCTGGGCAATGGGGGACAGATCTTCACGCCGGATGGCCGCGTCACACTGCCAAAGCCGCCGATGGGAAGCAAGCCGTATACCGGCTCGACCCCGCCGCCGCTGCCGAACGGTGCTGCAGGTGGACCGGACTTCACCCCAGACGGTCGCGTTACACTGCCAAAGCCGCCGATGGGATCTCCAACCAACACAACTGGAACGATGCAGCCCACCTTCGGCCCACCCAGCGGAACGGGCGATGCCATCTTCACACCGGATGGCCGCGTCACATTGCCGCAGCCGCCGCGACGCCCCGGCGAGCCAGTCTGGACGCCATCGGGTAGCCCGGACAGCGCTCCGCCCGTGATGCCCACGCCTCCCACAACGGGTGGAACTCCGCCACCTTCCATCGGAAGTGTGGCTCCTCTGCCGCCGATCGTTCCGCCCTCTCCGCCAATGCCCTGATGCGACGAATGAGCCGGTATTAACGAGCCGGAAGCGTGAGCAAAAACCGACGAGCTGGAAGCGTGAGCGACGGGCAAAACCGACGAGCCGGAAGCGTGAGCGACGGGCAAAAAGGCCCGTCGCTCACGCTTCCGGCTCGTTAATACCACGTCCGACTTTGGGCCTTTTTGCCCGTCGCTCACGCTTCTCGTTAATAACACGTCCGACTTTGCCAAACTCACGTGATGTCTTTCGTGAACGGCTTGCGACGAATGAGCCGTTATTAACGAGCCGGAAGCGTCAGCGACGGGCAAACGTTATTTACGAGCGACGGGCCTTTTTTGCCCTGGAAGTATGAGCGACGGGCAAAAACCGACGAGCCGGAAGCGTGAGCGACGGGCAAAAAAGGCCCGTCGCTGACGCTTCCGGCTCGTTAATACCACGTCCGACTTTGAGCCTTTTTGCCCGTCGCTCACGCTTCTCGTTAATAACGTTTCCGACTTTGCCAAACTCACGTGATGTCTTTCGTGAACGGCTTCGGCTTATCAACCATTTGAATCGGCCGGCCGTTGGCCGTTTCGTTCTTCTTCGTGTGGTCGATGCCCATCAGTTCGCAGACGGTGGCGAGGAAGTCTTGCGCGGTTGTGGGCCGTTCGGCAACGCTGGCTCCTTCCTTGTCGGTCTGACCGATCACTCGGCCGCCCTTCATGCCACCGCCGAACATGGCGAGGCTCCAGGCGCGTGGGTAGTGGTCGCGGCCGGGCTTGGCACCGCGTGTGTTGATGTGCGGCGTTCGGCCAAACTCACCCATCCACACGATCAGTGTGCTGTCGAGCAGTCCGCGTTCGTTCAATTCGAGGACGAGTGTTGAGAGTGCCGCGTCCACTTCGGTGGAGAGTTCCTTCACGCGCGCGAAGTTGTTCTGGTGCGTATCCCAGCCGCCGAGAGCCACTTCGATAAACGGCACACCCACTTCCACGAGCCGACGAGCCATCAGCACGCCATCGGCGAACCGACCGCTACCATACTTTCCCTTCGAGGTGTCGGTGGAGATGTCGAACGCCCGCGCTTCCCGCGACTGCATCAGTTTGACGGCCCGTTCGTAGGTCGTCTTGTGGTCGTTGATGGATTCGGCACCGTACTCGCGGTGGAACGACTTCTCCATCTGCTCCAGAAGACCGACGCGGTTATCGAATTGTGAAGCGGAACTGGCAGACTTGAGGTCTTCCACTCCGCGGTTCGGGTCGGTGATGAGGAGCGGCTGATGCTTCGGCCCAAGGAAGCCGGAGCCGTAACTGCGACCACCGATGGAGACATAGTTGGGCATTGGATTTTCCGCCTTGCCCAGTTCCTGCGAGACCAGCGAACCGATGGCGGGATAAGTAACGCCGCCCTGTCCTTCACGGTAGCCCGTGTGCATGTAGTACTTGGCGCGGGCGTGCGCGCCTTCGGGTGTCGTCATGCCGCGAACGATGACGCCGTGGTTCATCACCTTGGCGACATTCGGCAAATGCTCGCTGATCTGAACGCCGGTTGCGGCAGTCTTGATCGGCTTGAACTCACCGGCGCCGACGCTCTGCGGTTTCAAGTCCCAGGTGTCCTTGTGGCTGGGTCCGCCGTCCATCCACAGGAGGATGCACGACTTGGCCTTGCCCGTGCCGCCTTTGGGCGCTGCCTTCGCCAGCACCGGCAGCCAGCCCGAGAGTGTGGGGGCAAAGACGCCTGCCGCGGCCAGTTTCAGCACATCACGACGAGTCTGTTCTTGCAGCTTCGTGGAAAACATGGGTTGGGTCCTATGTGGTGGTTTGGTCATTGGTCATTGGTCATTGGTCATTAGTCATTGGTCATTAGTCATTAGTTCTTCATGCTTGGTGGCTGTACTTCGTAGTGTCAAGCGAGCAGCCATATTCGCTGGGATCGAAGGACCGATGACTAATGACTAATGACCAATGACCAATGACGACGCGTTAGCGGACAAGTGTGAACTCACTGCTATTGAGAACCGCCCAGAGAATATCGCCATAAGCGGTGGAGGCACCGACGCGATCGACGTAATCGGTCAGGTTTTTCTTCTCCTCGGCAGTGGGTCGGCGCGAGAACGCCGTGAGATAGATGCGTTCGATCGCATCTTCGGGTTTGCTGCTTCCGCCGGTGATGGCACGTACGGCGGCAGCACTGTTGGCGATGGACGAGTTCATCAGGCGAAGGGCTTGCGGAATGCCGACTTCGTAATCGATCACACTGTTGGTGTCGGCCCCGGCGAGGAAGAAGTTCACGAACTGGTCGCGTGGCCCCACGCGCGGACCTTTACCCTGCCCCTTGGCTCCCTTCGGAGCAGCTCGTTGAACGCCAGTCACCTGTCCGAGCGAATCGTACAGTTGCTCCGGCGACATCACTTTCACCGTCATGTGGCTGAAAAGTTTCTTGTCGCCCTTGTTGCTGCCGACCTTACTGGTCCGTTGATACGGCTCCGACAGGCAGATGGCTTTGATCAGGTATTTCAGGTCGTAGCCACCGGTGGTGGAGATGTGCTGAGCGAGAGAATCGAGCAGTGCAGGATGGCTTGCGGCGTTTTCCGGCAGCATGTCGTCCACGGGATTCACGAACCCGCGGCCGAACAGGTGCGCCCAGGTGCGATTGACGAAGGCGCGAGCGAAGAACGGATTATTCGGTGAGGTCATCCACTTGGCGAGAGCCGGGCGATATGGCTCAGCACCAAGATTGGGTTGTTCGCCACTGAGGAAGCGAGCCGGCACGTTCTTGGCCGATTCGGGGAAGAAGTCTTTCTGCCGGGAGCGGGCATTCGCTTCCTGTACACCGATCTTGGTGTTGTCGCCGCCCTTGTTGGCGTTCTTCGGGTTATCGGCTCGCACCTTCGAGTAGAAGCTGGCCATACCCCAGTATTCCACCTGCTTCCAGGTGGTGAAGGGGTGGTTGTGGCATTGCGCACACTGAAGTTGGATGCCCAGGAAGTGCTGGCTTGTGGTGTCGGTAAGTTTGTCCACGGAGCGGTTGGCCAGGAAGTACGTGACGGCGGGATTTTCGTCCACACTGCCGCTGGCCGTCACAAGCTGCGTGACGAACTGGTCCCACGGAACATTCTTGTTGAACTCCTCTTCGAGCCACTTGTAGAGCGGCTCTTTCAGGACGAAGCGATTGGCGGAGTCACGTGGGAAGAGTTTCGGCGTCCAGATATCGGCCATGCGCCGGCCGAAATGTGGATCGGCGAGTAGCTCATCGATAAGCTTGGCCCGCTTGTCGGGTGACTTATCGTCGAGGAAGGCTTGCGCTTTCTCGGCCGTCGGAATGACGCCGGTGATGTCGAGGCACACGCGGCGAAGGAATTCTTCGTCGGTGGCGCGATCGGACGTCGCGACCTTCGCCTCCACAAGCTTCCGATTGATTTCCTTGTCGATGATCCGCGCCAGCGCCACGGGATCCTTGGTCTTTGGCATCGGCAGCGTGCTGACGGGAGCTTTCACCGCGGGATTAGGCTCCGGATACGTGACTGCTTCGGGTGGTGAATCGTTCTTGTCCTTGTTTTTGTTCTTCTTGTTCTTCTTGTTTGCTTTTTCCTGCGCGTCGGTGAGTGTGGGATCACCGACCATGACGATCAGACCGGCAGTGAGGGCGAAGAGCGCCAGAGGACGGAACCACATATGGAAACCCTCACGGGCAAGTGCGAGCGACGGATATCGATCCAACCCCAACCCCACGGCTGGGGTTCCGCTCAACCAATATTAGAATGCCACAAACGCCCGGGTCGGACATGAGAACGGGGTGATATTTGGGCGCTGCGAGATGATGAGCTTCCGGGAAACGATGAGAAAGAGTTCCTCTATACAGCCATTAGGCCGAACAGCGCCCGCGCATTTCGCGTGGTGTGTTCTTCCAGTTCGGCGATACTCACACCCTTTACGTTGGCCAGTAATGCCGCCGTGTGAGTGACATAGGCCGGTTCGTTCCGCTTTCCGCGAACCGGCTGCGGAGCAAGATACGGACAATCGGTTTCCACAAGTAAGCGATCGAGTGGAACTTCCTTCGCCACGTCGCGAAGATTTTGCGCTGTGGGATAAGTCACCATACCCGCGAAGGAAACGTAAAGTCCCATCTGTAAACATTCCTTTGCGGTCGCGAGATCGCCGCTGAAGGAATGCATCACCGCCCGGATGCCCGTCGCTGACGCTTCCGGCTCGTTGGAATGCATCACTGGATGCCCGTCGCTGACGCTTCCGGCTCGTTGGAACGCTGGATGCCCGTCGCTAACGCTTCCGGCTCGTTGGAACGCTGACGCTTCCGGCTCGTTGGAGCGCATCACTGGATGCCCCGGCTCGTTGGAGCGCACCACCGCCCGAAGCGTTTTCACCACGTCCGCCTCGGCTTCGCGGCAGTGAATCACAAACGGTTTGTTCAGCTTCCGCGCCAGTTCGATGTGCCGGGCGAAGTAATCTTCCTGAAGTGCAAACGGCGTTCGATCCCAGTACCGGTCGAGGCCGGTTTCGCCAATCGCGACCACGCGCGGTTCGCTCTCGGCCAGTTTCACGATTCCGTCCCAGTCGCCGGGTTTCGCTTCCGCAGCATGGTTCGGCTGAATGCCGACTGCCGCAACCACGAGCGGGTACTTGTTCGCGATCTCAACGGATGCCCGCGACGAGTCGAGATCGATGCCCAGACAAATGACGCGTTCCAACCCGGCCGCGGCCGCACGTTCCAGAACGGCAGGCAAGTCCTTCTGGAAGCGATCGTCGAACAGATGTGAGTGTGTGTCGATGAGCATTTCGGAATAATCGGAAACCGGAGTCGTGGATTACTTCACGGTGAACGCATTGGCGGCGCGGGTGGTTTCATCCATGAGCGGATCCCACAGCACACCGGCCGCAAACAGGAACGCCACCAGCACGACAAGGAAAGCCGCAGCCGGCACACTGAGCGGCACGAACGTGTCCGTGTCTGGTTCTTCCAGTAGCATCGCGCGGGCGATTCTCAAGTAATAGTACGCGCTCACGGCGGTGTTCACCGCGCCAACCCCAAGCAGCACATAGAACGCAACCCCCACGCCCGCCGGCGCACTGGCGGCGGCGCTCTTGGCTGCCAAATAGACCGCCGCGAACACCTGGAACTTCCCCGCGAAGCCCGCCAACGGCGGCAGACCGAGCAAACTCGCCAGAAACAGCGTCATGGCGAGTGCCAGGAGCGGATTTCGCCGCACCAGTCCGCGGAATGCACTGATGTCCTCGGAGCCAGTCGCGTTGCGCACCAGAGCGACAACGCCGAACGCCCCGAGGTTCATGGCAACGTATGCCGCAAGGTAATACAACACGGCCGCTCCGCCGGCTTTCGTGATGACGGCCAACCCCATGAGCATGTAGCCGGCGTGGGCGATGGTGGAGTAGGCGAGCAGTCGCTTCAGATTGTTCTGCCCGAATGCTGCCAGGTTGCCGAACGTGACCGTAAGCATCGCAATTACCGCGACTCCCACCCCGACGTGTGCGGGGATCGCCCAGCCCCCCTCGTCTGATGCGTGGAGCGTGAGCAACAGCCGCCCGGTCAGACCGATTGCGCCGGCCTTCGACGCCACCGACAGAAACCCTGCGACTTCCGCGGCAGCGCCTTCAAACACGTCCGGGCACCAGAACTGAAACGGTACAGCCGCCAGTTTGAAACCCAGCCCGACAAGGGTGAGTACCACCCCTGCCAGTACGGGAAGATCCAGCCCGCGGGCCGCGATCCCCGCCGAGACATTGCGCAGCGCCCCGCTGCCAAACGTACCGGCCAGCAGGGTGATGCCGTAGAGCATCACGCCGCTTGCGGCGGCGCCATAGACAACGTATTTCAGCGCCGCTTCGCTCCCCTGGCGTTTCCCCTTCAGGAAACCCGCAAGGGCGTAACCGGGCAAGCTCGCCATTTCCACCGAGATGAACACCATGAGCAGGTGACTGGCGGACCCCATCAGCATCATGCCGAGGGTGCCGCCGAGCAACAGCGCGTAGAAATCGGCGGAATCGGCTTTATCGGGAATGCCTGTTAAGAGCGAAAGCAAGACGGTGAGCAGCGCGGCCGCGAGGACGACGACGCGGACGAAGCCGCCCCAGGCGTCGGAGGTGAGCATCGCCCCAAAGTAGACGTCGGCCCATTGCCCGGACTGCACTTGGGACACCGCGGGGAATAACGCTCCGGCCAGCACCGCGACCGCGACTGTCCCCAGGTGGACGCGATCCAGCTCCGCAAATAGCCGGGCGAGCAACAGCAGCACGATCCCAGTGCACACCGCCAGTTCCGGAAGGAACATGAGCAAGTCGTTGCCGAGGGTTCTTTGGAGCGCGTCGATATCGCTGATCTTGGGGAACATGTCGCGGTGATCCTGGGAGGGAGAAGCGATAGCCTACCCGCCCGGCTGTCAGATGGGAAGAGTGCAGGCTGGCGAAGACTTGCGAAGGGGGCGCCGGATGAAAGTGCGGAAGAGGACGTGTGATTCCCATTCCCACGATTGGCTCTGGATCAACTTGAGTTACTCGCTCAAACAGACCTGACCGTTCCCGAAGTTCTTGCCGAAACTTCCGACCATCGGTTGTCATACTCAACTCCAGAGCTCGGGATGGAGAACGCATCAGCTTGTATCCGAGCCGACATCCTTCACCCAACCACAGGTCGGGTAACGTCGAGCGTTTATCCACCTGCTGAAGATAGGCTTCTGCCGCTCCTGCGGGCGCTCAGTTCTCCAGAAAAATGCGAGCCACAGGCTCGCAACTTACCTACAAGTTCTGGTGAGCAGGTTCCATTGCTCTTTCTTTCACTCCGAGCATTCCCGTGCCTCAGTTCTCCCGTCGAGCATTTCTTGGTTCGACGATTCTTGCAGCCGCAGGCTTCCATTCTCCCCACGTGCATGCGGAGGAGTTGCCCACGACGGGCGCCGCCAACCCGAACCTTGCGCCGTTCGACAAACTCTTCACCGATTTCATCGCCAAACACAAGTTGCCCGGCGCGGCGGTGGCGGTCACCCGCCACGAGAAACTCGTTTACGCGCGCGGATTTGGTTTCGCGAACGTGGAGAAGAAACAGCCTGTGCATCCGGATTCGCTTTTCCGCATCGCGAGTGTTTCCAAGCCGATCACGGCGACGGGAGTGATGATGCTCGTCGAACACGGGAAAGTGAAGCTCGACGATCCCGTGTTGAAGTATGTGAAACTGAAGCCCGCGATACCCACAGGCGGGGAATTCGACAAACGCTGGTCGAAGATCACCATTCGCCAGTGTCTTCAGCACACGGGCGGCTGGGATCGCGACAAGAAAGGCGGCTTCGACCCAATCGACATTCCGCATCGGATCATGCGGGCACTCGAACTCAACGACGCACCCACGCCGGACGACATCGTGCGGTACATGATGGGCCAACCGCTCGACTTCGATCCCGGCGCGAAGATGGTTTACTCCAATCTTGGCTATTTGGTGCTCGGGCGCGTAATGGAGACCGTGACGGGACAGGGATACGAAGCGTGGACGAAGAAGCATGTCCTTGCGCCGGTGAAAATCACACGGATGGCTCTGGGACGCGGGCTGCCGGAGAAACGAGCGAAAGGTGAAGTGCATTACTACGACTCGAAAAATCGCAAAGGAAAGTGTCTGTATCCGCCGCACGTGGGGCAGCAAGTGCCGCTGCCCGACGGCGTGGAGAACATCGAAGGCTTCGAGGCCCACGGCGGCTGGATTGCTTCGGCGATCGATCTGGTGCGATTTGCTTCCGCGTTCGATTACGGCAAAAAATCACCGCTGCTGGCAGCCAACACCATCAAGGAGATGTGGGCTCGCCCGGAAGGCAAAGCCGGCTTTAACGCCAAGAACAAGCCGCGAGCCGTGTATTACGGCTGTGGTTGGAACGTGCGACCCATTGACGACACCGGGAAGGTGAATACCTGGCACGCAGGGCTCCTCTCCGGCACCAGCACGCTCTTGGTCCGCCGAAGCGACGGACTGAACTGGGCGATCCTCTTCAACACCGACGCCAACGCCGATGGTCATGAACCGGCCGATCTGATCGATGTTCCCATGCACGATGCCGCCGACGCCGTAAAGAAATGGCCGGAGGGGGATCTGTTTGCGAAATGGTGAGATGGGGGCGCCGGGTTATCCGTCCAAACACTTCGCGGACGCCATTCGTACACTTGCTGTGTGTTCTCCTGAGTCCTGTCTTGTGATTCCTGGTGTGTGATGGCGCGACGAGCGACAATCATCGGCTTTATCGTGTTCGTGCTGTTTTTGGCGGCGCTGATCATTTCGTACATCCCCAAGGCGCGGCTCGAAGCGAACCGCTTGGCGTCGCAGAACAACATGCGTGAACTTGCTCTGTTCGCTGCACACCACGCGAAACCCCAAGAAAATCGCAACGCGGGCAAACTCCCCGCCGAGATTCCCGCCGGTACCGTCTTCCTGCCCGATGTGCCGCCGGATTTGCGGTTGAGCTGGGTAGTGGATATCTTGCCGGGCCTCGATCAGAAGAAGCAAAATACAGCGGAATTGCTCACGCAAATTGATCGCACAAAGCCGTACTTGGCAGAGCCGAATCAGCGGGCGGGCAAAACGCGGCTCGTCGTATTGCTCTGCCCGCAGAATACTCCCGAAGTGCCGGCCGAGGGCCCCGCCGTGACCTGTTACGTGGGGATTGGAGGGCTTGGCGCGGATGCTGCCACCCTGCCGGTTGAATCACCGAAAGCGGGCGCGTTCCGTTACGACAGCCCAACGCCGTTTGATCGCATCACCGATGGGCTGAGTCATACGCTGCTTTTCGCCGAAACGCGAAACGAAGTGGGGCCGTGGCTGCGCGGGGGATTCGCGACAATACGCGGATTGAACAATGCGCCGGACGCGTTACCGCTTGTCGGCGGGCAGTTCGGCGGTTATTTCCCCAACGGGGCGAACTTCGCTCTCTGCGACGGCAGCGTGCGGATGTTCTCGCCGAACACATCGCCAGATGTGCTCTTCAGCCTCGCCACCATCGCGGGAAACAAAAACGAGCGCATACTGGGGGAGTAGTGGCGAAGATCCTCAAGCAGGAGTTAACCACAGGCAGAGAAAAACAAAAGCAGAGAATTGGGCAGGATAACAGGATAAAACGGGATCAAAATCCATCGTGTTGATCCGGGGGTGTGCGGCAACGCCGTGAAGGATTTGGGATCAACGGTGGTGTGGGGACATCCCCGACATTCCACTCGACCCCGTGAAAAATTCTTCGCTTCTTGTCTTTCTCTGTGTTGGTCTTTTCTCTGTGTTCTCTGCGTCTCTGTGGTTCGTTCCTCTTCTGTATCTCTGTGGTTCACTTACCGGCGCGGCTGCTCGGGAATCGCCGCGACGACCGCTTCGACCAGTTCTTTCGTGTGCTTGTACTCGCCCGCCGTGATAAACGGGAGGTCGAAAACCACTTTCGGATCGTCCACCCACTTCTTCACCTTGAGTTGAGCCGCCGCCGCCGGTCGGCCGGGTACGACCGAAACCTCACGCTGTTCCAGGAAGCCGCACCAACCCAGCACGATGACGCCGGCACCGGTCGCCCCCACCGGTAGTTTTCTCTTCACGGCGTTCTCGATGATGCGTTTCACGTCCTTGCCGGCCGAGGAACCGACGGCGAAGGTTCGCGGGTCGCCGGTGATGACAATTACGCCGTCCATCGCATCGAGCAGAGAGCCGGTGATGTCTTTCACGGCGTGGTCCGGCTCGTAGTTTCGAACAAAGACTTTCCCCTTCCCACTGCCGAGGTATCGGTACACTTCGATCGGCTTCTTCTCCGCCCCTGCCGTCACGACATCGACGTGGCGATGGGAGAGTTCCTCGATCACGGTGAGGTATTCGCCGTGGGCAAACTCATTGGGAAGCACGAGCAGAATCTGCTTTTTCCGCTGCGGAGCTGCTTCCGGGGGGCGTTCCCCCCGTGTGAGCATGAAGTCTTCGGGACTCATCATCACTATTGGTAGCGGAGGTGGACTTTCGGGCTGCGCCGGCGGCGGTGGTGCGGTAGAGTGCGAATTGGGAGTGTGTCCGCTTCCCAGGCGATGACCCGCCCAGGCACCCACACCCAGTCCCAGAACAATCATGATCGCCAGAGCGATGAGCAGTCGGGAGGATCGCTTGACGGGTTCCGGAGCCGGGCTCTCGGTTTCGTTCTCGGTCAGTTCCACGGCCATCGGTAACTGAGAAGTCGGACACGCCATCGACGGCAATTTTGTTTGCGGTGCTTCGGGGGTGAACGGCCGGAGAGCTTCGATCACCTCGGCCGCTGTCTGGTACCGATCCTCTGGCGCCTTCGCCATCAGTTTTTCGATGATGCGTCCGAGTTCGTCGGGCGTGCCCGGCCGATCTTCCGTCACGTCGGGGATTGGCTCCCGGACGTGAGCAATCATTTTGGCGAAAGGTCCCACTCCGCCAAACGGCGGCCGCCCGACCAACAGGAAGTACAGGGTGCAGCCGAGCGAGTAGAGGTCTGATCGAGGGTCTGGAGTGACGCAACGTGCCTGCTCGGGGGAGAGGAAATCCGGAGTGCCCACAACTGCGCGGGATTGAGTCAATTCCAGGGCAGTCACAGACGTTGGGTCGCCTCCCCCAACCGCAATGCGAGCAAGACCGAAATCGAGGATCTTGATTTGCCCGCTGCGGGTGAGCATGAGGTTGTGTGGTTTGATGTCCCGGTGGATCATGCCCTGCGCGTGCGCGTACTGAAGACCGATGGCAGCCTGATAGATGTATCCGCAAGCCAGCGACACGGGCAGCGGCCCCTCGCGCGCGACGAGTTTGTCTAGACTTTCCCCGTCCACAAACTCCATGACCAGGAAGTGCAGCCCACCAGCTTCATCGGCATCGTAAGCCGTGACGATATTGGGGTGAGTCAAACGCGAGGCGATGTGGACTTCCCGCCGGAATCGATCGATGGCGTTGGGATTCGCCATCACTTCGGGGCTGAGAATCTTGAGCGCCACCATCCGCCCCATCACCCGATGTTCGGCCTTGTAGACCACCCCCATTCCTCCTTCTCCAAGTTGGCTGAGAAGGTGATATCGGGGATGATTGCTGAGAGGTAATGGAATGTCGGCTTCGGTTGGCGTCGCGCCACCGGAACAGACGGGACAATCGGCTAGATGTGCCTCGACAGTAGCGCGTTCCTTACCACTGAGGCGGCCGCAGCGAAACGCGGCAAGGACAGCGCGGTCTGGGTGTGGCGTGTTGGCGAGGGTAATCATGTCGGACATCCTGACGGGTCGGAACAATCCAACCATACTTCGCCAGGAGACGACCGCTGTGAAATTCGAGAATCTCGGTGGCTTGACGAAGCGAACGTTTGTTGTGAACGCGATCCTCATTCCGGCGAAGCACGAAATTTTCAGCTTCGAGGCCAGAGAAGAGGTAGATTTTTCGCGCCGTGCCGAATGTGATTGGTCGCCCTCATTCTTTCAGATACCAGGGCACATTGACCACCGCCACTTGTTCCAGTCCGCTGAAGTACAAGTATCCCTTGATAACGGCCGCGGTCTGGTTGTGCAGGAAGTAGTGGTACCACCTTCGCTCCACCAGTTCGGGGACAACAACCGCAATGGGCCGGCCTGGGTGGGTCTTCTGGAGGTCGCTCAGGAACTCCATGAGCGGAGCGTATAGGCGTCTGTAGGGAGACGTCACGACGACCAGCTTCGGCGATGCCACACCCGCCTGTCGGCATGGATCGAGCACGAACTTCTCCCATTCCTCTTCGAGTGCTTGAAGTCGCAAATCGTCCGCGGCGATGTGCAGCGCGTAGACTTCCGGCGACATCCGCATCGCTAACCGAAGCGCTTTGCGAGTCACACGTGACCATCCACGCACCAACAGTACCACGAGCGGCGCACGGAGTTCGCAAGGGTTGAGTGGTTCATCCGTGACCAACTGCCGGGCAACACTGCGGTAGTGGGCTCGAACCCCGGCAAACGTCACCATCAATCCACCCACCAACAGGACCGTGACCCAGGCCCCATCAGTGAACTTCTCAAGCAGGATGACCACCAAGGCGAGGGTTGTACCCAGCGCGCCAAGGCCGTTGACCAGAATCGCCCCTCGCGACCCGCGACCACCGACTTTGATCCAGTGCGAAACCATACCGAGTTGCGAAAGCGTGAAGGCCAGGAAAGCTCCCACCGCAAAGAGCGGAATCAGTTTGTCGGTCACGCCGTTGAATGCGATTAGCAGGATCGCTGAAAGCGTCGTGAGAACGACAATTCCGCGTGTGTAAACCAACCGTCGGCCGCGGTGCGCGAACCCGTGTGGAAGGAAGCCGTCCTCGGCGACGATTCGACAGAGGCGTGGGAAGTCGGCGAAACCGGTGTTGGCCGAAAGGCACAGGACGGCGAGGACCGATCCAATGGTCACGTAGTAGACCACTCCACGCCCGGTAACCGCCGCTACTAACTGGGAGAGGACGCTATCATACCCCTCCTTGCCGGGTTCCGTGGCTCCGATCCCATAGGCCCGACACAGGTACGCGATACCCAGAAGCAGGAGAGCCAGGAGGACGATGATCGCGGTGAGCGTTCGCCGGGCGTTCCGTAACCGAGGCTCGCGGAACGCGGCGATTCCGTTACTCACCGCCTCTACTCCCGTCATTGCGGTACATCCACTGGCGAACGCCTTCGCCAGGAGCCATATTCCCGCCATCGCTGTCGCCTCCGGGACGACCGGGAGAACCGGCGGGCGAACAACCGGCTCGGGTTGTCCGCCGGATACGATCACCTTCCCAAATCCCACCGCAAGCACGCCGAAAAGCGAGACGATGAACACGTAAGTCGGGATGGCGAAGGCGACGCCAGATTCCCTCGCCCCACGGAGGTTGATCGCGGCGATCAGTCCAAGAATCACGAGACATAGAGTCAGCATGTGCGGCTGCCATTCCGGAATGGCCGACACCAACGCGCCGACTCCCGCCGAGATCCCCACGGCAACCGTCAACACATAATCGATCATGAGCGCCGCGGCCGCGAGCAGGCCCATGCGAACGCCGAGATTTTCCTTCGCAACGGTATAGGAGCCACCGCCAGACGGGTACGCGGCAAGCGTCTGCCGATACGACAAATACACGAGGAACAGCAGACCGACGATAAGGAGCGTGATCGGGCCGATATGCTCGAGTCCGGATGCCCCCAAGACAAGAAGAACGGTCAGAGCCGCTTCGGGTCCATACGCGGCCGACGAGAGCGCGTCGAGGCCGAGCATGGGGATACCGGCGGACACCCCAATTCGCTCCCCCTCTTCCTCGGCGGTGGCAAGAGGCCGACCGAACAACCAGTTCATGAGTGCCATAGGTGGCCCACCGGAATGGTGCGAAGGTCCGTGGGTCGAACAAACCAAAACGAGTCTGCCGCACTCGCCTGGATTCTCCAGGCCGTAAGCCGGACGAGCGGTTCGGGTTGTTGGTACATTATGACTCCCTGGTTATTTGCTCTACGTCAGTCGCGTATTCCGCCAAGGGATGAGGTGACCGCAACGGAGCAGGTAGCATTCGTCTGGCTTTCCGCGGCTCGTTCGATTACGCTAAACTTCTCCTGAAAAGGCAAGAATTTGTGTAACCTTTTTCACCGTTCAGGAAGACTAGTATTGCGGCATCCCACTTCCAGACAACACCGCGAGGACGGCAATGAACCGTTCCAGGAAGATTGCTGGTGCAATGGGCCTTGTTCTGGTCGCGACAGTCATTTTCGTGACAACCCGATTTCTCTGGAACCCGCTGACCCCGATTCAAACGGAGTCCGAGCGCCTGGATGCTGCTATTGAGGAAGCCGATCGGCGGATTGAGCTTGTGGATGAACTCATGGTCGCGTTGATCGAAGGTCGAGCCAGCCTCGAGCAGGTTGCGCGCGATTTCCTGAAACTGCATGAGGGCAATCGCAGTTTCACGGATTCTCATGCGCTCTACCATGCCGGGCATACACCGCTGGAGCGAGCCGCCCGCGACATGGCAAACCGGGCATATCGCCGAGCGCAACCGCACCAGCAGAAGCCGCTTGCCCAGCGTCTAACCGATGAGTTCCGCACGCTCTTCCCGGAGGTAGAACCACTCCAGTTCGAACCCATTCCGACCCCAACGCGAAATCCCCCGATGGTGCGGAAACCGGAAGGCCGCGCTCTTCCGGTCCCCGTTGGTGTCCGGTATGAGTAGGACCGGTCGCAAAATCACTTCAGTTCGATCTGACTGAGATGCCTTCGGAAACCTTGAAATTATGAGTGTTTAGAGCCGTCAAAGGCGCTGCAACGCAGAGACTACCGACACGGCTCTCGTCCCTCGTCTGAACTCCTGCGAGTCAACAAGCAAGCCGTACTCCGTGGCGATGGTGCGTTGTTGAAACCGCAGGCCGGTTGTCGCTTGGCTTTGGTTTGTTGAGAGGTTTCCTCTTACCGATGGCGACAAACTCAACCAAGGTTTCAACAACGCATGGCGAGTGGGGTAGCTGCGATGCGCCGATTTGCAACGACTCCGATGCTGCTGCTCTGCGTGGGACTTGCCCTCGCGGGTATCGCCTATGCCATACCAGAGTGGACGAGGAAGAGGGGGCTTGATTTCTGGCATCTCGGCAACGAGACGGACGAACTCCGCACGGTCACTGCGCGAAGTCACCATCTGAATGCCTTCAACGAAACCGAGATTCAGCGTCGCGACGTATGCAAAAACATTGCGATTGCCCTTATCGAGAGGCGAGCCACTCTCGCCGAATCCGTCGCGGCGATCCTCGCAGTTGCCAGCGATTCCCCCGAGTGGTTCGCTACGGTCGTTACCATTTACCGCACGAATCAACTCGTCGGGCCAATGGCGACCGAACGCGACGTGGCGAAACGCTATCTCTTGGTCAAGCTGGAAGCGATGCGTGCGACCGCAGAATGCCGTGGCGATCTACTGCAAGCGAGAGCCATATCGGTACGTTTGGTGGAACTCAGCGAGGAACTCCAACTGGACACCACTCTTAGTCATTAGTCATTGGCGAAAAGCGAATTCGTGCAAAACAAATGGCTGACGAACAGTAACTGATGACCAATGAGGCAATTTCCCGAGTTTTTTTGGAAAAAGTTGTAACGTTTGCTGCCGTTCCGGAAGATCGTTGTGTCATGGAACGCGCGGACCCGGATCTGGAGCAATTGATGGAGCGGGCCAGCCGGGGCGATGAAGCGGCCCAGCAGGCGCTCCTCTCCCAACACCGCGAGCGATTGCGGCGCATGGTCGCCGTGCGCCTCGACCCGCGGGTCGCCGCGCGCGTCGATCCTTCCGATGTCGTTCAAGAAGCACTCGCGGCGGCGTCCGAACTCCTGTCGGATTATCTCCAGAAACAACCGATTCCATTTTACCCCTGGTTGCGACGGATTGCCTGGGAGCGGTTAGTCAAACTGCACCGTCAACACATCACAGCAGAAAAACGAACCGTTACCCGCGAAGCGACACCGGAATTGCCAGACGGATCGGTCGCTGTGCTCGCTCGCCTGGTTGTGGCGGACAACACCAGCCCCAGCGATCAGGCTGTGCGTAAAGAACTCCAAAACCGTATCCGAGCCGCTCTCAATGAACTGGGTGAACGGGATCGCGAGGTGCTCATCCTCCGCTATCTGGAACAACTCTCGACAGCGGAAATCGCCGCACTGATGGGAAGCACTCCGGGAGCGATCAGGGTCCGGCACTTGCGCGCGCTGGAACGGCTGCGCGTTCTACTCAAGGAGGCTCTCGGTTGAAATCCTCTGGTCGGTTGTTGCTCTGTTGAAACCTTGGGTCGGTTGTCGAAATCTGAGAGGAAACCACTCCCAACAAACAAAACCAGAGACAACAAACCCGAGGATTTCAACTGAGCTCTCAAGGAGCACGACTCGTGAAAACCGACCTGCGTCCCTCGACCTCACTTTCCCTCGATGAACGTCTCGCGGAACTAGTCGATGAACTCGCCGTCCGTATGCAGGCGGGAGAAGCGATCGATCTGGAAGCTCTCACGCGTGCTCATCCCGAGTTCGCCGATCGTCTCGAACCTCTGCTCCCCACTCTCCGGGCATTGGCCGGGTTCGGCGTCTCGAACACCGCAAATGACCCCACACTCCCATCCGCCGGAGTCCTGGGAGACTTCCGGATCATTCGTGAAGTCGGACGGGGCGGAATGGGAATCGTTTATGAGGCGCAACAACTTTCGCTCGGTGGCCGTCAGGTGGCACTCAAGATCCTTCCGTTTGCCGGGATGTTCGATCGACGCTATCTGTTGCGGTTTCAGAATGAGGCACGTGCCACGGCATCTTTGCACCACCCACACATTGTGCCGGTTTATGCCGTGGGTTGCGATCACGGCGTTCACTATTACGCCATGCAATTCATTGATGGAATGACTCTGGCAGCCGCGATCGAGGGGCTCCAAACGCAGGATCAGCAGACCCGAGCCGACCACGGATCGCCGCCCGACGCTGGCGCGGTGGCCGAGGCTCCCCTGCAAATCAGCGACTCGGCAACACTCATGGCGGCCGCGCTTTCGTCCGAACGAACGGCCAAGCCACACGAGTTTATCCGAACTGTCGCCCGGCTCGGACGACAGGCGGCCAGCGCGCTCGATCATGCGCACCAGCAGGGAATCATCCATCGCGACATCAAGCCCGCAAACTTGTTGCTCGATGGCAATCGAAACGTGTGGGTGACCGACTTCGGATTGGCCCATTTTCGCGAAGAGTGCGGAGTCACGCGGACTGGCGAGGTCGTCGGCACGCTCCGATACATGAGCCCGGAACAGACGCACGGCCGGCAGTTGGTCGATCATCGGACCGACATCTACTCGCTGGGCGTGACGCTATACGAACTGCTCACGCTACACGCCGCGTTTCGCGGTGACCGTGGGGATCTCCTCCGGCGAATCACCACCGAAGACCCGCCACCGGCCCGGCGCTTCAACCCGGCCATCCCGGTGGAGTTGGAAACCATTGTGGCCAAGGCAATGTCCAAGGCTCCCGAAGAGCGGTACCGCACGGCACAAGAACTGGCGGATGACCTGCAACGGTGGCTCGACGACAAACCGATCTTGGCCCGTCCGCTGACGTCACTTCAGAAGTTTCGGAAATGGTCGCGGCGACACCTTTCGTTCGTGATCGGTCTTGCTGTCACCCTCATTCTCTTGACCGCCGGTGTTGTGGTCTGGTCCATACTCTATGCGGTGCAGCAAAAGCATTTCGCCGACCAGCAAAGTCAATTCGCTCACGAGCGGGAACTGTCGGAACGAAAAATCGCCGGGGATCTGCAACGCGTCCGGATTGGTCGGGCGGAGGCGGTTCGCATGGCCCGGCTCCCGGGTTATCGGCGGCAGGTGTGGGCTGACCTTCGCGAGGCAAGTACCCTCGCGGATAACGCCGATTCCGTGGATCAGAGGCGAGCCGTTGTCCTGGCGTGCTTGGGTGATCCAGTCGGGCTTGATCCGGTCGCGAACCCAGAAGCCATTCCTCGGCAACAACTTGGGTCGGTGCCGCCGGATATCGAGAAGAAAATTCGGCGGCCAACAACGGGAATAATCAAGCCCACCCCGCGAACGGACTTGTTCGTCGCGGTTGAGATGGATCGTTTCATCACCTTCTACGACACGGCGGGGCGCAAGACATCGTTGATTGGCGGCTCTCCACTGGGCGGTATCTACGACCTGACGTTTGTTCCCAACGGCTGGTCGATCGTCGCCGGCTGCGAGCAGGGTTTTTTTGTCTGGGGAATACCGACGGGTGAGCGCTGGGTGGTTCCGACCGGAAACATCACATCCGTGGCAGTTTCCCCGAACGGACGATTTCTGGCGGTCGGCGGTCAGCAACTGGAATTGTGGTCTCTGGCCGGGTCGCGGCTCATTGTGTCCATCCCCTATCCCACACCGGGGGCGCGTGTGGAGTTCAGCGCGGATGGCCGGATTCTCCTCGCCGTAGTCAATGGGAAAGCAGTGGCCGGTTGGGAGTTGAGCGACACCCCAGAACGAAGAGTGTTCGATGGTCACACACTGGGTGTCCCGGCAGTCGCCTTCCACCCCGATAGCCGCCGCCTTGCGTCGGTTTCCAAGGATCGGCTCGTCCGCATTTGGGATAGTAAGACGGGAAAAATCATCGGCGATGCACCGATCGGGCACCCGGCCGAAATTGAGGCCATCGCATTCAACGCGGACGGTTCCCGATTCGCCACGGGGGATCTCACGGGAGCAGTGCGGGTGTGGGATACGACATCCAGGAACGTTCTTGCGGAGCACGGATCGGGCGCGATATGGCGCGTGCAATTCAGTTCCAACGGCCAGTATTTGGTGGCGGCGGGTGCCTTCGGAGTAGCCGTGTGGAAGCTCAGCACGACTGCGACCGGTGGAGTTGCACTGACCGCGGTCCGCTTACTCGCGGCTCCGGGCCCGAGTCCTTATGCAATCGATATCGCTATCCGGCCAGGTGGGTCTGAGGCGGTTTTTCTGACGCGGGATGGGCGAATATATTCTTTCGACCTGAACCGTCTGGAGGATCCTCCACGTCTGTTAATTGAAAAAGTTCGCTACGCGCTGCGCTCGCTTCACTTCGACCCGAGGGGGAATCGGCTGTCGTTTATCACGCGGACAAACACCTTTGGATATTGGAACTGGCAGGAGAAGAAGGTAACCGACACTCAGTGTCGGGCCGAGTGGATCGCGCTGAGCGAGGATGGTCGATGGGCCGCACTGGGACTCCCCGGCCAGAGCATCACGGTTATTGAAGTGGCAACGGGGAAAGAAGTCTTTGCATTGCCCACGGAGGGGAGCGTTATCTGGAGTCTGGCTTGGTCTGCGGATGGGAGACAACTGGCTGTTGGCCTCGCGGACGGCCGGGTGGCAATTTGGAACCTGGAACAGGTTCGCGCCAGACTGGCGGAATTCGGGATCGAGTCACCGTCCACAGCGCGGTAACGACGGTTCTCGGCGTGCTCACTTATTCCCGCCGCGACCAATGCCATAGTAGGCAAAGCCAAGCGCCGCCATCTGCCGTGGTTCATACACATTCCGGCCGTCGAAAATCACTCGACCGGCGAGCAATCGCTTCATGACTTCGAAATCCGGATTGCGAAACTCGGGCCACTCGGTCACCACGACCAGCCCGTCCGCACCCTCCAGCGCCCCATAGGGACGATCGGCGTAGTGGATGGCGTCACCGTAGAGTTCGCGGACATTGGTCATCGCTTCCGGATCGTGAACGCGAACTTTGACGCCAGCCGCCAGAAGAGCGTCGATCAATGCCAGGGCGGGCGCTTCGCGAATATCGTCGGTTCGCGGTTTGAACGCCAATCCCCACAACGCCAGCGTCTTCCCTGCCAGTGCCTCGCCGAAGTGGGATCGAATCTTCGCATAGAGTACCTGCTTTTGAGCGTCGTTCACCTCATCGACTGCCTGCATCAGTTTCAGCGGCAACCCTGTCCGCCGACCCATCGCAATGATCGCCTCGACGTCTTTGGGGAAACAACTCCCTCCGTAGCCCGCGCCTGGAAAGAGGAACTGAAAACCGATTCGCTGATCGTGCCCAATTCCCTTACGCACGTCGTTAATGTCCGCCCCAAGCTGGTCGCACAGGTTGGCCATCTCGTTGATGAAGCTGATCTTGGTGGCGAGCATGGCGTTGGCCGCATACTTGGTCATCTCGGCCGATTCGGGCGACATCACGAGGAACGGCCGTTCGGTACGCAGGAATGGTGCGTACAACTCCCGCAGGACCTCGCTCACTTCTGCCCGCCGCACCCCGACGACAACGCGATCCGGCTTCATGAAGTCGTCAATCGCCGCACCTTCCTTGAGGAACTCGGGGTTGCTGGCCACATCCACATGCCGGCAACCCTTCGCGGCCAACCGCTCGGCGACTCGTGCATTGGTGCCGACGGGAACGGTACTCTTGGTGACGACCACACGGGAGCCCGGCGCCCCGGGTGGAAGATCCCTGAGCGCCTCGCCAATGGCATCGGCCACCGCGAATACCGCCGTCAAGTCGGCATCGCCTGCTTCCGACTGCGGAGTACCGACAGCGATAAAGACGAGCCGGGCGGTGCGAACCGCCGTCGCCAAATCGGTGGTGAACGTGAGCCGGCCATCACGTGCGTTTCGGGCAACGAGTTCGTGCAAGCCCGGCTCGTAGATGGGGATGCCGCCCCCCTGGAGAGTGGCAACCTTCTTGGGGTTATTGTCAACGCAGACAACGTCGTTGCCGCTCTCCGCGAGACAGGTGCCCGTAACCAACCCGACGTAGCCCGTACCAATGATCGCGACTTTCACTGTGATGCTTTCCGTTGGTTGCGACCCGCGAACCGGCAGGCTCGCATCGTGCGGGCTTGCCTGCGTTCACTTTTCTCCTTGACGTCTTGGTATAGGTTCTTGACCCTATCGTTGCGATGGTCTTGAACCAACCGCGGAACATGAGGGCCGACAGTCCCCGGTGACGCAGTCGGGATTTCGGACCGGTACTTTGCCAAGTCGCCATCCGTTATGTTCACGACACGGAACGCGCTTGGCAACATGCCAGACGACTCGGCGTTGAAAGAGGCAAAGAAATCGACTCGTGATTCCGGGAACCCTCCCGTTGTGGGAATGACCATCTGGTGTGAGGAGAGTTCCTGAAGATGTGAGTATTTGGCCCGCCCCTCGTGTGTCGCCGGAGTGTTACCTGAAAAGAAAGAAACCTCTGGAAAATCCAGAGGTTTCGCGAGGTGGAGGTGAGGAGAGTTGAACTCCTGACCTCTTGAATGCCATTCAAGCGCTCTACCAACTGAGCTACACCCCCTCGGTGAAAGTTAACAGTAGCGGGCGGTGTGTGGGGTGTCAACCCTTACGCGATTTCCGAACTGCATCGACGATGGTCCGGCCATCCAGATTGTCGAGTTGTTCCATAAACCGCGGCCGATTCTTGTACTTCTCGCGAATCGAATTTACGAGAGCGGTCCATTCAGTAAGCCGACCAAGCGATTCATAGATTGGCCGCAGTTTCCGCAAATACCCGGCTGCGTTCGCGTAGGCCGTCTGGTCGGCGTGCGGAAGTTGGGCATCCAACCCGGCCCGATAAACCTCAATCGCTCGTTCGGGGTACGTCGTCGCGACCGCTGCTGCCACTCTCTCTGCGTAGTGCGACGCGCTGGAGTATCCAAGCGTTCCCTGCTTCGTGGATCGCATTTTGTCGAACCAGTGAAGTACCTCGTCCGGCCTGTTTGCGGCAATCGCCATATCGAGGAGGACATTCAGATGCGACCGGGGCTCGCGATCATAGACGTTTCGCGGTTGCGCAGTGGGGCGAAGGTAATCCGGTACCGGCAGCGGCCACGTTTTATCGATTGTGAATTCTCCTGACGCTGGCGGCGGCGCGGATTGTGAACCTTTGGCCGATTTCTTACTCGCGGTCTTGCTCGGCTTGGGAGTGTGTGGAGCAGAAGCTGCGGGTTTTGGTGCGGTAAGCCGATATGGTTGCTCGCCCGTTTCGAGGAAGTGCAAAGCCGCTTTGCGAACGGCGTCTTCGACCTTCGCCTGTCGAGCCGCTTCGATTAATGCGTTGAATGTGTGTTCGCTGGGTTGGTCGAAGAACTTGTCGGCCGCGTGGGCAGCAACCACATCCCACTGTTGGCGTTGCCGGGCGACTTCGACAAGATCGCTGGTTAGTTGCGCCGCGATTCCTGGCCACTTCTCGCGTGTCGCGGTGATGCCCTCCTTTGCCCAGCGCTCGGCGTCCTCCGTCCACCCCTCTTTCAGCAAGAAGGAAACCAATCGCTGGTAACTGCCGGTAATGCGTGCTTCATTTTCGTAGAGCGTTCTGAGTTCAGCTTCGCGCCCAGCTTCGGTGAGTGCCTTGGCGATCCAGTTTGTCAGCCCGTCGCGACTATAGCACCGCGAGAAATCGTCCGCTCGCGAGGTGGGAGTCGCTTCGGTCTTCAACCGCTTCAACAGCGTATCCGCGACAACGGACCAATCTTTCGGATTGGCTGAATCGAGAATTGGATCGCTGACATCACTGAACGTGTCGTAATCGTCTTTGAGAATTGCGTCGATGACAAAGAGCAGCCGTTCCAGGCCAGAGAGCCGCGAACGCGCCAGCGCCTGGAAGACGACGGGCAGACATTCGCGGAATGCCTCGATCGTTTCGCCTTCGTCGTTGGATTCACCAATCTGTCGCAGTCCACGTTCGATGAGTTCCCGGCCAAGTGAAACGACTTCATCCGCGTGGCCGAGTTCCAGCATTCGTTCCAACCGATGCCGGATGGGAGTATAGTCCGGCGTATACCCTTCATCCGACCAGTGGCGGTTCCACCCCGGCTGAGCAGTCACCGTACGAATCTGCCTGCGGACCTCCGCTGCCAGTTGCGAAACGTTTCCTTTCTGGAGCACGAGCCGTTCGCGGAACTCGCGTTCGAGTTCGGGGAATCGGCGAACGAGCGAACAGACCAGATCCGCCAGATCTGCTTGCGAACGCGAGCGAATATCCTCCTCGATCTTCTCCTGCCAGTTCACGGAAGTCGGCTGACTCGCGGGAGTTGCCGGGGTGCTGCGCCTGCGCGACTGTGGGGCTGGCTCGAAGTCTTCTTCCTCTTCATTCTCGTCATCGTCTTCGTCCCAGTATTCATCGTCTTCGTATTCGTCATCCCAGTCGCCACCGGTCACGGATGGTGTGTTTTCGAGCGCGGCCCAGCGTGGATCATTGGCGCTGGCAGCCGGAACGGGCTGAGATTTGGCGATTGCCGTGAGATATTCCGCGATAACCGCGACCACATGCTTGCAATGGCCGCCGATAGGGCAGGTGCAGTTCGATTCAAATGACGGTTGGCCCGCTTCAGAATGGAGTGCGACGGTGGTGGCATAGCGCTCGGTGCCACGTACGCTCGCCAGCAGTTCGCCTTCTGGCGAGACACACAGATTCTGTACTTGGCCGTTGCGCTGGTATGAGCGGCCGCGCTCGACGCTGCGACTGCCGAAGTTTTTCTCCAGGTCATCCCAGGTGAGCGCGGTCCAGGCGGGATCAGGCGATTGACCCGATTTCACCCCGCGAGAAGATGACTTCGCCATGTAGTCCTCCTTGAATGGGCGTTAATTCTCATATCCCAATCGTCGCCAACTCACGGCACCGGCGGCGTCTTGGGGTGCAGTTTCACACGCTCCTCGTATTCGGTCGAAAGGACGTCCTTCACAATGCCGCGTTTGATCAATTCCTTCTCGGGAATTTCCCCTAAATCCTTCGTTTCTGTCATCCATTTGTCCAGAGCGGCGGCCATCTCTTTTTTGATCTTCTGTAGTTCCGCCGACTCCGCGTCCGCAAGGTTATTGATCTCGAAGGGGTCGGTTTCCAGGTCGTAGAGTTCTTCCTTCGGCTTGGTGCGGCTCATGAAGAGCATCTGCGTTTTGTTCAGTTTCCCCTCGAAGGCGAGTCGGCGCCACTCTCGCATGATGGGCATTTCGTCCATGTAGTTTATGTACTGGAAGTACGGCAATTCCGGATGGAAATTGCGAATGTACCGGTAGCGTTCGCTACGGACGGTGCGGATGCGGTCGTAGGCTTCGTCCATGCGATCCCGAGCACCGAACACGTACTTCGGAGCCGGTTGCGTCTTGTCGCCGATGATCACCCGTCCCTGCATCTGCGGCGGAACTTCGCCACCCGCAAGCGATATCAGCGTGGGCGCAAGGTCGAGGAAGCAAACGAGGTCTTCGCGAACGCTGCCAGGTTTGACTTTGCCAGGCCAGCGAATGAGAAGCGGCACGCGCAAACCGCTGTCGTAGGGCCAGCGCTTTCCGCGACTCAAGCCCCAGCCATGATCGCCATAGAAAACGACAACTGTGTTGTCGGCGAGTTTCTGCTCGTCGAGCATCTTCAGGATGTCACCGGCGATGTAGTCCATCGCGGTGATGTTGTCGTGATATGTCGCGACGCAGTCGCGGACGGGGACGGTGTCTGGGTAGTACGGCGGGAGTTTCACCAGGGCGGGGTTGTGGCGTTCGGAAAGCTTGAGCCGCACGGTGTTTCTGGCGTACTGAAAGTGTGTGGCACGCACCTGGCTTTCGTGCGTCACCATGATGTTGTAAACCGCGAAGAACGGCGGTTTGAGCACTTCGGGTTTCTTCGTCCAGTCAACGGTCACATCCGACCAGCCTTTCGGCGGATCGAAATTGAAGTCGGTCTTGCCGATTCCCCCCGCCGCGGGCCAACAGATGGAATAACCCCGCTGCCGCAAATAATCCGTGAACATCGGCGGCACTTTGGTCAACTTCGACCGCATGTGGTGGCTGCCGAGCGTGGTGGGGTACTGCCCGGTGATGATTCCACTGCGCGTGGGAGCACACACCGGAGCGTGCGAGAACGCACGCGTGAACCGCGCCCCTTGCGACGCGAGTTTGTCGAGATTGGGAGTGATGGCGTCCGGGTCACCGTAGCAGCCGAGGTTGGGCGAAATATCTTCGCAAGTGATGAACACGAAGTTCGGCTTCTCGGCCGCGGAGAGCGCGACGGTGAAGTTCACCACGATCAACAAGGAGAGGAGGAACCGCATGGTGAATCTTTCAGACCAAGAGAATGAACCACAGAGACGCAGAGAACAGAGAAAAGCAAACACAGAGATGAGGCAGAAATCAATCTTTCTCCGGGCGCATTCCTTGCCCTGTATTCGCTGCGTCTCTGGGGTTCATCCGGATTTCGTCTTCCGCTTTCCACGCTCGAAGCGTCGCCCACGTCAGCAGCAGGCACGCGATCCACTGTGCCGTGCTCACCCACAGGTAGATTGCGTGAGCCTGGCGGAACGCTGCACGGATCAGAACGCGCTTGCGGTCGTCGTCCATCATCGCGTCGAGCGCAAGGTGGAGGTACACCAGGAGAAACTGGCACAGCATCGCAACACCCCAGATCCACCACCGGCGCGCGGTGCGATGCTTATTTGGATCGCGGGTGAGACTCAGTTCCAGAGCGAAGATCGCCACACCCATCACGCCAATGATGTTGAGCGCGTCGGTCACACGTGCGGTAATCGCCCCTTGCCCCATTCGGCCGAGCAATCGCGTCCCCGCAGGCACCACGAACGAGGCGTAGAACAGAAACCCGCCCTGCCAGAGCAAGAGAATCTGCACAACCAGAAAACGGCGGAAGGTAACCATGCGGTGAAATGATTTTCGGCGGGATCGTGGCGAAGGTCAACGAGATCAACGAGAGTCAACGCCCATCGAATTATCAAACTGGCTGGTTGACTGCTAGAGGACTGTCGGGTATGCCCCTGCCGTTTTGGTTGCTCAGTTTGAGAGCCTTGGGGTATTGTCGCGGAGTTCGTATGTTGAGGAGCTCTTTTCTCAAAGATCGCGACAATCTCCCCAAGGTCACCCAAACAGAGCAGGTTTGGGGGAGTTAACCAGGGGATGCCATGTTAACTACGATCGCGGGGCTGGTCGCGTTTGTGGCCGTAAGCGCGAGCGAGCCGACGGATTCGGAAGTGTTGCGGGCCATGCCACGTGTTTCTCGCGGGCTGCCGTATGTGTGGGAAGAATTTCGCGACAACATCACGATCGTCAAGAATCGAATCGCCCCCTCCCAGCACCCCTCGACTGCCGGCTTTGCCACTGCGCTGATGCAAAGAGCGAAGGAGTCGTGGGAATGCACCGTGTATTACGAGCACGTGATCCAATCGACCTATCCGCTTCCTGTCATGGTTCGCAGGGCGAAAGTCCAGGTGATTTACATCGACAAAGTGAAAGCGGCAAAGTGAGGACTCGGGATGAGCGGGTCTGGAAATTGACCCGCTCATCTGTGCGAGTTTGTCACACTGCGGCCATGACCAGTGCACCATTTTGGCCACCGAAGCCGAAGCTTGTGGAGAGGCCAAACTTCACTTTCGCTTCGCGTGCGGTGTTTGGAATGTAGTCCAGATCACACGCGGGGTCGGGATTGGTCAGATTGATCGTTGGCGGGTACACCTGCGTCTTCAAGCTCATGGCCAAAGCGGCGGCTTCGATTGCGCCGCTGGCACCGATTGAGTGGCCGATCATACTCTTGATCGACGAAAGCTGAACGTCCTTGGCCGATTCGCCAAACACGCGCTTCACAGCCGCCGTTTCCATCGCGTCGTTCAATCGCGTACTCGTGCCGTGGGCGTTGATGTAGCCGACGTCGCGGTAGTCGACTTTGGCTTCATCGAGCGCGGCCTGAATCGCACGCGCTCCCCCGCGTCCTTCTGGATCGGGCTTGGTCACGGAGTAGGCGTCGAACGTACTGCCCCACCCCTTCACTTCCGCGTAAATCGGAGCATTGCGTGATTTCGCCCGTTCGTAGTCTTCGAGCACGAGAACTGCTGCACCTTCGCTAATCACGAAGCCATCGCGGAGGCGGTCAAACGGCCGCGAGCGTTCTTCCGGCGGACGTCCAGCGGACTTGCTGAGCGTACCCAGCGCGGTGTACGCGAGCAGCATAAGCGGATCGATGCGGCTATCCGCACCGCCACAGAGCATTACGTCCGCATCGCCGCGCGAAATCAGCCGGAAGCCCTCGCCCACCGCCTGCGTGCCGGCCACACACGCCGTCACGACAGTGTTGTTCGGTCCCTGACAGTTGAACGCCATCGAAATATGCGCTGCCGCCATGTTCGGCAGATACTTGAGGAGCCACAGCGGAAAGAGCGGCGCATCGGGTCGGTTGGGATCAGGGAGCTTGGTTTCATCGAACTCGCCGTCTTCCATGCACGCGCGTGCCAGGAGCGGTGCAAGCTCGCCCAAGTCCATCGGCACAAGGCCAGCACCCATCACCACGCCAAATCGCGTTGGGTCGAGTTGCGCAAGATCGAGTCCGCTATCGGCCACGGCAAGGCCCGCTGCGCCAATGCCGAACTTCGCCGCCCGGCCCATCACCTTGACCGACTTGCGAAATCGGTCGGGAATGAATGGTTCGGGATCGAAGTCGAGCACTTCACCAGCAACACGAATGGGATGATTGGACGCGTCGAACGAGCGGATCGGACCGATCCCGCTGTGACCGTCTACACATGCTTGCCAGAATGCGTCTTTGCCCACGCCGTTCGGCGCGACCACACCCAGCCCACTGACCACCACCCTTCGCATGACGTCCCCCGTTCGGCTGCCCCTGATCCCCATCCCTGAGGAGAGCAGCACGTCACGCTGACACGAGCAATCCAAGCAGCTCCAACACCCCTCGTGCCTTACCTATCCGCTGTTTTACTTGTTCCCCCCATCTTCACCATCTTCCTTAAAGTTAATCTGGACGGGGCGGTCATTCAATCCCCTCCATGATACCGAATCCGAGTATTCACCGTATATTGCGCAGATTACGTCGATAAACTCGGCACAATCGGTCAACTTGGTAAGTGAAGAAGACAGGAAGAACGGCGTAATTCATGAGATGAACAGAATGCGAACCGCGTGCCGCAGAGACGCCAAAGTCAAATAAAGGTGATTCAGAATGAGTATGGTGGAATGGCTGGGCGGAGTTTGTGATTGGGATGCTCCGTCATCCCCGTCAGCACAACGAGATCCCGTCAGCACAACGAGCAATCCGCACGCGGAATCTCCCGACAGATGGCGTCCAGGACACCAATGGTGGCAAGTTCCCTCGCCACGGACGCGACCCTGGTTCTCCCGGCGGAGCGAATCAATTGTGGCTGGCGCAGCCAGCATGTTTGGCACGACATGTGTGGAACGGCATTTTGCCCTGGTTCGCCACACCGTTATAATCTGAAAAGGCGGGTGGGTTCGGGGAACCTACCGCCCGCTCCTCGAAGGAACGATCACCGATGCACCTCACGGTTACCCGCGCGACGAATTTTTTCGTCGCGGCCTTCGTTTGCCTGCTGACCGCTGCTGTTTCGTATGCTCAGGAAACGGCCAGCGACGCAATGTTCGTCACCGTTCCGAACCCGATCACCAGCGACGCGTTCAATCGCATTAAGAATCAGGTCGATGCTCGAACCAACGACCCCAATCCACAACGGCGAGTTGTCACCGTCGTGTTCGACTTCAACCCGGATGGTAAGCCCGCCTCAACCACCGACTTTGGCCCCTGTTTCTCTCTCGCCGACTTCATCGGAACTTTGAAGGGTTTGAATACGATTGCCTTTGTCCACGCCCCAACGACCGGACACACCGTTTTGCCCATCCTCGCATGCAAGGAAATGGTGATGGGCAAGGCTGGCGTGCTCGGGCCAATTGTCACGGAGGGCGTCCCTCCGTTAGACGAGGTTCGTCAGGTTGCCTACCGGAAGAAGTTCAATCGCGACGACCGGTGGCCCATCGTGCAGAAGATGTTCGACCCCGGCGTGGTTCTCGTGAAGGGGCCAGCTCGCGAGGGTGGAGGCGTGATTTACGTCGACGAACGCGACGCAACCGCCAAGGGGCGGATTGCCGGTAATCCGATTCCGGTGAATGGCGTGCAAAACGGCCAATATGCGAGTTACTCGGCCGATGTGGCACGCCAGGTGGAACTCTCGAAGGGCGTGGCCGACTCGCGACCAGAAGTGGCGGAACTGTACGGTCTGCCGCCATCGAGCGTACGCGACGATCCGCTTAAGGGTCGTAAGCCGGTCGCGTTCCAGTGGATACTCAAGGGGGATGTGGACGGTGCGATGCGCGAATCGGTGAGCCGCGTGATCCGTGATGTGCGAAAGAAAGGCGGTAATGTTCTCATTCTGGTAATGAACTGCGGGGGGACCGATCTGGACGCCGCACGCGAGCTGGCGGAAGACCTCATCAAGGCACAAACCGGTGACGACGCGGTGCAGATTATCGCCTTTGTTCCGGAAAGCGCGCCAGACGCCGCTGCAGTAGTGGCGCTGGGCTGTTCCGAAATCGTGATGACCAAACCGAAGAACGCTGCCGAAGGCGAACCGAAGGAAGCCGACTTCGGGAACTTCGAACGATACATCAAATCCGCGAAACCGGCCGCGGTGGACGCGCAGCGCAAGAGCCTCCGCGATCTCGCCGAACAGCGCGGTTACGCTGGCATCCTCATTGATGGAATGCTCGACCGCAATCTGGAGATCGTTCGCGTTCACGGCACAAACGACAACCGGAACAAGACCCGACTACTGACGCGTGCCGATTTCGAGAGCGAGCAGAAGCTCAATCCCAATGCGTGGGTGCTGGACAAGGTCGTCAAGCAACGTGGCGTGCCGTTCCATCCAAACGCAACACTCGCGGCCGAACTCGGTCTGGCTCGTTTCACCGTTCCAACCACCAACGTGAAGGACGTTTGCGATATTTATGGTGTGGGTGATGCCAAGAATCCCGATCCCGGCTGGCTGGACAAGTTCGCGGAGTTTCTCCGCATCCCGGCGGTGACGATCATCCTCGTGATGGTTGGTTTCATCGGCCTGATCCTCGAACTGAAGGTGCCGGGGCTGACCGTGCCGGGGATCATCGCGGCGTTGTGCTTCATTCTGGTGTTCTGGTCGCAATCGCGTTTCAGCGGCGAAATGTTCGTCCTGGCGCTGCTCCTGTTCATCCTGGGCCTGGCGCTCGTCGGGATCGAAATCTTCGTGCTACCGGGTTTTGGCGCGTGTGGTATCTGCGGTATTCTTTGCATGTTGGCTGGGCTGGGGCTGGTGACGTTCGACCGCGTGCCGCAGAATACTGCGGAATGGGTTGGTTTCGGGGTGCGGGTATCGCAATACCTGTTCGCACTGATGGGGGCGATGTTCTTGGCGTTTTTGATCGCCAAATTCCTGCCGCAAGTCCCCTACGCCAACCGTCTGATGCTGGCCCCGCCGACGGATCAGCCACAAGCGTCCGAACTGGCGTTGCCGGGTGCGTCAGAAGCGGCCGAGTTGCTCGGCGCCATCGGCACAAGTACGACCGCGTTGCGGCCAGCCGGGGTGGTGCGGTTCGGCGATAAGTTTGTGGACGTCGTCTCGGATGGCGGGTTCATCCCCGCCGGGACTCGCGTTCAAGTGATCGCCGTCGAGGGGACACGAATCGTCGTGAAAGAAGTGTGAGCGGTGCTGAGTGATACGTATCGAATGCTGAGCCGACGGTGCCGGTGCTTCCCAACACCAACCGCTTTCGGTACTCTCACATCAACCCGTGCGGAAGCACTCAGCACCTTCCTCTCAGCACTGGACCTATGGACTATCTGACGCTGGCCCTCATCCTGATGGGGATCGGGGTCTTTCTCTTGGCAGCGGAGATCCTGGTGCCGACCGGCGGCATCCTGGTGGTCGGCGCGTTGTTGTTCTTCGCTGTCGCTGTGGGTACCATCCTCTATTACGGCACGACAATCGAGGCAGTGGTGGCGATAATTGGGCTCGCGATTGGTCTGCCGGCGGCGGGATACATCGCCGTGTCGGCTTGGCGTCGGATGTCACTGGACAGCGTGCTCGAAGAACCGACCGCACCGGTCGCGACACCCTCCGAAATCGATATCCTGAAGGGGCGCACCGGAAAGACGGTTTCACCGATGCGGCCGTCCGGTACAGTCGATTTCGATGGGAAGCGCGTGGACGCGATGACGGAAGGCATGATGCTCGACGCGGGTGTATGGGTGCGGTGCGTGGATGTGCGCCGAGGGCAGGTGATCGTTCGCAAGATGGAAGAAGCGGTCGATATGACCGGCATCGACCCGAACGCCCCGCCGCCCACCGAGCCGCAATCCGACTCGTCACGGAACGAACAACCAACAAGAGACGAGCCGAAGAAAGACGACATCGACGACTTCGACATCGGCTTGGATAAGATTTGACGAGAGAACATCTTTGATCCGTTTGTTCATGCTTGGCACACAGGAAATATTACTCCTGCTGTGCTGCTGTGGAGGTCCGGTTGTTGTCGCCATCATTGCGTTCATGGTGGGCCGGCTATCCGCGCGGAAACCTCCTCCAGAAGGTGATGTCTGAACGCCAATATTCACCAACTCTGCCGGGATGAGTGTCCCTGCCGGGGTTGCTCACGAAACAATTAGAAAGGACCCACACCCGTGACGCTTTCGACCGCACTCGCCCTGTTTGCAGCGCCTCAAGCACCTGCCGGCGGTGGCGATGTCAATCCGATTGGCGCTGCCAGCATCATCATCATCGTGGTCGCGCTGGTTGCCGTTCTGATCTTCGTCGTCTTCCTGTTTTTGTTCTTCAGTTTCATCCGGTTGTGGATCCAGGCACTGCTCACGAAAGCCGACATCGGCATTGGCAGTCTGATCGGAATGAAGTTGCGGAACGTTGACTACGCCATGATTGTGCGGCAGAAGATCGCCCTGGTGCAAGCGGGTGTGCGCATCACAACTGGCGAACTGGAGAGTCACTTCCTGGCACGCGGAAATGTGCCAAAGACCGCCACGGCCGTGATTGCGGCACACAAGGCTGGCCTGGATCTTCCCTGGCGCACGGCCGCCGCGATTGACCTTGCAGGCCGCGACGTACTCGAAGCCGTCCGCACCAGTGTGAATCCGAAGGTGATCGATTGCCCCGACCCGGGCAAGGGAAAGCAGTTCCTCGACGCCGTCTGCCGAAACGGTATTCAGCTTCTGGCGAAGGCTCGTGTGACGGTGCGGACCAAGCTCGAACGGCTCGTCGGCGGGGCAACGGAAGAAACCATTATCGCTCGCGTGGGCGAGGGCATCGTGAAGGCCATCGGTTCCGCACACGATCACAAGGAAGTGTTGGCCAACCCCGGCATGATTTCGCAGACGGTGCTCCACAACGCGCTCGATGCCCAGACCGCCTACGAAATCGTCTCCATCGACATTGCTCACATTGAAGTGGGCGAGAATATCGGCGCGAAGTTGCAAGCAGAACAAGCCGCCGCCGACCTTCGCGTCGCTCAGGCCGAAGCCGAGAAACGCCGCGCCGCGGCCGTCGCCCGCGAGCAGGAAATGCGTGCGCTGGTTGAGGAGAATCGAGCCAAGGTGGTGGAAGCAGAGGCGCAAGTGCCTCAAGCTATCGCCGATGCGTTCCAGAAGGGGAACCTCGGCGTGATGGACTTTTACAACATGAAGAACGTGCAGTCCGACACACTCATGCGGAACAACATCGCCACGATGACTGGCGGCGCGGAGGGTCAATCCGGCTCAGGGCGGTGAGTCGTCCGGCAAGCTTGAGCTTACCGCGGGAGTTTCGTCCAAGTTATTCTCCCAGGATCACCCAATGTTCAGCGGCGAAGAATCAATCCGCATCAAGTCCGCTCGGAGTGGAGAGGATCTCGAACCGATTATCGAGCGCGCTATGGACCATTTGGGACGGGTCTATTTCGAGAGACGCGGCGAATTCGAAATCGATACACGCCAGTTCCAAAATGCTCTGGCGACGACCGAAATCACAGGTTGGCTCTCGAAGGGGCGCAAGGAGGGAGAATGGCGGTTGACTGTGACGTATCAGGTCAACCCCTCCGCTCTCTGTTGGGTGATTGTGGTTCTCGGTGCTCTTTTTTTCCTCGCGGGGGTACTCATTCTCCTTGCTCCTCATTCAACCAAGGGCGAAGTGCAACGTGCCGTAGTGCGTGCACTCCGGGATGCTCGGGACGACGTGGAAGACGAAGAAGTAGGGTGAGATTCCGGCAGAGTCTGTGCGATAATAGGTAGGGCACCGGGAGTTGCTCTCGTTTCAGGCATCCTGGCTGTGTTGAAATCCTCGAGTCGGTAGTCGGTTGTCGCGAGGTTTTGTTTTCTCAAGTAGTTTCCCCGAGATCACGACAATCTCAACCGAGGATTTCAACACAGCTAGTCAACCCCAGAACCGATCATGCTTGTCCAAGTCATCATCATGGCCCTCATCTTCATCGTCATCTCCACCGTTGTGGGGGTGGTCGCGAGGATGTTGAACGGCCTGGCCGAGGCGAACGCCGCACGCCGCGCGGAAGAGGAGCGGCAGGCTCGGATGGAACGGATGGAACGGGCAGCAGCTCGCGCCCGCGCTGCAGAGGATGAACGCGCGGAACGACCGGCACGGCCGGTCGCCACTGCGGCTCCCAGCGCCGAGCACACCGGCGGCACTGTTCGACCGGCGAGTTCGGATATGGACCGCTTCCTGGCCGAAATCGATCGCCTTCGCCGCAAAGCGGCAGCCAATCCCAATCCGCCAACCGCTCAACCTGGCTCAGCAGTGCCGGTGGCTCCAGTCGTTCAGCCGACCAAGCCGGCAGCCGATCGCCCGCGGCCACGCGTGGTGGCCGAACTTGCCGAACCGCCGGCTTCCTCTCCAACCGCTCCGAGTTTCGGGACCAGCCCGCAGGCTCCCGCGCGAACGGCCCCGCCGCCCGCGCAGATTGAAGAGCTCCCAGTCGCGACCGTACTGAAGACTACCTCGGCCACCGGCGCACCGGCAACGAAGGTCACGCGGATGGCTCCCCGGCCTCGCCCCGCGGCCAAGACGAACTTCGGCAAGAACTTGACGGCGCTCCTCGGCTCTGGCCAGGGCGTCGCAATGGCCGTGGTGCTGCAAGAAATCCTCGGTCCACCTAAGGCGAAGAAGAACGCCGGAGAAGCATAACACACACGGCCGGGTTATCCCGGCCGTGTGTGTTTGTGTTTGGTATGCCCAGCGCACCACCTTGAATTGCACGCGACACCTTCGTGGGCCTATTCGCCCAATCCCTTGTCCCAGTCGTCCATTTGCTTCTCCAGCTCCTCGAACGTCAGCCCTGGGGGGGACGCTATTGGCGGTTCGGTGGTGTGATCGCGCGATTGCCGCAACGCCTCCTCCAGTCGCCTCACCCACGCCGGCACATCCAGGCCAACGCCGCTGATCGTCGATTCCAGCGGTTCGATCGCTTCACGCAGACGCGCAAATGCGGGGTTGTCTTCGGTCTGGCCGTTGCGAGCAGCATCGGCAGCAGGCGGGACTTGCGCGGCCGCACGGTCAATCTCCAGCGGCCGTGTAAACCGCTCTTCCAGGCGGTCGCGCACCGTGCGGAGCTTCACGCCATAACGCGATTCGCGCTCGTTCAGTTCTTTCAAGAGTTCGTCGGCCAGGTCCATCGTCTTTTCAGCGATGAACGAACGCCAGCGAGCCGCGAGCGCATCGTATCCACGCTGGCAGAGTGCCTCGTGTGCCAGCGCCAGAGGACGCATCCGCCACGCGAAGCGATCGTAACGCACCTTCAACCTCAGCATGTCGAGCAGAATGTGGATATTCTCGCCGTAATCGGATTGCGTTGTGGTGGTGTTGTAGTCGCGGTATTCGTCGTAGTGCTCAACAAGTGCTTGCAACACCACTTCCGCGGAACGAGCGGTGCGCTTGCGGTCCACGGTGCCGGCGTCCCAGTCGGTGACGAGCCTCGGTCGCTTGGTGCTACTTTCGCCGTTTGCCGTCTCGTGGTCGAGCCACTCCTCCACGCCGCGCGCCAGAATGCCGCGCATGTTCGAGAGGCCCAGGAACGGCACGGTAAACAGGTCACCGCCGTACTTGGTCACGAAGCCCTTCACCGGCTCCCAGTCGTCGTCATCGCTGACCGTTTCCAGCACGGAGAGCCGCAGCGATTGACTGTGCTGATGCCAGAGATTCTGGAACTCGGTGGCGATCTTGAACAGTGCATCCGCCAGCGGGCCTTCTTCACCGGTTGCGGAGGGATTCCAGGTGGACGCGGCCGCGAGTAGCGTCTCCACCACTCCTGTGAGCGCGGTGCGGAAGAGCTGATCGAAACTACTGACGCGGCGGCCTTCGGGCGGGTTGTTCCACTCCATTTGCCGCGCCAGTTTCGTGAGCTGGTACGTTTCGCGCAAGAGCCCCAGACGCGGAAGGCGTGTGACGAGGTCTTCCAGAACCGCGAGTGCGGTTTGGGCTTGCAGAACCTCGCGCGGCTTTCCGCCATCCGAAGGCGGGCAGTACAAGAGCGGCTCGCGGCGGAAGTGATGGACGAATGATGGGAGGAAATCGCGCACGCTGGCTGCATCGCCGCGGCCAATGGCACGCACGATGCGGATGAGCAGCGATTCCCACGCCGGCGGTCGGCTTTCTGCTTCCTGACTGCTGCTTCCGGATTCCTGGCTGGCAGGCAGTTCTGGCCCTGGCGCCCGCACGGCCGCCAGTGCCAGTGCGGCCCGGCGAACTTCCACACACGCCGAGACGCCCAGGTCGAGGAGATGGCCTTTGATCGCTCGTCGGCGGTCGAACTCGATCATCCCTTCATGGCCGCTCGATGGTTCCGGAATCTCCACCGCCGTGAGCCGATCGAGGAAGAGCATGAGGGAATCGTTGGCCCGGCGAGCGGCCGTCAGCCACGCAGCCAGCGCATCGTCGCTTGCGGAAGCACCCGCTTGCCAGACATCCGGCCGGGCGGTCAGCCGCCAGAGCTTCGCGACGGCGTCCAGAAAGCCGAGGCGGTCTTCGATGGTGTCGGCCATCGCTTCGAGAGCAAATTCGCCGGGCGGTTCCGGGGGATCGCCCGCGACCGAGCCCTCCACGCCGTCGTCAGTCGAGTCCTTGTAGGTCATCCCCTCATAAGCCGATGCGTACTCGTTACCTTCCTCTTCCTCCTCTTCTTCGCGGGCGCGTTTTTCGCCAAGCCATTCGTGTGGTTCCAGCCAGTCCTCGCTCGCGTTCGCTTCCAGCAATTCAAAGAATCGGCGAAGTAGCGAAGCGCGTTCAATCGCCGGTTCAGATGCAACTGCGCCGCGAAGCCAGCGTTCCGCCAGATGCTCGAACGATGCGCCGGGTTCCTCCAGCGGGACCGTGTCGCTTTCGGAGAGCCACGTCATGAGCAGGCCGCTCGCGGCCTTCCATTCACCGCGCTCGATCAGCGGTTCGATCACCTGCGCGAACGCCGTGGGGCTGGTGAACCCTTCGCGATGTTGCCGCCAGAACGCGATGTCGTTCGAATTCGGTCGGCGTTGCGACCACGCCGCGAGTGCATCGGCCACGTGTTCGGCGGCATCTGCGCGTTCTGTACCGACGATGCGCGGCATGTCGGTGACGGTGGAGGTGGCAAATTGGTCCCACCACGACGCAAAGTCGCGCATGTTCGCCGTGAGCCGGGCTCGCGTGGCGTTATCCCCCGCCACGGCGGCCGCAGCACTGGCCCGCGCGTAGAGATCGAGTTGCCGGCCCGCCACGTGAATGAGTTCTTCCGCACGCGGATCGCGCACGGTGTCTTCGCGGCCTGGGAAGATGGGGAACAGTCCCTGATAGCCGAGAATGTTCCACGGGTCGATGAGGGCGCCGCAATCGATACCGCGACGAAGCAAATCCTCCACTTCGGACAACAACGGTACGGCTTCCGCAGCGCGTTCACGATCCGCGGCGAAGGCGGCTTCTGTCTGGCGGATGCGAATTTCTGTTCCGAAGCGAACCGCCGGGGCAGCAATCTTCGATGCCTGTATGCGGGCGGCCGTGGGGTAACCCATCGCGGCGTGAAACTGCGCCAGTCGGCGATCTTGCAGGTGCGAGGCACGCTGCATGGCAATTGCCTGGTTCAGGAACTGCCGCACGCCCGCAAACGGCTGTTTCCGCTTCTCGGATTCGGCACGCAGCCGTTCGCCGTGGGCGCCGGGGAGTTGCTTCAGCAAGCGTTGATAAAAGGCATCGCGGTAGCGAGCAATGCGCGGAACGAGCTTCGAGAGTGTGACGGTGGAGTCGTGGTAGTTTGGGCCCGCTCCGCTCACGCCCGCACCCATGAGCACGGTACCGGCCAGCACCGCGGCGGCTTCGAAGAGCCGCTCGCCCACATCGCCCACAGCGTGTGGCCCCGGGGCAACCCAGGTCAAAAGCGTGTCCAGGGTCATTTGCCGTAGAACGAACCGGCGGAAGTACCCGGCGTTGTCGATGGTGTGCGGGTCCCACTCGCCAAACAGCACGTTTGGGCGCTTGTTGATGGGATGGAAGTGATCGTGTGCACGCGGATCGAACGCGAGTTCGTCGAGTTTCTTCGGGTCAAAGCTCGCTTCTTCGAGCAGCGTGGGCTCGGTTTCTTCGAGTAACTTCTGCGCGGGGCGAACAATGTCGGCATACACACCCGGCGAGACGCCTGCTCCACTCAGGTAAAGTGGCACCGGGCGGACTTTTTCGTGTGAATAGAACTCGGTGTTCGCTCGCGTCTCTAACACGGCGATCGGTCGGTAGCCAACATAGTCGTTGATGAATGCCAGCGCCCCGCCAACGAGCCGTTCCGGTTCGTTCCAGGGCTGGCCCTGTTTCAATACCGCTTCGCAACACCGGGCAAGGAATAACGGACCGAAGAGAGCGGAATCGGGCTGGTGAGCGAGTAAATCGGCATGGTGTGCGCGATATGCGGCCGGCAGTTGCACGAATGCGGCGTCGATCACGGCCCGAGCTTGCGTTGGGTCGCGGAAGGCCGCGCTGCCGGAGGTAACGAGTAGATCCAGTTCGTGGGTCAGCCATTCCGGCAGAGTGCGCCAGGGTATGGCGTTCCCACTGGCAAGGAGGTGCGCGTATGCATCCGCCAGCCCCTTCTGAAACCGCGGGTCCGGTCGCCCGTCGGAAAAGTTCAGATAGCCGAGGAGCTTGGCTGGGTCGGTCTTGCGGGACAGTTCGTGAAAGATGCCGTCCATCCGCAGTCGGTTCCTTGAATCCGCGTGCCGGGGTTGTCCGTCCCAGCATGCCTACAGCATAAAAGAATATGACGGGGCGAGAAAGCCCACCGCGTTTCCGTCAGGAGAGAGTCTGCTTCATTCTACCACGCTCGCGAAGTGAGCGAAGAGAGTTGTCAAGCGTGATACCGCCGCAGCAGGCGGATATTTACAATCTGGACTCATTGGAACGAAATAGAGTGGTCCGCTCGCTCCGCGAGCCGTCGCCGCACGCGGCGACTGTATGAAGTGTCGCTCACTACGTTCGCGACCCACTCGCGGAGCGAGCGGACCACTCTGAGGTTACCATGCTCGACCCGATTCGCCTCGTCGCACTCATTAGCGGCGGCGGCACCACACTCCAGAACCTCATCGACCAGATCGCGGCGGGGAAGCTCCCAGCAACGATTGCTGGGGTTGTAGCGAGCCGGGCGGATGCGTTTGGCGTAACACGAGCTGAACGTGCGGGATTGCCAGTGAGTGTGGTGCCGAAGGGGAACTCCGCCAACAAGAGCGAAAGCGGTCACCCACCGCCCTCGCGGGCGGGGTTCGCCGAGAATGTGTGGGCCGCCGTGCGGGCGTTCAATCCGCAGTTGGTGTGCTTCGCCGGGTGGCTTCATCTGCTGCCGATTCCGGAGGACTTCCGCCAGCGCGTTCTCAACATCCATCCATCGCTGTTACCGGCCTTCGGCGGCAAGGGGATGTACGGCCATCACGTTCACGAGGCGGTGCTGAACTACGGCGCCAAGGTGACCGGCTGCACCGTTCACTTTGCCGACGACACGTACGACACGGGGCCGATTCTCGTGCAGAAGTGCGTGCCGGTGAAGGCCGGCGACGATCCAGATACGCTCGCAGCCCGTGTCTTTCAGGCTGAATGCGAAGCCTATCCCGAAGCGATTCGCTTGATTGCGGAGGGAAAGGCAACGGTGCAAGGCCGACGGGTGGTAATAACAGATTGAGAAAAATGCCTTGTAACGAGAGCCATCATGCTGGTTTTGGACCTGGATTTGTGAGGAATCTGCCGTGTTCGTTCTGAACGGTCCAGAACACCCGGTCCAGGCACTGGCCTTCGCGCCAAATAGTGCGAGCCTCTACGTGGTCCACGGCTACGTTGGCGTTCATGCCTGGAATCTCACCGAACGGAGTGGCCGCGGGTTGGAGATTGTTGGTTGGCGCATCTTCGGCGAGTTCGCAATTCATCCCGGTGGGCGCTGGGCCTTTGGCCGCTGCGTGGGCAGCGATCAGCCCTTGCACCGTAGCACTTCTTGCCTACTCGACCTGAACACCGGCCGGGCTGAGCCGTTTAACTTCATCGGCGTGGTGGGGCAGCATATCGCGATTT